>Ga0308158_10005846_pt1 | contig 10007 bp, 7 predicted proteins | sample PhyBR2_FD_201038 | JGI IMG/M metagenome (GOLD analysis project Ga0308158, IMG submission 201038) | Phyllosphere microbial communities from UC Gill Tract Community Farm, Albany, California, United States - DLSLB.R2 | ecosystem: Host-associated > Plants > Phyllosphere > Unclassified | place: USA... | reverse complement strand
AACGGCAATCTTATCTTCGGTTTCAGAAATTACCGAAGTAGTGGTCATTTTATGGGTGTAATCGCTAATTGAGATTTTGTTGTAATCCTTGTCAGGTTTTACTTTTAGTGCTTTTTTGATGTCATTATGGTATTGATCTTCATAAGCAATATAATCGATTAGTTTTTGTGATTTAGCCATTTCAGGAGTTCGGGCCAGTAAGCCGTTGGCAATTTCGTTTAATTTGCTGGTTGAAATTTTTCTGCTCTTTGAGATGTCAGTGCAAACGGAATTCCAAATGGATTGTAGCAATGCAGTTGTTTGTTCTCTATTGGCATCACTCATTTTATTTTCTAAGAAAGGTTCAACGGCACTTTTGTATTTTCCATGTCGAATAACTTCCATTTTTACGCCTGTTTTTTCCTGTAAATCTTTGAAAAACATAATTTCAGACGATAATCCTTTGAAGTCCAATTCGCCTACAGGATTCAGGTAAATTTTATTGGCTACCGAATTCAGATAATATTCTTTTTGCGAATAGCTATTGGCGTAAGCCATTACAAATTTGCCTGATTTTTTAAAATTTTCTAAAGCGCTTCTTAGCTCTTTGCTTTGCGCCATCCCTAATTCGCAATTGTTGTTTAAAATAGAAATACCTTTTATATTGTCGTCCATCGAAGCAACGTCAATGGCATTGATTACATCTGAAAAACCGATGTTTTTTTCTTCAGAAAAAAAACTCATCCAGGGATCTTTGTATTTACCGGCATAATCATATTTTACATCTTCAAGATTTAATTCTATAACAGAATTGTTTTTGAGCGATTCAGTTTCAGATTCTCCGCCAAAAATTGCGGCGATAACAAAGATTCCGAAAAAAAATAGCATTAGAAATACAAACAGACCTACAACCGTAGCGATAACATTGCTTAAAAATTTCATAATAGTATTCTTTGATTTTGTAGAAAAAAGTATCCTAATTGTTGGTTCTTTTTCAAATTAGAATATGGACACTTTGTGCAAATATATTGCTATTTCTAAAATTCTTTAGTTAATTTGTGCTTAATATGAGAGCACAACATCAGGTTATTTTATCCATTGGGAGTAATCAAGGCGAACGATTAGAGGTAATTAAGGAATGTATCGCATTAATTCATCAGGAAATAGGAACGGTAATTCAAGTTTCCCAGGTTTATGAAACCGCTGCCTGGGGATTTGATAGTGATGCTTTTTACAATTGTGCTTTGGTTTTACATACGTATCATTCTGCTCAACAAGTGCTTCTGAAAGCCTTAGCGGTAGAACAAAAATTAGGGCGTATTCGACAAAATGTCAATGGTTACCAATCCCGAATTATAGATATTGACCTGGTTGCTTTTGATGAGGAAATTATAGATTCTGATATGCTTACTATTCCTCATCCGTTGATGCAGAATCGAAAGTTTGTATTGCTGCCTTTTCAGGATTTAAAAATCAATTGGATACATCCCATTTTAAATAAAACAATTTCAGAATTACTTGAAAACTGTTCAGATGAAGGTGTCTGTATTGCTGTGGCTGATTTAGAAAGTCCGTTGCAAAATGTCTCTTTTGATAAGATGCATTATATTGCTTTTGAAGGAAATATTGGAGCAGGAAAAACAACATTAGCAACTAAAATTGCCGCCGATTTTAAGGCTAATACTCTTTTAGAGCGTTTTAGTGATAATTCTTTTTTAGCTAAATTTTACAAAAATCAGGAGCGTTATGCTTTTCCGCTTGAGCTTTCTTTTTTGGTAGATCGTTACCAGCAAATTTCGGAGGATTTAACGTCGTTGGATTTGCAAAAGGATTTCTTAGTTGCCGATTATCATGTCTTTAAATCGTTAATTTTTGCAAATGTTACTCTGGAAGAAGCCGAATATCAATTGTATAAAAACCTGTTTGATATTGTCTACAAAGAAATGCCAAAACCGGATTTATATGTTTATTTGTTGCAAAAGCCAGAGCAATTGTTGGAAAACATTAGAAAAAGAGGTCGTGATTATGAACAGGAAATTTCAGTTGAATATCTGGAAAAAATCAACAGTGCTTATTTGGATTATCTGAATTCACAAACCGAATTGAATGTTTTGATTATTGATGTTACCAATAGGGATTTTGTAAATGATCAATCAGATTATCTTTTTATTTTGGATGAAATTCAGAAACGAATCAATAGTTAATTTATCTTTTCAAAGAAAAATGGCCTCGTTTTTCAGTTCCCGAATCGTCAATTTTTAGAATATACCAGTAATCAGAAGCAGGAAGCATCTCTTTGTGATAGGTTCCGTCCCAACTTGGATTCTTGGAATTTAAAATACTGATTAATTTTCCATAACGATCAAAAATAGTTACCGATGCTTTTGGGTAATAGATTAGTCCGTTAATTTCCCAGCGGTCATTGAAAGAATCGTTGTTAGGAGTGAAAAATTTAGGGGCAATCAGTACTATGAAATTTTTGCTGTCCGTTCCGCATAAATTGATTTCTCTCACATAAGCTGTTTGTAAACCGCTTGGAGCATCAAAAAATACATTTGAAGATTGGTAGTTAATACCATCAATGGAGTATTCAAAATAAGTTTCTTCCTTTTTTAAATAAATTACTACGGTAGTTTCATTCACATCAATGCGGTCAATTTCGGGAAGATTGTGTTCTGTAACTTTTATAGTTTTGGTACTACTGCAATTATTAGCATTAGTAATGTTTACAGTATAAGTTCCAGGAGTTGAAACGATAATCGTTTGTGAAGTCACTCCTGTAGACCATAAATAAGTCATTCCGCTTAAACTGGCATCGAGTTCGACATTGCTTCCTTTGCAAAGAGAAATTTCTTCGTCAGTAACATTTGGAGAAGAATATGCCACAATATTTACAGCCGTTCTGTTGCCCGTTTTACAGTTGTTGTTAACGGCTTCGGCATAGTAAGTGGCGTTTTGGCTAATTATTGGAGTTGTAAATTGTGTTCCGGAGGCTAAAATAGTACCACCATTCGGTACATTATACCAATTAATAATTCCCACATCGGTTGTTGCGTTTAAAGTAACTGAGCCCGAATCACATATTGGGATTGTGGTGTTTGCAATGCTTAGAGTTGGGGTTTTATTAATAGTAGCGATAACGGCTACTCTTGTTGATTCGCAACCCGCAGCTTCGGCATAATAAGTAGTCGTTGATGATAAGCTTGGGGTAGTAAAACTATCTCCTGTGGTTAATAGCGTTCCCGCCGTTGGAGAGTCATACCAGCTAACAGTTCCAGTTAAGGCTACTGCTTTTAGAGTTACCGAACCACTGTCGCATCGGGAAGCTGGAGTTGTATTTGTAATTTTAGAAATGCTAAGTGTGGTACTTGCTGAAAGCTTTAATTCAGGATCTCCTGGCATTCCGCCATATTCTACAATATAGCCTCTAGGGAAATAGTTTCCACTGGCACGACCAGCATCTGGAAGGTCGTTCCATGTTCCCGGTTTTCCGACTGCTGGAGCAGTTATGTGGGCATAATCTTCATCACCAGAGTTGTTCGGCTCTTGTGGGAGGTTCCAATTCGCATAATAAAATGGAGCTGTTGTTCTTCCAGTGTTAGTTCCTAGCCAGAAAGTAGTTCCTGCTTCTGGTCCTGTAACCCATTTCCATACTCCTTCCGTTTCAGCGTCACTTCCGCCAATCCATCCTGCTCCCGGAGCTTGAGCGCCGGCTAATTGTGCTTCATCATCAGCAGTTAAAGTGGCTAAATAGCCTTGTAAACCATGATAATTGCTTATTGCTGCTTTGTTTCTTGCTGCTGTCCAAGTAATGCCTGGATCAGGTACATATTCGTAATAATGACCATTTCTGGGTAAATAACTGAGTTGACCAATACCGATGCTGATAGAAAAACTTCTGGTTCCGGATGCAGAAATAGAAGGATTGTAAAATTCAACTGCTTCAATGGCGGCTACAAAGTCATCATAAGGTACTAAATTGCCGGAGCTGCTATAAATTTTAAGTTTGCCTTCAGAAATACTAAAGGAACTTGTCATTGAAGGATGAGCAGCCACATAGCTGTCGTTTAATTTTAGCAAATCTTGTCCGTTAACATAGCCGGAAGAAATCTGAATGTAAACTGCATCCGTACTTGTTTCTGAAGGATCATGTGTAATAATTACATTTTTAGCAATTTTCACATAAGACTGTGTACAGTAGATTTCATTTCCATCGGCAGTGATTGATGGGGATGGGGGATCAATAACAATGGTTTTAATGTTAGAATAAGATTGGTTTGTAATAAATAATACTGCAATTAAAATATGTAAAATCTTGTTTGTCATATTATAAAAGTATTATTTTTTTGAATAGGTAGTTATTTTGACCAATTCATTTTTTGGAACAAATCCCAAACAACAATTCCTGCACTAACAGAAATATTCAAAGAATGCTTAGTTCCTAATTGTGGGATTTCGATACAGCCATCGCATAAGGCAACTGCTTCCTGGGCTACACCATGAACTTCATTACCAAAAACCAAAGCATATTTCTGTCCTTTTTCTACTTCAAAATTTTGTAGAAAAATAGCGCTTTCAACCTGCTCGATAGCCAGTGTGATAACTCCTTCCTGTTTTAATGCAGCGATGGTGTCGAGTACATTTTCGTTGTGTTCCCAGCTTACTGTTTCAGTGGCACCTAAGGCTGTTTTGTGGATTTCTTTATTGGGAGGTGTTGCGGTGATGCCACACAAGTATATTTTTTCAATCAAAAAGGCATCAGCAGTTCTAAAAACGGAACCAATATTGTGTAAACTGCGAACATCGTCTAAAACCAAAATAAGAGGTGTTTTCTCTGATTTTTTAAAGTCTTCAATAGATTTTCGTTCTAGCTCGCTATTTTCTAGTTTTCTCATTTTATTCGAATAAAAAAAGCTTCCGATTTTGTTAAGGGAAGCTTTTTTGTGTTTTTATAATTTAAAAATTAGCTCTTTTTTGGAGCATCATCAGGAAGTACTGTTCCTTTGATAGTTAAAGTTTTTGTAGGTTGTCCTTCAGCATTAGAAGTTACAGTAACTGTTTTTGTAAACTGTCCTACTCTGTCAGTAGCATATTTTACACCAATAACACCTTTAGCTCCTGGAGCAATAGGCTCTTTTGGAGTGGTTGGAACTGTACATCCGCAAGATCCTTGAGTGTTTGTGATAATCAACGGTTTGTTACCGTTATTTGTGAAAACAAATTGACGGTTACCATCTGCATTGTGTGCAATTGTTCCGTAGTCGATAGTCTCGTTTTCAAAAACCATTCCTGCTCCGTTTACTTTTGCCATTTTAGTAGCCGTAGCTTTGATTTTTTTAGTTGTTTCCTGTGCTTTTGAAGTAGTTACTCCAAAAACAACCAGCGCAGCAAGTAGAATTATTTTTTTCATCTTGTTTTTAAATTTAGAATTTATAGAACAAATCTAAAGAAAAAATCATGCCAATGGCTTAAAATTTACTTAAAAATGTTTTTAATTTTTTAAGTGATAGTTATTCGTTATAAAATTTTTAAATTCGCTTTCTTATTTTTCTAATAAACTAAAACACGATACAAATTGGCATCTAAAGAGAAAGTGGTTAAGGAAACCCCATTAATGAAGCAGTATAATGAGATTAAACGAAAATATCCTGATGCCTGTTTGTTGTTTAGGGTTGGTGATTTTTACGAAACATTTGGGGAAGATGCGATTCGTTCAGCAAAAATATTAGGAATTACATTAACAAAAAGAGGTGCGGGTTCTGAGACTGAAACTGCCTTGGCAGGATTTCCGCATCATTCCATTAATACTTATTTGCCAAAATTAGTCAAAGCCGGACTTCGTGTTGCTATTTGCGATCAGTTGGAAGATCCGAAAATGACTAAAACCATTGTGAAACGTGGCGTGACCGAATTAGTCACTCCCGGGGTTTCAATGAACGATGAGGTTTTGCATTCTAAAACCAATAACTTTTTGGCATCAGTTTATTTTTCGAATAAGTCAATAGGGATTTCTTTCTTGGATGTTTCTACCGGTGAATTTCTTACTGCACAGGGAAATGCAGAATATATTGATAAACTGTTGCAGAATTTTAGTCCATCTGAAGTTCTGATTCAAAAGAATCATAAGAACGATTTCAAAGATAATTTTGGCGAAGACCATCATTGTTTTTATCTCGAAGATTGGGTTTATAAAGAAGATTATGCTTTTGAAACTTTGACCAAACATTTCCAAACGATTTCTTTAAAAGGTTTTGGGGTCGAAGATTTGAAAGAAGGAATTATTGCTTCGGGGGCTGTTTTGTATTATTTATCGGAAACACAACATAACAAAGTGCAACACATTACGGCGATTCAGCGTATTGCCGAAGATGCTTATGTGTGGATGGACCGATTTACAATTAGAAATCTCGAGTTGTACCACAGTTACAATCCGAATGCGGTTACGCTTTTGGATGTAATTGATAAAACGCTTTCGCCAATGGGTGGACGTTTGTTGAAACGTTGGTTGGCATTGCCATTAAAAGACGCGAATAAAGTGCAAAGCCGTCATCAGGTCGTGGCGTATTTGAAAGAAAATCAGGAGGTGTTGCAAAAAATGCAATACCAAATCAAACAAATCTCCGATTTAGAGCGATTGATTTCTAAAATTGCTGCGGGAAAAGTGTCGCCACGCGAAGTAGTTTATTTGAAAGTATCATTAGATGCGATTATTCCAATAAAAAACTTGTCTTTAGAAAGTTCGCAGGAAGCTGTTAAGATTATAGGCGATAATTTACATAGTTGTGATTTGTTGCGTGAAAAGATAAAAACGACTTTAAATCAGGATGCTCCGGTGGCGATTGCTAAAGGAAATGCGATTGCTAAAGGAGTAAATGAGGAATTGGATGAATTGCGTGCCATTTCAACCTCTGGAAAAGAATTTTTAGAAGGGATTGAAGCGCGAGAATCAGAACGTACCGGAATTAGTTCGTTGAAGATTTCGTTTAATAATGTATTTGGGTATTACATTGAAGTTCGAAATACTCATAAAGACAAAGTGCCGGCTGAGTGGATTAGAAAGCAAACTTTAGTAAATGCAGAGCGTTATATTACTGAGGAGTTAAAAGAATACGAAGCTAAAATTCTGGGTGCGGAAGAGAAAATCCACAAAATTGAATCGGAATTATTCGAACAATTGGTGGCTTGGATTGCTACTTATATCAAGCCTGTTCAGATGAATGCCAATTTAGTGGCACAATTGGATTGTTTGTGTTCTTTTACGCAACTGGCTATCGAGAATAACTATGTTTGTCCTGAACTGGATGAAACATTTGAATTGGATATAAAAAACGGAAGGCATCCGGTTATTGAGAAACAATTGCCAGTGGGTGTGCCTTATATTGCGAATGATGTTTATTTAGATAGAGAAAGCCAGCAGCTGATTATGATTACCGGACCCAATATGTCGGGTAAGTCGGCTATTTTGCGTCAAACGGCTTTAATTGTGCTTCTGGCTCAAATGGGAAGTTTTGTTCCGGCAGACAGCGTGAAAATGGGTCTTGTGGATAAAATATTTACCAGAGTAGGCGCGAGTGATAACATTTCGATGGGTGAATCTACTTTTATGGTCGAAATGAATGAAACTGCCTCAATTTTGAATAATATCTCCGATAGAAGTTTGGTTTTGTTAGACGAAATTGGAAGAGGAACCAGTACGTATGACGGAATTTCGATTGCCTGGGCTATTGCTGAATATTTGCACGAACATCCTTCTAAGCCTAAGACATTGTTTGCTACCCATTATCATGAGCTAAATGAGATGGGTGAATCTCTGAAGCGAATTCAGAATTATAATGTTTCTGTGAAGGAGTTAAAAGATAATGTACTTTTTATTCGAAAATTAGTCAAAGGTGGAAGTGCGCATAGTTTTGGAATTCATGTGGCTAAAATGGCGGGAATGCCTCAAATTGTGATTTCGAAAGCGCAAAAGATTTTGAAGAAGTTAGAAAGAGATCATTCCAGTGACGCGTTAAACGGAATCAAATCAGAAAAAGAAGAAATGCAGATGAGTTTCTTTAATCTTGACGATCCATTGTTGGAAGAAATCAAGGAAGAGATTTTAAATATTGATATTAATTCGGTTACGCCAGTGGAGGCTTTGATGAAATTGAATGAAATTAAAAGAATGTTAACCAGAAAATAATTTTTTATTTTCTAAGATAAAGTAAATCAAAAGCTTAAAAAAAATATTGATTATTTTTTTGAAAAACGTTTGTATAATCGAAAAAAGCTCTTAAATTTGCATCCGCAATACAGAACAAGTATCGCGGTTCTTTTTAGAAATTGAAAATGCGAAAATAGCTCAGTTGGTAGAGCGCGACCTTGCCAAGGTCGAGGTCGCGGGTTCTAGCCCCGTTTTTCGCTCGAAATCATATCATGCTCGGATGGTGAAATTGGTAGACACGCTGGACTTAAAATCCAGTGAACAGCAATGTTCGTGCGGGTTCAAGTCCCGCTCTGAGTACAGGAAAAAAGCTTCAAACAAATGTTTGGAGCTTTTTTTATTTATATTAAATTCGTTTTAAGTTTAAAGTGTTTGTCTTAAATAAAAATAGAAATGGGAACTTTTGTTATTAGTAAAAGATTTAGTGGTGATTATAAGTTTGAGTTTACTTCCAGAAAAGGAAAAACTATTTTTACTAGTAATGCGTATGAGTTACGAATGGATTGCGAGGCGGATGCGGAGTATTTGCGTTCTGTTTTTGAGACTTGTTCTTATGTGAAGTTTAAAACGTCTAAGGGGAAGTTTTTCTTTAGGGTGGTGGTTGATAGTAAGGTCATTGCGGTAAGTAGAAAATACAGTACTGAATTGATGGTGCAGAAGGGGATTGATGAAATAGTGAAATATGGGACGAAAGCGGAGATATTGGATTTTGCTAATAATGATTTTGAGTTTATTGATTAGCTGAAGTTGAATTTTGTCAAAGAATTAGTTTTGGAAAATAAAGGGTATAAAAAAAGCCGTCACAATTGGACGGCTTATTTTTTTCTGTAATTTAAAATTACTTAGCTGGAGCAGCAGCAGGAGCTTCAGTAGCAGCAGCTGGAGCAGCAGCAGCAGAATCAACAGCAACAGCAGCAGTATCAGCTGGAGCAGCAGCAGCAGAATCAACAGCTACAGCAGTAGTATCAGCAGCAGCCTCTTCAGCAGGAGCTTCAGCTTTCTTACAAGAAACAACAGTTAAAACAGCAACAACAGCTAAACTTAAAAATACTTTTTTCATCTTACTTTATTATAAAAGGTTAATTATTAATTCGAGGCAAAGATATAAAATTTTTAATATGTAGAATATTTTTTCATTTTTTTTTTGAAATAATATTCGATTATTTTTCTCACCTGTAAAATATTGATTTCATTAGGAAAGCAACAATTAAGAAGAATAAATTGTTTTAAATGAGGTGATTTTTTGGTTTTTTTAACAATTTGATTGTTAGTTTGTTATGCTTGTTTTTGATTAAGTATTTGTGAAATGTGAAATACGGAGCTTTCTTTTTTGAGAATTAGAGTATTTTAAAGCTTGATTTTTAAGATTCATTTAAAACTATAGTTTCTGAGTAATCAGAATAATATAACGCTAAAATTCAAGGTTATAGTTGTTTTTTAGATGTTTTTCAGTATCATTTTTGTAGCTCCTTTGTTGGTGTTTACAAAATTGCTACAAATGCTTCCTTTTTCTTTTCGTTTGGTATTGTCAGAAATTAATGAATTAAAAGCATTTTTTAATTCATTCGGTTTGCTGATACTGATGCAGCCGCCTAAATTGACTAATGCTGTGGCTTCGGCAAAATGAGAAAAATTAGGTCCAATAACTATTGGGACACCAAAAGTGGCGGGTTCTAAGATGTTGTGAACGCCCGGATTTCCAAATCCGCCGCCCACATAAGCAATATCGGCATAGCTGTATATTTTGGTCAAAATCCCAATAGTGTCAATGATGAATACATCAAAGTCTGCAAGGTTTTTAGTTTCTTTTTCCGAAAAAAGAACC
>Ga0308158_10005844_pt1 | contig 10009 bp, 14 predicted proteins | sample PhyBR2_FD_201038 | JGI IMG/M metagenome (GOLD analysis project Ga0308158, IMG submission 201038) | Phyllosphere microbial communities from UC Gill Tract Community Farm, Albany, California, United States - DLSLB.R2 | ecosystem: Host-associated > Plants > Phyllosphere > Unclassified | place: USA... | reverse complement strand
AAGAGACTGCCGTATCCATTCGGCGTGACGGCAAGCGTGTTTGGCGTGGTAAGTGTCCCTCGGATCCACAGCTTCTGGCGGCATTGATCCGCAAGCATGCGCCGGGCCCTGGTGGAGGCAGCCATCGTGCCTGACGCGTCGGCTAATCCCGTCCGTCGCTATCATGCCGATCAGCAGATCGCGACACTACTCACGGTCGTATCCATGGCGGCGCTGGGTCTTGGGGTAGATGTTCGCACCGTTGCGAAAGCTGGCGGCCGCGTCACCCGGGGCTGTCGTGTTGTCGCTTATCGGTCTTGGCGGGATCAGTTTTGGGTTGCTCACGCTGCTGGGCGTGGCTTGAAACCGAAATTAACGAAGATTTGAAGGTCTTGGTCGAAGTTTTGCAATCGCGGAGCAAGCGATGCGATGCGATGCGATGCTGGAAAAACCATAGTGTTTACTGGCCATACCCTGATGCACGTCACGTTTTCGATATAAAAGCATATCTTTCATCGTAGCATCTAGCGCCAATGCTTAGCGTTTGCATATGGCCACTCCCCTCGAAGGGGCTCATGACTGAAGTCGGCAGGCTAGACAAAGCTACACTGGCAAACGTCACTTCATTAGGACGCTGGCACCCGAATTGAAAAAATATCACGTGACGGGGAATAAACTGCCGGGTGGCGACGTCTAAGCTGACATACCGACTCTGCGTAGGAGACAATCTTGCCTGCCACCCGATCATTGGTCCGCTTTACCATAGCCATAGTTCTTGCTTTCGGGGGCGGTGCCGCCTTCGCAACAGTTGCGAATGATGAAAAGCCTTATCTGACCGAGGTCAACGCCGCGATGGAGCGGATGATGGCCGGCATGATGGTCGCCCCGTCAGGCAATGTAGATGCGGACTTCGTGACGATGATGCTACCGCATCATCAGGGTGCCATCGACATGGCCGTGGCTGAGCTTCGATACGGCAAGAGCGAGCAACTCAAACGCATCGCGCAAGAGATCATTGTCGACCAGCAGCAGGAGATCGCCGCCATGCGCCTTGCGCTTGGCCAGCCGCTCCCGCCGTCGGCTCCAGTTCCTACTCAGCAGTCTGGCCTTCCCCATCCGCACCTGGAGCCTTGAAATGAAGCGACTTTTTCTACTGTCGGCAAGTTTTGCCAGCGTTGCCTCCGCGCAACCGGGCGTTTGGGCGGCGCCAGCCGCGCTCGACATCCCAATCGTCTATGACGACTCTGCAGCCGATCAAACCGACGGGAAGCACGGGCAGGCGCCTTGGGATCGCGAAAATCAGAAGGTCGGCAGCGGCGACCGGGTCTATGCGGCGGAGCAATTCTCGAACACGGTGTCGGTGACCGACCCGTCAACGAACACCTTGCTCGGCGTCATCAAGTTGGGTGATCCGCAACCTGGTAATTTCAGCCCGCTCTACAAAGGGCAAGTGCTCGTTCACGGTCTCGGCTTCTCGCCGGACGGGAAGACTCTTGCGGTCGTCTCGATCGGTTCGAACTCTATCACTTGGATCGACACCGCAACGAACTCGGTCAAGCATACGACCTACATCGGCCGCAGCCCGCATGAAGCGTTCTTCACGCCCAACGGCAAGGAAGTGTGGGCGACGGTCCGAGGCGAGGACTATATTTCGGTGCTAAATCCGAAGACGTACGAAGAGACGAGCCGGATCAAGACGCCCGGCGGTCCCGGCATGACCATATTCTCTCCCAACGGAAAATACGGCTATGTATGCTCGTCGTTCAACCCGGAGTTGGTGGTGTTCGACGTCGCGACCCACAAGGAAGTGGGGAGGGTGCAGCAACCTAGTCCATTTTGCCCGAACATTTCGGCCAGCCCCGATGGCAAGCAGGTATGGTTCACGCTCAAAGACGTCGGCAAGACGGTCGCCTTCGACGCCAAGCCCCCCTTTGTGATCCAGAAGGTGCTCGATACCGGTCCGATTACAAATCACGTCAATTTTGCGGTCACATCGAAGGGGCAATTCGCCTATGTGACCGTCGGCGGTCTAAACCTTGTCAAAGTATTTCGGACCAAGGATTTCAGTCAGGTCGCGACTATCCCCGTTGGGAAGCTTCCGCACGGTATCTGGCCGTCCGGAGACGGCAAGAGCATCTACGTAGGGCTTGAGAACGACGACAAGCTGGCGGTCATAGATACGGCACGCAACGTGGTGACCGGTACGATCCCCATTGGGCAGGCACCGCAGGCGATCGCCTACGTTCCAAACGCCGTTCCCGATGGTCCAGGCACGGCCAACCTTCAGCCACTCGGCACGGCCGGGAACGCCACCCACCTGATACTTGCAGCGCCCGGCAACGCGGTAGCGAGCCCGACGAGTATCACGTTGTTCGATCAGGGCCTGATCCAGGTGGTACAGGGATCGGTGACCGGCTTGGCACCCAAGCGTTCGTATATTCTCGCACTGGCCGGCAAAGCCGACGGGTCGGGAGAGCTCGAACCCTTGGCAAATTTCATGACGAACCCCGCAGGCTCGGCGATCGTCAACGTTTCCGGACCAATCCGACAGATCGTCACCGCTAAAACGGTCTCCGAGCGACGCTTTCTGGTGGTGGCGGAGAGTAATGACGGTGTTCCAGGCTCAGTCTTGCAAGTGCAGCAGGACTGATGGACGCACGCGCCGCCTTGATCGAGCCCCTGATCCCTGGCCTTCGACGATATGCCCGCGCTTGGCTTCGAGATGCCGCGACGGCGGACGATCTCGTACAGGATTGTCTCGAGCGAGCCGTTGGATCTTGGCGTAAGCGTCATGGCGACGCGGTGCGTCCCTGGCTCTATGCGATTCTGCACAATCTGTTGGTCGATCATGGCAGGCGACAGGCGCGGCGTGGCACGCCGGTAGCAATCGACACGGTCGCCGACGCGGTGCTTGCGGTACCGGCCGAACAATCGACAGGGATCGAACACAACGACCTCATGCGCGCATTGGATATCTTGCCAGCAGACCAGCGTGCCGCGATCTTGCTCGTGTCGGTAGAGGACCTGTCTTATGCGGAGGCTGCAGCCATCCTCGGCGTACCGACCGGCACGCTCATGTCGCGCCTTTCGCGGGGGCGGGATCGTCTGTCTGAGCTGATCGGCGCTGGTGAACGTCCAAAATTGCGGAGAGTAAAATGACGACCCCGATCGGCGAAGACGATCTCATGGCTTGGGTCGATCGCCGCCTGCCCCCAGAGCGGCACGCGATCGTCGATGGTTATCTCGCTGATAATCCAGATGTCGCGCGACGGCTTGCTCTGCAAGCGGAGCACCGAGCCGTCATTGCGGGCATGTTCGCCTCTGTGTCGACCGAGCCGATCCCGTCGGCGATGCGGGTCGGCACGATTGTATCGCACCATCAAACGAGGCCACAGTGGTGGCAGGCGATTGCCGCTGCACTGCTACTTGCGGTCGGTTTCGGTGGCGGTTGGGGTATGCGCAACTCGACTCTACCACCGCGTGCCGGCATCGGTGCACTGGCGCAGGAAGCGACGGACAATTACCGGGTTTACGCTATCGATGCGCAGCGTGGGGCCGAGTTTGGACCCCAGGCTCAGGCCGAGCTTGTCAGCTGGGCGTCTGAACGGCTCGGTAGCCGTGTAGCCGTCCCCGACCTCGCGGCGGCGGGGTACCGATTTGCCGGAGGCCGTCTGGTCGCAACGCCGCACGGTCCCGCCGCGATGTTTCTCTATGACGGTCCTTCGTCAACCCGGCTCGCTGTGGTGACCCGCCCTATGGAGATCGACAAGGCGGCTCGCATGACGGAGAGCTCGGACGGTGACCTCGGTCGGGTGAGTTGGGCTGATCGCGGTGTTGGCTTCAGCATCGTTGCCGCCCGACCAACAACAGAACTCCAGTCGGTTGCAGAGACGGTGCGGCGCCAGTCGCAACGGGTCTGAGATCCCATCAGATCGAAACTGAACTTATCCCTGATGTGGCCGGAAGGACCGCAGTAATCGCGTTGCAACGGCCCTTCATAGAATTGTTTGTGACACGATAGCGCTGTCACTCGTCATTAGGCGGTCATCTGAGATCGCCCAGTATCAAGCAGCGCAGCTAGAAGGATTGAGCCGTGACCGTTATGACAAAGACGACGGCTATATTGACGATGGCGTCACTGTTTTTGGTGACGACACCAACGACCTTTGCCAATCCAGCTGCTGCACAAGGTCATGATCGGCGCCCCACCAACTCATCGCGTGTATCCGAGCAATTAGTCGAGTTGCGCCTTCGTCAGGGCGAAACGCAGAAATTGCTGCTGGTCGCTCCTCCAGATGCGCGTGCGGCGATTGTCATGCTTCCTGGGGGAGCAGGCGATGTTGGTCTCACCGGAAGCGCCGACATTCGGTACAGCGATAATTTCGTCGTGCGGACCCGTACGATGTGGGCGCGACGCGGTTTCACGGTCCTCATTCCGGATACGATCGGCCACGCGAACCTCAGGGGAATCCGTAGTTCACCGGGTTACGCCAGCGTGGTCAACGACTTGGTCAAGCTCGCGCACAGGCAAGTAAACGGTCCTGTCTTCTTGCTTGGCACCAGCCAAGGGTCAATCGCGGCGGTAAACGCTGCTGCACATGCAACTGCGGGTACCATCGCCGGTGTCGTACTCACTGAATCCGTATCGGTAATGGGGGGAAGCGGGGAGACAGTTTTTAGCGCCAGCCCCGAGCTCGTCCGCGCGCCTGCTCTGATCGTCGCCAATCGGGACGACCAGTGCAATGTGGCCCCGCCAGAGGCCGCCTCACAAATCGCTCGGGCGATGACGATGAGCCGTGACGTCCAAGTGCTGATGGTGACGGGCGGGTCTAACCGGTCCGCCAAAAATTGCGGCTCTCTCACGCCTCATGGCTATTACGGTATCGAGGATCAGGTGATTGCGAAGATAAGTCGGTGGATGGACGCGCATGGCGGATGAATTACGAGGCGGTCTGGCAGGACAACCAGTCGACTTGATCCAGGATGTCCATAAGTTGCCAGACGGGAGAAGCCGATGATCGTTCGCACGGAATTGCTTGAGATCGGCTATCTGAGCGGGGGGCCCGAGCCTGGCCCCCCATTACTTCTTCTCCATGGTTGGCCTGACGATCCGACTGGTTGGACAGGCGTCACCCCGGCGCTCGAGGGGGCAGGCTATCGATGGTACGCTCCGTGGCTGCGTGGCTTCGGCCAAACACGCTTTCGATCACCGATATCATGCGCGACAGCAGCTCGGTCGCGATCGCACAGGACGCCTTCGACTTCGCCGACGCACTCGGTATCGAGCGATTTGCGGTCGTTGGCCACGATTGGGGAGGGCGTGCAGCATATGCGATGGCGGCCCTGGCACCGGAGCGACTGGCCGCTATGGTGGTTCTCGCCATAGGTTACACGCCACGGGGGCGGTATGAGGTGCCGTCCCTCGATCAGTGCCGACGCTGGTGGTACCAGTGGCTTATGACGTCGGAAGCGGGGGCAATGAAGGTGGCCTCGGATCCGCTCGGCTTCGCGCGTACGCAGTGGGACACCTGGAGTCCGCCTGGCTGGTACACCAATGCTGACTTTGAAAGCGCGGCCTCAAGCTTCGACAACCCCGACTGGGTCGCGATCACGCTGCATGGCTATCGGCACCGCTGGCAGCCTGAAGCGCTGGACGCCCGTTACGCTCTGCAACGCGCGGAGGTAGACGCTACGGAACGGCTCGGCGTCCCGGCCTTGATGATCCAGGGGGGTGACGACCAGTGTGACCCGCCTGAGGAGTCCGAGGGTCAGGAACAGTGGTTTACCGGTGGGTATCAGCGGATCGTCGTCGATGGCGCTGGACACTTTCCTGCCCGTGAAGCGCCAGCTGCGGTGGCAGGTGCCGTAATCGCCCATTTTGCTGAACAGGGGTACGCGCGGTGAGAGCGTTGATCGGTCGGTCTTGTACTGGTGCTTCGATGATCGCAGCGCTTCTTGGCTGTTGGGCACCGCTTGCGGCGCGTTCGGCATCGCAGCATTCTACCGCTCTAGTCATGCGCGGCGATTGGGCGGTTGTCGAAGTGAGGTTGGGCGCCGACCGTCATCCGTACCGCCTCATTGTCGATACCGCCGCGGGTGCGACGGTGATTGATCAGGCGCTTTCTCCCCGTTTTTCGGAGGCCGCGTCCGGGACCAGCGATGTGCAGGGTGCCAGCGGCGCTCAGTCGTCGTTTCAAAATGCTCGGCTGCGCAGGTTCAAGATCGCGGGCTTAAGCTTCCGCAACCTTGACGTGGTCGTCACCGACATGGCGCAGTTCAGCGACAAGTCTGACCAGCATTACGACGGCATACTGGGTAGCGATGTCCTTTCGCATTACTCCTACGTTTTTGATGTCCCCAATGGGCGCCTTTCCCTGATCGACGCTGATCGACCTGATCCACGCCGGTGGGGACGATGCATCGACAACGCGCTGTTAGCCCGGCCTGGCGGGGCAAATGGCTTTCTGTCCGTACCAGTGTCGCTGCATGGGGGCGTTCATGCCCTGGGCATCGTCGATACCGGAGCGGGAGCTACAATTCTGAATTGGCCTGCCGCGTCGGCTTCGGGATTATCGAAGAACGGTAGTGGCGTCAGTGCCGCAAAAGGGGTGGTGGGCTTCGACCCAAGGGCGATCACCGCGTCATACAAGGCAACGATCGCCGACGCGACGATCGGATCAAAGGCGCTGCCTGCTTTTACTGCCCGTCTAAGCGACTTGGCGGTGTTTGAAGGCTTTGGGCTCAAGGACAAGCCGGGCATGATTGTCGGGGCAAACATTTGGCGTACTATGCCGTTTGCAGCTGCTCGAGGCGCGAAGGCTTTCTGCGGCTCGACGATTTAAGCGCTACGCGACACGTCAACGACGCTGCGAAACAAAGGCCACCATGCGGATCAAGCAGAGCGTCAATCGAGGTATACCCTGTCCCACAACCGCGTTTTGGCGGACCGCGTTCGATCGTAGCACATGTCACATTGATACCACCCTGATGAGACAATCGGCTGCCGCGGCCGTGCTGCAAATTACGCCAGAGGCGTGTACCTAGACGGCACCGTTGATGAGCGCCGGGCTAACGGCAGACTGGAACGTAGGGGGGATACCGGCTGTACTGCCGGGCGGTCAGCTACGTTCGAACATTGGTTGCGGTGATAGCGACGTCCGCCTTCGTCAGGGCGGCGTCCGTTGTATAGATGTCTGCATTTAGCTCGATCGCCAGCGCCAAACACGCGCGATCGCCCAGTGACAGACCAAGCGACCGGGTGGCCGGACGTAGGTCGCCGATCAGCATCGCCTGTGTCGACGTCAGTGGTCGAACGTCAAGGTGCAGCCCGCCCAAGGCTTCCCGAACCTCATCGAGCGAAAGACCGCGCTCACGCAGCTTGGATGCGACCTCGGCAAGGTTCGTTGCGCCGATCAGCGAGCGGGTTAGAACCTCTGCCACCCGGTCAGCGCCGGGTTCGTCATTGAGTAAGCAAAGCAGTGCCGAGGCATCTAGTACGATCTTACTACTCATGCTCTGCCTCGGCACGACGGTCATCGATGAGCTCGTCGGCCAGGTTTGAACCTTCGGGAATATGGCGCCGTAAGATAGCACGGGCGCGTTCGAGAGCCTTTGACACCGATCGTACCCGCAGTTCGCCATTGTCGATATCGACCATCACCGTATCACCAGCGCCGATGCCTAGTTCACGGCGCATCAGTGCAGGTATCACCAGTTTGCCACCCTCAACGATTTTGACCCGTTGCGCTTCCATTCGGCAGTCCTTCTCGTTCTGACCTAATGACGGGACGGGTATCGGTTTCGTAGTTGGGTGTCACGGGCGAAATCAGCATCAAGATCGGATTTCGTGCCATGGTCGCCTCTGGAGCATTCATACTGCCATCCCTAGCTCCAAAGGCTCCGTAAGCTTGAAGTCGGCGCGTGCCATTATGCCTGGGCCTTGCAACTTCTTCGGACCTACACGGCCATCCCCGACGCGATCTTACCGGGCATCGTCGCGAGGGCCGGGGACTTGCGACGCATGGCGAAAGCGGAGCCCGACGTGCAATGCGTCGTGATTTGTACGGCGGGCCCAGCTGATCGCGGTACATTGGCCCCTCACTTGGCGTTATTGATCGGCCGCCGCGCTCGATGCCGCCTCCATCACGGCCGAAGCCTGTTCCGCCATTTGCCTGCAGAGCGTGCGTTCTGACGACTTCTGCGCGCGGGCATTGTCTGCCAGCGACATGGTCTGTCCTTCGCGAAGCTCTTCGGGGCGGGCGGGGTTGCTCGAGTCCATCAGGCCGATCACCTGCGGCCCGACAATGTCGTCGCGTCGACCGACGGCTTGCTGGGCAAACGCCGCCGGGGTCACGGTCATGCCTGCGATCGTCGCGACGACGGACTTGCGCGTATTGGCGACGTCGACGGCAGTGGCGAACCCCTTGCCCATGCAATATTCCATCAGGCCAAGGTGATTGTAGACCAATTCCCTGCGGATCTAAAAACCAGCAGGGCATTGCGAGCTTCATCGCCGTTCCCCCCGAAAGGGCAGGACACTTCCGGCGCATATAAAACTGTTCAGCGCTTGGAGTGTTCCCAGCGCTGCTTGTGATGCTGGCGCCGAGAAGGATTAGGAAGCGGTGCGATCGGGAGCGTAGGTGAGACGTCCGTGTGCCGGGGCGTTAGATGATTTGGCTAAAGCTCCAACAGCGAAACCAGAAAACCACGCCAAGCATGCGTCATACTCGTGGATGGGCCATGGGCATTCCAAGAGTGCCCCCTCTGCGGATTTCCCTGCCTGCAAGCCCTGCGCATGCGCGAGAGCAATCGGGTTAGAAATTTCAGCCATCGGAAATCATTGGATATTTAGTCAATGATTTCAACGGAAGAATGCCGCCATCGTGTTCGCGTGTGTATGACCGTCATTGCGGCGCTCGCAGGATATACGGGGGGGCATAGCCACGCCCGTCAGCTTTGCGGATTTTCCGCTATCCAAAAAGCACGTGCTTCGCCGCGCCGGCGGTCTGCAAAAGACGTTCCATCTTTTCCATCGCAGTTCCTGACAGTGTCAATTCGTCGTCCAGATCACCACTGTCATCGCCAATGATAAGACCTTCGGCAGACAGATGCGTGAGCCAACGCGAGGCTACAGCAGGCGAGATCTGATGGCGTTCGCTAATCTGTCGCCCCGTCATACGAACACCCCGAGCGTCTGCAACAAACAGTTCGAGCAGAAAGTCCCAGCTGGGTTCGCCAAACAGAGACCGCGGCAGCTCCTGGGTACGACTACGCCTGAACGCCAGCATGAAGTCAGCAAAGTTGGCGACTTGGTCATTGCCGATCATCCGCTAGCCTTTCACACCTGCGTCTTTTTAAAGGATAAGATGTAGCACAAAGGGCAGGACAGCAAGTCAGGTTGATGGTGGTATCTGTTCATCCGTCGCTGGCTCAAGATAGTCACGCACTGTGCAAAGCAGGGCGCCCAGAGCAAAATCGTTATAGGTGTCTGCGAGCCCAATCAGACGGTCGATCTCGCTTGCCATCGATCGCGCTTTCTCAAGAGGAATGCTCGTCAACTACGTTACTCCTGCAAGCCTATTGAAGGGGCCACGTAGCGAGCGGCTTGTCCTCGCCAACCGTGAGCATCACCCAGTCTGCGCGATGCGCAGTTTCTCAGACACACGAAGCTCGAACGCCTTGGATCCGGGTTCGGGGGGGATAAAAAGGCCACCAATCGAAGCGGTAAGCCGTTTTGCCAAACCAAGACCAAGGCCACTGCGATCCGGCCTCACCGTATCGGCCAAGGGCAGGCCATCATCGTCGACAATGACCGATACGTCGCCAGCGGGCGTCCGACCGAGCGTAACACGGATATGGCCAGCTTTGCCGTCCTTATACCCGTGTTTGATCGCGTTCGTGGCCAGCTCGTTGGCGACGAGGGCGAGAGTGGTCACCTCATTCGGCGTCAGGCCATCGACGTCATCGGTGACCTGTAGCGATACCAGAATGGACCGCGGTTCCGCCTGTGCATGCAGAGCCTCACACACCT
>Ga0308158_10005842_pt1 | contig 10012 bp, 12 predicted proteins | sample PhyBR2_FD_201038 | JGI IMG/M metagenome (GOLD analysis project Ga0308158, IMG submission 201038) | Phyllosphere microbial communities from UC Gill Tract Community Farm, Albany, California, United States - DLSLB.R2 | ecosystem: Host-associated > Plants > Phyllosphere > Unclassified | place: USA... | reverse complement strand
GAGCAGGCCAATGAGGCGATCCAGGCCGACAGATATGATTTCGCCCTGCTTGACGTCAATCTCGGCGAGGTCATGAGCTTCGATTTCGCCCGGCGGCTGGTCGCCGCCGAAATCCCCTTCGGCTTCGTCAGCGGCTACTCCGACACGCTGGATTTTCCCGAAGACCTGCAAAACAGGCCGCTCCTCGTCAAGCCGTTCGACGAAGACGCAATGCGGGATTTCTTGCGCCGGCTTTTCCCCTCCGAGGCCTGAGGCTTTCATGACAGGGCTTGCGCCATGCGTTAGGATAGCGCGTGGTGTGAAGGTCGATTTCTAATGCAGTGGCAAGGTCGTGCAATCATTCTTGGCGTTCGGCGCCATGGCGAGACAAGCGTCATCACCGAGGTGATGACGCCGGATCGCGGTCGTCACTTAGGGATGGTGCGATCCGGGCGTTCGCGCGCCATGCAGCCGGTGCTGCAGCCCGGCAACGAGGTCGAGGTCACCTGGCGCGCGCGTCTCGATGAGCATATGGGCGAATTCAAGATCGAGCCGCTCACGCTGCGTGCCGCCCGGCTGATGGAAACGGCGACCGCGGTTTACGGCGTGCAGGCCATGGGCGCCTTGCTCCGGCTTCTGCCGGAGCGCGATCCACATCCGCATCTCTTCGAGGCGCTGGAAGTCATTCTCGACAATCTCGATAACCCGGCCGATGCGGGCGAATTGTTCGTTCGCTTCGAACTCGCCGTGCTCAACGATCTCGGTTTTGGGCTGGATCTCAACGAATGCGCCGCAACCGGCACCCGCGCCGATCTTGCCTATGTCTCGCCGAAATCGGGTCGCGCGGTCAGCCGCACAGCCGGCGCACCCTGGGCCGACAGGATGTTTGCCTTGCCGGCGTTTCTATCCGTGGAAAAGCGGCAGGCCGCCGATTTCGACAGCCTGTCCGAGGCATTTCGCCTGACGGCTTTCTTTCTGCACCGCCACGTCTACGAGCCGCGCGGACTGGAACCGTCCACAGCCCGCGAGGGCTTCGTGCAGGCCGCGCTAAAGGCGCTGAAGCTCGCTGCTGCCTAGTCTACCCTTAGGCGCGCTTGCGCACCTTGAACGCCCATCCATCCGGGCGTTCGTCGAGCACCTTCACCGTATCGCCGATCGAAATCGCACCCGCCGCGCGTGGCGTGACGTTCCAGCCGAACAGCGGCCCGGGGACACGACGGTCTGCCGACATGCGGATGCGTCCCATGGCCGGCATCGGGTTCGCAACCTCGCGCGAACCTGTCTGCTGGTCCTGCGTGGTCATGATGCACCGCGCGCACGGCTTCACCAGATCGAAACGGATGCCGCCGATCTCGATGGCCGCCCAGCGATCCTCCGGCCAGGCTTCGTCCGTGTCGATGACGATGTTCGGCCGGAACCGCTCCATGCCGACGCTGCCTTCTCCATGAGCCCCGATATCGGCGTTGAGCGCCTTCAGCGACCCGGTCGTGGTCACCAGGATCTGGTAGCCGTCTGCGAAAGTCACCGGCGTGTCGTCGCCCGCCCATTCCGGGCTCGCGATGCGATTGGCGTCGTCGTCGAAGAACACGAATTTCAGGTCCCGGCCGAACCAGCGCGAGAGCACTTGGTTGGAGTGGTCGTCGGCGATCGCGGCATTGACGATCGACTTCCAGATCGAGACATCGATGCGCTTGTTGCCATCGGGCAGGGGGACGAACAGGGTCTCCCCGTTCATGCCGAGATGAAAGCCGTTGGCTTCCTGCCGAACGTCGAGCCGCGCCAGATCCGTCATTTCGCGCTGGGTAATGAAGCTCCCATCCGGATTGATCAGCATCGCGCGCCGGTCGCCGGGCAGGCCGAAGGCATTGATCTCGGTGCTTTGAAGCGCGATGCCACGGGCGCTTTTGAGCGGATAGATGAAGAGATCGCTGACGCGCATGTAAGTCCTCCTAGATTTCGTCCATGAAGGCGTCGAGAAAATCCCGCAGCCTCTTGTCGCGCTCCGCCGCAAGCGCCCGGCCAGCGGCCGTCTTGAACCCATCGGCCAGCTTGAACAGTTTCGTCTGGAAATGGTCGATGACATAACGCCGGTCGTCAAGCGGTCGATCGTTTCCAGCCGGGTCGAGCGGGTCGTAAAGCGACGACGCCATGCGCCCGCCGATATAAAAGCAGCGGCCCGCGCCGACCATGCCGATTGCATCCAGCCGGTCTGCATCCTGCAAGATCTTCGCTTCCAGCGTCTCGGGCGCGATGTTGGCCGAGAAGCTGTGCGTCAGGATCGCATGGGCGACGGCGGCGATATCGTCCTTCGACCATCCAAGCCCGGCCAGCACCCCAGAGGCTTTGTCCGCCGCAAGCGCGGATGCCTGGGCTCTGAGCGGCGAGCTCTTCTCGACGGCCACGCAATCATGCAGCAAGACCGCGGCGGCAAGAATGCGGCCATCTCCGCTTTCGCTCGCCTGGATGCGCATGGCGTTCTTGAAGACGCGCAAGATATGCGCGAGATCATGCGAACCATCGTCGCCTTCGTGCGAATGCGGGATAAGCGCTTCAGCGAGCGTTTCGTAGGGACGGAAGGCCTGAGCCTCTTTCATGTGCGCACCAGGAGTAGACGGAGATCGCCTCTCTTAGAGCGGGCGGTGACGAGTCGCAATGCGGCGTCACACGGCCTGGGCTTTGCCACTGCGTTGCGACCCCGCGAGCAACTGCGGCACGTCAAAGGCTGGGCGGGGCGAACTAATATGATAGCCCTGTATCTCGTCGCAGGCTTCCTGCGCCAGCAGGTCGTGCTGCTGCGCCGTCTCCACGCCTTCAACGGTAACCCGCATGCCGAGCGCGTTGCCGAGCAGAATGATGGCGCGCATGATCGCGAAGGCTTCCTTGTTGTCGACGATGTCGTTGACGAAGGATTTGTCGATCTTGATCTTGTCGAAGGGGAAGCTGCTCAGATAGCTGAGCGACGAGTAGCCGGTGCCGAAATCGTCCATGGAGATACGGATGCCGCGCTGGCGAAGCGCATGCAGGATCGGCAGCGCCTCGTCGCGGTTCTCCATAAGAACGCTCTCGGTGATCTCGATTTCCAGACGCTCGGGCGCAAGCTCGGATGCTGCAAGCGCGGCCGAGACATCCTCCTCCAGATCACTGGAGATAAACTGGATCGCCGAGACGTTGACAGCGACCTTGATATCGGCGGGCCAGGTGGCAGCGTCCGTGCAAGCGCGCTTGAGCACCCATCGTCCGATGTCGACGATAAGCCCAACTTCTTCGGCCAACGGAATGAACTCCATCGGCGCGATCCGGCCACGGGTCGGGTGGCTCCAGCGGAGCAGTGCTTCGAAACCGCAGATACGACGTTCGGCCATGTCATAGAGCGGTTGATAGTGAAGCTCGAATTCCTCGTTGTGAACGGCCCTGCGCAGATCCGCCTCAAGGGCGTGTCGCGCTTCAAGCTGCGCTTCCATCTCCGAGCTGAAAAAGCGCTCGCCGCGTCTGCCGCCGCTCTTTGCGTGCGAAAGCGCCACGCCGGCATGTTTCAGAAGCAGTTCGGTCTCCGTGCCGTCCTTGGGGCAGACGGCTATGCCCATGGAAACGCTGAGTTCGACCGCCTTTTCTCCGCGGAAGAAAGGTTCGGAGAGCTCGCGCCTGATCTGATCGGCAAGCGCCATGACATTCCACGGCTGCTCTCGCCCGCATTGCAGAATGGCGAACTCATCGGATCCCAGGCGCGCGAGAATGTTGCTCTTGCCGGCAAGGGCGCGCAAACGATCGGCAACCTGCCGCAGGATCTTGTCGCCCGCCGAAACGCCAAGCGTGTTGTTGACGGACTTGAAGCGGTCGAGGTTGAGGTGGATAAGCGCGATCTGATCGTCCGGCTTGCGCGCACCAAGCGCCGTATCCAGCTGTTCACGGAACCGGATTCGGTTGGGCAGGCCGGTGAGGGGGTCGTGGTGCGCCAGAAACGCAATGCGCTCTGCGGCCTTTCGGTCGTCGGTGATATCCGCATGAATGGAGATGTTGCTTCCGTCGGGAAGCACGGTAACGACGCTCTGAATGATGCGGCCGTCATTCATCTCCCATTCGCGACGGCGGATGCGTCCGCCGTCGGCGCGGCCCTCGCGAGTGGCGGCTCTCACCTCCGGCTTTTCCAGGCCGTCGATCTTGGCAATCAGCGAGCTGATCGATGTTCCCGCTCGCGTGTCGTCCGCCTCCAGCCCGAACAGTTGCTGGAAGCGAATGTTCGATACGATGAGGCGTTGTTCCGAATCGAAAATACACAGGCCGAGCGGCAGGTGATTGAGGACGATCTCAAGAAGGTGACTTTGCTCAGTCAGGCTTCTGTTCGCCTGATTGAGGAGGACTTGCAGCGCCTCGTTTTCTTCAAGGGTCAGGTTGGCTTGGCGCTCGAGGCTGCGGATGCTGCCGGCTTGTTCGCGGTAGGTGTCGATAACGAGTCTCACGAGCCGTTGTCCGTCGGTGGTGCCGTCTTCATTGAGGGACGCGGCACACTGGCGCCTGAACAGCGCTTCAGCTTCCATAGCCGCTGCTCTCCTCTCCGGTGCCTATAAGCATGTTGGAGCGGTGGGTTGATTGTCCGGCGGTTCGGATCCCGTATGGCATGGGCAACATGCGAAGGCATTCCTGAAGCGTTTGAAGCAAAATAAATATGCAATCTAGGATTGTTTTTATGCTCTAAATTTGGCCGGCATAATCTCCTAGTCGCATTAATATTTAGTTGTTTCACAAAAAGATATATGGTTCCCGCTATATTTATCCATGCGTCGCTCAGGTGGAGTGACCAAAGGATCCGGCTACTCTGGCCGCGATCAGAGTGTCAGAATTTGTCAATCATGGTTAATGCGGCATTAACAACTTATTGACCGGCCTCGCAAATCAGTTTATCCACCGGCTTAGTTCTGATTTTTCCCTATTCGTATTGCGTACAAACATCATCGGTAATGCGGTGAACGGAGGTTTGTATGAACCGTATTTCGTCTGCAGTTGATACGTCCTACGCGTATCTCGGCACTCTTTCGAGATTGGATTCCAACAGTGACGGCGTGTTGAGCCGTAGTGAGCGTGCGGCTGATGAGAAGCCGGGGATTCTGTCCGTTGTAAGCCAGTCCCAGAGCACCCAGGAAGCACCCAAGCTGTCGAACGGCGTCCTCGCATTCATGATGGGCGCGCGCCAGTCTGGTGCTTTGAGCTCCACTTATGAAAGCCAGTCAAACTCGGCCAATGTTCTCTATCAGAACACCTATGGCCAGTATGATCTCGACATCGCGTCCTGATCGCTCGCTCATGAATTGATCAAAGAAGAAGCCGGCCGGTTGGTCGGCTTTTTCTTTGCGCTCTATGCTGGAACACCGGCACGCCGCACGCGTTTCTGAAAGAGGGCTCACAGGAGGGAAACAGCATGAAACGGCTTCTATCTCTAGCATTCGCGACCGTCGCGGCCTTGGCGACTGTTGCTGTCGCGCAGGACAAGCAGACCGCGCAGGCCAATTTCGTCGGCGCCGATGGCAAGGATGATGGCCGCGCCACATTGACGGCCGCCGCCGGTGGCGTCTTGATCGAGCTTGAAGTGTCCGGCCTTCCGGCCAACAAGTGGGTCGCCTTCCACGTCCACGAAACCGGCAAGTGCGATGCCGCCAGCCATCACGAATCGGCCGGCAAGCACTTCAACCCTACCAAGGCCGAGCACGGTCTGCTCGCCGCCAAGGGGCCGCATGCCGGCGATATGCCGAACCAGTATGTCGGGCAGGACGGTGTGCTGAGAGCGCAGGTCTTCGATGGGATGGTGACGCTCGACGGCAAGGACAACGGCATTCGCGGCCGCGCCCTGATGATCCATGAAAATTCCGATGACTACCGCAGCCAGCCGGCCGGCGATGCCGGCGCCCGTCTTGCCTGCGCCGTCATCAAGTAGCATTCACTCTGCCATGGCAGAGATAGGGGTGGCCGCCAGCCTGGCGGCCGCCTCTTAAAGAATCGGCAGGCCCTTCTCGTCGAAGCTCGCCTTCACTCGGCCGAGAATCTCTCGGCGCGCATCGTCCCATTCGCCGGTCTTCGCCCAATAGCGCAGCGTCAGCGTGATCTTGTCCGACGTCACCGCGTCGATATAGGTCTTCGGCTGCGGCGACTTCTCGACCCGCGAATCGGCCTTTGCGATATCCGTCAGCACCTTCATCGCCAGATCGACATCGTCGCCGGCGCGCACATTGATGGTGAGATCGTTCTTGCGCGTCTTCTCGCGGCTGTAATTGGTGATCGGCGTATTCCAGAGCGTCGAGTTCGGCGCCAGCAGATAGAGCCCGTCGGCGGTGCGGAACTCGGTCGCGAACAGCCCGATCTCACGGACCGTGCCGGCGACGCTGCCCGTCGCGATATACTCGCCCACCCGGAACGGCCGCAGGATCAAAAGCATGATGCCCGCAGCGATGTTCTGCAGCGTACCCTGCAGTGCCAAACCAATGGCCAAGCCTGCAGCACCAAGAGCCGCGATGATCGAGGCCGTCTGCACGCCGAATTGCCCGAGCACGGTGATGAACACCAGAATCAGCAGCGCGTAATGCAGGACATTGGTGAAGAAACGCGCCAGCGTCTCGTCGATCCCACGCACCCGCGAGATGCCTTCAAACGCCCAGCGGCTGACGAAACTCGCCATCAACCAGCCAAGCACCAGGAGGATCAGCGCGCCGAGGATGGAGAATGAGTATTGGACCGCAAGCGCGCTCGCCTGGCTCAAAGCCGTTCGGGTTGCCACGATTACGTCGGTTGCCTGTTGTTCCATGATCTCGCCAAATATCTGAAATGATTATCGGTTGACCTGCGTAGATGGGACAGAAGGCAGGCGCGTCAACCGTTTGAAACCGTCACGCTTCGTCAAGCGCAAGGACGAAGGGCGCGTTTCCATCCGCATCGGCGCCACGGCCGATCGCCTTGATCGCCGTGACCAGCCGCCCATCGCGGCCAAGCAGTTGATCGCCGATCTCGATGATCCGCATGTTCGGCGTGGCATAGGGCGAGGCCGCGCGCAGACGCTGCGCCAACTCTTCCTCGCTCTGGTCCGGCCTCAGCGACAAGGCCGCGATCACCGCCGCAGCCGGCGAGCGCGATACGCCCATCCAGCAGTGAACGATGAGCGGCGCCGTCTGATCCCACCCCGCCGCAAAGTCGATAATCTCTCGGACATGCGTCTCATCGGGCGCCACGAGATTGCCCGTGCCCTTGAAGGCGATGTCGTTCATGTGGAGCAGCAGATGCCGGTGCGCCTGAATGACCGCCGGGCGATGGAAGCTCTGTTCCTTCGCCATCAGGCTGATCATTTCGCGGGCGCGGTGCCGCACGGCCATTTCGGCGATGCGGGCAAGTGGAGTCACGACGATCGAGGTCATGACTTGCCCCGCAGGCCGTCGATGACGGCGAAGCGCTCGCAAAACAGCCGCTGCGCCTCGATCGCCGGCAGCGGTGTCAACAAGAGCATCTCCTTGGTGATCCCGCGCGGCTGGCCGAAGAGCTTCTGCGCCTCGCTGGCGCTGAAGCCGGCAAGCTGCGACGCCTCGAAATAGGCCGCGATCGTATCGGCCTTCTTGATGTTGTCCTTGAGTTCTCGGGATGCATGCGGCGGCAGCCCGAACCTCAGATGGATCGCCGCCTCAAGCCTTTTCTCGACGGTCTTGTAGCCGCCGCCGACCACCGATTTGAACGGCGAAATCATGTCGCCGATCACATATTCGGGCGCATCGTGAAGCAGCGCCATCAGGCACTGGTCCGGCGTCGCCTCGTTCAGCCGCCGGAAGATGTCCTCGACCACGAGACTGTGCTGCGCGACCGAAAAGGCGTGATCGCCCGATGTCTGTCCGTTCCAGCGGGCAACGCGCGCCAGGCCGTGGGCGATATCGCTCACCTCGACATCGAGAGGCGAGGGGTCGAGCAGGTCGAGCCTGCGCCCCGAAAGCATGCGCTGCCAGGCGCGGGGAGCCTTCGTCGTCAAGCGCTGGCCTCGTCGGAGGCGGCCGGAAAGACGAGCGCGGACCATGCGGGCAGCGCAACCGTCACGGTGACGTCGCCGGCAAGCAGTGGCGTACCCGACGACATGGCCTCACCGGCGCGATCGATTCGGATGATGGCGAGCCCGCCATGTCCCGAGACCAACCCGAGCGTACCGACAGGCTTGCCGTTGGCTGTGATGTCGGTGCCGGAGGCGGGGAGCGGCTCGGTGCTGCTCACGGTCACGACGCGACGACGCGCCGTTCCCCGGTGCTGCATGCGCGACACCACTTCCTGGCCGACATAGCAGCCCTTCTTGAACGAGAGCCCGCCATTCAGGTCCATCAGCACGTCATGCGGAAAGGCGTCCTGAAGCGCGTAGTCGGAGCCGGATACGGCGACGCCATGCGCGGCGCGCAGCGCGTCGTAAAGCGCGATATCGTCGCTGCCATGCTCGCCCGGGCGGCGGAAAACGTTGATGCCCGCCTTGGCGAATCGGCTGTCCTTGAAGCCATCGGTCGAAGCGTCATCCCACGAGACGGTAACGCCATTGCCCTCGTCGGCAAGAGCCACGGCAGCACGCAGCTTGTACATCGTCAGCCGCTTCGTCAGCGCCTCGCGCTGGCTTTCGTCAGTCTCGATGATGAAGTCGTCGCCATCGCGCCAGATCATGAAATCGAACAGGATCTTGCCCTGTGGCGTCAGCAATGCGCCTGGGCGCGTCTCGGCTGCATCCAGCGACACGATATCGGTCGTGATCAAGTTCTGCAGAAAGGACTGGGCCTCGGCGCTGCTCACCCGGATGAGCGCGCGGTCTTTCAGAAATACGGCTGGCATGGCGCACCTGTCGCGTTGTTATCGCTCAGAAGTATGTCGTCGGAACGGGGATCGCAAGCATCAGTCGCCGGCGGTGAAGAACTTCCATTTGCCGTCGGCGGTGATGCCGAGGCGATAGAAATTGTAGCCGCCGAATTCCTGCATGTCCGCAAGATCGCCGGCGGTGACGATGCGCAAGAGCTCGACGCGCTCGGGCGGCGTCAGCTTTTTCAGGTCTTTCTCAGCAAAGTAAGGCCAGACATACATCTCGTCGGGGGTGCCCTGTCCGACATGGACGAAGCCCGTCGAGATGATGTCGAGAATGATCGCCAGGATCTCGTCGCCATCGGGGTCGCCCGAGAGATCCTTCAGGGCGCCGATCGGATCGTCGGTTGCTTCACCGACGCTGACCTGCGTCTGTGTCGCGCCAGTGCCGAACAGCGGCCGCAGCCGCTCGAGATCGCCGGAGGCGGCCGCTTCGACGATCTGCTCGCGCATGTGGCGAACCGGTTCCGGCACCTTGCTGATGTCGTAGAGAACCTCGACCGGCTTCGAGCTGTCCTGTGCGCCAGGCGTCGTGTCGGGGCTCTGGCCCGCCGGCTTGCTGATCACAGGGCCAGGCGCGGGCACGCCTGACGATGCGTCGGGCGCGCTCGGTGGCTTGTCGGTGGATGTGCCGTCGGAAGCGGTGGGGGTCTTTTGCAACTCTGACAGCGCAAACGCCGATGGGGCGCTCATCAGGCTGCTGGCACCGAGGCTGATTGCAAGCAAAAGCGGCGCGATCGCGGGCCGCGAAGCATTGTTCATATCGGTGCGCATGGAACTCTCTGTGTTATTGCAGGGTGCGGGTCGGAGAAAACTCACCGGCCAGCATGCGTTCTCGCAACGATTCCAGCAAGGCTTCCGCGTTCTTTTCGCCGTGCAGGCGGATGGTTTCGCGAAGCGCGTGAATGATTGCCGTGTCGGCGATGATCTCGGGTTCGATACCGTCGGCCATGCCGTCGGCCCAGGCTTCGTTATGGTACTCCAGCGCCGCCTGCATCTTTTCGTGGACGATCATGTCGTCGATGTCGTTGAGGCTCGGTTCCATTAGCTTTTCCTCGAACTGCATGCCTTACTGTCTGGTTAACAACACTATCAGCCTTTTCCCAAAACGACACGTCCCCCTGTAAAAAGAGGTTAATTTATCGTTAATTTCCAAAGCGTGACGTAATTTCCGTGGCGAGTG
>Ga0308158_10005836_pt1 | contig 10018 bp, 18 predicted proteins | sample PhyBR2_FD_201038 | JGI IMG/M metagenome (GOLD analysis project Ga0308158, IMG submission 201038) | Phyllosphere microbial communities from UC Gill Tract Community Farm, Albany, California, United States - DLSLB.R2 | ecosystem: Host-associated > Plants > Phyllosphere > Unclassified | place: USA... | reverse complement strand
CCGCCGAACGTCGGCAGACCCAACCCGGAAACGCAGGAGAACAGCCCCATGGCTGAGACCAGGATGACCGGGACGGAACGCATCGCAGCTGGTTCATGACCGACCGGTGACCGGCACCCTGCGGGTGCTGGTCACCGGAGGGCACAGCCTCGGGGTCGGCAGGGCCGACCCGGGTGCCGGGGCAGTGATGTCGGGGGTCGGGTCCCGGCCCGGTCCCCCCTCATTGCCACGACACCACAACGAGAAGGAGCGAGTCCCATGGCTGAGCAGCCCATCTACCGGCTCCCGCCTGCGGGCTGGTCGGACTTCGGCGCACACATAGACCAGCCGGAGGTCCGCCTCGAGTTCTCGGCCGAGACCGGCGAGGACGGGATGCCGCTCTGGGAGCGGCCCATCGACATCCGTCACGACGACCAGGAGGTCTCGCCATGAAGGCGTACAGCACGCAGACCGAACGCACCTACGATTCCTGGGAGGACCTGGTGGCCGAGGAGGCCAACGGCTACGGCGTCGTGGTGATGATGCAGGCCGAGAGCCTGAAGTCCGCCAGCCCCCAGACCTACTCGCGCCTGATTGGGCCGTTCGACGACCAGAAGAAGGCCCGGAACAAGGCCGCAGCCGTTCGCCGCGCCTGGAAACGCGCCAAGGACCGCGACCCCCGTATCCAGCTGCTGGGCGTCTCGGTCGAGCCCATCTGGCCCGACCTGCGCTTCGGCACCAGGAACTGAGACCTAATTCCACAACCAGCGCCACGGGCGCGCTGTCGGGGCCGACGCTCCGCAGACCATCAACGACACGACCGACGAGGACATCCGCCATGACCATGACGACCACCGCCCGCCCCGCACCTCCACGCCTGCAGGACCCGCTCGACGCCGTGATGCGCAGCTGCCTGCGCGATGACGCAGTCTGGGCCGAGGTCACCACCACGCCGGCCGGCCTCAACCAAACCGAGCACTGGCTGAAGACCACCGCCTCAAGCATCGACCAGCAGCTCTCATTCCGCCAGGACGACGCCGAGATCTGGCGGCTGTCCCCGCTGGATCACAGCACACAGCTGATCGAGTTCCTCGAGTGGCGCAAGGGCGCGCTCTACCTCAAGAGCCTCTGCGAGAAGCGCCTCATCGACATCAAGCGCCTGCGGACCGCCGACGAGGAGCGCGCCGAGGAGATGAAGGTCCTGCTGGTCCGCCTGGCGCAAGCCGTCGTCGCCCACGAGGGCGAGCTGATCGGAGACGAGGACCTGTACGGAGCCCTCGACCGGATCTCGCTCCCCGGCGCGGACGCGCCGACCCTGCGGGAGTACCTCCAGTTCCGCGACGGCTCGAAGGACTGACCCAGACCACACGACCGCAGCCTCGCCGCGGCCGGGTCCCTGTGGGACGGCGGCGCGACGGGGCTCCTCGATCCCGGGCCAAGCGGCCCGGCGGAAAGAACCGCATGACGCCCCAGACCACCACGACCACCGCAGAAGAGCTCGTCCCTGAGATCGAGCAGACCCTGCTCGATTCGCGGGCGGACCGTGCCCTGCACGAACGCCGTGGGGTGCACGAGCACTCCGAGCAGACGGAGCTGAGCGACCACGAGCGCACCGTGATGCTCGACGTCACCCTGGCGCTGCTCATCCGGCATCGGCTGCCCATCGACGCCGACCGCGCCGCGAAGGCGGTGGCCGCCGCGCAGACCGCCGATGCCCGCACGTGGGCGGCTGGCTGCGCCCGCCACATCGCCCGCGTGGCGGAGGAGAAGAACCCATGAGCCGAAAGCGCAGGCAGCACTACTCCACCGAGGGCTTCCGGCCGTCGGCGAATCCCGAACAGGCGCACTGGATGCGGGAACTCCGCAAGTCCAGTGCGACGCAGCGGCACACCCCCAAGCCCCGCAAGGGCACCCGCCGCGAGCGGGAGCGACAGGCGATCCGCGACCAGCAGCGACACCGAGGAGACCACCCATGACCGACAACAACCGAGGGCCCGCAACCGGAATCGCGCTCGACGCAGAGTCACTGCGCGCCGAGCTGCGGGAGGCCCCGGAGGCCCACGGCCTCGATCCGGAGCAGGCGGCGGAGATCGCAGCGCTCCCGGACGGACAGATCAACAGCTGGATACACGAGCTCGCCGCGCGCGACGACGCCTTCTGGGCGCTTTACGACGGGCTCCGCCGGCGCACCATCGCCCATCTCGCCGAGATGCACAGCACAGCCAAGGACGTGAAGCCGTGAACGCGCCCCTGCCCGACTGGTGGGTCGACGCGACGCCGGACGGCAAGCGCGCCAAGCACCCCGGCAAGCACGAGGTCTACGTCTACGGCCAGCAGCGCGCAGACGGCATGGCGTGCATCGGGTGCAGCTGGCAGCACAGCACGGTCATGTCGACACCAGCAGCCATCGCCCGGCACGACGCCGACCAACACCTCGAGCACGACCACGGGCTCTGGGTGCCCATCGATCGCGGCCCCCTCGCGGGCACCTGCCCGTGCGGGAAGCCCGGGCTGTACGCCGACTCAGTGCTGCGGACCAAGGTCCGCGCAGTCCTCCAGCAGGCGCAGCCGTGGAGCCCGACACCGGACCAGCTGGCGGACCTGCTCGTCGGCGCGCTCGTGCCCGACCACGGCATCCTCGTGGCCTTTACGGCCGAGCAGCAGACCGAGTCCGACTGGGAGCTGGGCTACAGCGCCTCGTACACCGACCTCGCTGCCCCCGAGGTGCTCGGCCACCGCCTGAGCGAGCGGGAGCTCGCCGAGCTGTACTTCCAGATCGAGGCCATGGGTGGACTCGGCGAGTCCGAGGCCTACCGCGACCTGGACAAGGCCGTCGAGCGCCTCGGCGAGGAACCCGCCCGGCAGCTGCGCGAGCGTGTGGCCCAGCCCGGGCTGTTCGACCTGGAGCCCGACGTCTGAGAGCCAGGGCCTCCACACCACAACGACCCCCAGCAGGGGAGAGAAGGAAACCAAGTCCCATGACCCCCACCACGATCGGCGACCTGCCCCGGACCGCCCACACCGCGCCGAAAATCACCATCTACGGGCCGGCGGAGTGCCCCAACTGCGACAAGGCCAAGAGCCTGTTCGATCGGCAGCAGCCCGCGATGCAGTACACCAAAATCGACATCGAGCAGGGCGATGAAAACCACCGCCACATCACCGAAGACCTCGGATATGCCCAGGCACCCGTGATCGTCGTCAAGCTGGCCTCCGGCCGCACCGTCCACTGGGGCGGGCACCGCCAGGACATGCTCACCGCCCTCGTCCGGCTGTGCACCAAGGGCATCGTCCCGGAGGACCGGAAGGCGGCGTCCTGATGGCAGCGGCGCAGCAGCGCCTCGGCCTCAGCATCACCGCCCGGCAGGCCGACATCCTGCTCGATACGCTCGTCGACAAATCCGTCGAGACGGACCACTACCTGCTGTCCTATCCCAAGGACGAACCCGACAAGACCGACACCTGCTGCGACGCGCACCTGGCCCGGTTCGAGCAGCGCGCACTCCAGCGCAAGGCGCTGCTCGAACGGAAAGCAGAGGTACAGCACCTCATCGCGCTCATCGAGGCGATCCGGCCGGCGTTCGAGGCCTCCGAGTCCTCCCCGGTAAGCACCACGGCCGTGGACCTGTCCGGCGTGACGCTCGTCTACCGGGACACGGCAGGCAAGACGCACGAGCAGCCGCTGGCCGACATCGGATCCGCCGGGACCCTCATCGACCCCGACACCGGAGACGACCTCGAGCTCATCGCCGCGCTGGTCGCAGCAGACCCCACCCGAACCAAAACCCAGGGAGCAACCCCATGAGCCTGCACATCGACAGCCTTGCCGACCTCGTCCGCGGAGCTGTGTCCGGCGGCGACACCACCCGGGAAGACTTCGAGCGTGCGCTCGACCAGGTCTTCCCCCGGGATCAGCTCGACCCGTTTGAGGGCACCGGCAGCGAGGAGTACCTCGTCGGATGGACGATCGACCAGGATGCTGCATCGCCCGCTGAGGCCGCCAGCAAGGTCTGGCGGGAGGTCTTCCAGCGCGGACCATGGCAGCCCAGTGCTGACGAGGGCTGCGTCTTCACGGTCTCTCGTGAGGGCCAGCGTGTCGAGATTGACCTCAGCGACGAACACTTCGCGCACCTTTTCAGTGACTAAAAGGAACAGCGGGAGCAGCGCGCGGCGCAGCCGCCCCGGAGTACAGGACGGAAGCCTCGCGCACAGAGCCCCGGAGGAATGGGATCCTCCGGGGCTCTGTGCCCGCACACCCCGAGAACGAAGTACCGACACACGCACGACAACTTCTAGGAGGAGCCACGGTGCTCGCACAGCAGAACACCCGCCTCCCGGCCGCACCGTCATGAGCGGTGAGGACCCCGACGAGAAGTGGCGCAGGGATGCCCTGTGCGCAGAAACAGACCCCGACGCGTTCTTCCCGGAGAAGGGCGGCAACACCACCGACGCCAAGAAGGTCTGTGCCCAGTGCGGGGTGCGCGCACAGTGCCTGGATTACGCGTTGAGCGCCGACGAGCGCTTCGGCATCTGGGGCGGACTCAGCACCGCCGAACGCGACCGCCTTATCAAGACTTCACCGGTGGCACACCGTAGCGCCGCCCAGGCGCAAAAGCAGGAACGCGACACCCTCATCGTCGCGATGGCCGGCAGAGGGTTCGACCCCCGGACCATCGCCGACATGGCCGAGGTCACCGACCGCACCGTCTACCGGGTGCTCGCCCGGCACAAGGAGCGGGAGGACGCCGTCTCCGCCTGAGCGCAGCACCGTCAATTGAAAGGACCGCCATGCCACTGTTCCCGCGCCGCTTCAGGCAGCAGAACCTGCTGCCCGGGGACGCCTATCCCCCTGAACGGACTACAGGCGCGCCCATGCCGGCCAGGAAACGCGCCGCCATTGACCGCAAGCTCCGCCGGATGGTGAAACAGCATCGGCTCCCGGCCGAGCCGGGAGAGTACCTCGACGCAACGGGCGACCGCTGGACGCTCGACGCCCAAGGCGGCTGGACCGACGCCGGCGGCGTACACCGCGACGCCCGGTACGCGCCGATCATCGCCTTGTTCGTCCACAACTCCGGCCCGTTCACGCGCATCGAGAGCTGATGGCCACCCCCGCCGCAAAAGGAGCAACCATGCACCCCCGCATCGAAGACAGCCACCTCGACCCCGGACTCCTGCCGACCGTCAATCCACAGCAGCGCACCGACACCCAGCTCGTCGAGCCGGTGCTCCGGGCCATCCACGCCGCCGTCGCGGACTGCAGCGTGACCGCCGCCCAGGTCTTCGCCGGCCGGATCCACACGCGCAAGAACGAGGAGTGCACGACAGCGTTCGGCCGGCCGCCCAGCGTCGGTCACGCATCTGACGGTGACGACTTCTACTTGCAGATCGGCGTCCGGGTGCCCTCGTACGCAGCCGCACCGGTGCTCGAAGCGATCCACGCCGTCGAGGCCATGTCGGACGCGCAGGCGCTGCGCGAGGCGCGTGCCCGGCTCGCCGAGGCCAGGGCGCGCACCGCCGCGGCACAGAGCGAAGAAGCCCGGGTCGAGGCCGAGATCGCCCGCCTCGAACCAAACAAGGAGTAGACCATGAGTGCCATCCAACCCCTGGCCGCCCGCATGCGGCCCACCTCCCTCGACCAGATCGTGGGCCAGGAGCACCTGGTCTTTCCCGGCTCGCCGCTCGAGCTGCTCGCCCAGGGCGAGGGTGCGACCTCGGTCCTGCTCTGGGGTCCGCCCGGCGTCGGCAAGACCACCATCGCCTCGGTGATCGCCCGCCAGACCAGCCGCCGCTTCGTCGAGCTCTCCGCGACCAGCGCCGGCGTAGCCGATGTCCGCAAAACGCTCGCCGGAGCCCAGAAGGCCCTCGACGACGACCTCCAGACGCTCGTGTTCATTGACGAGATCCACCGCTTCTCCAAGGCGCAGCAGGACGTCCTCCTGCCCGCCGTGGAGGCCGGGGTCATCTCGCTCATCGGCGCGACCACCGAGAACCCGAGCTTCTCGGTCAACTCGGCACTGGTCTCGCGCTCAATCCTGCTGGTCCTACGCCCTGTGGAGGACGGCGAGGTCGTGAACCTGCTCTCGCGTGCCCTAGAGGAGGACCCGGTCCTCTCAGCCACCGGGATCGGGTTCGCCGACCCCGCGCTGCAGATCATTGCAGGGCTGTCCAGCGGCGACGTCCGCCAGGCGCTGAACCGGCTGGAGACCGCTGTCGCAACTGCGCAGGCCGCAGGCAAGAGCGTCGTCGACCGCGAGGTGCTGGAGCAGGTCACCGGCGCTGCGCTGCAGCGTTACGACCGCGATGGCGACCAGCACTACGACGTCGTCAGCGCATTCATCAAGAGCATGAGAGGCAGCGACCCGGATGCGGCCCTGCACTGGCTGGCCCGGATGATCGAGGCGGGGGAGGACCCGAGGTTCATCGCACGGCGCTTGGTGGTGCACGCCTCCGAGGACGTCGGCATGGCCGACCCCTCGGTGCTGGGCATCGCAGTGGCCGCCGCCCAGGCAGTCCAGCTGATCGGTATGCCCGAGGCGCGGCTCAACCTCGCTCAGGCAACGGTCGCAATCGCCACGGCCCCCAAGTCGCCGGCCGTCATCCGCGGCATCGACCAAGCGCTGGAAGACGTCCGGCGCGGCCGGACCGGGAGCGTGCCAGTGCACCTGCGCGACGCGCACTACCCGGGCGCGAAGGGCCTCGGGCACGGAGAAGGCTACTTCTACCCTCACGACTTCGAACACGGAGTTGTCTTGCAGCAATACCTACCCGATGCCGTCCGCGGCACACAGTATTACCGTCCTACCGGCAATGGCTTCGAACAAACAATCGCCAGACGGTTGGCTGCGATCGATCAGATGACCGTGGAGGACAGGAACCCCCTCGACTAGATCGCGGACCAGAGGTAGAACCGTGGCCGCATCATCCTGGATCGTCGCTGCATGGAAAATCACCAGCAAAGTCGTCGGCTTCCACAAGACCTACGAGAGGGGATGAGCATGATCAACGACAACACTGAACGCGCGAGGCAGACCCCGGAGTCCGACAAGCCCAGGACTGTGGACGACCGACTCTCAGCAGATCTTGGTATCGACGTCCCCGCCGTCGAAGCGCAGGCACGGTTGCATCTCGACCTGCTGCGCATGCAGCGCCGCGAGCCCGGCGAACTAGGCTACGTGCTCATCGACCGGGAGTTCCATCCCCGCACAGCTGTCGTCTTCGCATCTCCCACAGAAGCCCGCAGCGCGCTGGAAGGCCACCCTTTGATCGATGCCCTCTGTGAGGAGGACAGCGTCGATGCACGGGTCCCGGATCCGGCCGTTCTCTCCGACCTCGCCTCCCGCGAAGTCATTTTGCCCTGATCGCACGGAATCGCGAAGGAATGGAAACATGACCAACACCGGTATCTTCACCCAATCAGCAGCTTCAGTCCTGCAGGACGTCGAAGAGTTCTACTTCGGTGGCGCGCTTCCCTGGTACCACGGGAGCAAGCTGACAGAGGACGGCTTGCACGTGAGCATCACACTTGACGATCCAGAGTCTGATGACGAGTCCAAGACCAAGGACTACGAGCTGTCGGCCGCCCAAATCAAGGAAGCCTTTCGAAAGGCCAAGCAGAAGGGGTACCACCTCTGCTGCTCTGCCGCCATCGAGTCCGAACAGCTCGGATTCGGCTGCGTCCAAGACCTTGACATCATCCTTCAGACCGCTTGCTACGGCGAGCTGGTCTTCGGCTGACGCCGCACCGGCTCGACTTCACCAGTGGAACTACTTCCACTAGGATGCAATCTCAGAGCTACCCAGTGGACACGGACCCCAGCACAGCCGTCCTTGCTCCTTCGTGAAACCACCCTGCTGACCCTCACTTCACCGACCTCGACCGATAGGCTCCGATCACATGAACGACCAGGAAGTGCGCCGCGGCGCAGGTATCTACAGCAAGCCGGTGCTGGGCTTCTACGACCTGCTCGTCGTGAAGTTCTCCAATTCGCTGGCCTGGCGATGCCCCAGCCAGCTCATGCTAGACCAGTACAACCGTTGCATCGGCACCCGCCATCTCGATGTCGGTCCCGGCACTGGTTGGTACCTCGCCAATGCCGACCTCCCCGAATCTGCTGAGATCACACTCATGGACCTCAACGAAAACAGCGTGGAGCACGCAGCGTCCAGACTCGCCCACACCCACGTAAGCACCAGAGGTGTGACCGCGAACGTCCTCGAACCGATCCCCGAGGCTCTCGGCCAATTCGATTCCATCGCGGCGAACTACGTCTTCCACTGCGTTCCCGGCTCCTGGGCGGACAAGGGCGTAGCTTTCAAACACCTAGGGGAGCGGCTCGCTGCTGACGGTGTGCTGTTCGGCAGTACCATCCTGGGCAGTGGCGTGAGCCACAACCTCATCGGCCGCGGCTTCATGGCCCTGTACAACCGCCTGGGCATCTTTCACAACCGCGAAGACGACGCCGCAGGACTTGAGGCTGTACTGCGGCGAAGCTTCGACCAAGTGAAGGTCGACGTCATCGGTACCGTGGCGGTGTTCAGTGCACGAAACCCGTTGCGAAACGGCGGGGCAGGTGGACTCGACTAAAAGTCGAGCCTGATGACTGCATCCCGCCCTTCAGCCCCAGACCTGACTCCGGTGGCGGTGATGCGCACATTCTGCACGGAACCGTCGACCCGGCGAAGCGCCAGACCCATCGATTGAGAACGAGCGGTATCCCTCGCCGCAGCCGCGATGAACCTGTGCAACTCACCTGAAGCGTCAATGGCAAATTCACCAAGGCCGCCGACATACCCGAAGTCTTCCCGACGCCACGATGGCGACGTCATAAGAACATCCAGCGTTGCAGAGTCGACGACGGCCATCGGTTCCTTGGCCAGGGCCATGACTCCGCGAAGCACGTCGTCCACGCGCCCCGCATTGGCGTCTTGCTCGAAGGCCATATCGTGAAAAGTCTCCGGGGCCTCGTAACTGAAGCCCTGCAGATAGATCTTGTCGTGATCGGGCTCGATCGGCGGAATCACGCCGACCAGGCGCATGTGCCGACGGTCCTGTGAAGCCGTGCCGTAACCTGTGACGATGTTGTAGGTCAGGCACCGGACCTTGCCCGTTACGCCCATCAGCCCGTCCTGGATGCCGTCGCGGATGAGGCTGTTCACGCGCATCCGGTCGGACTGGTCGATGAGCTCGCTCGCCCATTCCCCGGCTTCCCAATAGCCACTGCGCTGCTGGGCGACGCTTGTGTCGACGTCATAGATACGAAACAGGTTCCGGTCCCAGTACGTGCGCCGGCGCAGTGTTGGTTGACCGTCGGCGTCACGCTCGATCTCCCATTCCCAGCCACCGACCAGCGGTGGTTCCGGAAGCGGATCAGCCGCTTTGGCCACGCCGGCGAGGACACCGATCACCGTGGAGGTACGTGGAGAGAAGACGGGCCGTACCTCAACTGCCCACTGCTCGTCCGCATGGGGGACTGTCTCGGAAATTACATTGCCACTGCGCATCACCTGGGCGATGCGGTTCTCATCAAGTAGAAGACGCCTGGGAATTGCACGCGTGGGCTTCCGAGCGGAGACCGGACCACAGGGCTTATCGTCCACCAGAACCAGCTGCTTGCCGTCGCTTCCGCAGAAAAGGCCCCAGGAACCTACATCCAGCTGGACCTGCATGATCAAATACCGCCTGAGACCTGCACAGTGGCCCCCGACATGTAGGTATTCTCCGCGGTGTGAATGATCGCCGAAGCGACTTCATCTGCCGTCCCGAACCGACCCAGCGGGATTCCTTCCAGCATTGCCATCCGTGCCTCCTCAGCAACATCAGCCATCATGTCCGTATCAGTTGCGCCGGGAGCAACAACGTTCACCCGGATGTTCCGGGCTGCGTACTCCCTGGCCATCGATCGTGCAAACGCTTCCAATGCCCCCTTGGATGCAGTGTAATTGCACTGGCCGACAACGCCGTACTTCACGGACATGGATGAAACCAGCACGATCGATCCGCCGCGCTGCCGCAGCATCGGCCCCAGGGTCGCCTTGC
>Ga0308158_10005833_pt1 | contig 10020 bp, 14 predicted proteins | sample PhyBR2_FD_201038 | JGI IMG/M metagenome (GOLD analysis project Ga0308158, IMG submission 201038) | Phyllosphere microbial communities from UC Gill Tract Community Farm, Albany, California, United States - DLSLB.R2 | ecosystem: Host-associated > Plants > Phyllosphere > Unclassified | place: USA... | reverse complement strand
CGTTCCCTGGCTTTTTGCTTGCCACTGGCCGGAGGAGCCTTACCCGAACTGTCCATTTGGTGCAGCCAAATTTTTCACATGACGTCCTGGATCAGTTGGTCCGCTGGTGGTTACGTGTTCAGTTCTTGCCGGTCGGATGTTGAGTGGGTCGGGCGCATCCATAGGTACTAAGGAGTCGTTCTCGTCATTTCTGCTTTTGCCACTCTTGAAAGAGACCACCTGATTTAACTGGCAAGAGCGGGGCTGGAGGCAACGAAGCCCAATGTCAGAGCCGGGGCGACGCAATATCGAACCGGCTGATGACGCTGTAAAGAAAGCCAAGGATCAGTGCGATACGGGGTTCAGTGTTGAGGATATTTTCCGGCCTCTTGCGAACGGCGAACTTGAGAGAAATGTTCCTGTGCCTCGCGCAACCGTTGGCCATTACCTGTCACCTTGAGGAAATGACGAACCTCAATTGGGACCTTGCGCGTTTGCTGACTTTTCCTGCCGTTGAACGGTGGCTCATATTAGTCGTCGTTTTCCTCGCTCGTATTATCAGCCAACCGCTCTTTTAGATCTGCAAGCTCCTTCTCGACTGCTTCAATTACCTCATCATCCTCTTCATACAGTTCACGGAACTCAGAGTCCGACTCAAGCATTGCGGCAAGTAGCTCTATACCGCGTCCAAGGAGTTCTTCGAGCTTCTCCAGATCACCAGGCCACACATAGATGCGACCAATCGTGTTGAGCATGTAGCAGGCAGCGCGAATCTGATCGTACTCATCGTCGTACTCCAAAGCCGCGGCAATGCGGGCGTCAACATCAACGCCTTCAAAGAATTCCGTGAACCAGTCTGCTGCGCCGTCGCTATCCCAAGGACTCGCTCCCCAAGCACCCATGATGTGGCATCCCTTCACTGATGGAAACTAGTCCAAATACGATTTCTGTAGCGGCATTGTTGCCGCTACCTAATGATGCTTCATAGAGCCGACGTTTTGAAGTTCCAAGAAATGGATACGCGAATGATCGGTGAATATCATCTCAATGGTGCACGGCCGATAATTTCTGTTTCGTTGCAAGTTTCCTTGACGAGGTTTTCTGTCAATCTACTCGGACAGAAAACGGTCGCATTAGAATTGTCAGAAAATGACTCGACCTCATTTATCCATTCAAGATAGAATCCTAGCACTCTGGAACAAGGCCGAAAACTTCCAACTGCCCAAGTGCTTGGAGTGAATGCAAATGAAAAAGTTCAGCAGAATTTCCGCAATTGTAGTTCTCGTACTTGCTCTAAGCTTCTTGGCTTTCACCCAATGGGTTCCAGCACTTCTGATTTTGCCGGTTGCTGGCGGCTTATATGCGCTCGATCCTGCGATGCGAAGCCCATATGCGGCCCCTGTAAAGGAGCCACCAAATAGAAGGCGCACCCAATAACTGAGAACGATTGTTTTTGGTGTTCCGTATAAGGAACCCTCTACGGGACAGATGTCGCGGTCGTTAAACGTCGCTCGGAACTAGCTGAGGAAACTGGTCATAAATACGTGAATTACATTCTAGGAATCTACGAGAACGAAGCACCAGGCTGCGAAGATGACAACTAACAACCCTCCGGTCAGAACAGCTACAGAGACGGATGCGGCTCGCGTCTACGAACTGACAAATAAGTTTGCACCCGGGCTAGAATCAAGTTTTGAGGAATTCGAAGTTCACTTCTGCTCCTTGCTGCACGACCCCACTTGGTTCGTGGCTGTAGCGAGTGAGCAAAACTCCTTAAATGGATATGTCGCAGTTCAAGACTACGGTCGTGCGCTACGAGGTTCGTTTTCTGTGTGACGAATACATGACCTGTTTGTCACCCCGAATTCCCGCCGAAGTGGAACCGGCCGTTCACTGGTGGAGTCAGCCTTCGCTTGGGCAAGGGGACGTCCCACTCCGATGATTTTGGATTGGCAAGCAACACCTGAGTCTGTTTCATTTTATGAATCATTGGGGTTTTGTAGCTGATTTTGTTGGCGACTTTCCTGAATTCCCTGGGTTCACGCTCGACCTTCGTCAAGGCATCGCAGGATAGCCACGGGCCTTCTGAGAAGTTGGCCTTGCAATCTGTCCGTCGTACAAATCGAGACGCTGCGAGCCTTCCCCGTTGGAAGAACCAATTCGATGACGCCCAGGAACAGATGTTTGTGGAAGGAAGCGGGAGCACACACGACTAGTCGTCACCGGCGCCTAGCGACACGGAGCGATTGCCCAGCGACTGGCAACGCCGCGGCAATAATGGTTTGCATGACCGAACGTGAAGGGCGGAGCATGCGATTCCCGCATAAATACCATCCAGCTGGCTTGGGCATCGTCGGCGTGGTGATATGCGCAGGCCTCTTGATGGGGTGTTCCGTATTCCCAGATTATTCGGGCGATACTTGCGATGGACATAAACCAGTTGGATCTCTGGAGCAAGCCGGCAGGGACCTGGTGTCCGCGGCATACGCCGCCGATCGGGACGGCGTATGCCGAGTGACCGCGCCTTTTCCGGGCGGAGTCCTGGACGACGCAATGGTCGCCAAGACGCGGAAAATTCTGGCCGAACGGGGAATCACCCCACAGAACGTCTCCGTGATAATCGGAGAACAGATGGGAAGTGGGGTTGCCGTCCAATTGACAGACGGCAGCAATAACGCCTCTCGAGTGATCGACATCAGCGGCACGTTCGTCCGCGACGACGGATTCACGGTGGGCCTACCGCCAGAGTTGCATCCCGAGGTCCCGGAGCACTCGGCATCACAGTCTTCTTCGACAGACTCTGATTCCTGATAGATCCGGTGGCGCAGGATAACGACCTACGCGACGTCCATAAGGGGAACCTTGACTGGACACTTTCAGGAGAGAGGATTTGATCGGTACTCGGACGACCGCATCATCTGAATCGGTCGTTAGCGACAAACGGTGGCGATTCGTATCCTGATCATGTCCTCACAGGAGCGTGATCGCATGATGAAATGAATCCATGAATCAGACGCCCTCCAAGATTGCTGCACGCTTGACGATGTCACTTGAGCAGGCAATCCCCGTAATCATCCACCGTCGTGTAGACGAGAATGACCCATTAGAGGCCCTCGTGCTAGAAATTTCAGACGATTGGGTGCTTCTGGCTTCTCTGCGTGATGGTGGTTATCTCAATGGCAATACTATCGTCCGTGCCAGAGACATCTCCCGGGTGAAGCTAAAGAAAACATTTCTGCCCTTTATGCGCACCCAAGGGGCATGGCCACCGCAATCCGCGACGAAGGATCTCGATCTCAGTAGCCCCAAAGCATTCCTGGCCCAACTAGCTAGCCTTACGCCTATCTTGACCTTCCACGAAGAGCTACGCAAACCGGGTATGCTCTGGATCGGCTCAATAGCCGAGTGGAAGAAGAAGTCCATGTGGTTCCATTGCATCGACCCAAACGGGCGGTGGAGTGAGATCTTGATAAAGGTCAAGTTCCGGAACCTGACTCGCATCGACATTCTTGAAGACTACGCGAACGCGATCGCAGTGGTTGCTGGCCCACGAGTCGTCCCCGATCCCGAGGAATAAGCGCCGGTCCTGATGCTGAGGTTGGAGTACCAAATACTGGGTTTAGGTGACGAGATTCCATGCCGTGCTAAGGGCCTGTTCTAAAAGTTGGATGACCTCTGCCGCGTGATTGCACGTCCACAAAAGGAACCCTATGCGGGACGGTGTTCACGGTCAGGCTATCAATCAATGGAATTGTTCCTGGAACTGCATGCCAATGATTGCCTACACTCTTGGCGACCAAACCCAGGGCGTGGTGGTGGTGACCTTCTGAAACCCGAGGCGTTGCAGGATAGGCCTGCTGTCCGCTGAGGCGTCTACAACCAGGTACTTCATTCCGCGTCCGAGAGCAATCTGCGCACGGCGGGTAACAAGTGCCCGGTAAACGCCTCTGCCTCGCCATTGTTCCCGGGTGGATCCGCCCCACAGGCCGCCGAATTCAGTTCCGGGCATACCCACCAGCCAAGCGGCAGAAACCACCTTCCCATCGGCTTCGGCAACGAGGACAACTACGTCGCCCGGAGAAGTGGCGCAGCGGCTCGCCAAGTCATCAGCCAGCCACGACCAATCCTTGCCCCACACCTCGGACTCCATGTGGGCGATCCGGTCAAAATCTTTGCGGGCAGTGGTTTCTCGAATGGTTACCCCGTGCGGTGGCTCAGTGTCTGCGGCTAATTCTGCTGCGTCGCCGATGACAACGGTTTCAGTTTCTTCTGGCTCAAACCCTGCCAGTCTCAACCGTGCGGGGAGGTCAGGGCGGTCGTGCCCATAGGTTTTCCACTCGACGGCTTGACCGCGGTTCCTGAAGTAGTCGCGCAACCGATGAATGAGTGAATCCAGTTCTGGAACGCTTAAAACATCCAAGTCCTTTGCAAAGGCGATTCCTTGAGCCGGGGTCGTCACCCGCAGAAGCGGACCGTCCCATTCAGCTGTCCACGTTGATGGCATGCGGCCTTCTATGCTTCCACGCACTTGGTCATCGTGAACTGCGAGCAAGTCTTCGTGAGTATGCACTCGCCAATCCTGCCACAGTGGGCGGACTAATTTTCTGTGCCGTGCCCATTGCGGATGTGATCCGCAGGTGTCCCGGAACAGGAATCAGTAAATGCATTCCTTGCCTTCAGCAACAGCTCCGTATGCCGATCCACCAATACGGGGCCTACATGACAATAACTTCTTCCTTTTCGACACTTTGAATTCCCAAAGATTCTAGATTCCCTTTTACCCCGGCCGGGAAAAGCCCGTTGAGGGGGCGGACCTTATACGGATGTCATTCAATACGGTGTATCGCCAAACATGCGACTTGCCAACTTAGTCGAATGAGCACGACTTGGGGCATTTTTCGAAGCGCTTTGTTCTTCATCTCATAAACGGCTGTTTTTGGCACAGTGAAATCTATGAAACTGCATCACGCCATTTCAGTTGAAAACTCAAGGTTCAATATTTTATGCAGAAATTTAAAACAAGGGTCCATAATCTATAGGGCAGTTCCATCGGTGATTTGCAAGTTTAGATACATTTCAAGGCGTGGGTCATCTTCTTGGCTTCGCGCGAGTGAACACCCGCGCACAGAAACGAAAGCAATAGGAAGCCGAGCTGCGGGCAAAACCTATCATTAAATCGTCAAGATCTTAGGCGTCAGCACTTCTACGATTCAACGAGCTTTGCGCCAACTGCAGGAAAATTACGAAAATTCTTCCTGAAAATTGGCATAAATTCTGCTTTTCAAGAATTGTACCCTTCATCATTTACAACAAATTGATAACAAGGCGCGAGTTTCTCGAAAAAGTGGAAAATTTACTAGGGGATGAAATAAGCTCCATGTAGGTCACAGCAAATGCTTTCTCGGTATGGGTGGCGTGCCCATCATTATGGGCTGACTTATTCTGTAGGAGGTTCTGCTAGTTTAATCGTGGTTGAGATCGAACTTGAAGCCAGTACCCGACTAGATTTGGCCGCTTCGGGGTCCAGAACTAGTGGAAGCACCCTCTCTATTTCTGCCACGATCAAGCCAAAGAAGTACGTCGTAGTAGCGGCTGGCAATACTCAAGTCACCGGTAAGTGGAAGAAGAACTATTGCGCTTCTGGCAGCTCAGGAGCCTTTGTTTAAGCCAGCGGAATCGGTAATTCCCGCACCATCCGCGAAACCGCCACGGTGGAATGCGACCTGTCGCAGTCATCAGGATCGCCCGCCGGATTAGCTAAGTCTCGGTACTGATAGAACAAGGAGGGCTAGATGACGCGAAATGCCATCACAGCATTTGCTTTCGGCCTAGCAACATTAGTCACTTCATGCACGAACCAAGAGAATGCTCAAAGCGGGGAGACTTTGAAGCCTACTTCAGCCCCTGTCGCTTCATGTGATCGTCCGTATGTGGTCAGCGAGGGTGAATCCAAGGGCAAACCGGAATTCATTCGAGTTGACAAGTTCTACGATCAGGACCTGAGTAAAACTTTGCTCGACAAGAAAGCTGCATCATCCATCCAATGGGCACCGCAGCCCGAGTGGGATAATCAGGACGAAGTGGTGAAAGCTGTCGATGAAGTCTCGCCGGATGCAATCAAGGAGCAACCTTTCCCCTATGTAGAGGGGATTGAAGCAATGCTCAAGAACTCTGATCAATCCCCTGGATTTCTGGGGTACTACGCAGCCACGCCTCTGACTTATAACTTCAGCGTTCATTGCCAGAATGATCAGGACAATTGGTATCGGTTGAGCTTTTCCACCTGGACTGATTCTGATCTGGGGATTATCGACTGCAACTTGAAGTTAGACAAGGAAGCTCCCAAGGCGGCAAGCAAAGCATACGGCGCGTACTGCCAGGAATCTTAGGTCTAAATTCCGCATGGTTACGCAGAACGGGGACTCAGTCCAGGATGGAGGAGTGTCCCCGTTCTTCTTTGCCGTCAAGGAAGATTACGTCCGGTGATACACAAGCGGCAGCTCTCGTCTAGGGGTCTGAAAACAGGGGCTTTTCACCGGGGGGGCTATTCAGCGCCAGTGGATGCCAGAGCTTGCCGTGGGTCTGGCAACTGGTATCGCTTGCCCGCGAAGCTCGAGGCCTGCATGGCGTGGCAAGAAGGGACAACGTGGGCTACGGCAGTGTTTTGCCAGTACTTCACGCGGAATTCGGCAATTGTCACCGAGCTGAGACGGTCGAAGAATTCTCCGATGGTGACCGTGGCAGGGGAAGGGGCAACGACGCGCAGCGCCGATTGCGGTGTGGTGATGTGGAGCATGCGCAACTCGTCGCTGCGCGAATCGAGCATGGCGACCAGCACTGCTCGTCCGTGGATGGAGACCATCGCCATCACGTCATTAAGCGATTCGCTGGAGCGGGCCATCACGATGGGCATACCTGGTGACCAGCCGTACGAAGTCAAATGGGACTTGCCCTCACGGGTGGCGAGAAAATCAGCGACCCTCATGGCGGTCTGGGTTCTAGCAATTCGGCCTGGCATTTTAGATACTTTCCCTTCTTGCATTCCTCAGTGAATATGGTTCATCCCAGGACCCGGTGCGATGCGCCTGCGCCTCATCGATCGTTCCTGTCTGCGTGGACCATCGAGTGATCCACAGTGGCCACGGTGGTGCACTAGGCCATGCTCAAATCTGTGTGCCTACCTCCTCCCTTTGGCCGAAGGCCCTCGGTGGCCGTTAGGGCCGGGGTCGCGAAAGGATCGTCCAACCAGCCATCGGCGTTGCCGGAATCCTGGAGGCGTTCTAGTTGCGGCAAGAGATTTTCTCGGCCGGCCACCGCGAACTGCAGGTTTCGCACTTCGAACTGGATGCCCAGTGCCTGCTCCATCTGAGGCAATAGCGTGTCGTTCACGTATTGCATGAGCGCGGTGACGTGTTCTTCGCTCTTTGCGGTGCACGTAAGGTTGACTCCCAGCTTTTCCGGGGTTCCCTGGATGGTGCAAAACGCCGAGTGCACTGTGCTTTTGAATTCGCACTGCTGGGTCCCGAAGAATGCTGTGTCCCGCATTCTTGCCGCCCACGCCTTGTTGCCTGTGCTAGTTGTATCTGCGGAAACTGCTAAATGCTCTTTCATCTTGTGCTCCGGCACTGGTCAGTGTTTCGTAGTAGAATATATGTAGACTGGCTAACTATTAGATAGGCTACATTATTTTTTTCAGAAAAGGCAAGCTGGAATTTAACAGCGTGGAGCGAAAGGCCCTCAAGTTCATCGGGGATTGTGCTCATATCCGACGAAAGGAGTTCTCATGAGTCACTATGAGTCAAGTGGATATTGGTATGGTGACGGCCAGTCGGCCCCGGAGGCCGTTGACTTGCTGAACCTCATGCGCCGCTATCGCGACGCAGAGCGGAACATGCGCGCCAATACCCGCGGATCCATGGGGATGAACGAGACCGACATGACAGCTTTGCGCTTCTTGCTCGGAGCGCACCGGAAGGGCGAAGTGCCTCGTCAGCGTGATTTCGCCGAAAAACTCGGTATTTCCAATGCCTCGGTCTCAGCCCTGATCGATCGGCTGTGCCGCGGCGGGTATGCCCAACGTGTCATGCATCCGGCCGACCGTAGATCGGTAGGCATTATCCCGACGCAGTACAGCGACACCGAAGTGCGCGGAACTTTGCAGCAGATGCATGAGCGGATGATGGCTGCCGTGGATGGGCTCAACGTAGAAGAGCGAAAGGCAGCAGCAAAATTCTTGAATGCCCTCATTGCCAGCGTGGAGTGGAATGATCTTGATCTAGGCCATGCAGCGCAGCGCGATCACGAGCTTCGCGATGTACCCGGGAGCAACCTTGCATCTTCCTAGGGCGACAGCCGGGAATCGGTGCTCAGCTCCGTGGGAGTGATATCCCTTCGTCAAGCGGGGTAGAGGGAGCATTCCGGCAGAGATGCCATTCAAGGCAGCGGCTTCGATCCTCTACCCAAGGTTTCCCCGCCGATTCTGAAGAAAACCTTGAGGCGGATGCCCCAGCTGCGCTTGATGCGTAGGTTGAAGCTCAGCGGAGATAGGCGACCATATAAGAGAGGGTGATTTGAATGCCACGCAGGCGCATTGAAGTTAGTGTCAGCCACGACGAGTTCGAAGATCTCAACAACGCGCTTGAAGACCACCGCAATGGCTTCACGGATATGGCAGCGGAAGCGTCCAACGGCCTTGGCCTGGAACCCGAGTACTGGGCGGACCGGGCCAATGAAGTCCAAAGCCTGCTCGATAAAGTCCACGAGCATAGCCGTGAGGAAACGGCAGCGGCCGACGACTCGAATCGAACGCGGGGAAGCGGGCATCGGGCAGACCGCGAGGCACAACAGGACCCACGTGACTAAGCCGTACGATGGCCCAGAGAATTCTGGATCACTATTGACCGCGGGCGCGCCCTTCGAAGGGCGCGCCCGCGGTCAATGTCTTGATAACTAGGCGCGCTTGCGGGTCAACAAGCCCCAGATGACGAGGACAACGAGTGACCCGCCAATAGCCAGCAGCCAGGTCGAGAGCGACCAGAACTGGTTGATTCCCACATCGAAGACCGCGGAGCCGATCCATCCGCCAATGAGCGCGCCGACGATACCCAAGAGCAGCGTCGCGATCCATCCGCCGCCCTGCTGTCCGGGCTTAATGGCCTTGGCAATGGCCCCGGCGATCAGCCCCAAAACGATCCATCCTAGAATGCCCATGGAGATCTCTCCTTTGCTCAGTTTCACGGTGCGTCGGTAGTGCCTGCTTGCACCGCCTTCCAGATCAGCAAGGTACTAGAGGCAGCGGAAGCATCGATGCCAAGCTGAGTGCTACCTGAGAACCTGGCCATTGCGGTGCCCGGAAAACCGCCATGGCAATTAGCACATCCAAGAGGAGATGTGCAACGCATCGTGTCGGAGCGGGTGGGCGCAAAAACCGGTTTGCGAGAAAACCCGCCGCAGCGGTCCGCATCGGCCCGCTGCGATGCCCAGGATAAAGCCCGTTGGGTTTTGCAGTGCGAAGGATCCTGATTGCTTCGGCCCAGCAAGCAGGCATTCTGGCAGTACAAAGGCCGGGCAGCTGTTTCATGGTGAACAGCTGCCCGGCCTTTTCTACTGATAGCGCCTAGCTCGCGGACGTGGCCAGCGACAGCCCGCGCAGGCGATCCATCTGCGGATCGTACAGCGGGTCATCAACCACGGTGGCGGCAATCGGCTTGCCGAAGTACTCGATCTGAACCGAGTCGCCGGTTTCCACCGACAGCGGAAGCCATGCGTAGGCGATCGGCTTGCGGACCGTGTAGCCGTAGGCGGCGCTGGTGACGTAGCCGGCAGGCTTGCCGTTGACGTACACCGGCTCCTTGCCCAGGACCACCGAGACGCCATCATCAACGGTCAGGCAGCGCAGGCGCTTGGTGGCCGCCGCGGCGCGCTCGGCCAGGGCCGACTTGCCGACGAAGTCCACGGTCTTGGCGGCCTTGACCGCAAAGCCCAGGCCAGCCTGTTCCGGCTCGTGCTCGCTGGTCATATCGGTGCCGAAGGAGCGGAAGC
>Ga0308158_10005830_pt1 | contig 10023 bp, 7 predicted proteins | sample PhyBR2_FD_201038 | JGI IMG/M metagenome (GOLD analysis project Ga0308158, IMG submission 201038) | Phyllosphere microbial communities from UC Gill Tract Community Farm, Albany, California, United States - DLSLB.R2 | ecosystem: Host-associated > Plants > Phyllosphere > Unclassified | place: USA... | reverse complement strand
GACCGCAATCGGTGCCCTATCCGGCAGACAATCCCCATTCGCAAGCCAAAGAAGAACTGGGCCGCAAGCTGTTTTTTGACACGCGGCTCTCGCGTGCCGGCCGATCCTGCGCTACCTGTCACGATCCAGGCAAACGCTGGAGTGACGGCCTGGCGCAGCCGGTCGGTTCCGAGCAACAGGAATTTGCCCGTAAAACGCCGACCCTGCTCAACAGTGCCTGGCTGTCTGCCCTCATGTGGGACGGCCGTGCCGATACGCTGGAGCAGCAAGCGGTGATGCCCATTACGGCTGAACATGAAATGAACATGCCAGTGGCGCTACTGCTGGAGCGTATCAATGCGCTGGACGATTACCAACAACCGGTGCAGCGCGCCTATGGAGGCGTCCGGCAAATCACCGTCGTGCATATCAAGCAGGCGCTGGCCACCTTCGAGCGCACGCTGGTATCGCCGCGCACCGATCTGGATCGCTGGATAGCCGGTGATGAGCAGGCGCTGACCACCCAAGAGCAGCGTGGCTTTGCTATCTATAATGGCAAGGCCCGCTGCAGCGCATGCCACAGCAGCTGGCGTATGACCGATGATGGCTTCCATGACATCGGGCTGGCCAGCGCCGATCGTGGCCGTGGCAAGTTTACGCCACCCCAGGTTGTGGGCATGCAGTATGCCTTCAAGACCCCGACGTTGCGTGAACTGAATGACAAGGGGCCATATATGCATGATGGTTCAATCGATTCGCTGGAGGCGGTGATCAGCCATTATGAGGAGGGCGGCATTGCCAGGCCCAGTCGTTCCCCAGAAATGAAACCCTTTACGCTGACCGGACAGGAACGCGCAGACCTTTTGGCATTTTTGCGGGCGCTTGGCAGAAATCCCGTGACTCAGGCCGCAACCGGCCAATTGGAGAATTGACCCATGCAGGATATGACTCGGCGTACATTCATACAGCTTATGGCGCTTGGTGTTGGTGCGTGCTCTGTGCCGGTGGTGACTTTTTATTCACCCGTCATGGCCGCAACGGCTGATCATGTGTTGACGCTCAATCACCATGAATTGAGCGAGCCCGATTTTACGGCAAGCGTGGGCGATCGCATACGTATCGTCAACGCAGCCGGTATTGCGCACAGCATTTACGTGACCTACGGAGATGGCCGGATCGTTTCCCTGGATACGCAACTGCCGGGTACAGAAAAGTCATTCGTACTCGAAGCCGCCGGCACCGTCTTGCTGCGGTGCTGGATCCACCCCGTTATCCGGCAGCAACTGCAGGTAACGCCGGCGCAATGAGGCAGGGTGTGGCTGTCATGATTGTGCGCCGGATGTTGCATATTTATGGGAAACCGAAAAGCTGCGGTGGGAGCGGCTGCTGACAAGCCCCGTTGAAGATTTGTTTTATGTGGGGCAGCGCAATGGCTATCAGCCTGGCCGTCGCTTTGCACAACAGCCTTTCAGAGCACGATGGATTTATTCTGGGACCATAACGGGTTCATTCCAGCCGCTGGAACAACCCGGGATAATCCATTACAAGCCCATCCGGGTCCACCTCCAGCTTGGCAGAAAAATCCCGGTCATCGCTCTCGTACAGATAACGTCGGTCAGCAATACGCGTGTAACGTTGCCCGTCGGGGCACATCTGCAAAGATGGCAAGGGTACATAGGCCATTGTCAGTTCGGCGGTGTGGCCTACGCTCATGGCAAGCCGCCGTATCGGCAGGGTATTGGTAAACGGGGTGGCCGCTATATCTACATCGATGCAGCCGTCCAGATTGGGCATTGCATCGCCCTTGTCATCGGTCCAGTGTCCCTGGCCGTCGGAAAAAACATGCAAAAAAACGCCGCTGGCCATGCGCACCCACACTTCGCGGGTGTGCCATTGCGTGTCTGTCCTGACCCGGTAATGCAGGCCGTAGGGTGTGCCGCCTCTTGCGCCGATCACGACGCCTTCGCCCTGGATCGTGTCGGCATTCATATGCAGACAGAAATGCTCCAGGCCGGTGTTGTCCCAGCTTTTCCATCGAACAGTACGCGCGGGAAGGGCAATGTGGTCCATGTTCACAGCTCCGGTGACGGATGACCTTGCTTGTTTTTGAAGGTCGGCAATGCGTAAAGTTTGCGATGCTATTGCCGACCTGTCAACCCTAGCTTTGTAGCAAGGTTTCCACTGCTTTGGCGATTGCCAGGACCGTGCGATCCTGTCCACCTGCCGCGGCTATGCTAACGCCCACCGGCGCAGTTCCCGGGGCATGGCAAGGTAACGATACTGCGCAACCATCCAGGAAATTGATGAAGGTAGGATTGCGCAGAAGCAGCAAATTGGTTTTGTGATAGACCTCTTCATCCTGCAGCTCGGCAATTGTGGGAGCGATAACCGGCACGGTAGGCATGATCATGGCGTCATAGTCCGCCAATTGCGTTTGTAATTGCTGTATCCACTGCGCGCGGCGCTGCAGCAGGTCGATATAATCGGCGGCGCTAATTTGCTTGCCGCGCAACATGCGCGAGACCACTCTCGGATCATAGGCGTCAGCCTTGTCCGCGATCAGCTGGCGATGCCATGCCCAGGCCTCGGCGGCAATGAAACCGCCCTGGGCGTTGATGCCGGGCAACTGGTCAAATGGCGGGACGGCCTGTTCCACAATAATGGCCCCGGCCGCCGACAGTTGCGACAGCACCTGTGCATAGCTTGCTGCGACGTGGGCGTCAGCGCCGTCAAGCACGGCGTTGCTGGGAAACAGCAGACGCAGGCCCTTGAGGGGTTTGGGCACAATCGGTGTGTAATTTTCACCGGTCATCAGGGCGTCCAATATGGCGCAGCACTCTACGCTGGCGGCCAGCGGGCCGATGGAATCCAGCGTCGTGGACAGCGGCAACACGCCTTCTTGTGGTACCCGGCGTGCTGTCGGTTTGAAACCGGTCAATCCGCACAGGGCAGAAGGGATGCGCACAGAGCCGCCGGTATCCGAACCAATGGCCGCGACCGCCATCCCGTCTGTGACTGATACCGCGGCGCCGGAAGACGAGCCGCCCGGAATGCGTCCATCGCCGATTGTGCGTTCCCACGGGTTGCGGGGCGTGCCGTAATGCGGGTTCACGCCCAGACCGGAGTAGGCAAACTCGGTCATATTGGTAGTGCCGATAATGATGGCGCCCGCGTTGATCAACCGCTGTACGACCTTGGCATTATCCGAGGCGGCGGGCGCATCGTTCAATACGACAGAGCCAGCCCGTGTAGGCTTGCCTTTGATATCAAACAGATCCTTGACCGATATGGGCAAACCGTCGAGCGCAGAGCGCCGCATGCCCGCCTGACGCAGGGTATCGGCCGCCTGTGCTGCAGCCAGCGCTTGCTGGTCGAAAACCTGGGTATAGGCCTTGGGGCCTTCGCCGCTGGTTGCGCGCGTCAGGGCCTGTTGCGTCAGTTGGACCGAAGAGATAGAGCCTTCATCGAGCGCGTGCGACAGCGAGGTCAGACTGGGAAATGCAGAAGAGTTCATTGAACAACCATTAATGACAAGTGAAATTAGTGGACAGCAACTTGCTAGTGAGGATGATCAGGCCACCACAGGCAGCGTTTCGACATGATATGTATGTTGCAGGCTGCGGTTCTTGACCGGATCGTGCAACTCCATCACAAATGTGTTGGACGGACGGATGCCGCCAATAGCGCCTACTGTGCCGCAAATCATACCGTGTCCTTCGGGCAGTACGCTCTGGTTGCCGGTATAGCCTTTGATCAGTTCCTGTGGCAGACGCAGGCTGTCCAGGGTACCTTCCTGATACAGTACTTTTTTGCCATCTTCCTCGATCCAGGAGCGGATGATCAATTGGTCCCAATGTTCAACCACCTCGTCAAAGCGCCAGGCAGAGGTTGCTACCGGTTTGACGCAAGCCTGTTTGGATTCGGCCACGCCATAGGCTTCCAATTTACGATCAGTATGGTCTGAAGCCAGGCTGACATACATGGTGCCATCCACGGTGAACACGAAGACTTCGACTTCGCCGGACGACTCAGTTCCCAGCGCCTGAATGTGGCTTGCCTGGGTCAATTGGTTGTTAGCTACCCTGTAATATAGTGGAACCGCGCTGGGGCGGGGCACGCCAATGGCGGCTAGCTCTTCTATATGGTGTTCTATGGCTTTGATGTCGCGTCCGGCCCAGCCAGCAACGATCAGGGAGTCAATATTTGCAACAACGGTTGTTGAAGGGTCTTGGGCAAGTGAGAATTCAAGTTTCATGGCAATACTCTTGATAAACAGATGGGGAGAACAAGCATGCGTGATGTGTCACACATGCCTGTGAAATGATGGGGGCGCTGGATCAGCGTTTTTTGACAAAAAGGATGACCAGGATAGAGGCCAGTATTTCCAGTGCGGCCACAAAATAAAGCCCGGAAGACAATGAACCGGTGCTGGTTTTCAATGAGCCAATCATGTATGGCGCAACAAATCCGGCAAGGTTGCCTATGGAGTTGATCAGTGCAATACCGCCAGCTGCGGCGGTGCCGGCCAAAAAGGCTGCGGGAATGGACCAGAACACAGGAAAGGCCGCCAGGATGCCGACAGAGGCAATGGTCAGGGCGATGAGCGCGAACAGGGCATTGTGCAATAGCATGCCAGTGGCAACCAGCCCCAGGCATGCGATCAATGTTGCCACGGCGCAATGCATGCGACGTTCGCCGGTTTTGTCCGAGTGAGCGCCATTCCAGACCATTGCGATTGTTCCGGCAATGAAGGGCAGGGCCGAGAGCACACCAATCATCAGGTCATTGTTGATGCCGATAGCTTTGATGATGGATGGACTCCAGAATGCAATGGTGGCGTTGCCGCTGACAATACAAAAGTAAACCGCGGCACAGAGCCAGATTGCAGAATTGCGATAGGCGTCTTTGAATGACAAATGCTTGTTCCCTGTCTGGCTGTTTTCCAGTTCCAGGGCCCGCGTCACTGCCTGTTGCTCGTGTGGTGTGAGCCATTTGGCGTTTACTGGTTTTTCTGGCAGGTATTTCAACACGAACATGCCGGCAATGACAGAGGGAATACCTTCAATAATGAACAACCATTGCCAGTTGGCCAGGTGTCCTACACCTTGCATGCCATTCAGAATCAGGCCGGCCAACGGTCCGCCGACCACACCAGCGAGCGCGAACGATGTCATGAACAGCCCGTTGACACGCGCCCGGTATTCCGCCGGAAACCAATAGGTGAGATAAAGCACCACGCCTGGGAAGAACCCGGCTTCAAATACGCCAAGCAGAAAGCGCATGATGTAAAACTGGGTGGGGGTGGTGACATACGCCATACCGATGGAGGCGGCACCCCATAATATGGTGATGCGGGCCAGCGTTTTGCGGGCGCCGATTTTTTCCAGGAGCAGATTGCTGGGAACTTCGAAAAGAAAATAGCCGATAAAAAAGATCCCGGCACCAAGCCCATATACGGCTTCGCTAAATTGCAGGTCTTGCAGCATGTGCAGTTTGGCAAAACCGACGTTAACGCGGTCCAGCCAGGCTAGTATGAATAGAAAGACCAGAAAAGGGATCAATCGCCAGGCAATTTTTGCATAGGTTGCCTTCAGGTCGTTCGCGTTGGTACCCAGGTTAGGGCTGGTCGCAGTGCTTGAGTTATTCATCGTGTTTTCCAACTACAGTTGCGTGTTGAATAGGGCCGGCCGGCGCCAGGAGCCGGTCAGCGGTGGGTGGAATGTGGCCGGGGAAGATGCCCTCTACATGGGCGTGGCCGGAAATAAGACTGCTTGTTGCGGCCAACGTGGCGCAACGTGATGTTGTGTCAGGTCTTATATGGAGGCAGTGTAGGTAGCGCGTTTTTGACTGTCCAACAAGAAAATATACAGTGTGGTGATTGCAAAATCTTATTGTTGTCCGGCATGGCGTCGCGGGTGTCGTAAAATAGCTATAAATATCAGGTGGTTATGATCATATTCGCTTGAGTTTTAAGCGCGAGCAATAGATGATCTGCGTCAGGGGTAAAATCTGATCCTAGGGTAAATACTAGGGCCAGAACGCAGGCTGAGGGCCGATCAAGGGTAATGTCTTGGCCTGTTCTGCGAGAGTGCGATGGCGCCCTTCAGGTTTGCTGCGGTGCGCAGGCGATACTTTGACCCCGATTGGTAGCAAATGCGATGGCGACATCCTGAGCAATCAGGCCGATGGTCTCGGCCAGCGGGTTGTCCTGGTTGTGACGGAATGCGGCTTGCAACTCAAGCGGCGGCAAGACCGTGTCGGCCCGCAGCAGTTGTAATGTCTGCGCATTCAACTCTTGCTGGATAATTGCCGGCGGCAGGGCAGCGACGCCGAAACCGTCTCGTACCAGTCTGATCATGGTGGCCACTGAAGAAATACCGTTCAGATGCAGGGATATGTCTCCCGCCGTGGCAAACATTCTTTCGATGGCGGCGTAGGGCTCCGATTCACGCGCAAAGCTGACGATGGGAAAGGCGGCCAGATCTGCCAGGCTGAGTACATCGTTGCCGATTTCCAGTTTTGGGCTGGCTACCCAGCGCATGGGTAACTGACCCAGCGCGATGGCGTCAACCTGGGAAACATGGATGGCGTTGCCTTGCAGTACCAGATCCAGGCCCCCTTTATTGAGTTGTTCGGTCAAATGGACCGTGGTGTCGCTGGCAATTTCAATTCTCAGGCGTGGATAGCTTTCATGCAGACGAGCCAGGAACTCGGGAAACCAGCTGTGCACAATAGATTCGATTACGCCGATGCGAATGACGCCGGCATAAGTATGCTTATCCAGCATGTCTTCCTTCATGTCGCGCAACAGTTTGACCATGCGTTCGGCATGAACAAGGGCTTTGCTGCCGTCGGGCGTCAGAGACACCTCGCGGGCGTTGCGGTCGAACAGGCGCACGCCGAGTTCCTGTTCCAGAGAAGCTATACGGCTGGAGATGGCCGCCTGCGTGGTATGCAAACGTTCCGCGGTCATGCGGAAATTGCGCATTTCAGCCAGCAAAACGAAAGTTTCCAGAAATCGAATATTCATGAATGCGATTATAGCCTGCCGGGGAACAAGGCACGTGACCCGGGATGGATACCGAAAGGCGTCTTGTGACACGTTGATGGAGATGCCGGGACTGGGACGGAAGATGCAGGCCTATGGCCCGGTTCGCGGCCAGATGCAGGGCACATCCCTAAGTCAGGCATGTGCATTATGTGTCAGCTGTCTAATACATCAGGCTGGCTTCTCTTATATAGGTAGTTGGAAAGGGGACAGGGCATGCCTATATATAGCGATACAGGGGAACGCTCGCGGGAACATGCTGGGGTTGGGTTTGATCTGTAGGAGACGCTCTATGGCCAGTAGTTTGTTGGCAACCTCTTCTATATACCCGGTGCATATAGGCTTTCAATTAGGGACCAATTAGGGGACTACTATAAATAGGGCCGCAACCGCTGTTATATATAGGGGGCGCGATGTCACTATATTGAGGGCCTTTATATAAGCTCCCTAATATGGACGTCTATAAGAAGCAGACTATAAGAAGCAGACTATAAGCACACAACGACGACACATTACATTCGCAGGGTTGTCGCAGTCGGTTAGCTATTGGTTCCTTGTGGACACTATCTTGTGAATGAATGTTCATGTACAAGGCGGTGATATTTATTGTTATATGGACAATGTATATCTGCTCACCGGCTAAATCATAGCTCAACGGGTCATTTTCCAGAGATGTGGGCATAAAGCGCTTGCACTCAATCGTGGCGTTAGCCGGAAAATTGTCGTTTTTGGGATAAATCACACACTCGCAGCCGCCAAAATTGTCGTATAGCCTGCTGGCCTGAATACATTTGCCTTAATTTTTAGAAAAAAGCGAACAAAAACGCCTGCATCTCATGTACCGATGTGAAGCCGTTGTTGCATATTTGCTGCAAAAACCCCACCTGATGCGAGCGAGCTTAAAAATTATAAAAAATGTCGTAAAAAGGCGATTCTTAATCAAATCATGCGCTTAGGGTAATTACGGATCTTAAAACGGCTGGCTGGGTAAAGTATTTTGGAAATTAGGCTTGCCAAGGGTCAAATGGCTTGCTATAGTTTCGATCTTTCCTGCTTAACAAACAACGCAGGACACCCCAAGAAGGGTACCGCATAAGCGGCAAATTCTTTAGGTAAATCAAAGCGTTGTGAATGTATTTCGGTATGTTTGGGGTAGGGAAGTCGCAGAAGGTGTGGCGAGCAGTTATGAGTGGTTTTTTGTTTTTGGCGGTTGCTCAGGCGATGGTCGATAAGGAAACGAAAAGCCGATCACGAAGAAGTAGAAAGTGAAAATAGTTCTTGCTTTTTGTTTCTAAGTGGTTCATAATAGCGGGCTACACTACTGAGAAGTGAAGTGGTTTTGTAGTGAGTTTGAAGGGATTTTTTGAAGTGGGTGAGAAAAGAAATTTTCGAGCTGTTGCAAAAAAGCCTTGACAACAAAAACCAGATGCTTCATAATCTCGTTTCTCTGCTGATGACACACAACAGTGTGACAGCGGCAAGATAAGAGAAAGTAGTAAAGCAGTACAGAATTTAGCAGTATGCGATTCTTACTATAACTAGTATGAACGCCGAATGTGACAGCGCAATGTCATCGCTTACTCCAGTGGGAGCTAAGAAGAAATGTTCTTTAACAACTAACAGCCGATAAGTGTGGGCGCTTGGAATGAGTGCGCAACATGGTCTATCCGGGGGTACCTGGTTAGATTGTGATGCTAACAATATATATTTTAGGCGCTCACTTGAAATACAGAAGTAAGGTTTATATCACTATAAACGTTATTTCTTTTGAGTGAAGCAGCGACCATTTACCTATTTAAACAGTTAAATGGCAATTAAACAGAGATTAAACTGAAGAGTTTGATCCTGGCTCAGATTGAACGCTAGCGGGATGCCTTACACATGCAAGTCGAACGGCAGCGGGAAAGTAGCTTGCTACTTTTGCCGGCGAGTGGCGAACGGGTGAGTAATGTATCGGAACGTGCCCAGTAGCGGGGGATAACTACGCGAAAGCGTGGCTAATACCGCATACGCCCTACGGGGGAAAGGGGGGGATCTTAGGACCTCTCACTATTGGAGCGGCCGATATCGGATTAGCTAGTTGGTGGGGTAAAGGCCTACCAAGGCGACGATCCGTAGCTGGTTTGAGAGGACGACCAGCCACACTGGGACTGAGACACGGCCCAGACTCCTACGGGAGGCAGCAGTGGGGAATTTTGGACAATGGGGGAAACCCTGATCCAGCCATCCCGCGTGTGCGATGAAGGCCTTCGGGTTGTAAAGCACTTTTGTCAGGGAAGAAAAGGTTTCGGATAATACCCGGAACTGATGACGGTACCTGAAGAATAAGCACCGGCTAACTACGTGCCAGCAGCCGCGGTAATACGTAGGGTGCAAGCGTTAATCGGAATTACTGGGCGTAAAGCGTGCGCAGGCGGTTCGGAAAGAAAGATGTGAAATCCCAGGGCTCAACCTTGGAACTGCATTTTTAACTACCGAACTAGAGTATGTCAGAGGGGGGTGGAATTCCACGTGTAGCAGTGAAATGCGTAGATATGTGGAGGAACACCGATGGCGAAGGCAGCCCCCTGGGATAATACTGACGCTCATGCACGAAAGCGTGGGGAGCAAACAGGATTAGATACCCTGGTAGTCCACGCCCTAAACGATGTCAACTAGCTGTTGGGCCCTTCGGGGCTTAGTAGCGCAGCTAACGCGTGAAGTTGACCGCCTGGGGAGTACGGTCGCAAGATTAAAACTCAAAGGAATTGACGGGGACCCGCACAAGCGGTGGATGATGTGGATTAATTCGATGCAACGCGAAAAACCTTACCTACCCTTGACATGTCTGGAATCCTGAAGAGATTTAGGAGTGCTCGCAAGAGAACCGGAACACAGGTGCTGCATGGCTGTCGTCAGCTCGTGTCGTGAGATGTTGGGTTAAGTCCCGCAACGAGCGCAACCCTTGTCATTAGTTGCTACATTTAGTTGAGCACTCTAATGAGACTGCCGGTGAC
>Ga0308158_10005828_pt1 | contig 10025 bp, 9 predicted proteins | sample PhyBR2_FD_201038 | JGI IMG/M metagenome (GOLD analysis project Ga0308158, IMG submission 201038) | Phyllosphere microbial communities from UC Gill Tract Community Farm, Albany, California, United States - DLSLB.R2 | ecosystem: Host-associated > Plants > Phyllosphere > Unclassified | place: USA... | reverse complement strand
GGCCACGGCAGACGCCGTCGTCAATACCCTGCCCGGCACCGCGTACACGGAAAAGCTGTTCAACCGGGGGATGTTTGCCGCCATGAAGCCCGGAACCACATTCGTCAACGTGGGCCGCGGAACCGTAGTGGATGAGGACGCCCTGCTGGAGGCACTGGACAACGGCCAGGTGGGCTACGCCTGCCTGGACGTCTTCGCCGTGGAGCCGCTGCCGCAGGACAGCCCCCTGTGGAACCACCCCCGGGTCATGGTCTCGCCCCACACCTCGGCCCTCAGCGCCGCGGAAAACCGCCTGATCACCGAGCGGTTCTGCAGCAATCTCCGCACTTTCCTCGACGGCGGGGACCTCCCCCACCTCGTGGACACGGTCCACTTCTACTAGGACGGGGCGAAGAAGCCATGCGCATCGCCAGAATCAAGACCGCGGAAGGTGCCCTGCATGCAGTGGAGCGGGATGGCAAGTGGCACCACATTGTTGACCCCTTTGAGGAGCCCTTTCAGTACACCGGTGGCACCACCGCGGACAGCGAGGCCACATTCCTCGCCCCGGTTGAACCCAAAGTAGTGATCGGCATTGGCCACAACCGGACACTGAATGACCACCCCTTGCCCATCCAGGCATGGCACAAGTCTGTTCACACCGTGGCCGGCCCCGGCGATGCCATCGGCGCGGTCCGGGACCAGGGAACGGTGAACGCGGAGGGTGAGCTCGCCGTCGTCATCGGCAGGACATCAGCAAACCTGACCGCTGAGAATGCACTGGAGCACGTCCTGGGCTACACCTGCGTCAACGATGTCACCAACGTGGACCAGAACCTGGTGGATGAGCGGAACTTCCAAGGCAAGGCAGGGGTCAACTACACGCCCCTGGGTCCCTGGATCGAAACCGGACTTCCCGAGCCCGAGCAGGTGGCCATCGACGTCTACGTCAACGGGAGGGCCAAGGCCACCTCCGGGACGTTCAACCTGCCCTCTACCGTGGTGGACTGCCTTATCTACGTCACCGCGTGGCTGACCCTTGAACCCGGCGACGTGGTGATGACCGGAGCGCCCGCCACAGTAGTCGCCATCGAACCCGGGGACCGGGTGGACGTCGTGGTGGAAGGCATCGGCACCTTGAGCAGCATGGTGGCCTGACGGCGCGCAGCCGAGGCCGCCGGGGCACTTATGATGGATTGCGTTCAGTTGACTGAACGATCAGCGAAGTCCGCCCGGCGACCTAAGGAGAATCATGGCCGATTCCCATGCCCCCGCTTCACCCGAAAAGCCGGGAGCCGCGTCGCCTGCGCCGGCAGTCACGCGGGCAGCTGCGGTACTGGACGCCCTTGCCGCCTCTGCCACCGGCCGCCTGACACTGAGCGACCTTTCGCGCGAAGTGGGGATCCCCAAATCATCCACCTCCAACCTCCTGCTGGCCCTGGAGGAGGCCCGCCTGATCAGCAGGCAGGGTGCCGAGTTCACCCTGGGCCGCAAGCTGGTGGAACTGGGCGCTGCCTATCTTGGCCGGATGGATGAGGTCCAGGAGTTCTACCGGTACTGCGAACAGGCTTCGGTCCTTTCCCGCGAGACCGTCCGGATCGCCATGCTGGACGGCGCCAACGTCATTTACCTCGCCCGGTACGAGGGTCATCCCGCAGTCCGCCTCACCTCCAACATCGGTGACAAGATGCCGGTATCCCTGTGCGCAGTGGGCAAGGCGCTGATCGCCCGGCTGCGTGACCACGACTTGGAGGAGATGTTCCCCGACGACGCGGAACTCCCCGTCCTGACGCCCAAGTCCCTGCGCACCGGCGCGGAACTGAAGGCACAGCTGAAGGAAATCCGCGAACAAGGCTTTGCCTTCGAGGACGAGGAGTCCACCACCGGGGTTGTGTGCCTCGCCGTCTCCGTCCCCACCCGCGGAGCCCACGGCCCCAGCCTGGGCCTCTCCGTCACGGCCCTCAAGGCCACCTACACCCCGGAGCAGGGCGCCCAGATGGTCAAGGAACTGCAGGAGCTGGCCCATTCCCTGGGCAATCCCATGGGATAGGCGAACGCCGCACCGGCATCCCGTCATTCAAAATCTTAAAACTGTTGCCAGCCGTTCAGTGTGCTGTATTGTGTTCAGCATAGTGATCGACACAACAGGTGTTGTCACTATGCCACCAGGCCAACGGGGGCCTGGAGCGCATTAGAGGGAGTTCTCGTGACAACTCGTACTAACTCACCGCAGGCCACCACGGACGGCGCCGTCGTCGATCCGGACCAGCTGCGAAGGGCAACACTTGCCAGCTCCGTGGGATCAGCCCTGGAGTACTACGACTTCTACATCTACGGCCTTGCCTCGGCCCTGATCTTCGGCCCGCTGTTCTTTGCGCCGCTCGGAGACAGTGGAGCGGTCATCGCATCCTTCGCCACCTACGGCGTCGGGTTCGCGGCACGCCCCTTCGGCGGTGTGGTGTTCGGCCACATCGGGGACCGCTTCGGCCGCAAGATGGTCCTGATCCTGACCATCGGGCTGATGGGCCTGTCCAGCTGCGCCATCGGCCTCCTGCCCACCTTCGACCAGGCTGGAATGCTCGGAGCGGTACTCCTAGTGACGCTGCGCATCCTGCAGGGCCTGGGTGCCGGCGCCGAGCAGGCAGGCGCCACCACCCTCATCTCCGAGGTAGCCCCGCGCCGCCGTCGTGGTTTCTTCGCCGCGCTGCCGTTCGTTGGCATCCAGCTGGGCACCCTCCTGGGTGCGGGGACTTTCGCCCTGATGGCCCTGGCGGACAAGCAGGTCCTGCAGGGCTGGCTGTGGCGCGTTCCGTTCCTGGCCAGCATCATCCTGATCGCCATTGCCATCTTCATCCGGCTCCGGCTCAAGGAGACCCCGGTCTTCCAGGAACTGGAGAAGCACAAGGCCGTGGTCAAGAACCCGGTGGGCCAGATCTGGAAGCACTCCAAGAAGAACGTGTTGGTCGGCATTGGCCTCCGCATGGGGGAAAACGGCAACTCGTCCATCTACTCCGCGCTGCTGGTGTCCTTCATCAGCATGCCGGCCGGCGTTTTTCCGGGCGACAAGTTCATCGGCCCCACCGGCCTGCTGATTGCCGCCGGTTTCGCAGCGGTGCTGGTGGTCGCCTTCGGCGCCCTGTCCGACCGCTACGGCCGGGTTCCCGTCTACCGCTACGGCGCGCTCTTCCAGGCCGTCATCGCGCTGCCGGCCTTCTACCTGGTCACCCTGGGCAACGTCGCCCTGGTCTGGGCGGTCATGGTGGTGGGCATCGCCCTCGGCGTGCAGGCCATGCTCGGCCCCCAGTGCGCCCTGCTGCCGGAACTGTTCGGTTCCCAGCACCGCTTCACCGGAGTGGCCCTGAGCCGTGAGCTCTCCGCGGTGCTCGCAGGAGGCTTCGCCCCAATGATCGGCGTCGCGCTGCTGGCGGCCACCAACCATTCCTGGCTGGTACCTGCGCTCTACTCGCTGGTCCTGGCGGCAATCTCGTTCGTCACCACGTTCTTCACCCCGGAAACGAACGGCCGCGACCTGGTGGTCGTTGAGGACGCCCGGTGACCAGCGACGCCGGTCCCTCCCCTGCCACGGTGGGTACCACCACCCGGCGCGCCGGGTTCGTGGGGCTCGGGCTGATGGGCGCCCCGATGGCGGCAAACCTGCTCAAGGAAGGCTGGCAGGTCAGGGGATGGAACCGCTCCCCCGCCGCCGTCCGGGACCTTGAGCAGCAGGGTGGGACCGGCGTCGAGCATGTCGCGGAGCTGCGTGACGAACCCGTCATCATCTTCATGCTTCCCGATCTTCCCTTCATCGAGGAGGCAGCGGCGGGACTCCTCGAGACCTGGCGGAGCGCACCACCCGCGCCGGGAACACTGCTGGTGGTGATGAGCAGCGTCTCACCCGTCGCGGTGCAGGCCTTTGGCCGGCTCGTGGCCGACGCAAGCGGCGGGAACGCCTCGGTGCTGGACGCACCGGTCAGCGGGGGCACGGACGGCGCGCGGCGGGGATCCCTGGCCATCATGGCGGGCGGCTCGCCGGAAGATTTCGAGCGGGCCCGCCCGGTCCTGGCGGCCATGGGCTCGGCGGTGCGGCGGCTGGGAGAGCTGGGGGCCGGTTCCCTGGCCAAGGCCTGCAACCAGCTGGTGGTGGGAACCACGACGGCGGCACTTGCCGAGGCTGCCGAGCTTGCGGAACGCTCGGGGCTGGACGTGGCGGCCCTCTTCGAGGTGTTGTCCGGCGGCCTCGCGGCAAGCCGGGTGCTGGAACTTGTGGGGCCCCGGCTGGCGGCGAAGGACTACACCCCCACGGGGCCGGCGAAGTTCATGCAGAAGGACCTGTCCTTTGTGCTGGAAGCGGCGGCCAACGCCGGAGCCGCCGCGCCATTGGCTTCCGCGGGCGTTGACCTCTACGGGCAGCTGGTGGCGCAGGGCCTGGGGGACCTGGACCTGGCTGTGGTCCGGCAGGCTGTTGCCAATCTGGCCCGGCTTTAAGCTGGGGGACCCCGGAAACCCGGGGTCCCGCCGTCGTCAGCGGTCCTAAAGTGGGCCAGCGTGACACCGTTTCGTCGCTTCGAAAGGCGGCACGGCTGCTATATCCTGTTCTTTTCCCGTCCGGGCCAGGGGAAGGCAGGACACAGCACGTCGAATGGCCCCTCAGTGACACCCAGCAACGAACTTTCCAGACCCGCCTCTGGCAACATCCCGCGCGATGACTTCCTCGACTGCCCCACCGGGCTCGTGGAGTACTACTTCGACGAGGGCGTTTTCCACTGGTCGGACAGCCTGTACCGTATGTACGGCTTTGAACGGGGCGACGTGGTCCCGTCCATGGAAATGGTCTTTCCGCACCTCGAGCCTGAAGACCGGCCAAGAGTCCAGGCCTATTGGGACCACGTATCGAGCGTCGGCGGCCCCTCGTCCATCTACGTGTCCATCCGGGACCGCAAGGACCACCAGCACAAGATGCTTTTCTCGGCGGACCACATCCTCGACGGGGACACCCCGATCGGCGTCTGGGGCGTGGTGGTGGACCTCACGCAGTCGATCCACACCGACCGGCACCAGCTCGCCACGGAGGCGGTGGCTGCGTCGGCCCTCAACCGGGCGGTCATTGAACAAGCCAAGGGTGTCCTGATGGGCCGCACGGGCATTGATGCGGACAAGGCCTATGCGCTCATGAGCCAGCTGAGCCAGGACACCAACCGCAAGGTCTACGCCATTGCACGTGACATCGTGGAACGGGCAACCACGCGCGCCGGGGACCCGACCAACGGGGACCATCCGCTCCTGTAAGGGAGGGCCGGTTACGGTCTCTGCCGGCGGACGCGCGTGCGGGTGACATATTGCGACATGTCCCCGGGCGTCCGAACAGGGCGGACCCCTATTCTGGGGACGAGCGCCCCGCCCCGTTGCACATCCAGTCCGTCCGGAGGAAGCCATGCCCCATCCCGAACGTCCCCTGCGCAAGCTGGGGTTCCTCACCATTGGCTTGTTCGACCCGGCGGATCCTGCCGCCTGCCACGAATCCACGCTGGAGGTCATTGGGCTCGGCGAGCGGCTCGGCTTTGACAGCGCCTGGCTGCGCCACCGGCACCTGCAGTTCGGCATCTCCTCACCGGTGGCGGTCATGGCCGCCGCCAGCCAGCGCACCTCCCGGATCGAGCTCGGGACCGCGGTGACCCCGCTGGGCTGGGAAAACCCGCTGCGGCTGGCCGAGGACCTGGCTACCGTGGACCTGCTCGCCGGGGGACGCATCAACCCAGGGGTGAGCGTTGGGGAACCCATGAACTATGACACCGTGAAGCATGAGCTGTACCCGGACACCGCCGGGCATGAAGACTTCAGCTACGCGCGGGTGGAACGGCTTGCCCGCCTGATTGCAGGGGAAAAGGTCAGGGACTTTTCCGGAAAGCAAGGCGTGGTGGAGGAGTTCTCCAACCGCGTTGAGCCGCACTCGCCCGGGCTGCGGGACCGGCTCTGGTACGGAGCGGGCAGCACTAAATCGGCCGTCTGGGCCGGCGCCAACGGCTTCCATCTGCTCTCCAGCAGCGTGATCTTTCCGGACAAGGACCAGGAACCGGACTTCGCCCTCGTCCAGCAGTCGCAGATCCGTGCGTTTCGTGAGGCGGCTGCTGCCACTGGGCATTCCGGGGCACGGGTCTCGCAGGGCCTGGTGGTGATTCCCACCGACTCGGCGACTGCGGCGCAGCGGGTGAAGTACCAGCAGTACGTGAACGAGCGGACTCCCCGCACTGCTGCTCCGCAGGGGCCGCGGGGCATGATGTTCGCGGCTGATCTCATCGGCACCAGCGGGGAAATCGCGGAGCAGCTGTACGCCCATGCGGGCTTCCAGGAGGTGGACGAGGTGGCGTTCGCACTGCCGTTCAGCTTCGACCAGGAGGACTACGTCCAGATCCTGACCGACATCGCCGGCAGGCTGGGGCCGGCCCTTGGCTGGGCTCCTTCCCGGGTTGGGTAAGGGCGCCCGGCAGCCCTAAAGAGCCAGGCGCGGCCCGTCGGTGAGGACGGGAGCGGTCCCAACAGCCGGCAGGGCCTCGGTGAGGGCCTCGACGACGGCCAACTGGCCGGTGGAATCAGGAACGCCGGGGTACTGGACATGCGCAGCTTCGGCAGGCTCGGCGGCTGCCTCCTCCGAGCGCATGCGGACGAGCGCTACCGCAGAGATGAGGAACCAGGCCACATTGGTGACCACCGACGGCCAGGCCTGATGCAGGGTGCCGTTGAGAATGAAGGCCACAGAGCCGAACAGGTTTGCCGTCTGAAAGCCCTTGCCGGCCTTCAGCCAGCCCATGGAAACGGCAAGATATGCACTGAGGATCGCAACAGCGCCTGCCCAGCCGGCGATTTCCCACAGCAGTTCCATGGCGTCCTTTCAAGGGGTGCCCGGCGCAGTATGCAGGCAGGGCTCAAGAGGGTGGTACAGGGTTGGTTTTCGCCGGGGCCAGGTTCCTCAAGCCTTGTTCGGGCGAGGACCTCATGCTGGCCGGCGGCATAATCATATCCTGCGTGCGGGCACGGTTTTTACCGCCGGACCGTGACGCTCCCCACGTCTGGACAACACCACCGTGGCGTAGCACGATCGGAGCTGTGACCAGCAGCCCTGCCCCCGATCCCTACCTGCGCGAACTGACCCAGCTGCGGCGCGTCAAAGACCGGATGGACCGCGAATACGCGCAGCCTCTCGACGTCGAATCCCTTGCCAGGGACGTGCATATGTCCGCCGGCCATTTCAGCCGGCGCTTCAAGTTGGCGTATGGCGAATCGCCCTACAGCTACCTCATGACGCGCCGGATCGAACGTGCCATGGCCCTCCTGCGCAAAGGCGGCCTCAGCGTCACCGAAGTGTGTTTCGCCGTCGGCTGCTCGTCGTTGGGCACCTTCAGCACCCGCTTCAGCGAACTGGTGGGCATGCCTCCCAGCGTCTACAAAGCTGAGGCGGAACACTCGACGGCGGGGATTCCCGCGTGCGTGGAAAAGCAGGTGAGCAGACCGGTCAGGAATCGAGAAGCATCCGCGGCGGAGGCGTCGCTAGCATGACTGGCATGGACATCAACATTTCCTCGACCTTCCTCCCCGCCACCGATCCGGACGCCTCACTGGCCTTCTACCGCGACGCCCTGGGCTTCGAAATCCGCAACGACGTAGGCAAGGGGACCATGCGCTGGATCACCGTCGGCCCCGCCGGCCAGAAGGACGTTTCCATCGTCCTGCACCCGCCGGCGGTGGATCCCGGGATCACCGAGGACGAGCGGCGCACCATCACGGAGATGATGGCCAAGGGCACCTACGCCACTATCGTCCTGTCCTCCCCTGACGTGGACGCGGCCTTCGCCAAGGTGGAGGCCAGCGGGGCCGACGTGGTCCAGGAACCCATCGACCAGCCCTACGGCATCCGTGACTGCGCCTTCCGTGATCCCGCCGGCAACACAGTCCGGATCAACCAGCAGCCCTAGGCATATAAACAACAACGTATATAAGGGACGACGCCGGCGCCGGGCTGCCAGGGCAGCCTTCCGCAGGTGCCGTTCCACGATGAGGGGGACATTTTGAGCACGGACACCAGCACCGGCCCGGCAGCAGAGGCCGGGATCCATATCGCCGACAGCCACGACCTGATCCGCGTGCAGGGCGCCCGGGAGAACAACCTCAAGGACGTGAGCCTCGACCTGCCCAAGCGGCGGCTTACCGCCTTCACCGGGGTGTCGGGCTCCGGCAAGAGCTCGCTGGTGTTCGCCACCATCGCCGCCGAGTCCCAGCGGATGATCAACGAAACCTACAGCGCTTTCGTCCAGGGTTTCATGCCGAGCCTGGCCCGCCCCGATGTGGACCGGCTGGAGGGACTGACCACGGCGATCATCGTGGACCAGGAGCGCATGGGCGCCAACCCACGGTCCACCGTGGGAACCGCCACGGACGCCAACGCAATGCTGCGGATCCTGTTCAGCCGGCTTGGCAAACCCTACGTCGGGCCGCCCACCGCCTTCTCCTTCAACGTGCCCACCCGCAAGGCCAGCGGCATCATGAGCACCGAAAAGGGCGGCCGGGTGGAAAAGAGCGTGGTCCGCCAGGTGACCTACCTGGGCGGCATGTGCCCGCGCTGCGAGGGCATGGGCAACATCAGCGACATTGACCGTACGGCCCTCTACGACGAATCCAAGTCCTTGTCCCAGGGCGCGCTCACCGTCCCCGGATACTCCATGGACGGCTGGTACGGCCGCCTGTTCGAGGGGATGAGCCTGCCGATGGACAAGCCGATCGCCAAGTTCACCAAGAAGCAGCTGGACACGATGCTGTATGCCGAGCCCACCAAGATCAAGGTGGAAGGCGTCAACCTCACCTTCGAGGGCGTCATCCCCAAGATCCAGAAGTCCATGCTCTCCAAGGACGTGGAGGCCATGCAGCCGCACGTGAGGCGGTTCGTGGAGCGCGCCGTCACCTTCGCCACCTGCCCTGACTGCGGCGGAACGCGGCTCACGCCGGAGGTGCTCAATTCAAGGATCAACGGCAGGAACATCGCGGACCTGTGCACCATGCAGATCAGTGACCTGGCCCAGTGGATCCGGGAGCTCGACGAACCCTCGGTCCGGCCGCTGCTCGACGGGCTCCGGGACCTGCTGGATTCGTTTGCGGAGATCGGCCTGGGCTACCTCTCCCTTGACCGCCCCGCCGGCACCCTTTCGGGCGGTGAGGCACAGCGGACCAAGATGATCCGGCACCTCGGCTCCTCACTGACTGACGTCACCTATGTCTTCGATGAGCCCAGCATCGGCCTCCACCCCCACGACATCGAGCGCATGAACACCCTCCTGCTGCAACTGCGGGACAAAGGCAACACCGTCCTGGTGGTGGAGCATAAGCCCGAGATGATCGCCATCGCCGATCACGTCGTCGACCTCGGCCCCAAGGCAGGCACCGCCGGTGGCGAGATCGTCTACGAAGGCGACGTCGACGGGCTCCGTTCCAGCGGAACCATTACCGGCCGCCACCTGGATGACCGCGCCCGGCTGAAGGATTCCTTCCGGCAACGGACCGGGGCGCTGGAGGTGCGCGGGGCCTCGACGAACAACCTGCAGAATGTGGACGTCGATGTGCCCCTGGGCGTGCTCTGCGTGGTGACAGGCGTAGCCGGGTCCGGGAAGAGCTCGCTGATCCATGGTTCGCTGGCCAAGCGTGAGGGCGTGGTCGTCATTGACCAAGGGGCCATCAAGGGCTCACGCCGGAGCAATCCGGCCACCTATACCGGCCTGCTGGAGCCCATCCGCAAGGCGTTCGCGAAGGCCAACGGGGTGAAACCGGCGCTCTTCAGCTCCAACTCCGAGGGCGCCTGCCCCACGTGCAACGGCGCCGGCGTGATCTTCACCGAACTCGGCGTCATGGCAACCGTGGAGTCCACCTGCGAGGACTGCGAGGGCCGCCGCTTCCAGCCGGCCGTCCTTGAATATACGCTCGGCGGCATGAACATCGCGGACGTCCTGGATCTGTCCGTGGACGCGGCCGAGGCGTACTTTGCGGACGGGGAGGCAAAGACACCC
>Ga0308158_10005826_pt1 | contig 10025 bp, 9 predicted proteins | sample PhyBR2_FD_201038 | JGI IMG/M metagenome (GOLD analysis project Ga0308158, IMG submission 201038) | Phyllosphere microbial communities from UC Gill Tract Community Farm, Albany, California, United States - DLSLB.R2 | ecosystem: Host-associated > Plants > Phyllosphere > Unclassified | place: USA... | reverse complement strand
GCCCGATCGTCCATGGAGCGTGCTCAAGTCGCCCGCGCTTGGTCAGCTGATTGCTCAGTTTTCCGGACCGCTGTCGGCCTCGTGATCGGTCCGGACCGTGGCTCCACTTAGGTGTCCATCATGGACGGTTTCCCACGCGGTTTCGATCCGCTGCGAGAGGACATCTGCGGCCGTGGCTCAGGCATTTTTTGTCGGCTACCGCCTCATTTTCCGTAGAGGCCGAAGGCTCGCCACGCCGACAGTTGATTAGCTGGCCACGGCGGCTAAAATTTCTAAAGCTGCGTGGCGGTTGCCACGTAGCTTTAGATGCCCTTTTTGCGATCGTCACAAGGTCAGTCCGGCACCAATCACGGACGTCTTGGAGGCTCAGCGCACGTTATGATACTGCCGCATACGCTGGTCGCATTGGGCGATCATCTTATCGCGCACTTCGGGGTAGTCCTGCTGGATAATCCAATCCAGGCAGATCTGCATATACTCAGACACCCTTAGGTGCCGGAGGTCGCTGTTGGCGCGTCGCTGCTCCTCTTGTAGGTAAGCGTCGACGGCGGCCCTAATTAGGTCAGGGACGGCGCGGTTCTGTTGAACGCCAATCTGCTCGAGCTGAGTCAGCTGACGCTGCTCGAAGCGTATGGATTTCAGTATGCTCGTGGTAGAAATACTAACCTCCTTAGCAGGGAGGATGGTGGGCTTTACGTTACGGTCTTTTACGCGCCCTGGGTCGACGATTGCAACAGGGCAGTTCGGCTACAGGGCCATTTTGTGGAAACAAAAATTACACCATGGTACGTGACAAGTCACTGATATTACTAGGTAATCTCAAGTGTGTTCATTGTACACATTTTGAGGTCTAATGTGTACATTTCTAGGTCGCTGCTAAGTGGTTGTAAAACAACGAAAACCTGCAAGCGAAGCTAGCGTAGGGTGTGCACCGCTGTCGTCCTGATTCATATGTGTAGTTTGTGGGGTTCTGCGTCTTTCTGCCTGCTTCGGACACGGTCGATATTTCAGGAGGCAACGCCCCGCCTTCAGGCGGAAGCACGGCCTGTTATGGCTTCGCGCATCCATCCAGCATTGTTGGCCGATATCGGTGCCTAGGGCTGTTCTCGGTCGAGGAATGGAATGATCATCGTGGGTTCAGGGGAGGCTGAAAAACCAGTGCGCGGACATAGTCTTGGGACCCGGTTTTCTCACTGAAAAGATACAGACGCCGGACGTAAAAAATGATCGCGATCGACGTCAACAACCGCAAGCTGAGCAGCACCAAACAGCGCACCAGGCCACACCTTTCGAGTGTGATCAACACGGTCGAAAAGCTGCGGCGGCTGAAGCTCCCGCTGGACTCCCAAAGCGATCCAGTGAGGTAGTGAAGACGCTACGTAGACGAAGGCAAACTGGATCATCGTAGGGGCAGATCGTGAGAGTTTTCTAGGCGTCGCCGCGGCGTTCTATAGGCGGCACAGATGGCACGGCTGGTCGTTTCAGGATCACCCGGATGGGGCCTGGCAGTTCGACGCGTTGTAAAAACCATCAGCTTCGTCCGGATGAATAATTTCAGATCTCTAATCCACATCGGCAACGCTAAAGTCGGACGCTCCATGAGCTCCGGAAAATCTGCAAATAGTACGTAGCGCGCCTTTGGCAGACAGAGCGCTTGGCCGATGTTGAGACGGTTACAGCTCGCACGATCACGGCGCCGTTGAAGGCGTGTGCAAAACGGTTATGCATGACCAGACATAGATTGAGCATTCGAGTTCCTGGATCGTTGGCGACTTGGCAATCTGGGGTCTGCAGAAATCGTCCTTCCATAACGGTACCACGGTTGATTTGGGTGCCAACCTGGACGCTGGCTTGGAACGTAGCCACGCATTCGAGATACTGTGCTGTCCGATTTTATATGTCCGGCATGGTGATGTTGAGAATCGCGTATTGAGCGTGATGTCGCTTCGTAACCCCGCCAGCAAAACAGGTTGCGGTCGGCATCTTCTGAATGAACAATTCACGTCATCCTCCGGCTTGCGGCGTTGTCGTCGACCGTGACAGCTGAGGGTCTAAAAACGGCCGCATAGATTCAGAGCCGGCTGGCTTTAACTCGTCGCAGACACGCCGATCACGATACCTCCCACAGTCGCTTGGTCACGGCCGTGTTCGTTGCCACGGCGGAGTTGCGTCTGCGCCGCCTCGAGCACTTCTTCGAGGACGTGACTGCGCATAGCCACGACGCCAGATGAAAGCATGATCCGCCCCAATGCGGATCGTTGTCGCGCACCTTCATCTCCCGAGCGCTGGAGGCCGCACATGCGGCCGAGATCACGTCGGCAGCTGCTGCCGGGTCAATACCTTCCATGAGGATCGCAAAGGTGCTGCCCTCCCGCCGGGCTAAGAGATGGCCGCTGCACTGCCTACCAGCGTCAGCGCAACGGCAATCAGGAGACGATCGCCAACCGCTGGCGCGTGGGTCTTTTTTGCTGCCCCCAGCCGAGCGATATCGACGAGGCGCACGCAGGCGGGCGGCTGGCGGTTGAGGTCTGTGGACATCGATATGGCATCTCCGACAACTTTGAGAACGCGCAGCATCAGATGGCCGAGTTGCGGTGCGATCGGACGAGCCGTACCGGCCGACCTTAGCTTCTGATCCTGATGTTCCGTCGCCGCATTCCGCCTTCAACGGCCTCGTCAACATAGGTACAGAGATTTCCGTTCGCGTCGTTCAGATACCCGTGGGCGAAGGCGTAAGGGTCAGGTGTGTGCGCTGGGCGATGATAATTGAGGACCGCGAGGACATTCGTCCCTCGTTGCTGCTTCCTTTGATCGACCATTCTGTATCTATAAGACGGATGCGGACTGCTATCCGTTCAACGCCATCCTGCGGCCCTGAAGCGTGGAAAGCGAGAGAACAGCAACGAATAGAGTGTAACATTTTGGTATTTTGCACCTTGTGGTGCCGGACGGACCGGTCTGGTCAATCAATAGCCTGACGCCATCCAAATACGCTTCGCGCTTATGGTCACTTCTCCGATGTAACTAAAGCGACCATGTACGCCGCCTCCGAAGCACACGGCACTGCCAAGGGGACTAACAGGTTGGCAGTGCGGGTGTGCCCGTGGCGGCGCGCTGAAGCATTCCAACTATGTTTCCGCGTCACGCAAAGTCGAATGTAATGCCACCCCTCTAGTTCCGATTGTTTTATCGACGCCGAGCCTTGCGAATAGATTTGATAGGCATTAAAAGATCCATGAGGCTTAACGTCGAATTAAGCAGTTCACCGAGCTCTTCTGAGTCGTCATTATTTAATACCATTACGACTGATGTTATAATCTCATCTGGCGTTGCGCCAAATTCCATTTCCAGTATGTTCATCATGCTTTTTACACGCGTCAGAAGACGTGTTTTTCTCTGGTTCAAAGCGTCTTGTTCAGAAACATTGTCCGGCATAGGAACCTCCATAGACAGTTGGAGGCGGTACCCGGCCAAAAGCCGGGCGTTGGAAACCCTGCACGTGGACAAGGCGCTGCCACCTTTAGGCAAGCCTTGGACATGCGTGACAGCCGCCCGGCCGAGAAGCTCGACCGGACCACGTGATTGTTGAGGTTTCCACGCCCCACGGCCGGGATTGACCGCGCCGCGTGTCCTCGATTGCACTAGTTGCAGAGGATCGCAATGATGATCGCTCGGAACTGCGATAAAGGGCAGTTTCCGGCTCGCATTGCGTGAGACGGATCAATGCGGGAAACGTGCGTCCCGTGAGACGCAAATCACATTCGATGCGACTGACGCACTTGGCTGATCTGCCCGCTCACGAATGGCAAAAGTCGCGGCTTACGGCCTGACCGCTTTCGGACGCTTAGATGGCACAAGCGACCTTCTGTTCACCTCGAACTGAGTGTGTGCGCGGACATCCCCGGCTTGGCCCGTGCCGCCAGGCATGACGTAATCGCAGAACACGGCTATGTCCTGATCTTGGGCCGTTATGTCGGTGCCGAGGATATCGAGGAAGACGGCCCCCCTCCCCCGCACGGTTTGCCGCGGTGCAGGCGACGCTGGCGGAACGGTTCGCCAAAAGCGCGTAGGTGACCGAGGTGATCCGCCAGCGGCTCGTGGACGTCACCGTCATCGCAGAATAACGCCCGCGTTTTTACACGTTCGGACGACGTGTCAATAGAACGCAGTTTTCTTTACACGTCACGTACTATGTGCAAACTCTTCGGCATAATGTTGATCGACACCCCTGCCCCATGCTGACGCCTAGCTACACCATTCCCGCCCTGCCCCCGCCGGGGCTGGAGGAGACGCCCGCGGTGCTTCGTGCGCTCGCGCAGGCGCACCGCCACCTTGCCGAGCTGAAGGGCCGCGCCGCGTCGATCCCCAACCAGGGAATTCTGATCGACACGCTCGCGATGCAGGAAGCCAAAGCGAGCTCCGAGATTGAGAATATCGTCACCACCCAGGACGAGCTGTTCCAGGCGCGCGCCTTCCCCGAGAACCCGTCGTCCCCCGCGGCGAAGGAAGTGGCGCTCTATGCCGATGCGCTGCGCCACGGCTTCAGCGAACAGCAGCGCCTCGACGGGCTGCTGACCAACACGATGATCATCACCATGTTCCAGATGCTCAAGCGGACCGACAGCGGGTTTCGCGCGACGCCGGGCACTGCGCTCAAGAACGACCAGACCGGCGCGATGGTCTATATCCCGCCGCAGGACGCCAACGAGATCGTCGCGCACATGAACGCGCTGGAGATCTTCATCAACGACGACGCCATCGGGCAAGACGGGATCGGCGGGCGCGGGCACAGCGATCTCGACCCGCTGGTCAAGATGGCGATCATCCACCACCAGTTCGAAAGCATCCACCCCTTCCCCGACGGTAACGGAAGGCTTGGGCGGATCATCAACGTGCTGTACCTGACGCGAACCGGGCTGCTCGACATTCCGATCCTGTATCTCAGCCGGTTCATCACTAGCCGCAAGGCGGACTATTACAGGCTGCTGCAATCGGTGCGCGATACCGGCGACTGGGAACCGTGGCTGCTTTACATGCTGCGCGGCGTCGCCGAGACCGCGCAGGAGACGCTTCGCCTTATCGAGGCGATCCACGGCCTGATGGCCGATTTCAAGCAGCGCCTGCGCGCCGACCACGCCCGGATCTATTCGCAGGATCTGCTCAATAACCTGTTCCGCCACCCTTATACACGGATCGACTATGTGCAGACCGAACTGACCGTGTCGCGCCCTACCGCGACGAAATATCTCGACGAACTGGCGGAGGGAGGCTTGCTCACCAAGCACCGGATCGGGCGGAACAACTATTATATCAACCAACAGCTGGTGGCGCTGTTTGTGGATGGGGCGGCGTGATGGAGTGGGCCCTGCTCACGCTCAAGCAGGTTGGCGTCGCGTTAATCGTTTACGTGCGAGCGATGCCGAGTCCGGTCACTTACGCCGACATCTTGGCACTGAATCTTCACGATCGCGAATAGGCGCGGCACCGATCAGCCGTCGATATGCGACGTGCTAACCCAATCAATGATGCGCTTCTCGAAGAGCTGCATCATCGTAATACTCAGCGGCCACTCCGGCCACGTGGTAGGCTGGAGAAGACGCGCGGTAGAGCAGCACCCAAAGCCCCCCTGCCCCAAAAGCTCCGCCCCAGCCTCAGGAAGCGATCAAGCGATCGCTAGACGGCGCGCCTAGGGCAAGCCTTGGACATGTATGATAACCACCCGGCCCAGAAGCTCGACCGGTTTTGTGATTGTCGGGGTTACGACGCCCCACGGACAGGATGGACCGTGCCGCACACCTTCAATTAAAAAAGCGGCCGCTTTTGCGCAAGGCATGCGCGCAGATGCAGCCTGCGCAATGTTGCCAAGCAGGAGATTGCCCCAAGCTGTCCGCCATTACCTTCTTCGTTGCGGCGGCCATATCGGGCATTGTACTCTGAGCAAGGACGATCCTGCCATGGGCGATGCCCTCCCGAGCCTTCGCACCCCATGGAGTAAGCGTCCTAACCTGCCATGCTCGATGACCTCGTAGGTCGCGATCGAAGAAAAGAGGCAATCTTGGTTTCGAGAGCCGACCGATCCAGACGCGGCGGTGGTCGTCGATGTCATGATGCGCACTGGTAGTATCAGGGATGCGCAGTACGCCCGTGTGCTCTCCGCCGCTCATCGCCGGTATGCACCGACGCGCTGGATGCGCTGGATGCGGTACGCTAAATTCCCGAGAACGGTGAAAGGCGCCGTTGCCCTTAACCTAGTTCTGCCCCGTGTGGCCTTGCTGGAGCCCCTCTTGGGCAATCTGGTGAATGTTTGGCACTTCCCCCTTCAATGCATATGCGATCACGCTTCGTGGGGCGTTCTACGCCAGCCGGACGGCTCGATTGGCATGCAAGACCAGAGCGGTTGACGGTGAGTGATACTTGGCGGAATGATATCGTTGGTGCCATCGAAGTACGATTACGTGATCAGTGGGCCGATCGCGAGGGTCGTGGATCCCATGCTCGCCGGTTCATCGCTGGTCGTGAACTGCGAGACGCCTTTCCCGGTCGCCGTAGAGCTCCGCAAATAACGGAGCCGGAACTCGTCCACGCGGCTATTAATAAGAATCTTGCCGAGCTTCATACTCGGCGATCGGCTCTCCAAGCGGCACGGCTACGGCAGACCCTTATAAACGCACCGCATGCCGAAAAGACAGCTGGATCGCAGATGCTAGCCGATCATTATGATACGACGGACAAGGTGGAAACTATGCGTTCTGCACTGATGCGAAACGTAGTTACGATTATCACTACACGCAAACATTTATGAGTGCCCTGGGACGCGCAAGAGCGCTCGTATTTCCTCTTACGCCTAACCGCTACTTGGAGAGTCTTGTGGGTTAACCTGCGACCAACAACGGTGCCGTCACGATCGGACTATCCTCGCTCTCAACGACTGGTTGCTTCCACTCGCTAGCGGTCTGCAAGCCGGCTCACGATTTTCCTACGTTTCGTGCCGTATGTTCAAACACCAACACGGATTAATCCATTTTTTCAAAGATATAGAAACTCACGGGTTAGAGGGTTTATACTGAATGTTAATAAGTTAGGCAGCGTTTTTCTCCCCCAAAATGACATGTTCTCCGTAAGTTAGATCGACACCCCCGTTCCGGATGTGTCGTCACCCCGTTCCTGGAGTGTCGACTGATATGTTCCCGAAAGATCGATGCTGCGTTCCTAAAGGAGCGAACTTTGTTCCTGGAGTGTCGAAGGCCCACCAAGTTACATAGTTTTGCAAGACCGATTGAATCAGTTCGGCAACGTTTTTTCGAAGGGACGTTCAATTGCGACAGATGCCCGAGTGTTAGCCGGAGGGCCCATTTCTGAGCACGACACTTCGGGAACGGCTGAGTCAGTCTATAGCCTTTTGTCAAAGGCGCGGCTTCTGTCCTCACGAGTTAGGGGCGGTTTGCAAGACAAAGCAGTGCTAACGCCTAAGCTCGTGGCGGTGCTTTTCGTGATAGCGACGGACAAAGCCGATGAACGCCGCCTGATAACTCACCGGCGTGCGCGCGCCGTCCGCCTCGACCCACGTGCGAAACTCATCATGTAACGTCTGGTAATCCCATCCCGGGCATTCCGAGCGCAGCGTTGTCAACGTCGCATCGGTAATCTCACCGGCGGTCGCGCGCGTAGCCAGACTGATACGCGACCGTCGCAGAAGCGCTGTCACGTCGATCGTCTCAGTCGCATCGTCAGCCGTTGCAGCGGGATTGGACGACGTTGGCTTTGCTGCAGCCTTAACGCCGCCAGCCTTGTGCACCACCACGGTTTTCACCGGGCGCTCGGCATCACTGCGACGTTGCATCCGCAGCGATGGCTCGCGCTTGCCAGCCGGCGTCTCCAAGGCGAGCGCATAGCCAGGAAGCTCGTTGCGCTCGACGATCTTGGCGATCTCAAATTTGAAACGACGATACTGTCCTTCTGCGCCCGATTTCTCGAACAGTGTCGGCATGGCGATTGCGAAGCCAACCTCCCCTGCCCCGCCGGCGTGCTTGCGCGCGACACGGTACAGCCAGCGCTCGCGCCCGCCGGTCAGGTCGAAATAGGCGCGGTCGATGGACAGCACCCCGCCCTGCATCATCACGCCTTCCCAGAACCAGTTCGATAACTCGATCGTCATGCCGCGCGATCGCTCGGTCTTTTCGTCGACAAGCTGAGTCCAGCCATCGAGCCAGCTGAAGGTAGCTTCGCGGCGGTTCTCGGCGCGAATGTTGGTCTTGATAGTGGTCGACACCAACCGGTCGAGCGCCTGCCCGAGTAGCTCATAAGCGCGCCCCGTCGTCGGTCGCCCGATCGCGCGGAGCAGGTCGTAGGGCATCAGATGGAGCTTGTGCGGCACGTCGTTGAGGCCGCGCCGGGCCATGTCGGCGAGCACGCTCGCGCAATAGATCAGAATATCGGCATCCCAGATCGTCGCCATGCCGTAATCGGGGTTGCCCGAGACATGCACCCACAGCTTGCCGTCGGGGCTCTTGTAATCGATCGGTTTGACGCGCTTCGACTTGGCGAGGCTGAAGAACGGGCGTTCCATCATCTCGCGCTGGTCGCGCAGCGGCATGTCGGCGAGATAGGGGAGGAACAGGTCGAACTGCTCGGACACGTTCTGGCGATCGGCACGGGTCATGCGGTCAGACTCCAGGTGTTTCCCCGGGGAAACACCGTCGGGCTGGTGCGGGCAATCGTCGGCACCGGGTTGCGGCGCGGCCTGTTTTCCCGGGGAAACACGCTCACTGTTTCAGCCCGTGGCCTTCGGCCTCCAGATGTGCGAGCGCCTGGCGCAGCGCGTCGACCAGCTCGTCGGTCCCCGCACCCGACCCAGCGTGGAGCCGGATCGTGACGCCCTGGCGGTTGCTCGACTGGACGCTGAGCCCGGGGCGGCCGTGCGGCGTGGTCCACGTAAACGGGGGAGCGCTGCCGGCGGGATCGTTCGACGCGTCGAGCAACCGCCGTAATACGTCCGCGGGAGGGTAGGGGGCCGCACCCCGAGCGCGCCGCGCGGTCTGTTCACGCCCAAGCTCTCGCGCAGCACCATGGATCGCCTTGGCGATAGCTTTGTCGTCAAGCGCCTGCGCCAGTGCATAGGCTGGCTTGAGCTGGACGTCGGCGGGGGAGGCGAACGCCGCAATTACTGCGTCAGGGATCTGAGCGACCTTGACCATCTTCGATAGCCAGCCTTTCGACACTTTGAGCCGTTCCGCCATTCGCGTTAGGTGGTTGCCGTAATGCGTCTTAAGCGCCTCGGCGTAATTGCGTGCGCGTTCGAGATCGGACACGTCCTTGCGTGCCCGGTTCTCGAGATCCGCGAGCCGGAACGCCGCTTCGTCGTCAAGGCTGGCAACCTGCGCCACGAACTGCATTTCGGGATAGGAATGCGCGCGCAGCCAGCTGATCGACCAGTGGCGTCGCGTGCCCGCTATCACTTCGAATTCGTGCGCCGGATCGCCGTCAATACGGCGTACCACCGCTGGGACCTTCTGCCCGCCTTCGGCGATGATGGAATCGATCAGCTCGCGGCAGCCCTCCTCGTTCAGATGCTGGTAGCTCCGTGCGTTGCCGGGCCAGATCCGCACGCGCGCGGGATCAAGCAACAGCTGTGTTACTTGTCGCACTTCGCCGCTGGTCACGCGTGCTAGCGCGGTCTCTCGATTTAGCAGCGTCGTACCGCGCGACCGTTCAACTGCAGGCGGGGCAGGGGGCGCGCCAGCGTTGGTTTGAGCTGGGTCGTCGGCCAACAATGCCGCAAGATAATCTGATTGCTTACGCGCCATGCGGCACCTCTCGCATTGGACATGTTTGAAAGGCTGACGTGTGGGTCGGCAGCAATTCTGGCTCAAGCGACATGGAGTAGATCTTCCTCGCGTGTGGGTTCGACACGGCCCCACCCTTGGCGGACGAGCTGCTCGATTTGCCCCATCGCCTCGTCAAGATTGGCGCGGCAGCGCTTGTGCGTCTTGGGCGTACCGATTGGGCGTTCGAGCTCGTAAATCGTC
>Ga0308158_10005823_pt1 | contig 10027 bp, 8 predicted proteins | sample PhyBR2_FD_201038 | JGI IMG/M metagenome (GOLD analysis project Ga0308158, IMG submission 201038) | Phyllosphere microbial communities from UC Gill Tract Community Farm, Albany, California, United States - DLSLB.R2 | ecosystem: Host-associated > Plants > Phyllosphere > Unclassified | place: USA... | reverse complement strand
GCTGCACTGCTGGGGGTGGTTGCGGCGCAAGTACCAGATGCAGCCGGCCAGCAGCACCTCGCCCGACTGAATCCAGAAATTGCGCTGCTGGGCGGCTTTCGCGTCCAGATTGGTGATGATGGTGGCCGCGGCCTCGCGGGCAAAGCTGGCGGTGGCCAGCAGCTCGGGGGCCAGCGGGTTTACCCGGTGGCTCCGGGTGAGGTCGATGAAATTGACGAAATAGGGCGTAACAGTGCCGCCCGCGTAGCTGCCGGCCACTTCTTCGGCCAGCGTGGGAAATTTGAAGTCATAGACCACGCCCGTTAGGCCCAACGCGCCGGCCTGCTGAAGAATGGGCTCAATAATCGACTTGCTTTTGCCGCTGCCCGCGCCGCCGGCTATGAACGTGCCCCGGAACGGGTTCCCTAGCCGCACGTTTGGGCCACTGGTGGTGCGGAGCGTGAAGCTCAGGCCCTGGGCAGCTCCTGCGGCGGTGGCGGCCCCCTGGGGGCTGGAATAAGCGCGGTACACGTTCCAGCCCAACCAGGCCAGCAGCAGCAGCGTGGCCAGGCCGCCTAACCAGTGCTGCAAGATGCCGGTGGCCAGAAACAGGCCCGTAAAGCCGGTGACGGATGGCACCCAATCAAAAGGAGCGGCGGGTATCAGCGTCGCCCGGTAAAGGCCCTGGGCGGCCGGTGGCGCTACTTTTTTAAGCACCAGGACCACCAGGTGCGCGACAACGCCAAAAATTACGGCCCCAATCAGGATGCCCAACCAGTGAAAAAATGCAGCCATACCAGTAGAAAAGAAGGTTTGGCGTAGGTACGGCCGCCTGGCAAAAGGAGCCTAAAACTCAGCAGTAAACCGGGGCACAAGGCCGCACAAATAAGCACAACAATCAGTATTTATACCGTTGATTACCAATAATATACAGTTTTCAAAATGCGCGCAAATTACTGGCTTCTAGGACTTTGTTGTTTTTGTTTGGGCTGCGCCGTGGGGCCTATCCAGAAGTCCTAAAAGCCTTTTTTTTGACGACAACACAATTGTGTATTTTTTATTTGTCCCTATTTGTTATTTGTAGGGCTCATAACTATTTGAAAATCAAATAGTTGCAAGGTATAAAGCTAACTTTTTATAAGCTCAGACTAACTTTTTATAAGTGAACACTAACTTTTTATAAGCCAGAACAAGGTCTAAAGCTAACTTTTTATAAGCGTGAGGCTAACTTTTTATAAGCCAAAGCTAACTCTACTCCGTAACTGTTAGCCTTGATGGTTAGCTTTGGCTATTATTGCAGCCGTAAGCTACCCCCTCGGATGAAACAGGACATAGAAGTGCGCCAGGCTAATGCCCTGACCAATGCCCGATATGAGTACACGGAAACGCAGGCCAACATCTTCTTGGTGCTACTCTCCAAGCTGCGAAAAGATTCGCCCGACGATGTGTATCAAATATCGGTGACGGAATTAGAACGACTAACCAGTAAGAAGCTTAACTACAAACAGTTAAGAAATTCTACTGAGGAAATGATGGGCCGGGTTCACAAAATCAATACCTACCACAACGGCAAAGAGGTATTCCGGCAGATTGTGTTGTTCAAACGGATAGATTACATCCTGGGAACGGGGGTTATTGAGTTGGAATTCAACGAGTACGCTACGCCGTATTTGTTCGACCTCAAAAATAACTTCACCTCGTTTCAGGTTCAGGCGGCGCTGAACCTGCCTAGCAAACACGCCAAGCGTATCTACCAGATTTGCAGCCAGTGGAAGGATAAAGGGCAGACTAAAAAGGTAGCTATCCTGGACCTAAAAAAGACGCTAGGCTTGGCCGACGACAAGGGCAACGAGGAATACACCATTTTCGCAATGTTCAGAAAGAAGGTGCTGGACGTGGCCGTGAAGCAAGTCAATGAAAAAACCGACCTGCGCATTGGCTACCAAATAGAGAAAGTGGGCCGTGCCTATCAAAACATTGTGTTCACTGTGCAGTCCCAAATCCCGGCCACAACAATAGCTTTTGACCTGGTGCCCGACGCAACTCCTGCGCCCACTGTTCCGCATCAGGTCGAGAATGCCGGCCGTCTGCTCACGCAGCTCAGCATAACTACGCCCGAACTGGTAGCGCAAATCCTGGCCAACCCGGCACACGTTGCCGCCTGCAACAAGTTCGCCCACGACTTGAAAACCGGCAAGCATACCAAATCGCACTCCCTGTCGGGCCTGTTGCTTACCATCCTGGGAATCAAAAAAGGGAGCAATGGACCGCTGTTCGACAAGCCTACCAAAGCTCGTTAAATTTGGTCCTGGCCACTGCCCTACTTGCCAAACACCCGTTGCCAAAACCCTTTTTTAGTGGGCTCCGGCTCGGCCAGTATGACCGGGGCCTCCCCTGGCTCAGGCAGTCGCTTTTGCAGCTCTCCTAGCTGCTCATTCTGGCTAAGTAACAGTTCCTCAATGCGTCCGATACGCTGACTATTCACTTGATTAGTCAGCGCGTTTAGCACGTCGTTCTGCTCTAGCAAGCGGTTTTGCAGTTGCTGTATGGTCTGGTCGCGCTCGGCCAACTGCCGCTGCAACTCGGCAACCTCCGGCACTTGGGCCTGTGTTGCCACTGCTGGCAACGGTTCGGCCTGGCTGGGGTATTGCTGCGCGAGAAACGTCTGACTAATCAGATACGTGCTGCCCTTGGGCGTCTGCTCAACCTGAATATGACTAGTCTTCGCGTGTTGTTTGACTAGTCGCCGGATAGTCTGCTCAGACTTGTTAACCTGCTGAGCTGCTTGCTTTATGGTCAAAAAAGTAGCGGTGTTTTCCATCGGGGCCATGACTAGTCAGAAGCCACAAAGTAAGCACTCTAAATCCTCTTTAACTTCTGCTTGACTAGTCACCGACTAATCACTGACTAGTCAAGCATTTACTACAGATTAGAGCCTTCACCAGTAGTCAGCGGCTGCTCAAAGCTGAACGGCCGGCGCGGCAGCTCCTGGCTAATGTCCACCCGGTTCAGGCTGTCCTTAATCGAACCATCGTCATACACCCGGATGGATGCCGGGAAGGCAAACCGCTCGCGCAGCTCTGCCGCGTCGATGGGGCCAGCAAAGAGGTAATGCCCCTCGCCTCCCTGGTCAAATGCGAACGCATCCCCCCGCCAGCCGGCTGGCGTGTTGCCCTGGGCCAGCAGGTACTCGATGACGGGGCGCAAGTGCGCGGTGCGCGGGTCGTGGCCGGGGCCTCCCTGGGCGGCAAGGGCTAGTTTGGGCATGGTAGGCAAACAGGATTTTGGGGGTAGTCGCGGGGGGCGTTCTTTTCCCTCTTGTTCTGGTTTTTTTTACTTAACATAACATCTGTTGTCGGACAACTCTTGAAATAAGGGCGGGTTTTGGCCCGCCCGACTGCTGCGGCCGGCGTGGTACTTTTCCGGTTTAGGGCCTCGTTTTCGGGTATAGTTTCTGACACTCTAACCAGCTAAGGGCCTCGCGCCTGGCTTGGCGGTGGCGGTCGGCGCGCTGCGGGTCGGCCGCCCGTGCCGTCGCCCGTCGCACGTATTGTGCTCGTTCGGCGTAGTGGGCCGGGTTGCTGGGGTCGAGCATCTGCGATTCATCTTCCGTCCGGCCGCCTTGTTGCGCTAGGGCCTCGTGCGCGGCTAGCAGATAGAGTATGCGGTTCCGCTTGTACGGCCAGTGCTCTAACAGCTCGTCTAGCTCGTTCACCGATGCTTGGTAGGCCAGCGGGTCGCGCTGCAACTGCACGGCCGTGTAGCGGGGGCGGGCGGCGGGCCGGTTGTTCGGCCGGGGCTGGGCGGGGGTGAACGCTAGGGCCTTCGCCTGCTGGGGGGCTTGCGGGGCCTGGCGCGGCCCTTTGCCGGTTGGGGGGCCTTGCTTGCGGCGCTGGCTTTCGACCAGTGCCGCCTCGGCCAACGCGAAGTTGCGGGCGTGGCGGGCGGCTTTCTCCGGGTCGCTGCGCTGCACCCATTGGCGCTCGTTGAGCATCAGGGCATGTACGTTCTCCTGGTCCTCGTCTGCCACCGTTTCGACCGCCCAATGCACGGCCCCGCTGTCGAAAAATGCCTGGCGCACGGCCAGCAGCGCGACGGTGCGCGGCCGGTTCCGGGGCCACTGGTCCACCAACTCGTCTAGCTCGTTCATCGCCGCGAGGTAGGTCGGGTACTGGTGTAAACTGAACAGGGTATAGGCCGGCCGGCTGGGGTCGCCCTGGAAGGTTTTGACCGGATAAAGATGGGCCTGAAACCGCTGGCGAAACTGTCTTTTTTGGCTTCCTGTCATACTACAAGATACGCCAAAAAGCCCGTATTTAGCCCCTTAGAAGCCGTTTTATAGCCTGGCGACCTGGCTATTTGGTAGGAAAATTTTCTTACAACAAAGAGCGTCGTAGCTTTACCCCTTTGACATCACTTAAGCAGGCATCATGGCCAAAAAAACAACTGTTTACGACACTAGAAACTACCTAGTAGGGAGTGTAAAACAAGCAAAGAGTATCACTATAGACTGGTTAAAAGAAATCAAATTATCCGAAGTTGTTAAGCTGGGGTTGCCTGAAGTAGATGACCGTTACCACCAATGGCGCATCCCGTTGCGCGAACTGAAAGGAGGAAAGATTGGGGAGGTCGTTATTGATGCCTACTCCACCGAAATTCTTTACGACAAGACTACTAGGCCCGATATGCTAGAGGCGCGGCTTCTGAAGCGCGAAGAAGAAGCACCTAATAGCACGGAAGGCAAACGCAAAACCTTCACTATCTCGCCCCTAAGAAATACCATTGGTATGGGGGATTGTGTTGACCTTATGGACGACATGCCAGCAGAAAGCGTGGATTTGATTTTCACTTCTCCACCTTACTTCAATGCCCGGCCTGAATATTCAGAATACGAGGTTTACCAAGAATACCTGCTAAAAATGCGTCAGGTTATCAGCCGGGCACATAGGGTTTTGAGTGAGGGCAGATTCTTCGTCATGAATACGTCTCCTGTTTTGCTTAGAAGAAGCTCTAGAAACGAGGCATCTAAACGAATTGCTGTCCCTTTTGACTTGCATCGAATATTCATCGAAGAAGGATTTGACTTCATTGACGATATTATTTGGGTTAAGCCAGAAGGAGCTGGATGGGCGACTGGTCGGGGGCGGCGGTTTGCAGCTGACCGGAATCCCATGCAATACAAGGCGGTACCAGTAACCGAGTACCTAATGGTTTATCGGAAAAAAACTGACAAACTAATTGACTGGTTTATCCGAAATCACCCTGACCGTGATATAGTTGAAGAATCAAAAGTGGCCGATGGCTACGAGAAGACTAATATCTGGAAGGTTCACCCTAAGACAAACTCTAAGCATCCAGCCGCCTTTCCCAAAGAGCTTGCTCAGCGTGTCATTAAGTACTACTCATTCAAAAATGATGTGGTATTTGACCCCTTCGCTGGCTCCGGCACTACAGGAGCTGCTGCGGCTGATTTGCAACGTCGATTCGTATTGTTTGAGCTTAACCCGGACTACATTAAGTTAATCCGAGAAGACTTGCAAAAATGGCCTAACATCCAGCCTAACAGCGTCATGTATATGAATTGCGACCCTGTGGCTATTCAAACCAACTTATTCTAATTCCTGCACGCTCCCCCAACATGGCAAAGAAGAACGCGATTGACAACCTTTTCCCCGAGAACGGCCGGCTCCTTTTAACAGGGGGTGGCAAAGAGTTTATCGAGAAAATAGGGGTAGAAGCGGCTAAAACCGTTGTGTTGGGGGTGCTGAAAGGCGATAACATCAGGGCACAAACAGAGCCATTAACTAGGCGGCGTGTGGCCATGGTCAGCAATGCCATGATAGCCTTGTTTACAAAAGGCTGGACTGAAAGCCCTGATTTTACAGAGAACTTGTCGGCACTTGCTGTTGCTCAGCTTACTGCCGCGAAACAATCTGATAATGCCTCTACCTGGCCAGCTCAGTGGTTAATTGGCCTAACCGGCAAATCCGTTCAAAACGTTGTCAGAGGCAAGTCTGAAGCAAGGGACCTGTATTTAGAAGAATTTGAAACAGCTATTAATGAGGCTGCGGCAAGGAGTCTTGTGGATTTTGGAGACGCAAATCTTAGCCTAGGCTTTATCGAAAATGATGGGCAGCAACTGCGGCCTCTTACTTGGACCGACCTTACTAGGCTTGCGACTGCAATCGGCTGTGCAACGCTAACCATCAGGGGGTCGGATAAATCAACCTACGGCAAGCTGTTCGAGCGGCTGGTACTTGGCTCCATCCTTACTATGATGGGTTTTGAGCTGGTTGAAGGGCCGAAAAGCTTAAAAATAGACCGTGTATTCTGGTTATCTGACAGCTCCGATACTCGCGAGTGCGACGCGACAATCCGCTTCAAGGCGAATAAGCTAATCAGATTTGATATTGGCTTTATAGGTGCCGGCAACTCTGAAATTTCAAAGGACAAGCTCACTCGCTATGCCAGCGAAGTGAAGGTTGCTGGGCAAATTGCTCTTTCTAAGACTTTTATCATTGTTGACAAACTGCCTAAGTCAGCTAAGACTCTCGAAGATGCTGCAAAAACAGGGGCAGAAATCATTCAAATGAGCATGAAGTTCTGGCCGGTCGAATTAGCGGCTAAACTTCAAAAACACCTCGGCTTTGAGCCCGATATACTTAGTATTGAGGAAGATAAATTAGAGGAATATCTGGCCAAAAAAATAGCACCAATCAGGATTCAGGACTTCCTTGCTGGTGTAACAGCAGCTGACATTGACACTGATTCCGAGTTGAACAGCGCCGCTGCTCAACTTGCTCTTTATGAAGACGACGACGACGAATAAATAGACGCGCCTTCTAAATAATCGAGCTATATCCCCATCCCCCGACTGCGCGTAGGCCTCGGGTTAGGGCGCTCCATTGCCGGCTTTATTGATTGCTCCGGCACGGGCGTTAGAGGCGCTTTGGTCACGTTGCGCTGCTCAGCTACGGCCTGTTGCGGCTGCGGCTCGGGGATGGTTTGCTGCACCGCCTGGCGCTGCTGCTCTTGGATGGCCTGCACGCGCAGGGCCGCGCACTCTTCCGGGGTGCCGTGCTGCATCGTGTGGGCGTACTTGAAAGTTTCGGTCAGGGGTCGCTCGTAGGCAAATGCCTGGTCAAACGCCTGCTCTACCCGCTCCGAATACTGCTTGCGCTCGAAGCCGCCCATCACTACCCCGCGCTGCGTGTTTTTGTGGTTGGTCAGCGGGCTCAGGTGGTACGGGTTTTTCCGCTCCAGCTCGCCGGCCAGCTTGCGCTCGTTGTAGCGCGCTAGGTTCTCGGTTCGGCTAACGATGACGTGAATGTGTGTCTGCGGGCCGGCCTTCGTCTGGCCCTTGGCCACGTCGCCCACCTGCACCGCCCGGTCCTGGTGGTTGGTCGTGCGCTCGTGCTCCACCTTGGCGAAGTACACCAGGTCGCGGCCCTCGATGCCTTTCCCAAAGTTGGCCGCGTACTGCTCCATCGCCGCCCGCGTGTAGGCGCGCAGCTTCTCCGGGTCGCTGTCAATGTGGCGCAGCTCGGCTTGGCTCGGGGCGAGCACCACCTGGTAATACTTGTCCGCGTCGCGGTTCAGGTTGCGCTTGTTGGCATCGAGCGCGGCCACCACTTCGGCGGCCGGCACGTCCTCCCGGTCGAGGCTGAACCACTGCCCTTGCACCTCCTTTTCTAAGTAAGCCACCAGGCCGCCGCAGCTGCCCGACCGCTGGGACAGGCCCTTGCCGGAACTGGGAATTTTGGCAACCATTAGGCGGGCTGGCTGGGGGGTGAAACGGGCGCACCGGCCGGGGCGGGCGGGGTGCTGGGCGCGGCTCCGGGAGCGGCCGGCGCGGGGTTGGGATTCATGGCCGGGTCCATCAGCTCAGGCCGGATGGCCAGCCGCAACGCCTGCAACAACGCCTGCTTGATGGCGACTAGCGCGGGGTCGTCCTGGCCCTTGGCCGGGGCCGGGGGCAACGTGCCGGAAAGGAACAACGGCGTGAGCTGGGCCGGCAACAACCCCCGGCGCAGCACCCGGATAAACCAGTTGCTCAGCTCCTGCTCCTGGGCCTTGCTCAGGCCGGCCGGGGCACTCGCGGCCGGCGCGTTCAGCACCTTGTGCGCCTGCACCTCGGCCAGGATGGGCTTTAGGTAGGTCTTTTCCTGCTCCCGGATAAATCCAATCGTGCGCTTGTCGAGGTCTGCCAGCTTGGCCGTGAGCTTGGCTAAGCTCGTGGTCAGGTCCGGGCCGGTGGGGTGCCGGGGGTCGGCCTTGGTCACCCGGAAGTACTGCACCATCGCGGCCAGCAGCTCGGGGTTGCTCAGTTCGTACTCCTTGGCCAGTTGCCGGAAACCATCATAAGCCGCTTCCTCGGCGCGTATCGTCTTATCCATGAACTCGGGTTTGAACTCAAATTATTATTGAATATCAGTGACTTAGATACGCATGTACTCGCTATGAGTTCACTCTATTTTGCTTTATTTCTTATTATCAACTACATAACGTAGAGCGGAACGCTATGAAGCGCAGCGAATAGCGTTCCTGCTCGCTTCTTTCAGAACGGAATCGTTGCTTATCCTGGGGTTAGTCGCACCATCTGCTGTCGTCTGGTTTCGCTTCGAGTAGCAAGGTAGAACAAAAGGGAAGAATGGGCCAAATCCCCCCCTTGCTCACCTGGGCCTCCTTTGCGCCTGGTCTATCCTAAATGCCTCTTTCCGGATTCAGTGGCCGGGCTGTCCCTCGTTGCTTTCCGGGTGAAAGGATAGGTTTTATAAGTCTAACTAGAAGTTTTTATAAGCTGCTTGCAAACCGGCTAATCACCATTTACTCGGGTCGTTGTCGCCCTCTTCTTGGGGGGTAATGGGGGCCTGGTCAGTGGGCGCTTTTTTTGCAATTGCAAAATCTTGGGCACTCTGGGTGGGCTGGTCAATGGGCTCCTTTTTTACAATTGCAAAATCTTCGGCGGGCTGTTCGGCGGGCTCTTTTTTTGCAATTGCAAACGCCTGGACCTCCTGCGCGGGGCCGGCTTCTCCGCCCACGATGGCCCGCACCTGCGCCTTGATGGCCGTGAAATTCTGGCGCACCTGCTCGGCGCTGGCCTCCTGGAACGGGGCAATTTTTACGGCCTTGGTGGGCTCGGCTCGGAACGTGGCGCGGAACTCCGGCCGGCCGCTCTCCACCACCAGGCCCGCGAACTCGCCCACCCCGAACCGCATCACCTGCTGGGCCTCCAACTTGTCGCGCTGCTGGATGCTCACCGACTCGCTGGTGCTGCTCGTGCGGTTGGTCGGTTTGAGCAAATTCCACTCGTTGCTCTTGCTGGTGCCCTCTGTGGTGGACCGATACGTTTTGTCGATTTTGCCGAACATCTTGCTCACCCGCTCGGCCGTGGCCGTGTTGGTGGTGCGGCCCCAAAACTGGTTTCCTAGGTTGGCCAGAATCATCTCGGATTCCTGCCGACTTGTCAGGGCTTCCATCTGGGCCACGTCCTGCACGGCGTACACCGTGGCCACTTTGTTGCTGCGGGCGGTGGCGGGCAGCTGGGCAAAATTTGGGATAAAGAGGGTCGGCGCTTCGTCGAGTAGCACCAGGCTCGGCAAGCGGCCCTGCTGGTTCAGGCGCTTGATGGCCGTGGCCACAATCAGGGAAATAAGCGGCGAGAAGGTGCTGCTCAGGGCCGGGTCGTTGCCCACTACCAGGACGCCCGGCGTCTCGCGGGTGTTGAGGTCGAGCGGCACCTGGTCGCCGCTCATCACCCAAAAAATCTCCGGCGTGTTGAGCACGGCGAGGTAGTTCTGGATGGTCGAGAAGACGCCCGCAATCGTATTCTCCGACTTGCTGGCGCTGGCAATCGAGGCAATGAGGCCGCGCACTTCCTCGTCCTGCTGCAAGGTGGCCAGCAGCTGCGGCGCGTCGCTTTCCAAAATCATGCTCACGGCGGCCGGCAAGCTGCACTGCTGGGGGTGGTTGCGGCGCAAGTACCAGATGCAGCCGGCCAGCAGCACCTCGCCCGACTGAATCCAGAAATTGCGCTGCTGGGCGGCTT
>Ga0308158_10005822_pt1 | contig 10027 bp, 6 predicted proteins | sample PhyBR2_FD_201038 | JGI IMG/M metagenome (GOLD analysis project Ga0308158, IMG submission 201038) | Phyllosphere microbial communities from UC Gill Tract Community Farm, Albany, California, United States - DLSLB.R2 | ecosystem: Host-associated > Plants > Phyllosphere > Unclassified | place: USA... | reverse complement strand
AGACCTTCTGCGAGAGGAACTCGGTAACCACTTCGTACCAGATCTTGGCGTGCTGCGGGGACAGGATCCAGTGGTTCTCGTCCGGGAAGTACAGGAACTGGTGCTCGGTGCTTCCGTCTTCCTTCTGCGGCAAACCCGAATCGGCCAGCAGTTCGTACCACAGGCGCAAGCCCTCGCCGATGGGCACCCGGTAGTCCTTGTCGCCGTGGATGACCAGCATCGGGGTGACGATATTGCCGATCGAATGATGAGGGGAATTCTGCTCGCGCATTTCCGGGCTCATCTCGCGGGTCCAGTAGAAGGCCGCATCGGTGGTCTTGCCGAATCCTTCCAAGGCCCACAGGCTGGCGTGGGTGACGATGGCCGTGAAGCGGTCGGTATGCCCGGCCACCCAGTTGGCCATGTAGCCGCCGAAGGATCCGCCCATCGCGGCGGTGCGCGTTTCGTCGATATCCTCGCGGGCTTCGGTCGCATCGGTGATGGCCATGAGATCCGTGAAGGGCTCCTGGCCCCAGCGGCCCCAGCCGCGCTGGATGAAGTCCTGGCCGTAGCCGGTGGACAGGGCGGGGTCTGGCAGCAATACCGCGTAGCCGTGGGCCACCAGCAGCCAGGGGCTCCAACGCCAGCTCCAAGCATTCCACGAACCCAGCGGTCCGCCGTGGATCCAGAGCAGCAGTGGCGCCTTGTTCTGTGCCGAGGCCGATTCCGGCAGGGCTAGCCAGGCGCGGACGGTGGAACCATCCTCGGCCGTGGTGCTGACCTCGGTCAGGGTGCCAGGGAGCGCGGGGCGCTTGACCGGGGAGAGCAGCTGCGTGGCTTCGGCGAAGTCGCCGGTTTCGAGATCGTGGACGTGGGTCAGGTCCACGGCCACCGGCTCTGCCGGGTAGAGGTAGCTGGAACGCAACGCATAGGCGGTGCGTGAATCGCTGCTGATGGTGACGTCGGTGAAGCTGCCGTCATCGGTGAGCCGGGTGATCTTGTCGTTGTACAGGCTCAGGTGGAAGATCGGGCTGTGCCCGTTGTCATCCGCGGTGAGCAGCAGCGAACGCCCATTGGGCACCCACTGGATGTCGTTGACCCAGCGGTCCCAGCCATCGGCGATCTGGTGGGTTGAACCATCGGCCAAATGCATCAGCCACAGTTCGAAGACCGGGGCGGTCTGCGCAGTGGAGCGGCGCCAGCGTGCGTAGGCCAGCTCCTTGGAGTCGGGGCTGATCTTGCCGATGGTGTATTCGTAGGTGTCATCCGGGCTCAACAACATTTCTTGTGCGCCGGTATGTAGATCGATACGCATCAGACCCGGGGCACTGGAAGCTCGACCTTCAGGAACTTGCCATTCGGTGATCAAAAAATCACCGTTCGAGGCAACATCGAAGGCTGTTTCTTGCAGGTTGGCACCGATGCCTGGTGTCAGATCGGTGAGTTCTGCGCGCTTAGAATCTTGGACTTCAGGAAGGTTGCCCGAATAGAAGTGGGCAGTTGCTGGACCCAGATCATGGTCCCAATAACGCACCGGGTATCCGGTGTGCAAAATGGCGGAGACCTTTTTGTCTTTGCGGGCCGTGCGCAGTTTTTCTTCGGCTTCAAGGTCTTTGGCGCGGCTGTGGCCGCTGCTTTTTAACACGATGGTTTGCGGTGACTTACTGCAGACGCTTAGTGATTGCACGCCGGCCGGGTGAGAAATGACCGGACGGGCTTCACCACCTGCCGCTGGTAGTAGCCATCCTTCAGGTTTGGCGTCGTCCTTGCTGGAACGTTTGGCCACGAATAGTAGGTCGCCGTTAGCGGTGAACTGAGGTTGGGATTCGCCGTGTTCGCCGAAGGTGAGCCGGCGCGCTGGCAACTGGCCTTTGGGGTCGATAGACCACAGTGCACTGTCGTAGCTAGTTTCATCTTCGGACAGAGTGCTCATGGTGGTGACCAATTGTGTTCCGTCGGGGGAGAGCGTCAATCCGCCGACGCGGGCTAGTCCGATGTAGCTGTCTAAATTATGAAATGAATGCTTAGAGTGTTCCACCTCACTCATCTTGCCACTGATTAGAGCCCGAAACTACTGTCGGGGCAAAGTTACGCAGTTACGGGACCCGCGTGACTACAACCTCTAATCAGAGTTTGGTAGCGCAACTAACAGTATGTCGCGAGCGGAACCCTGCTATCCGAGGCTTGGAATATGAACATGATTTTCGTTGTACGGAAATCTTGCTACAAGTAGCGAAGCATGCGGAATTTTTGTGGATTGCTAGATCTTAAGTTCGTAGGCCCTATTCCTGCATGGTCAAGACATGTGTTCATGTATCTTGTGACGGTGTTTGCGAGGGTAATCAGTTTTCCGATTAACAAAAATTGAGTGGTCTCGAACTCCTTTGAAGAATTCCCAGACCACTCAATTAGTAGATATTAGCATTGATTCTATAGTTGACTTTAGGCCGAATGAACTGGATAGTACATGTTTTTCCTTTTCATGATCATGTACAGAGCTGCACCGCAAGAAACCCCTATAATTGGGCCTAGATACGGAGCCACTTCTGAACCTCTTGTTAAGAATCCTGCCGCAAAAAATGCTGCCAAAGCCCACGAAAGCGTCGGAGAGAAACGGCTTCCATGTTCACGGGCCTCCTTGCTAAACTGACCATATTTTGCGGTTACAAATGCGATTGAAGCTAGCAGGGCTACCGAGCCAACTGCGAGCCACCAACCATCAGCAATGATGTACACAGACAGCAATGCTACGACGAGCCCGCTAAGCGAAAGCCAGTATGATTTTGCTGAATTTTCAGACTGAGAAGTTTCCATATGTATCACTACCTAACATCCGGCATTGAAGTCGACAATTAAACCGCCTAAACCAAATCCCAGAGCGCAAGTCACAGCAGCTACCGGCATTCCAGCGAAGGCGCCGCACATTGCTCCTTCGGTTGCAAACCAAGCCCAAAAGGCTGCCCAAGCTGAGGCGCAAGCAGGCCAAGCTGCAGGATTTGCAACTGGGAGCCCTTTGGGGTCGCCTGTTGAAGGGGTTTGGTTCTCCACTTCTACGGTCACGGTGAAGGAGCCATTGGTGTTTTTTACTGTATCGAAGGAGATTACTCCAGCATCAAGCATTTCTGTAAAACCGGTTAACGGTTCCAGGGGCATGGATCCGGCCAGTGACTGGACTTGTAAGTCAACGTTCACTCCGCTGTAGCTCTTGATGTAATCCATCGTGGCTGGTGACTTACGGATAATGGAAACCTTGCGATTGAATGTTTCTGGATCCTTTAGCTTTTCAGCTTTAATGGTTCTTCTTGCTTGGATCAGATCTTCGCTGGATGGAGCGCTGACCGTATAGGAGCTGGAGTTCTCCATTGTGTCGGCCGCATTAGTAGTTGCAAGTGCGGGCGCGCTAAGACCTACGGCCAGAGCTAAAGACGCCACGATGGCGGTGGCCGACTGAAGTATTCTAAATTTCTGCATTACCACTCCGGAATTGTATGTTTGACATGTGTCATAAATACACTTTATATATTTTGAACAGGCTTGTAAATCATACTTTAGTAGGAGGGATGGGGTTCATTCTATCTGAGGAAAGGCCGACCTAACCCTTGGGCATGGAAGGTGTAACCATTCCGGTCACTCTGTCGGAGTAATTTGATATGCCCGCTTATGCGGAATCTGGTGATGGAGACATGAAGTATTGACTCCAGGGGGGTGCCCCTATGTAAAAAGTCAAGCAATTTTCAACTCCGGAACATCATAAAGTGACCCGTCACGGATCATGGCGAACAGGACTGTGAGCCGTCGGTGGGCCAACGCGATGAGCGCTTGGTTATGGCGTTTACCCTGCGCCCGCTTCCGGTCATAATAGGCCCGACTGGTCGGGTCGAAGCGGATGGATGCGAAGGCAGAAAGGAACAACGCGCGTTTCAATCTCTTGTTACCTGAATGGCTGACGCGCGCGGACTTGATCGACGTGCCCGACTGGCGCGTGTTTGGCGCAAGCCCAGCGTAAGAAGACAGAGATGCGGCACTGGCGAAGGTCTTGCCGGAGGTCTCGGCAATGATGATCGCGGCGGTCCTGACGGCAACCCCGGGCATGGAAGTCAGGACCGGGTAAAGAGGGTGGGCCTCCACCATGGCCTCCAAATGTGTGGCCACGTCAGCGCGCTGGGCATGCAACGAGATCAGTTGCCGGGCCAGGTGCGGAATGACCAGGCCGGCTGCGTCGGTGCCGACCACGACTACCGTTTGCTCATCCAAGGCGTCAATGATGGTCCCGGCCCAGGCGGTGTGCCGGCGGGCTCCCTGCTTTTTCAGCTTCGCATCGATCCTTGCTTTGCCTGCGTGCTTCAGTTGCGCTGGGGTGGGCCAGGTGGCGAGGACCTCCAGCACAGCGTCATGCTCCAGCCAAGGTCCGATTACTCGTTCTAGTGGCGGGTGGATCTGGGTGAACAGCCCGCGGATCCTGTTGCTGGTCTGAGTGATCTGACGGGCCAGATCCAAGTCGAAACCGGTGAGCCTGCCCAAGGTCGCTTCTTCTTCGTCGGAGACTTGGAGGCTGCGCAAGGTGTGCGGCATGGTACGTGCCGCGTCAGCGATGATAAAGGCATCTTTTTCGTCTGTTTTCGCCGTCCCAGGATACATATCTGCGATGCACCGCATCGAGAGTCCGGGCAGGTATGTCACCGGAATATCGAGGTGCTGGGCGACGGCGACGGCCAGGGCGCCGATGGTGGCGGGTTGGTCCACGACGAGCAGGACGGTGCCTTTGGCGCTGAGTTCTTGGTAAACCTTGGTGAGCTTGGCTTCGTTGTTGGGTAGGGTTTTGTTCCAGATTTTGGTGCCGTCCTTGGTGACGGCGCAGGCCCAGTGGTCGGTTTTCCCTACGTCGAGTCCGAGGAAGATATCGATGTCCGTGGTGATCATGGCTAGTGCTCCTTTGAACGAGTTTCAGTTCAAGGTCGACCAACCGTCGGTAGCGAAGTCTTACATCCACGTTATGACAGGCGTCCAATTTCTTGGCGCCGCGCCCCTAATTAGCAATCACCATGCTGCCATCCCAAGCTCGGTGGCAACGCCCCCCGGACTATTGGTTAAGCAGGGGCAAGACACCATGCCGAGATTGGTCGGCCGACAGCTCCTCTATTCCTCGGAGTCAAGGAGCTGTCAACAACATAACGGGTACGACGCGACTGCTCGTCAGCGTTTGGTCAGGCGAGGGCCGGCCTAGCAGTTCATGAACCGGCCCGCAGCCTGTGGTACTAACGTAACAGCTGGATAGCTGTCTGTGGAGAGGCGGGACACAGTTTGCAGGTCATTGCGGCGAGCAGATTCGGGCAAGCAGTACTCTTCTATCGTAGGGACTTGACGATCGGTACGTTGGTAACAGGTCCGAAAGTCGTCGCCAATAGGAGCGGCAGGCGATATGAATATTTGGCTCTTTGAGAGCCACCAATATTCCCGCGCAGAGCCACCCGTTATTGCGGTTCGGAGCCACCCAATATTCTCGTTCAGAGCCACCGTCCAGCCTTGACGGTTGACCGGCGGCTCTGAACAAGGAATCTCACCGTGGACGCTTGATGCGCTTAGTGCCCAGCACTCATGTTCGCCTCGCGCATGTTGAACCCACCGGTCTCAATCCAGATCGTGTTGTGCACGATGCGGTCCATGATTGCGTCGGCCAACGCACCAGCACCCAACCGGGCATGCCAATCGGCCTGCTTGTACTGAGAGCAGAAAATAGTCGACGCGGCGTCGTACCTTCGCTCCATGAGCTCGAAGATGAAACTCAGGAACTCTCCACTCGGTGGCTCCAAAAGCCATTCGTCCAATACCAGGGGACTGTAATTGGCATACCTGCGCAACAGCTTTTGCACGCCCAACGGCTTGTTGGCGGCCTGCTGCCATTCTTCTTCGAGGTCCGGCATCCGCACGTATCCGGTACGGTAGCTGTGAACACAGGCCTGCTTCGCCACGGCGCACGCCAGATACGACTTGCCTGACCCCGTAAAACCCTGGAAAACCAGATTCCTGTTGAGCTCAATGAAATGGCAGGTCGCCAACTGGGCCAGCAGCGGCTGGTTCAGGCCCCGCTCTTCCACCCGGTCCACTTTCCGCAAGTCAGCCTGCGGATAACGGAGCTTAGCCCGACGGATTAGACCGTGGGGCTTCGTATTCAGAAATAGCCCGCGGGCTTGGTCCACGGCCAGCTCGATCCGTGCTTCGATACTTAATGACATGCTCACCACATCGTCCTGGGATTCGAATGCCGTGAGCAGGTCACCTGCGGCCATCTCACGGAGTTTGCGCTTGGTTTCGGAGTTCAGGTTCATCGGGTCTTCCTTGCGTGGTAGTCGCTGCCTCGTACGTATCAAGTGCTGTCTTCAGCTGCTGGTGGGAGGGTCGCTTCTTTCCAGTTCTCGTCCTGCCTGTTATGCAAAATCGGATGCAGATGCCCGTAGCGTGGGGAGCGGATCCGTGACTGCAATGCGACGAAGCACGCGTCCTCCAGTCGTTGTGGACTGTATTTTGATGACAAGCGCAGCACCGCCAGGGCGGGGTTGATTCCTTGCTCGGCAACTGGCACGGAAATGAAGATCTTATCGATCACCTGCACCGTGTTCGGGCCGATGCGGTGAGCCCATCCGCGGAGCCGTTTGGGGCCCCACGAGCGGTATTTGCGTTCTGGTGGGATATCGGAATCATTGGTCCGGTACTGATTCACCGTGGCCGCATTGCACAAGAGGTGACTGCTCAGCCGTTGGGACTGAAGATAGACTTCCAGGGTCTTGGACGTGATCCTCAGGTCGACGGTGGCGCCGACGTGTTTGAGCGGGACGGAGTAGAAGTTCGTCTTCTACGTCACGTAGCTGTTTCTGGCGACCTTGCGTCCGTGGATCCTGTTGCTGATCTCGTATGGCACCACTGGGAGCGGACGCAGCAGTGGCTGCTCTTCCTCGCGGAAAACACTCTGGCGGGAGCCGGCTCGCTTCTGGAAGGGTTGCGCGTTATAGGCTTCTGCCTGCCGATAGATGGCCGCACGCAGGGAATCAAGCGTGGTGAACTTTTCATGGCGTAGTGAAGCGATCACCCACGTAGCCACATGACCCACGGTATTTTCCACGCTGGATTTGTCTTTTGGCCTGCGGACTCTGCCTGGCAGGATCGCGGAAGAATAGTGCTCGGCGAGGTGACGGTAGGCATCGTTGAGGATAATCTCCCCTTCCGCCGGGTGCTTGATCACCCCGGTTTTCAGGTTGTCGCACACGATCCGCGGCACGCTGCCGCCGAAAGCGTTGAACATCGCTGCGTGGCATAGCACATCCAGGATTCCTGCTTCATATCGAGGCAGGGCTCAACGAACGCGTACCGGCTGAACGGCAGGCAGGCGACAAACAAATACACCGTGGATCGTCGGCCGGTGACCGGGTCATGCAAGGCCATGGTTGGACCTGACCAGTCCACTTCGACGCTGACACCGGATTTATGCTCCACTCGTGAGGTGACCCCGTGTTCCAGGACGTAGCGTTGGTAGGACTTGCAGAACCGGTCGTAACCCATGAATGCTGCGCCGGTGGCTTTGGCCTGATCGGAGTATTCGCCGTGCAGGAGCCTCAGGTTGGTGCCGACTTTGGCCAGTTCCTTATGCACGGTGGGCCAGTCCGCTTGGGCGAACACGCTTTCGTGCTCGCTGCGGCCAGCGAACAGGAGTTCGTAGACTTTGTCTTCGGTGAGGTCCTTGAGTTCGTCCCAGCTGCTGGAGTTGGCGGCGGCAGCGTTGAGGGCTTCTGCGACGCTATTGCGGGAAATGCCTTGGGTGGACGCGATGGTGCGTCCTCACAAGCCCTCGGCGCGAAGCTGCAGTATTCGCTTCGCTTTGATCTTTCGTACCATTGAAAATGGCTCCTTCCACCACGCAGGCTGTTGCGTAGTGGGAGGAGTTTATACAGGGTGGCTCTGAAGGAGAATATTGGGTGGCTCTGACGGACAATAACCTCATTTCGACGGGGCGGCTCTGAATCGCAATATTGGTGGCTCTCAAAGAGTCAAATATTCAGATAGCGGGCCATCTAATCGTGAAGCTGGTGGGTATGTGGAAGTACGAGCTATTTGTAGCAATCGAGTCAGCGCAGATGTCGAGGCGTTCATGTTTGGAGCGCCAAAGCCGAATCTAGGGTACTGACCGGGAAAAGTTACGCGGGCTTGGCGAACTAATGTTCATGAAACAAGAACCGGTCGCAGGCTCAGCTTTGCGCTGTTTCTCCGACCGGTTCACGTTGAACAAATAAATGCTCCGTAGGTCTACTCGACCGACTCTTTAGCCTTCATGCGAGCCTGTGCCAGCTCGTTGATCCGTCCGCGGCACAGGTACCAGCCGCCGATGATCATCGGGATGATGATGACCAGCGAGGCAATGGTCCAGGTGCCTACCGGGTTATCGAAGGCCATCATGACCAGCACCATGACCAGGAAGGCCAAGGTGACCCAGCCGGAAATCGGTGCCAGCGGCATGCGGAAGCTTGGACGCTCCTGCTCGCCGCGCTTGGCCGACTTCACCAAGGCCATCTGGCACAGCACGATCATGCCCCAGGAAGCAATGATGCCGATGGCGGCGAAGTTCAGCACGATCTCGAAGGCCGCAGCGGGAACGATGGCATTCAGGACAACACCGAGCACTGCCACCACGGCGGTGATCACAATGCCGCCGTATGGCACGCCAGCCTTGTTCATGCGTCCGGCGAAGCGCGGAGCAGAGCCGTTCAGCGACATCGAGCGCATGATGCGGCCGGTGGAGTACAGGCCTGCATTCAGCGAGGACAGCGCCGCGGTGAGCACCACCAGGTTCATGATGACGTCCATGCCCTGCACGCCGATGGAACCGAAGAAGGTCACGAACGGGGATTCGCCCGAGCTGTAGGCGCTGTATGGCAGCAAGAGCGAGAGCAGAACCAAGGAACCAACGTAGAACAAAGCGATACGGATGATCACGGTGTTGATGGCCTTGGGCATGACCTTCTCGGGGTTCTTTGCCTCGCCTGCGGCGGTGCCGATCAGCTCGATCGAAGCGTAGGAGAAGACTACGCCCTGCATCAATACCAGCACCGGCATGAAGCCATTGGGCAGCAGGCCGCCGTTGTCGGTGATCAATGAGAAGCCGACTTCGTGGCCTTCAACCGGGGTGCCGAAGATGACAAAGTAGCAACCGATAATCAGGAAGGCGACCAGCGCGACCACCTTCACCAGAGCGAACCAGAATTCCATCTCGCCGAAGGCCTTGACCGAAATCAGGTTCATGGTCAGCACCACGGCCAGTGCCAGCAGCGCCCAGACCCACTGCGGGACAGCGTTGATCCATGCGACGTACTTGCCGAAGAAGCCCATGTACAGGGCTACCGCGGTGATGTCCACGATGGCGGTCATCACCCAGTTCAGCCAGTACAGCCAGCCGGTGGCGAAGGCGGCCTTTTCTCCGTAGAACTCGCGAGCGTAGGAAACGAAGGAGCCGGTGGATGGACGGTGCATGACCAGTTCACCCAGGGCACGCAGAATCAGGAAGGCGAAAAAGCCGCAGACTGCGTAGCTGATGACAATGCCGGGACCGGCGTCGGCCAGTCGGCCACCTGCACCCATGAACAGGCCGGTGCCGATGGCGCCGCCGATCGCGATCATCTGCATTTGTCGGGAGGAAAGGCCCTTGTGGTAATCATTGTCGCCGGCAGTCAGCGCTGCGTCAGGCACATGTGCCGCTGTGGCGTGCGGGGTGGATGAGTCCATGAGGATCCTTGAAGCTAGTCGGAGAGGTTTGCGAGGCGCTCTGGGGAGAGCAGCTCATTGAGGTCTTGTGCAGAGAGCAGCCCGCGTTCGAGCACCAGCTCTGCCACGCCGCGTCCAGTGTGCAACGCTTCCAAAGCCACCGAGGTGCTGGCTGCGTAGCCCAAACGTGGGTTCAGCGCGGTCACCAAGCCGATGGAGTTCTCCACCTCGCGGCGTAGCGCTTGTTCATCAACGGTGATGCCGTCGATGCACTTTTCGGCCAGGGTCAAGCAGCCATTGG
>Ga0308158_10005821_pt1 | contig 10028 bp, 14 predicted proteins | sample PhyBR2_FD_201038 | JGI IMG/M metagenome (GOLD analysis project Ga0308158, IMG submission 201038) | Phyllosphere microbial communities from UC Gill Tract Community Farm, Albany, California, United States - DLSLB.R2 | ecosystem: Host-associated > Plants > Phyllosphere > Unclassified | place: USA... | reverse complement strand
CAGTATCTCGGTCATTGCCCTTGCGCTCGAATAGGCCAACCGTGATCGTGCTGATTGCACCGGCGACGAGCGACATGCACCCGTATGCTGCTGATACCCGCATGCCGGTTTCGGCCGTAACAGCCGACCCGGAAGACGACCGGTGCGCTGCGCCCAGCAGGTTGGCCAGCTCGCCCATCGACGTGCTGCCACTGGAGTTTTCGCCCAGCGCCACGATGCCGGCGCGCTCTGCAGCGCCATCGCGACCGGCCATCCAGGAATCAAGCACGCGCGACTTGTGCGTGGTCGACTCGAGGTTCAACAGTTGTCCGGTCATTAAAATTCCAATACGTGAATTTCCGGCGCCGCCGCCCCGGCGGGGTTCAGCGCCATCAGCGATACCGCGCAAAATGCGGCCATCAGCGGGTCGATCTTGGCCTTGCCGCTGGCCTGCTTGGTGATCAGGATGGCGTTGCCCTTGTCTTCGATGCGCGCGTTGCCGACGCACCAGGCCATCATCGGACGGCCAGCATGCAGCAGCTCTCGGCCGGCGACCTTCCGCTCGGTGTCCTTGATGGCACCGTTCAGTTTGTAGCCCTGGGAGATCGCGACAATCTGCTTCATATCGATGCCGCGGTCTTCCGTAATGAGCTCGTCGACGATAGCGCCGATGCCGGCCGCGTCGACCCCGATCCCTTTTTCTTCAGGGAGCAGACCCGAGTCGCGAACCCTGCAGATCAGATCGGCCACTGCTATGACGTCATCGCCTGGATGCTTGACGATGGTGAGGTCACCTTGCTTCTGGAAGTCCAACAGCCGGGGCGCAATTTCCTGCCGTCGCTTGAGCACGATTTCGTGGGCCCAGGCATGGCACCATAGCAGCCACTTGCCAGTTTCTCGCTCGCGCCCGAGAACCGACAGGCCCAGCAAGTCGTCCAGGCCGCCGCCGTCGATGCCGACGACAGCGACCTCGGACCGCTCGATCAGCGTGTCCAACGTGATGGCCTGGTCGCCAGCGGACTCCCAGAACTCAGCACCGCCCCACCGGTCCGATCGGAGGTTCAGGCCAATCTCGATGTTCAGGTGTTTTGCCCTGACGTCGCGCACAGCGTGCTCGCCGGCTTCGGTCGCTTCCAGCAGCTTCTGCTCGATCACTTCCGCGTCCACCGAGATACCCCAGTTCGGGTTCGTGATGTAGGCGTTGTCGAGATCCTCGTACGCTTTGCTTTTCAGCATGTGGTCCGGGAACTCGTAGATGATCGGCAGGAACCTGGGGTCATTGACCTTGCCGTCGCGCACCTTCCGTGCATAGCTGAGCTTGTCCAGGAACACGCCCGCTGGAGGTTCCGCTGACTGCGTCGTGCAGTAGAAGACGAAGCCTTCAGGGCGAGACGTAATGCCGCCGGTCGCCTCGGTCAGCATTGCTGCCGCCTTGCTGTTTTTGCCGAACTCGTGCAGCTCGTCGATGAAGACGCCAATCGCTTTCTTGCCGGTCACGGTCGCCGAGTCCGCAGCGACAACCTTCAGTGTCGCGCGAGTGAGGCGGCAGGTGACAGTCTTGATGTGCTGCTGCTCGTGGAACCGGTCGTTCAGCTCATCGTCAGCAAGGATCATCTCGCGGATCGGCTTGTACGCGTTGTCGGCCGCTTCCTTCGTAGGCGCCAGGATGATGAACTCGCCAGCCTGGCGGGTGTTGAGGACCAAGGCAGTCAGCATCACGCCGGCCGCGATCATCGACTTGCCGTTCTTTTTGGAGACCATCAGGAAATAGTTCGTGATGAGTCGCCGCTTGCGCTTGCGGTCGTAGCAGCCGAACAGCGCCTCGACGAGATCGATCACCCACGGCTCGCACGCCTCGCCCATTGTCGGGCTGCCGTCGGCATCGACCATGCGCAGGGCCGAGAACACGTTCAGCGCATCCTCAGCCTCTTCAGGGAACAGCGGCTTGACCGGCACCATCGACTGGCGCTCTACAATGCGACTTTCCCAATCGGGTAGCGCGGTCGTCCAAGTTGTCATGACACGACCCTCAAGCCAAAGCGCCCGGTACCAGCCGCTTTCGCAGCTGCTTCTTTCTCGTCCTTCTTGCCGCCCTCGCCCAGCTTCTTATGCTTGAACGGCAGCATCGCCTTGGCCGCGTCGATCCTCAGGCGCAGATCGGCAGCCGGTTCATTCATCACCTTGGTGAGAAATTCGACCGGGTCCGCGGTTGGTGGAATGTCGAACGCTTCGTCGGCCGGGCCTGGCGCCGGCATCGCTCGTGCGCCGGCGGACGCTGGCACCTGGCGGCGCTGATCGAGGTAGGCTTTAACATCCGGGTCTTTAACAATTCGCGACCCGGCCGCTGATGCTGTCTTCTCGCTGAAGCCGGCACTGATTGCCGCATCCTTATTGGAGAGCCCGGCCAAAACGGCATCGGCGAAGGCTCGCTTTTTGCCTGTTAAAGCCATTAACAAACTCCTTGAAGGGGACTTTTATCTCTACGTGAGGAACTAGTCGGTGTCTGACCAAAGGGGGTCCAGACTTTCGATGCCCCCCCCCTACCCTTGAGCCAGGACAGCAGTGGCGCGAAGGCCGCCACACAGGAGCGCGACCTTGACGCCTGGCAAAGACGCGGCGAAGTTCGACTTGATCTGCTCGGTTTGCTCCTTGGTCAGGAACCGATCGCAGGTGACGAGCAGCGTGTCGCCTGGCGCGATGACCACCTTGGCAAGCGACAGGTCAATAGGACGAGCCACGCTGCCGCGCTTCACGAGCAGTCTTGGTATCGTGGCAAGGTACGCAAAGAGTTTCTTTATTGCTGTCGTCATCGCTGCCTCCAGCCCACAAGGGCTTGATGTGGTCGACCGGATGGCCGATGGTTGTGCGGCCTTGCCGCTTGCACTCTTGGCACAGGCTGCAGTCGCGCGCGCGGATGCGCTTCCGATCCAGCACGCCGGCATAGCCGCGCTTGCGCTCGACCACGACGCCAGGGCGTGCAGTCAGGGTGGCGACGCGCGGCGCGGCCGATTGCAGTCGGGACTTGAGGGCGGTCAGCTTCATTTGATGGCGGGCACCAGCTCGGCCAACTCATCGAGCAGCAGGCCCGGCTGACCGTGGCCCTTGGCGCGAAGTATCTCGACGGCGCGCTCGGCCTCAGCCAGGCGGTCACACAGGCGCCGCAGCGCTGTCTCGTCGACTACGTGGAAGACCATGGCCGGCTTGCCGCCAGTGACAGCACGGATGATCTGGTCGCGGTAGCAAGCGATCGGCATGCCCACGTTACCTCTCCCCGAAGCCAGGCACGTCTTGTGCGGACTCGGTCTTGAACGAGATGATCCAAATCAGTACGAGCAATCCGACCAGCGTCCACAGCACGCCGAATGCCCAGCCCGGCGCACCCAGGCGATCGAGCAGCAGCCAGAACAGGATGGCGAGGCCGAGCGGCGAACGCATCGGCAGGGACGACGACTTGATGACGGTGCTGCGCTTCATGCGATACCTCGGCAAAAGAAAAGCCGCCCGGCGCATGGATGCGAGGGGCGGCGAAGATCCTGCTGGTGCAGGACCGGAGACACGGGAGCGGACGGCGGGGCTCTCACCCGCGGCTGGACAGCTGCGTCCGCATTGATCGGTGGGCCCGTGCGTGGGCTAGACGGCGCGCCCCAAAGCTATCTGCTGAGTGGGCCGCAAATAGAAAAAGCCCGAGCGTTTGACGGCTCAGGCTTTTTCTTTGGGCGTGCGAAAGCACCAACGGATGGGGTGCAATCGCGAGTTCCGGTGATCGGTGGCGCGGGTGCGCACATTACGAGGCCGAAAGAATGAACAGTGAAGTGTACACGAATTGCTGTGCGTATACACAGTGCTGCACGAAATCTTGTCAGGCGTGGGGAGCGCGCAACTTGGCGGTAGCGCGGGCGGCATGGCTGCCGGCGATGCCATGCAGTTCGCTGACCATGTTCAGCACGTGCTCGCGGACAAACCCGGCAGCCAGGGCTAGGTCGGGGGCAGCAGCGCCGCTCAGCCAGTGTGCCAGCGAGTGCTGAGCCACCTGGTGGTAGAGCTTAATGGCCGCATGCGCATCCCACGCCGTGTTCTCTGGAACCCAGCGGCGCGCGCGGCCGCGCTTCATTACCTCGGCAGTCCATAGGCGCAGTAGCTGCGAGAGGTGGGCAGCGCCACTCTCGATCACAGTCGCGTCGCCGGCCAGCGCCTGGCGGCAATCGGCCTCGCGCCCGGCGTCCTTGGTGCGGATCGCCTCGACCAATTCTTTCTCGATGTGGTCGCGCACGGCAATGGCCTTGGTCATGTCCTGGGCGGTGGTGCCAGCGTACTTCGCGCGGTGCAGCAGCGCGCCGAGGTCGCCGGGAACAGCAGATGCCAGCGCCGACGCGAGAAGCGGTTCGGCCTGGCTGTGGCGGGCATCGTCCTGCAGGCTCGATGCGCTCAATGCGTGGATGTAGCGGTCAACGAACCCCATGGCTCAGCACTCTCTAAAAGACGACCATGGCAGCGTAGCATATGCCACCAAGAAATTTCCGGATTGAATTTGTTTTCATGAGGCACGTTTACAACAATTTCAGGCGCCTCAGCAGGAGGCCATGAACGCGCCCACTGCCGATGCAAATACCGACCTTCTCGCGGGGCTGACGGGCCGCACGGCACCGCTCGAACGCTGCTTATCTGGCAGGTCGCCGAGCGCGTAGACGGGCGCTTGGCTACCCTTCCCTGATGGCAGCAGCCAGGCCTTGATGTAGACCCGACCAGCGGCGCGGTGCTCTCGCAAGTATTCCCTGACCAGGCGCGGCTGGATGCCGGTGCGCGCCGCCAGCTGGTCCGTCGTCTGCGGCATGGCCAGCAGCGCCAGCACCTCGGCGCGCTTGCGGTCGGCCTCGTCGCGCAGCGCGCCCTTCCCCTTGCGATCGGCGCGCCGCACGTACCGGACGTCTTGATGCTGGCCCGCCCGCAGGATCTTGACTGGGCGGGTGGGCACCGCGCCGTGGCGCCAGCCGGCAATGTGCAGCCGCCGGCTGCGCGGCTTCTCGGCCAGCAGGCGCGCGACGAACCGCCCCACCGAAGTAACGCTCATGTGCAGGCGCGCCGCGATCTCGATGATCGACAGCGGCTCATGCTCGAGCAGCGCCAGGATGCGCGCGATCTGGCGCTCCGCTACTTTGTGCTTTGCCATCAGGCGGCCTCTTTCAACTGCTTCAGCTTGGCCGCGTATTCGGCCTTGAGCGATTTCAGTTCGTCGATGGTGTAGTGACGCGTCGCCTGGTCGGCTTCGAGGGCGTCGAGCGCCTCTTTGCCGATGCGCGCCTCGACGCCGGCTCTATGGGCCGCGCGCGTGGTGCCGTTCGGGCGGTTGCAGCCCTTACACTGTTTGTGGACGTTGCGCCGGTCGAAGCGCAGGTGGCAGGCCGAGCCGCGCGACAGGTAGTGGCCGGCGTCCCACACGCCACCTGGACGCCCGTCGTCGACTACATGCTTGCCGCACGAAATGCACGGCAGGTCACGGTCCTCGATGCGCACGATCAGGTTGAACAGGTCTTGCACCTCGCTGATCCACTTGGGCTTGCGCTTGAACTTCTCGAGCTTGGCCTTCGTGGCGATGCGGTCAGCGCGCTCGGCTGCGGCGGCAATGCGCTGCTGGGCGGTCTTTTGCTTGGCCAGCTTGCCGAGGGCGATGGCGGTACCGCACGCTGGCGAGCACCACCTTACAAACGACTCGGTCGCCGTGACGCGGCCCGAGCATCCCTTGACCGAGCATTTCCGGGAGCGGGTGCGCGCGGGCTTGAGGGTGCCAGTGCGGGCGATGGGGGAGCGGATCATGCGGCACCTCGCAGGGCTGCATCGATGCGCTCGCCGAGCCAAGCGAACTTCGGCACGGCCCAGCTGTTCCCGAGCGCCTTGTATCGAGGGCCGTCTGCCATCGGCTTGCCCCGGTTCGGGATCAGGGTGTAGTCGTCGGGGAAGCCCTGCAGGCGCTCGCACTCGCGCGGCGTCAGGCGGCGCACGGCCATACCAGTGGCGACATTCCAAGGCTTGACCGTTTCCAGTGTGCCGATGTGGTCATACTGGACTGGTGGCGCGCGATCATAGCCCCGCCCGTCATCGCCCCTGAACCTATTTTGGAATGCCGCGACGATCGGCTGGCCCCGTCCAGTGCCGTCCTCGTTGGCGTCGAAGCCCTCTGCCTTGAGCGTGTGGGTGATGTCGCCGGTGACGCAGACTGCAAGCTGCCCACCGGCGTTCGGGTGACTGCCGCTGTGATTCATCGCGCGCATAGTGGGTGCCAGATCAAAGGTGGCATCGCCCCCATAGTCCTTGCTACTAAAAGCAATGGGCGCGAGAACGTGCGCTTTATCGCCACCGCCGCCGCTTGCGCGAAGACAGTTTGCAAGGCCGTCGCCGAGCTCTGCGGTAGCACCGCCCTCGCGGCCGCGAAGCGCAACAGACAGCGCCTGCACGGCGAATGTTTCCACCTCAAAGTCGATGCGCTGCCCCTTTGCCGTCAGGCAGGCTGCAACATTGATCGCTCCACTCGTGTTGCCCCCCCGTAACACTGGACCGACCGGCTGGAGATAGCCTGGGGTGCTTCCGCAATCTGGTTGCCCGCCACGCTTGCCAAGGCTTGCTGTAACGGAGCCGGCAACGTCTTGCCGCGCGCTGCGGCTCGGCGCAGAATTCCGGCGCACGCCATCGAACTCAAAAAGTACCGCTGCGGGATCGAACCCTTCTCGAGCACTTCCGACAACGAGGACACGTTTGCGGCGTTGGGCCACTCCGAAATATTGGGCATCAAGGACCCGCCACGCGATTGTTCTTTTGGGTCCATACACAACACCAGCGTTCGGCCATCTTTTCCCTGGCGGGACGAGTGCACAATCTTCGCCGGCAAGCTGACCAAGGAAGCAGCCGAAGGCGTTGTCTTTGGTCGAGAGGACGCCCGGGACGTTTTCCCAGACGGGGATGCAAGGAAGAAGTCCTGCTGCTGCACGTTGGATGTCGATTTCATCGGCTATGTTGCAAAAAATGAGTGAAAGGTTGCCGCGCGCGTCGTCCAGCGAGTTGCGAAGCCCGGCTACTGAAAATGCTTGGCATGGGGTGCCGCCGCAGAAGACGTCCGGAGCAGGGATGTCGCCATTGCGCAGCATCTGCGGGATGCGGGTCATATCCCCTACGTTCCGCACGTCTGGGTAGTGGTGGGCCAGCAGCGAGCAAGGACCCGGCTCAATCTCCGACAGCCAAGCGGCTTGCCAGCCAAGGGGGCTCCACGCGACGCTCGCGGCTTCGATGCCGCTGCACACGGATCCGAAAGTGGTCATGCTTTCTCCAATTCTTGTTGTTGTGCCTGCTGCTGCGCCACATACCGCGCACGCGGCGCCCGGTCTTTTGCCTCTTTGAACAGCGGGCACGGGTGATAGTCCCAGGGCCTCTCCTGCTCGTGGCCGATGCACCAGCCGTGGCCGGCCGGCAGGTCAGCGCGCAATGTCGCCTTGAAGCGCTCGCAGAAGGCGCAGGGGTCGTGGGCGGTGGTCATGCGGCCACCTCGGCGCCGGCGCGCTGGCGCAGGGCCACCTGGTGCTTTGCCCACTCGCCTGCAATCCAGGTCACGCCCTTCGTGGTGAAGCGTGCAGCGTTGTAGGCGTGGCCACTGACCTGCGCCGTGCCGGCCTTGACGCAGAAACGCCCGGCGTCGATGTGGTGCGCATGCGGGGTCAGCTCCCCGGCCAGGCGGTACAGGATCTTTGCGTCGAGCAGGAACTCGCGGAATTCGTTTTCCTTCGCGTTCAGCAGCTTCGCCACCTGGCGGAAACCCTTCGTGCCGGTCGAGTCGGCGTAGCGCTCGACGAACTCGACGGCCGGCGCGGCGGCGGCGAGCTGCTCGGCCTGGGCCGCGATCACATCCTGCTGGTCGGCGGCCAGGCGCAGCGCGTCGGCGAACGATTGCGGCAGGGCCAGCGCCGGCGCCGCGGCTTCCAGCGCCATCCAGCGGTCGATGATCTTGGCGCGCAGCGCGGCGCTGTATCCCGAGATCACGACCAGGCAGTCGCGCTTCGTCAGGTCGTAGACCATCGTCGGGCGCCCGCCGCCGTCGGCCTGGTGCGCGCGGGCAGTATTACGACCAAGTCGTAAAACCTCCTCGTTGATCAGGCGCTCGATCGTCGCGATGACGTCGTTGTGGCGCGCTTCGCAAATGTCGGCAATCTCGCGGCTCGACATCGTCGCTTCGGCAGCGCCAGGGCTTTGCAGGGTCAGCATGTTGCCTCCGGTGGTGTTCGTGGTCATGGGTTCGGGCCCTGGCGGCGCGCGGCCTCGGCGGCGCGGATGCGGGCGTCGTATTGCTCGTAGCTCTCGTCGGTGCCCTTCGGGTCCATGCCTTGCGGCTTGCGAACCTGGATCGGCGCGGCCGCCGGCTTGCCGTAGGCCTGGGCCGATGCCGCCGGCGGGTTCAGCAGCTTCTCGACGATCGGGACGAGGTAGTTCGGCGCCAGCTTGGCGGTCGGGCCCTTCTGCTCCCGGGCCAAGCCGACGGCAGCGACCAGCACGGCCATGTCGACGTTCTGCTGCGACCAGGCCTGAACGGCGGGGTGCGTGAACGTCGCGTCGACACCGAGCTTGCGCAGGGCCACCGACAGGACGGTCGCAGGGTCGACGCTCTGCTGCGGGTCTTCGCGAGGCGGCATCGGTGCGGCTCGTGGGTTGTCGGGTTCGGCAGGGTCAAGATCGACGACGACGACACCGGCGGCAGCCGGAGCGCTCGCGCTGTCCTTGATCCCTTCCTCTCCTTGATCCTTGATCCCTTCCTCCGACGACACTTCGAGAGGATTCGCGACTACTCGCGAGGATTCAACGAATGCGGGAATCTTCGACTTGCTCGGCTTATCAATCTTCTGATGAATCAACCAGTTACAGAGTTGAACGTAGCTTTGGGCGCCAGCCTTGTAACGGACGATGCAGCCCTCGGCTTCGAGTTCAGTCATCCAGCGGTCGATGAGCGCTGGCGCATCATCGTCATAAGGGAAAAGAAGGCTCGCGAGCATTCGCGAATTTCCGCGAAGCCTCCCCTCGTCATCCGAGATCGTCCAGAGCTGGATGAACGTCAGGCGAGCATCGCGCGAGACGTTGCCCATGCTCTCGGACTGCGGAAACTCGGGCTTAATGGAACGGATGCGTGCCATGTCAGTGGGCCTTCTTGATCAGTGGGAGCTGGCGCGGATCGCTCTTGTCGATCACGTAGATCACCGCGCGGCGGCCCGGCAGCACCTGGTCGCAGTCCGGATCGCCAGCATCGACTGCGTTGGCCGCAGCCTTGATGCACACGGCTGCGCGCTGGCCGGCGAACAGGCAGCCGTGACACTCGCCGAACACGGGCGCCTCGATGGCCTTGATGCGGACGTTGTCCGGGTTGATGGGCGCGGCTGTCTCGCCTTCCCAGTTGTCGCTGAGGATGTTGGTCGTCATGCCGCCACCATCGCAACGATGCAGCCGGCCTGGTGCCCGGTGCCCTGCTCCATGTGGCAGCGGGTGCAGCACGGTGCGCTTTGCTTCAGGGCTGCTGGTGCTGGGCCGAAGAAGGCAGCCACCAGAGGGTCGCGACGGATCACCAGAGGCCCGCGGTTCTGCGGGTTGGCGAGTGGTGCTGGGCGCGACGTCAGGGCGCCGGTGCGCTTGCCAGCGTGCCAGAGGTAATAGCTGCCGCCGCCGTCGGTGTACACCAGCTTCTCGTGGCGAACCAGGCCGTCATATTCCAAGTCGCGAAGCCGGTGACGGATTGGCGACGAGGTATAGCCGAAGTGATTGCACAGCTCTTCGGTCGTGCGCGGGCCCAGCTTCAGGTGCTCGAGCAGCGCGGACGCCAGTTTCTTGGCAGGGACGAGATAGCCGCTCATTTTTCGGCCATCCCGTTCAGGCGCGCCAGCAGCTCCATCATCGGGCGGATCGAAACGAAGATCGCCTTCTCGATGTGCTGCACTTCGTTGGCGTCGATGCGGCCGTCGGCAAGTGCGGTGTGCACGAGTGTTCCCACCTGGCCCAGGCTGCCCCAGATGTCCGTGACCGACTCC
>Ga0308158_10005820_pt1 | contig 10029 bp, 8 predicted proteins | sample PhyBR2_FD_201038 | JGI IMG/M metagenome (GOLD analysis project Ga0308158, IMG submission 201038) | Phyllosphere microbial communities from UC Gill Tract Community Farm, Albany, California, United States - DLSLB.R2 | ecosystem: Host-associated > Plants > Phyllosphere > Unclassified | place: USA... | reverse complement strand
CCTACGGCATCGTAGGTCGTAGGGTGGGCGCCCCGTGCCCACCATCCAACATCAACCGGCCAGGTTGGCGAACAAGGCGGTCGACAAATACCGCTCACCAAACGACGGAATAATCGTCACGATCAATTTCCCCGCATTTTCCGGCCGCTGCGCCACCTGCATCGCCGCCCATAAAGCGGCCCCCGAGGAAATTCCGACCAATAACCCTTCTTCGCGCGCGGCGGCACGGGCCGTCTCGAAGGCATTCTCGTTACTGACGGTAATGACCTCATCATAGATGCCGGTATTCAGTACCTCCGGCACGAAGCCGGCGCCGATCCCCTGGATCGGGTGCGGGCCTTTCGTCCCTTTCGACAGCATCGGCGAGGCTTCCGGTTCGACGGCGATAATCTGGAAGCCGGGCTTGCGTTCCTTGATGACTTCGCCCACGCCGGTGATGGTGCCGCCGGTGCCGACGCCGGCGACGACGATGTCGACTTTGCCGTCGGTGTCGCGCCAGATTTCCTCGGCGGTCGTGCGGCGGTGCACTTCCGGGTTGGCGGGATTGTTGAACTGCTGGGGCATGAAGGAACGCGGCTCGCTGGCGACGATTTCCTCGGCGCGGCGGATCGCGCCCAGCATGCCCTCCGAACCGGGCGTGAGCACCAGTTCGGCGCCATAGGCACGCAGCAGCATGCGCCGTTCGTTGCTCATGGTTTCGGGCATGACCAGCTTGCAGCGGTAGCCGCGCGCGGCGCACACCATGGCCAGGGCGATGCCGGTGTTGCCGCTGGTCGGCTCGACGATGACGGTGTCGGGACCGATCCGGCCGGCTTTTTCCGCCGCCTCGATCATCGCCAGGCCGATGCGGTCCTTGACGCTGTGCGCGGGATTGTAGAACTCGAGTTTCGCGAGAATCTCCGCCCCGCCGGGAGACAGCTTGCGGATCCTGACGAGGGGGGTGTTACCGATCAGTTCAGTGACATCGTTCGCGATACGCATTGCCGTCTCCTAAAGATGAGGAATTATTTGACGCCCACCAGCTCCACGTCGAAGATCAGGTCGCTGTCCGGCGGAATCATGCCGCCCGGCGCGCCGCGCTTGCCGTAGGCGAGCTGGCTCGGAATGATCAGGGTGCGCTTGCCGCCGACCTTCATGCCGGCGACGCCCTGGTCCCAGCCCTTGATGACCTGGCCGGCGCCGAGGCGGAATTCCAATGGATCGCGGCCGCCCTCGAGCGAGGAATCGAATTTCTTGCCCTTGCCGGTGGCCGACAATGGCTTGTGCAGCCAGCCCGTGTAGTTGACGCGCACCAGGCTGCCGGCGCTGGCTTCGCGGCCCTTGCCGACGACGCGGTCGATGATCTCGAGCTGGGGGCCCGTATTTGCTGGCTGTGCCGGCGGTACCGGCTGGGCTGCCTGGGCGGCGGCGGCCGCCGCGGCGGCGCCGGTGTCGGTGGTGGTCGTGGCGGCCTGGCCGGCGGCCTGCTGCGAGGTGTCGGCGGCCTGGTCGGCCGCGCTCTGCACGCCCTGCTGGCGCACGGCGGTGGCGGCCTGGTCGGCGGTGGCCGGCGCATTCGCCGGGGTGACCGGGGCCGGGGTGGATTGCTGGGCGGTGGCAGCGGCGGCTGCGAATAGCATGGCCGCCGAGAAAATGGTACGACGCATCATGAGGACTCTTTCAATGACAGGATTTCAATCGATATCCCATGATAGCAAGCCCGGACCATGATGCACAGCGGTGACTCAGGCGTCGGCAAGCTCCGGCTGGGCCGCAGCGACTGCGACAGCATTCGCCGCCTCGGCCAGCTTGCGCAGGATGTGGGCCGCGGCGATCATGCCGAAGCTGGCCGTCACCACCATGCTCGAACCGAAGCCGGCGCAGTTCAGGCCGGTGATGCTGGATTCGATTTCGCAGGCATCTTCCGCCTCCGGATAGCGCAGCGGTTCCATCGAGAACACGGCGTCGATATGGTATTTCTGCTTTTCGCCGCGCGAGAACCCGTACTGCGCGCGCAGGACCTTGCGCACCTTTTTCAGGAGCGGCTCCTGCTCGGTACGGGCCAGGTCGCGCACCTCGATTTTCGTCGGGTCGAGCTGGCCGCCGGCGCCGCCGCTGGTCAGCAGCGGAATCGCATGGTCGCGGCAATATGCGATCAGGGCCGCCTTGGCCTTGACGCTGTCGATGGCATCCACGACGTAATCAAACCCCTTGCCGCCGATCATCTGGACGATGTTGTCCACTTCGACGAAATCCTCGACCAGGTTCACCTTGCAGTAGGGATTGATCTGGGCGATACGGTCGCGCAGTGCCTCGATCTTGGGCTGGCCGATGGTATCGGTCAGGGCCTGGATCTGGCGGTTGATGTTCGATTCGGCCACGTTGTCGAGGTCGATCAGGGTCAGTTCGCCGACCGCGCTGCGCGCCAGCGCCTCGACGATCCAGGAGCCGACGCCGCCGACGCCGATCACGCAAACGTGCGCCGTTTTAAAACGTTCCAGTGCACGCTCGCCGTAGAGGCGGCCGATGCCGCCGAAGCGGCGTGCAAAGTCGATGTCGTCGCCCTGGGGCGCTTGAGTGAAGGAGGTGTCGATCGAGTTCATCCGGACATTTTACCGGACCGATCTTTCGCATCCGCACTAAAATAACGCTCTGTCAATCAAAAAACTTCCCTCTGTCAAAAATACGCACATGAACGATTTCCTTCCTGACACCGCGCCCGGTTTCGACCAGCCGATCGCCGTGCTCAAGCATTGCCACGGCCGCATCCGCAAGCAGCTGGCCACGCTCGAGCGCCTGCTGTCGCACCTGCCCGAGCACGGCGCCGACGAGCAGGCGCGCCAGGCGGCCGGCGCCGTGCTGAAGTATTTCGAGAAGGCGGCCCACCTGCACCACGACGACGAGGAGCAAGACCTGATCCCGATGCTGCGCGCCGTGGCGCAAGGCGAGGATGCCGCCACGCTGCAGGCGCTGGCGCCGATCATCCTGCAGGATCACAAGGAAATGGATGCGCTCTGGCAAGACCTGCACGAGCAGCTGACGGCGGTCGCCGACGGCAGCGGCACCAATCTGTCGAGCACCAACGTGCAGCGCTTCGTCCAGCGCTACACGGCGCACATGGAACGCGAGGAAAGCACGATGGCGCCGATGGCCATGCGCCTGTTTACGCCCGAACAGATGACGCAGCTGGGCACGGCGATGCAGCGCCGCCGCGGAATCGAGCAGGAACCGGCGCCGTCGATCGGCGATGCCGTCGCCGGTTTGCGCAAGGATTATGGCCAGGCCAGCCTGAACGAAGACGACGTGCTCGAGGACCCGATGCTGCAGTTCACGCGCTGGTTCGAGCAGGCGCTAAAAGCGCAGGTCAACGAGCCGAACGCGATGAACGTGGCGACGGTCGATGAGAATGGCCGGCCGAGTTCGCGCATCGTATTGGTAAAACAGTTCGACGAGCGCGGCTTTACCTGGTACACCAACTATGACAGCCGGAAAGCTCAGGAATTGCGCGCCAATCCTTATGCAGCACTGCTATTCTTCTGGAGCGAGCTTGAACGCCAGGTTCGCATCGAAGGCCGGGTCGAAACGACCTCGGCCGAAGAAAGCGACAAGTATTTCCACAGCAGGCCGTTGAAGAGCCGCCTGTCGGCGATTGCTTCCCAGCAAAGCGCGCCGATCGAAAACCGTGCGGCCCTGGAACGGAACTACGAAGCGGTCGCCGCCACAGCCGGCGACGCACCGGCGCGCCCCGTCAACTGGGGCGGTTTCCGTCTGGTGCCCGAGCGCATCGAGTTCTGGCAGGGGCGCCGGTCGCGTTTCCATGACCGCATCGTCTACGAGCGGCAGGAAGACGGAAGCTGGGCACGGCAGCGTTTGCAACCGTAAGACCTGTCCTTCCAGGATGGTGGGACGGGTCGACGCCGGCCGCCTGGCCGGCGTGCCACCGGCTGGAGGAAACCGTGTTCACCGAAATGAAGCTCAGCGCCTGGAGCACAGGCGTGCGCAGCAAACTGTCGCTGCCCTTGCGCGTGGAACTCTGGAACGGGGAACACGTCGACCTGTCCTCCGATCCGCCGCGCGTCACCATCCGCGTACCGAAACCGGCCAGCCTGCGCTACCTGCTCTCCCCTACCCTGTACAACCTGGGGCGCGCCTATGTCGAAGGCGCGCTCGAGATCCGCGGCCGCGCCGCCGACATGATCCGCATCGGCAGCGAACTGGCGGCCGCCAAAGGCAAGGCGGAGCGCCGTTCCAATCCCCTGCGCCTGCTCTCGCCGCACACGCGCCAGAAGGATGCCGAGGCGATCCGCTACCACTACGACGTCTCCAACGATTTCTACGCCGCCTGGCTCGACCCGAACATGGTGTATTCCTGCGCCTATTTCGAGAACGGCGACGAAGACCTGGCGAGCGCGCAGGTGAAAAAGATCGACCACATCCTGCGCAAGATCGATGTTCGCCCCGGCCAGAGCCTGCTCGACATCGGCTGCGGCTGGGGCGCGCTGGCGATTCGCGCGGCGCGGGAATTCGGTGCGCGCTGCGTCGGCATCACGCTGTCGGAAAACCAGGCGGCGCTGGCGCGCGAGCGGGTGGCGCAGGCGGGACTGGATCAACAGGTGGAGATCCGGCTGCAGGATTACCGCGATCTGACCGGCCAGTTCGACCGCATCACCAGCGTCGGCATGTTCGAGCACGTGGGCGTGCAGCATTTGCCGGAATACTTTTCCAAGATCGACAGCCTGCTGGCGCCGGGCGGCGTGGTGATGAACCACGGGATCACCACCACCGACGTCGCCCACCGCTCCACGCCCTATGGCGGCGGCGAATTCATCGACCAGTACGTGTTCCCGCAGGGCGAGCTGGCCCATTTATCGGCGGTGATCAAGGCGATGCAGCAGGGAGGACTGGAAGTGCGCGACGTCGAAAACCTGCGCCGCCACTACGCACGCACCTGCGCGCTATGGACCGAGAATTTCGAAAGCCATTTCGATACGATCGGGCGGCTGACCGACGCCAGGAGGCAGCGCATCTGGCACGTGTATCTCGCCGGCTGCGCCTATGCGTTTGCGCATGACTGGATCAGCCTGTACCAGATCGTGGGGGCAAAGGCGGGAGAAGACCCGGCGCAGATGCCGTGGTCGCGGCGGTACATGTATCCGTAGGGGTGGGCGAGGCCAATGGCCTCGACCACGGCTTCACCGGGCGCTCCGTGCCCACCAAACGATGCGCTAACGCGGCGCATGCTCTTGGTGGGCACGGGGCGCCCACCCTACGTTACGCATCCGCCGCGGATCATTTCATCCAGTGCGAAAACGTCTTGCGGAATTTGGCCACCTTCGGCGCGACGACGAAGGCGCAATAGCCCTGCATCGGATGCTGCGCATAGTAATTCTGGTGATATTCCTCGGCCTTGTACCAGGTCTCGCTCGGCACCAGCTGGGTGACGATCGGCGCGTCCCAGACCGAGGCCATTTCCGCCATCACCTGGCGCGCGGTCGCTTCCTGTTCCGGGTTCTCGAAGAAGATCACGGAGCGGTATTGCGGGCCGACGTCGTTGCCCTGGCGGTCCTGGGTGGTCGGATCGTGGATCGTGAAGAAGATCTGCAGGATGTCGCGGTAGCTGATGACGTCGGGATCGAATTCGAGCCGCACGATTTCCGCGTGCCCGGTGCCGGCGCCACAGACCTGTTCGTAGGTCGGGTTCACGACATGGCCGCCCATGTAGCCCGATTCGACGCGCGTCACGCCGCGCACTTCGAGATACACGGCCTCGACGCACCAAAAACATCCGCCGCCAAGAATCGCTACCTCGGTCCTTCCTTGCTCGCTCATCGCATGCCTCGCCTGTTGTCCTGGATGGCTTGATGCTAACGCAAAGCGCCGCTTGCTGCTGGCGCGATAGAGAGTCGGGCGCGCCGTGGCGACGGCCGGCCGGCCGCGGTGGCATAATGAGCATGCAAATATTCAAGGGTCCGATGAACACACGCTCTCCCCGCGCCACCGAGCGCGGTTTCGACTCGGCGCATTTTCGCCAGGCACTGTCGCAATTCGCCACCGGCGTGACCGTGATCACGACGCGGCTTGCCGACGGCAGCTTTCGCGGACTGACCGCCAGTTCCTTCAATTCCGTCTCGCTCGATCCGCCGCTGGTGCTGTGGAGCCTGGGCACGCGCGCCAACAGCCTGCCCGTCTTCAGCGGCAATTCGCATTACGTCATCAACATCCTCTCGGCCGGCCAGGAAGAGCTGGCGCTGCGCTTCTCGCGCCGCACCGACAATCCCTTCGAAGGCATCGACTACGAACTCTCGCGCACCGGCCTGCCGATTCTGAAAGGCGTGGCGGCCTGGTTCGAATGCCACAACCGCAGCCGTTATCCGGAAGGAGATCACGTGATCTTCGTCGGCGAAGTCGAGGACTGCGCGGTGCAGCCGCAGGCGGGGCTGCTGTTTCATGGCGGGCGCTTCGGCACCACCGGGTAAATATGAAATTGGCTGTCGCAGTTTGAAAAGATAGCCAACTCTCTCCTTTCTATAATGGCCTGGCCCGCGTGGGGCCAGCGACGGCCCACGCTCTCCAACAAGAACTGACTGAGACCAGGACCGCCATGAACCATTCCGATTCGCCACGCAAAGCCGCCTTCCACTGGGACGATCCGCTGCTGCTGAACAGCCAGCTGACCGACGACGAGCGCATGATCCGCGACGCAGCAAGCGCCTACTGCCAGGACAAGCTGCAGCCGCGCATCCTCGAGGCTTTCCGCCACGAGCAGATGGACACGAGCATCTTCCGCGAGATGGGTGAACTGGGCCTGCTCGGCCCGACCATCCCCGAACAATACGGCGGCCCGGGCCTGAACTACGTCGCCTACGGCCTGATCGCACGCGAAATCGAGCGCGTCGATTCCGGCTACCGCTCGATGGCGAGCGTGCAGTCGTCCCTGGTCATGGTCCCGATCCACGAGTTCGGCAATGAAGCAACGAAGCAGAAATACCTGCCGAAACTGGCGACCGGCGAATGGATCGGCTGCTTCGGCCTGACGGAACCGAACCACGGATCCGATCCGGGTTCGATGGTCACCCGCGCACGCAAGGTCGACGGCGGCTACGCGCTGACCGGCTCGAAAATGTGGATCACGAATTCGCCAGTGGCCGACGTGTTCGTCGTCTGGGCGAAAGATGACGAAGGCGCGATCCGCGGCTTCGTTCTCGAAAAAGGCTGGGAAGGCCTGAGCGCCCCGGCGATCCACGGCAAGTTCGGCCTGCGTGCCTCGGTCACCGGCGAGATCGTCATGGACAACGTGTTCTGCCCCGAAGAAAACGCCTTCCCCGACGTGCGTGGATTAAAAGGTCCGTTCACCTGCCTGAACTCGGCACGCTACGGCATCGCCTGGGGCGCGCTGGGCGCCGCGGAAGCCTGCTGGCACACGGCGCGCCAGTACACGCTGGACCGCAAGCAGTTCGGCAAGCCGCTGGCTGCGAACCAGCTGGTGCAGAAAAAGCTGGCCGACATGCAGACCGAGATCACGCTCGGCCTGCAAGGCTGCCTGCGCCTGGGCCGCATGAAGGACGAAGGCACGGCGGCGGTGGAAATCACCTCGATCATGAAGCGCAATTCCTGCGGCAAGTCGCTCGACATCGCCCGCACCGCACGCGACATGCTCGGCGGTAACGGCATTTCGGACGAGTTCGGCATCATCCGCCACATGGTCAACCTGGAAGTCGTGAATACCTATGAGGGCACGCACGATATCCACGCGCTGATTTTAGGCCGTGCCCAGACCGGCATCGCGGCGTTCTAGTAGGGTGGGCGCCCCGTGCCCACCGAATGAAGCCAACACAGACCATGCGTCCGCGTGGGCACGGAGTGCCCACCCTACGGCGTTTTCCGGCAACCCGGCCCGGATTGTTACCCGGGCTGGGTAGAAACGTTAAAAAATGCGCATTTGAGATACAAGAGATACATGAAAGCGCTGTTAGGGTAACGAATCGACGACACTTTCGCGTTACCATGTGTGCTAGATCAAGCATTGCCCTGCTGGTGTTCCACCTATCTCAAACACGCGGAACATGCACACATCCGGCCATCCAGTCTCGACAAATTTGCGGTCCCATGACGCCTCCGCCTTGTCGCTCGATTTATTGTTGAGCAACCTGCCGGGCATGGTCTACCGTTGCCTGAACGATTCCACCTGGACCATGCGCTTCCTCTCCGCCGGGGTCGAGAAGCTCACCGGCTATCCGGCCTCCGCCTTCATCGGCGAGGATGCGATGTCTTTCGCCAGCCTGATCCATCCTGAAGACCGCGCCCAGGTGGCCGACGACACCAATGCGGCGATCCGCGAACGCCGCCCTTTCCAGCTGAGCTACCGCATCACGACCGCCTCCGGCAAGATCCGCTGGGCCTGGGAACAGGGCTCGGCCGTGTTCGACGCGCACGGCAACGTGGAAGCGCTGGAAGGTTTTATTGCCGACATCACCGTGCTGCGCCGCGCCGACATGCTGGCGCTGGAGCAGGCCTCGCTGCTGGACAAGGCGCGCGACGCGATCTTCGTGATCGACATGGGTTCGCGCATCACCTACTGGAACAAGGGCGCCGAGCGCCTGTATGGCTGGGAAGCGCAGGAAGCCGTGGGCCAGCGCATGTCGGACCTGCTGTGCGACGACCACGCGGCCTATAGCGAAGCCTACAAGGCCGCGCTCGTCGAGGGCGAGTGGGCGGGCGAGCTGTCCCAGCGCCGGCGCGACGGCAGCAACCTGCACGCCGACTCGCGCTGGACCGTCGTGCCGGCCGATCCGGCCTCGGGCATCCCGCAGAAGATCCTGGTGATCAGCACCGACATCAGCGAGCGCAAGAGCAACGAGGCGCGCATCCACCGCCTCGCCTATTTCGACGCATTGACCGAGCTGCCGAACCGCGCCAGCCTGCTCGACCACCTGCGGCGCGCCCTGCTGGGAAGCGCGCGCTCGCGCAAGTTCGGGGCCCTGATGTTCCTCGACCTCGACAACTTCAAGACCCTGAACGACACCCACGGCCACGCCGCCGGCGACATGCTGCTGCAGGCGGTGGCGCGCCGCCTCGAACACAGCGTGCGCGAGGCCGACATGGTGGCGCGCCTGGGCGGCGACGAATTCGTGATCCTGGTCCAGCCGGAAGAAGACAAGCTGGAAGCGGCCGCGCACCAGGCCGAAACGGTGGCCGCGAAGGTCGTCGCCGCGATGCGCTCGCCCTTCCAGCTGGCCGATTTCATGTATGCGGTCTCGACCAGCGTGGGCGTGACCATGATCAGCGGCGCCACCGACACGGTGGAATCGGCCCTGAAGCAGGCCGACACGGCGATGTACCAGGCCAAGGCGGCCGGACGCAACACCTTCCGCTTCTTCGACCCCGACATGCAGGCCAAGTGGACCGCGCGCTCGGAACTGGAAACCGGGCTGCGGCGCGCCTTGCGCAACCACGAATTCATGCTCAACTACCAGCCCCAGCTCGACGGCGACAGCCGCGTGATCGGGGCCGAGGCGCTGCTGCGCTGGCGCCAGCCGAACGGCGACATCCTGTATCCCACCGACTTCATCAAGCAGGCCGAGGAAACCAGCCTGATCGTCGACATCGGACGCTGGGTGCTCGGTACCGCCTGCCTCGAGCTGGCCTCCTGGCAGCGCAATCCGGTCACCAGGCATTTGACGCTGTCGGTCAACGTCAGCGCGCGCCAGTTCGTCGAGCCGGACTTCGTCGCCATGACCCAGGAAATCCTGGCCGCCACCGGCGTCGATCCGCACGGCCTGAAATTCGAGCTCACCGAAACCCTGGTGGTGACCGATTTCGCGCACACGGTCGAGACCATGGAAACCCTGCGCCGCCTCGGCATCACCTTCTCGCTCGACGACTTCGGCACGGGCTACTCGTCGCTGGCCTACCTGCGCAAGCTGCCGCTCGACCAGCTGAAAATCGATTATTCCTTCATGCGCGACGTGCTCACCGACCGCAACGACGCCTCGATCGTGCGCTCGATCATCGCGCTGGGCGGCAGCCTCGGTTTGCAGGTGATCGCCGAGG
>Ga0308158_10005819_pt1 | contig 10029 bp, 10 predicted proteins | sample PhyBR2_FD_201038 | JGI IMG/M metagenome (GOLD analysis project Ga0308158, IMG submission 201038) | Phyllosphere microbial communities from UC Gill Tract Community Farm, Albany, California, United States - DLSLB.R2 | ecosystem: Host-associated > Plants > Phyllosphere > Unclassified | place: USA... | reverse complement strand
GAACAATTTTAGAGTTTTCTGGCGGATTAAACGGAAAAGGTTTCGTTTTCAATAATCCAAATGCAAGCAGAACTTGCGGTTGCGGAGAATCATTCTCTTTATAGTCAAAAGCCAAAAGTCATAATGTCTGCAAAGACTTTGACTGACTTTTAAACTTTGGACTTTAAAAACTTTAAGACAACATTAAAAATATAATGAGCAAATACACCGAAGACGATTTAAAGATCGAACTGGAAACTAAAGAATATGAGTACGGATTTTATACCAATATAGAATCTGAGACTTTCCCTATTGGCTTAAACGAAGAAATTGTAAGAGCTATTTCTCTTAAAAAAGAAGAACCTGAATGGATGACCGAATGGCGCATCGAGGCTTTCCGTGCATGGAAAGAAATGATCGAGCCGGAATGGGCAAACGTACGTTATGAAAAACCAGATTTTCAGGCAATTTCATATTATTCAGCTCCAAAACAAGTAGATCCTAATAAAACTCTAGACGATGTTGATCCAGAATTATTAGAGATGTACAAAAAACTTGGAATTTCTATCGACGAACAAAAAAAGATGAACAATGTCGCTATGGATATTGTTGTCGACTCTGTTTCGGTAGCTACGACTTTCAAGAAAACTTTGGCAGAAAAAGGAATTATTTTCTGTCCGATTTCTGAAGCAATTAAAGAACACCCTGAATTAGTAAAAAAATATTTAGGAACTGTTGTACCTCAAAAAGACAACTTCTATGCAGCATTAAACTCAGCTGTTTTCTCTGACGGAAGTTTCTGTTATATTCCAAAAGGCGTTAAATGCCCGATGGAACTTTCAACATACTTTAGAATCAATCAAGCAGGAACTGGGCAATTCGAGAGAACTCTAGTTATTGCTGACGAAGGAAGTTACGTTTCTTACCTTGAAGGATGTACTGCTCCAAGCCGTGACGAAAACCAATTACACGCTGCTGTAGTTGAATTAATCGCTTTGGATGATGCAGAAATTAAATATTCTACAGTTCAAAACTGGTTTCCTGGAAACAAAGAAGGAAAAGGTGGAGTTTACAACTTCGTAACCAAAAGAGGTTTATGCGAAACAAACGCTAAAATTTCTTGGACACAAGTTGAAACAGGTTCTGCTGTAACTTGGAAATATCCTTCTTGTGTACTTAAAGGAGATAATTCAGTAGGAGAATTTTATTCTATTGCTGTAACCAATAATTTCCAACAAGCTGATACTGGAACAAAAATGATCCATTTAGGAAAAAATACCAAATCGACTATTATTTCTAAAGGTATTTCGGCTGGAAAATCACAAAATAGCTACCGTGGTTTAGTGCAAATCTCTCCAAGAGCAGAGAATGCCAGAAACTTTTCTCAATGTGACTCATTGTTAATGGGTAACAATTGCGGTGCGCATACTTTCCCATACATCGAAAGTAAAAATCCATCTGCAAAAATTGAGCACGAAGCAACTACAAGTAAAATTGGAGAAGATCAAGTTTTCTATTGCAACCAAAGAGGTATTCCGACTGAAAAAGCGATTGCCTTGATTGTAAACGGTTTCAGTAAAGATGTCTTGAACAAGCTTCCGATGGAGTTTGCTGTTGAAGCTCAAAAACTATTAGAGATTTCTTTAGAAGGATCGGTAGGTTAATTTGAAGATGGAGAATAAAACAGTCATCATTTTAGGTTCTTCAAGGAAAAACGGAAATACAACAAAAATTGTAGATGAACTTTCGAAAGAACACAACATTGATGTAGTTAATTTAAGTGATTATAATATTTCCTATTATGATTACGAAAGCAAAAATTTAGGCGATGATTTTTTGCCTCTAATAAGAGGAATTATCGAAAAGTATGATACTTTAATTTTTGCAACGCCCATTTATTGGTATAATATGAGCGGAATTATGAAGGTCTTTTTTGACAGGATTTCAGATTTAATCCGAATTGAAAAAGAGACCGGAAGAAAACTAAGAGGAAAAAAAATCGGAGTGATATCAAATTCTCACGACGATGAAACCGATGAAAGTTTTTACATTCCGTTTCAAAAATCTGCCGATTATTTAGGCATGGAATATTTAGGACACGCGCATTTTAATGCTAATGTTCTAAACCAAACAACAAAAATAGAATTGACATTTATATAAAATAAAGAACAATGTTATCAATAAAAAACCTTCACGCCGCGATTGGTGATAAAGAAATCCTTAAGGGAATTAATATAGAAGTTAAAGCTGGAGAAGTTCACGCGATAATGGGGCCAAACGGTTCTGGAAAAAGTACACTTTCTGCTGTTATTGCAGGAAACGAAAACTATGAAGTTACAGACGGAGAAGTTATTCTTGACGGAGAAGATCTTGCTGATTTAGCTCCTGAAGAAAGAGCACATAAAGGTGTTTTCCTTTCTTTTCAATATCCGGTAGAAATTCCTGGAGTTAGCGTTACTAACTTTATGAAAACTGCTATCAACGAAACTCGTAAAGCAAACGGACAGGAAGAAATGCCAGCTAACGAAATGTTGAAAGTAATTCGTGAGAAATCTGAATTATTAGAAATCGACCGTAAATTTCTTTCTCGTTCTCTTAACGAAGGTTTTTCTGGAGGAGAGAAAAAAAGAAACGAAATCTTCCAAATGGCAATGTTAGAGCCAAAATTAGCGATCCTTGACGAAACAGATTCTGGTCTTGATATCGATGCTTTAAGAATCGTTGCAAATGGTGTAAACAAATTAAAAAGCGACAAAAACGCAATTATCGTTATCACGCACTACCAACGTTTATTAGACTATATTGTTCCTGATTTCGTTCACGTTCTTTACAACGGAAGAATTGTAAAATCTGGAGGAAAAGAGCTAGCATATGAGCTAGAGGAAAAGGGTTACGATTGGATCAAGGCAGAAAACTAGTTTACAGTTACAGTTTGCAGTTTGCAAAAACTCATAACTCATAACTCATAACTTACAACTAAGAACAATGGATTTAAAAGAAAAATTAGTATCGTCTTTTATGGCTTTTGAAGAGCGTGTCGATGTACATTCAGATTTACATGACATACGCACAAATGCTTTAAAAAACTTCGAAAATAAAGGTTTCCCAACCAAAAAAGAAGAAGCTTGGAAATATACATCGTTAAATGCCATCTTAAAAAATGACTTTACGGTTTTTCCAAAGCAGGAAAATGCAATCGAATTCAATCAGGTAAAAAAATACTTTTTACACGAAATTGATACGTACAAATTAGTATTTATCGATGGCGTTTTCAGTTCGCATTTGTCTTCTACAACGCATGACGGAATCGATGTTTGCTTGATGTCATCTGCATTGACCAAACCAAAATATAAAATGGTTATTGATACGTATTTCAACCAAATCGCAAGTAAAGATGATAGCTTAACTTCATTGAATACTGCTTTTGCAATTGAAGGTGCCTTTATCAATATTCCGAAGAAAAAAGTAGCCGATAAACCAATTGAGATTATGTATTTCTCAACTGGTGCAGAATCTGCTTTAATGGTTCAGCCAAGAAATTTGGTTATTGTGGGCGAAAATTCACATGTTCAAATTATCGAACGTCACCAAAGTTTGAATGAAAATCCAGTTTTAACCAATTCGGTTACAGAGATTTTTGCTCAAAAACGTGCGATTGTTGATTATTACAAAATTCAAAACGATAACAGCGAAGCGAATTTAATCGACAACACTTATGTTTCTCAACAACAGGAAAGTCATGCTTATGTGCACACTTTCTCTTTTGGTGGAAATTTAACTCGTAACAACTTAAACTTTTACCATTTTGGAGAAAGATTAACAAGTACGTTAAACGGAATTTCGATCTTAAATGACAAACAACACGTTGACCATTATACTTTGGTAAACCACGCACAGCCAAACTGTGAAAGCTTCCAAGATTATAAAGGTATTTTCTCTGATCGCTCAACTGGAGTTTTCAACGGAAAAGTTTTGGTAGAAAAAGAAGCTCAAAAAACAAACGCTTTCCAAAAAAGTAACAATATTTTATTGAGTGATAAAGCGACAATAAACGCAAAACCGCAATTAGAGATTTTTGCTGACGATGTAAAATGTTCTCACGGATGTACAGTTGGACAATTGGACGAAACAGCAATGTTCTACATGCAGTCACGCGGAATCCCGAAAAAAGAAGCTAAAGCTTTATTGATGTACGCATTCTCAAATGCCGTTATCGAAAGCATTAAAATACCAGAATTAAAACAAAGAATTACTAAAATCATTGCCATGAAATTGGGCGTGAATTTAGGATTTGATTTGTAGATTATTTAACCGCAAAGAGCGCTAAGGTTTACGCAAGGTTCGCAAAGTTTTTAAATAAGCTTTGCGAACTTTGCGCTTTTAAAATATTTTATTCTTCCACTTTTTTAAATCTTCTCTTAAAAAAGAATACAAACAATGAAAAAATACTGCAAAAAACAATAGCCGTAATTTCATTAATCCATATACTATATCCTAAAAAACCAAGTGATCCAATAAAAATTATTGTACTAACCAAATAATACAAAAATCTAAGCTCTTCATTTAACTTTACTTTCATAACTACGCAAAAATTACTTTTTCACAGAAGAAATTACTTCCTTCAAAAACCCATTAAAATCAAATCCAGGTTCTTCTTCTCTCACCCCCATTCTCACTATTACCATATCTTTTGATGGAATGATCGCTACCATTTGTCCTTGATATCCACTACAATAAAACATATCGCGAGGAACATCTGGGAATTTACCTCCAGCATTTAGCCAGAATTGCGCACCATATTTTCCTTCTGAAGTATTCGTTGGTGTTGCTGTATATTTTACCCAGCTTTCATCCAGAATTTGTTCGCCGTTCCAATTTCCTTTATGAAGGTATAATAATCCGAATTTTGACCAATCGCGTGGTGTCGCCCATCCGTAAGAAGATCCAACGAAAGTTCCGCTCATGTCTTGTTCTACAATCATCGAGTTCATTCCGATTTTGTCGATTACAGCGCTGTACCAAAAATCAAGATATTCTTGTTGTGTTTTGAATTGTCTTCTTAAAATTAAAGACAATAAATTGGTTGTTCCTGATGAATAATTCCAATGCGTATTTGGTTTGAATTGAGCTGGTTTTTCCAATTGTACTTTACCCATATCTTCTGCTTGGAAAAGCATTTTTGTTGCATCGCAGATTGTGCTATAATTCTCTTCCCATTCTAAACCGGAATTCATGTGGAGCAAATCATTAAGTGTAATAATTTTACGTTCATCATTCTGCCATTCTGCAACTGGAGCAGGTTTGTAAATATCAATTTTTCCCTGTTTCGCCAAAACTCCAAAAGCAGAACTTGTAATACTTTTTGTCATTGACCAACCTAGAATTTTACTGTCTTTATTAAATCCCGTATCATACTTTTCGGCAATTAAATGATCTTTATATAAAACCACAACAGCACGAGTTCTTTTAATTCTTGCACCCGTTTTATCAAAAGCATTATCGACCGCTTTTTTCAGTTTTGAATAATCAACATTCGCGAAAGCAGAATCTTTTGGTTCATTATTTCCGTATGGAAAAGGAAGATTGTTTTCTAGCTTCGTTCTTTTTGGAAGCAAATACGGTTTAGAAATATCAAAATTATCATTGATCAAAGTTGCTCCCAAGCCTTCACGATAAATGGCTTTTCTTTCTTTAAGTCCGTAAACAGAAGAAATAGCAAATTTTCCTGCATCATCAATCGAGTTTTTCGCCAAATCAATCATGTCGATATCATTGTCTGTTTTTTGAATTAAATCCAACGGTCGATTGTCAATAAAGTGTCCAGATGCAACACTTTTGGCTGAGAAACCAGAAATCAAATCAAGCTTCGGATAGGTTGTAAATCCGAAATACAAAAAAGCGAGAACCACTGCAAGCAGCAATACTTTGAGAAATTTTTTCATGATATGTTAGTATTTTTATTGCAATATAAATAATTTATGTTCACGATTTTAGAACTCAAATTATAAATCTAATTCGGATAATTCAGAAAACCCAACAGATTTTTACAGAATCAGCATTTACGCCTTGTGACAATGGCGTCATAAAAGGAAATTATAGAATTACTGTATAAACAAATTTAGTTTTAGTACTTTTGTAAATAGATTTTTTCTAAATAAGACATGCTAGATATTCAAAAAATAAGAGCTGATTTCCCGATACTTTCACAAACTGTAAACGGAAAGCCATTAGTATATTTCGACAACGGAGCGACTTCGCAAAAACCACAAGTTGTGATCGATGCAGAAGTAAAATATTATAACGAAATCAACGCCAACATTCACCGTGGCGTTCACACTTTAAGCCAGTTAGCAACTGATGCTTATGAAGTTTCTCGTGGTAAAGTAAAAGACCATATAAACGCAAAACATGCTCATGAAGTACTTTTTACTTCGGGAACAACGCACGGAATTAACTTAGTTGCAAACGGTTTTGCTTCGATTTTAAAAGCTGGTGACGAAGTTGTGGTTTCTTCATTAGAACATCATAGTAACATTGTGCCTTGGCAGATGTTATGCGAAAAAACTGGTGCAGTTTTGAGAGTAATTCCAATTGATGAAAATGGAGAATTAATCATTTCTGAATTTGATGCTTTGCTTTCGGACAAAACGAAAATTGTTACCGTAAATCATATTTCAAATGCATTGGGTGTTATCAATCCAATAAAATATATTATTGATAAAGCACACGCTGTTGGCGCTGCAGTTTTAATTGACGGCGCACAAGCGGTTCCGCATTTAAAACCAAATGTTCAAGAATTAGATTGTGATTTTTATGCTTTTTCTGGTCATAAAATGTGTGGCCCAACGGGAACTGGAATTCTTTATGGAAAAGAAGTTTGGCTAAACAAACTTCCTCCATATCAAGGTGGTGGCGAAATGATCAAAGAAGTTACTTTCGAAAAAACAACTTATGCAGATCTTCCTCATAAATTTGAAGCTGGAACGCCAAACATCGCTGGCGGAATTGTTTTAGGAACTGCAATTGATTATCTAAACGAGATCGGTTTTGATAAAATTCATGAATATGAGAATGAATTGTTAGAACACGCTACAAAACGTCTTAACGAAATTGAAGGCATACGAATTTACGGAAACACAAAAAATAAAGCTTCTGTAGTTTCATTTAATATCGATGGAATTCATCCGTATGATGTTGGTTCAATTATAGATAAATTAGGAATTGCTGTTAGAACCGGGCATCATTGCGCGCAGCCAATCATGAATTTCTTCTGTATTCCGGGAACGATTCGTGCTTCATTTTCTTTCTATAATACAAAAGAAGAAATCGATGCAATGGTTGATGCTGTTAAGAAAGCACAAACTATGTTAAGCTAAAAAAACTAAATATGCGAATAGTATCATTATTGCTCCTGACACTTTTTATTGCTACGGGATGCTGCAGTCAAAAAAAAGCAGACATGAAATCGACTCAAATTGAATATTCTGCAATGTCGAGAGGTTATTACAAGAGTATTGTAGTCCAAAACAAATCGGTTTCGGTTGTTAAAGAACGTAACGCAGAAGCTGTTAAAAGCAATATTGATGATGCAAAATGGAATAAAATTGTTGATGCTTATTCAAAAGTAAATTTAGAAAGTCTTTCTACGTTAAAAGCACCAACAGACAAACGTACTTATGATGGTGCAGCAATAGGAAATTTAAAAATAACTAAAGATGGAAAAACATATGAAACTCCAGGTTTCGACAATGGTTTTCCGCCAAAAGAAATCGAAAAACTAGTAAATTTATTAGTTGATTTTTCTAAAGAATAATTATGACGATAAAAGAAATACAAGACGAAATAATAGATGAGTTTTCAATGTTCGACGACTGGATGCAGCGTTATGAATACATCATCGAACTAGGAAAAAGTCTTCCGTTAATCAAAGAAGAGTACAAAACCGACGATAATTTAATCAAAGGCTGCCAATCAAAAGTTTGGTTGCAAGGTGAAGAACAAGGCGATAAAATCGTTTTTACAGCAGATAGCGATGCTATTTTGACGAAAGGAATAATTGCAATTTTAATTCGCGCTTTCTCAAATCAAAAGGCAAAAGATATTCTAGAAGCTGATACTGATTTTATAGACGAAATTGGTTTAAAAGAACATTTATCTGCAACACGTGCCAACGGTTTGGTTTCGATGATAAAAAACATCAAAATGTACGCTTTGGCTTTTGATGCAAAAAACAAAAATTAAAAAATTTTAAACCATTAAGGCATTAAGATTCATAAAGTAATAAGCTTAATTTTCTAACTATTAAAAGAGAATTAAGCATACTACAAAACTTAATTCCCTTAATATCTTAATGGTAAAAACAAAAATAAAAATGGAACAAGAAATAGACACAAACGAATTAGGAGAATCAATCGTAAGAGTTTTAAAAGGCATTTACGATCCTGAAATTCCTGTAGATATTTACGAATTAGGATTAATTTACGACGTAATGGTAAATACTGATTACGAAGTAAAAATCCTTATGACACTTACATCTCCAAACTGCCCAGTTGCAGAAAGTTTGCCAAGAGAAGTAGAAGAAAAAGTAAAAGCCATTGAAAACATTAAAGATGTTGACGTTGAAATTACTTTTGATCCGCCTTGGAGCAAAGATTTAATGAGCGAAGAAGCTAAATTAGAATTAGGAATGCTTTAATAAAGTGTTCAGTTTTCAGTCACAGTTTTCAGTAATTAACTGTGACTAAAAAACACTTTAGAAATGTATACAGTTTTCAGTCTCAGTCACAGTGATCAACTGCGACTGAGACTGAGACTGAAAACTCAAAAGAAATGGAAGAAATCATCAATAAAGTTGCCAATAGTGCTTTAGAAGTTTTTGATTTAGAGGATTATTATCCAAAAGGAATGCGAGTGCAAATTGACATTTCGCAATGGCTTTTGGAAGGATTTTTATTGAAAGAAAAAGACTTTAGAGAACACCTTAAAAATCATGATTGGTCACAATATCAAGATCAATATGTGGCTGTATACTGCAGTACAGATGCTATTATTCCAGCTTGGGCATTAATTTTGGTTGGTGTCCATCTGGCACCTTTTGCAAAAAAAGTTGTGAACGGAACTATAGAAGATCTTGATGCAAGCCTTTATGAAGAACTTTTAAGCAAAATAGATTACTCTGTTTACAAAGGCAAACCAGTCATTGTAAAAGGCTGTTCTAGAAAACCAGTACCAATGCGTGCGTATATTTTAGCCACAAATTATTTACAGCCATTTGCCCGCAGTATTATGTATGGCGAAGCATGTTCTGCAGTGCCTCTATACAAAGAATCTAAGAAATAACCTGCAATAACACTGCTGTAAACCTTAACTTTCCATTGGTTTTTAGTATATTTGATTATACACTCTAAACTAAAAACCATGAGAAAGATAACCGTATTACTTTTCATTTTAGTAAATTTCACATTTTTACAAGCCCAAAACACCGAAAAAGAACTAGCACAAAACACCGAAAAAGCTGTCAAAAAAATCAATGATACAATTGAAAAAGAAGGCTGGAAGGCAAAGGGAACCGTATCTCTTTTATTAAACCAATCCAGTTTCAACAATTGGATTGCTGGAGGTGAAGATAGTTTTTCTGGAACGCTAGGAATCAATTACGACTTCAATTACAAAAAAGACGATTTAACTTGGGACAATAAAGTTCTCGCATATTATGGTTTGCTTCAAACTAAAAATGCCGATTTTGAAAAGAAAACAGACGATAGATTCGAATTCAATTCCATTGTCGGAAAAAGAGCATTCGGAGAATGGTATTACTCTTATTTCTTAAACTTTAGAACACAATTTACAACCGGATATATTTACGGACAGGATCCAAACGGAAAAGAAATCAGAACTGAAAACACTAAATTCATGTCGCCTGGTTATCTAACAACTGGTCCTGGTATTTATTGGTCTAAAGATGAAAATCTTAAAATAAATTTTGCGCCGCTAACCTCAAAATTCACATTTGTAGATAAAGCTTATACAACAGCCATTGATCCTGCGACA
>Ga0308158_10005817_pt1 | contig 10030 bp, 12 predicted proteins | sample PhyBR2_FD_201038 | JGI IMG/M metagenome (GOLD analysis project Ga0308158, IMG submission 201038) | Phyllosphere microbial communities from UC Gill Tract Community Farm, Albany, California, United States - DLSLB.R2 | ecosystem: Host-associated > Plants > Phyllosphere > Unclassified | place: USA... | reverse complement strand
GCTGTTCAGAGATTTGATGTCTACGGTTATTTTTGTTCCTTCATAAACAGTTTCGGCTCTCCCAAAACCTGTCATAGATAATATCATATTCCATATTTAAGACTACAAATATAAGGTTTTCATTGATGTGGAGCGGTGCTTCAATTATAACAATGCATTTAGCAAAAATTTATCGCAAAGACGCAAATAATTTATTTTCATGACGCTTCAAAGTCGCCAAGTTTTATCGTCGATGAGATTTAAAGATTATTTACAATTCTCTTAATACCATTCTTATAAAAATCGGTTCTGAAATTCATCAGTAATCCTAATCTACATCCAGTCATTTTCAGATATGTAAGGATTTGCGCCTTTATGAATATCGTTTAAATTATCAATTGTTTTGATTTCCAGTATTAATTTGTCTTCTACAATCAAATCAATTTTATAAGCATTATTGATTATTAAATCATCATAAATAATTGATACTGATTTTTGTTTTTCAACTTTTAATCCGAATTTTTTGATATCGTGAAAAAGGCATTCCTCGTAGACATTTTCAAACAATCCTGCACCAAGCTTTTTGTATATTTTAAATCCTAAATCAACAACAATTTTTGCTAATTCATTTTCGTCCATTGTGTGTTATTTTATCGAAGATAATCTTTCTTTGCGGCTTTTTTCCGGTAATACTTAAAAATTTTCGCGACTTTGCGATAAATTATAAGTTTAAATTTTAACATTTAACTCTTCAATATTCTTGGTATTAGAAATTTGAATTTCCTATTTTTGCAGCATATGAAAAGATGGTATCTCTACCCCTTTTCCCTGGGTTATCATCTCGGCACTTCTGTCAGAAACCGGATGTATGATTGGGGATTATTTTCTTCTTCGAAATTCCGGACGCCCATTATAGGCGTGGGAAATCTGTCGGTTGGCGGCAGCGGAAAATCGCCAATGGTTATGTACCTGGCAGAATATCTTTCCAAATATTACAGAACGGGCGTTTTGTCCCGCGGTTACGGAAGAATCACCAAAGGCTACAGCATTGTCAACTACGACAGCAACTATAAACTGGTTGGTGATGAGCCCATGCAGTTGTTTGAGCGTTTCAGAAACCGTTTCGTCATCGGTGTATGCGAAGACCGCGTGTTTGGAGCCAAGAAATTGATAGAAGATATGGATCTGGAAGTTCTCCTTCTGGACGATAGCTACCAGCACCGCGCTATCAATCCGGGGATGAATCTTCTTTTGACCGATTATAATGATCCTTATTTTAAAGATTTCATCCTGCCTGCGGGAGATCTTCGCGAAAGCCGTCATGGGATGAGCAGAGCCAATATTATTATGGTGACCAAATGTCCCGATGATTTGACGGAAGAAAAAAAGCAATACTACATTTCCAGAATAAGACAGCAGCACTATCAGAAAGTCTTCTTTTCGGCGATTTCGTATGATGAGAATATTATCGGAATCGACAGTATGATGCCGGTAAAAAATCTGGATTATTATGACGTTTTGCTGATTACGGGCATTGCAAATCCGTCTCAGCTGTTGAAGGAGATTGCCAAATACAACAAAAAAGTTAAGCATCTGCAGTATAAAGACCATCATAATTTTACGGATGATGACATTAAAAAAATAGCAGCTGAATATAAAAAACTTGGTGAATACAAGGTCATCCTGACCACCGAAAAAGATTATGTGCGCCTGAAATCTTTTGATTATCTTCGGAATAAGATTTTTTACTGGCCCATCAATGTAGAAATTGACAAACGTGAAGAGTTTAACCAGATCATTCAAAATTATGTTAGAAAAGTATAAAGAAACAGCGGAATTTATCAAGAGTATTATTGGGGAAACGCCTGATTTTGCAATTGTTTTGGGCTCCGGTTTAGGGAAACTTCAGCACGAGGTGGAGGCTATTCACACCTTAGATTATAAAGATATTCCGAATTTCCCTCAAACCACAGTGGTTGGTCACGGCGGAAAGCTCATTTACGGCATTCTGGAAGGTAAAAAGGTTTTGATGATGAGCGGCCGTTTTCATTATTATGAAGGCCATTCGATTGAGACCGTGACGTTTCCGTTCAGGGTTTTTCATTTATTGGGAATTAAAAATCTGATTCTTTCCAATGCTTGTGGTGGTGTAAATCCAAACTTCAAAGTGGCTGATATTATGATTGTCACAGATCACATCAATATGTTGCCGGAACATCCATTACGAGGGAAAAATATCGACGAATTCGGGCCGCGCTTTGTGGATATGAGTGAGCCTTACAACCGAAAAATGATTGCGCTGGCTAAGTCAATTGCAGCGGAAGAAAATATTGATGTCAAAGAAGGTGTTTATGTGGCTTTATCCGGCCCAACTTTCGAAACACCAGCTGAATACGGAATGATAAAAGCCATTGGTGGCGACGCTGTCGGGATGAGCACTGTTCCGGAAGTCATCGTTGCAAAACATCAGGGAATGGACTGTTTCTGTCTGTCGATCATTACAGATCTTGGCGGACCGGATATTGCCTTTGCAGTTTCTCACGAGGAAGTACTGGAAGCGGCAAACAAAGCGATGCCGAATGTAATTAAACTTGTGAAAGGTTTGGTTAAGAATTACTAAACTTGATTTATATAAATTATAAAGACAGCTTTTCGGCTGTCTTTTTTTTTTTGATTATTTTTGTTTTTTCTTTGATGTCACACTGTCTTTTTTTGGCATTTTTGCAGCGGAATCAATTTGCATTAATGGTTCTCCCATTTTGAAGTTGTTATTTTCTTGTATCGAATCTTCGTTGATTACTAAGACTCCCGTAGTAGCAACACAGCTTTCTTTTTCCTTTGCACAACCTGTCAGAAATAATATTAATGAAAATAATGCTAACGAAATTCTACTATTCTGAAAACTTGCAGGAATATATCTGAAAAATCTCTCTTTCAACCTTGAGGTTTTTAAGTCTTCATTATCTAACTGATGATTGTAAAATCTGCCGCAAACACTTTCGTCCGATTTTTCTTCAATGATTTGCTGAATTTCCGATGCGTTCTTTTCTGTAAAATCGATGACGCATTTGGAGCAGACAGAACAGAATCTGCCTTTTTCTTCGGGATTCATTTCGTTCCAGTTTTCTGAGCAGGGATTTGGGATGTAGATATTTTTCATCTTTTTCAGTTTGGAGTTAGTGAATTAGAAAACCGTTCCAAAATTTGAAACGGTTTTCTTTCTGATTTTATTTTGGGAAATATAATTTTTAATATCAATTCGATTTGAAAAACCAAACTTCTAAATTATACTGAAACCCGCAGCCCGACTTGAGTGGAGCTCTTTTTGGCATTGCGAGTGCAGAAAATTTCTATTATAAATCCCCGTCGATCGCAATGACAAAAAAGCGGGAACGGAAGGCGGAAATAGCTGCCCAAATTATAATGCAAAAAAAAATCCGCCCAAAAAATTTGAACGGATTTGATATTTATGTTAAAAAATTCTTAGCTGGCAAGAACTTCTTTTACTTTATTAGCAGCTTCTTCCAAAGTAATTGCAGAGTGAACAGGAAGTCCGGACTCGTCAATTAGTTTTTTAGCTTCTACAGCATTGGTCCCTTGCAATCTTACGATCAATGGCACTGGAAGACTTCCCATTGCGTGGTAAGCGTCTACAACACCTTGCGCCACTCTGTCGCATCTTACGATTCCTCCGAAGATGTTGATCAGGATTGCTTTTACGTTCGGGTCTCTCAGGATGATTCCGAAAGCAGTCTGAACTCTCTGTGCGTCGGCTGTTCCACCTACGTCCAAGAAGTTTGCTGGGTTACCGCCGGATAATTTGATGATATCCATAGTCGCCATTGCAAGACCGGCTCCGTTTACCATACAAGCCACGTTTCCGTCCAACTTTACGAAGTTAAGACCAGCTTCGCCAGCTTCTACGTCCAATGGATCTTCTTCTCTTGTATCTCTCAATTCAGCAAGGTCTTTGTGACGGAACAATGAGTTGTCATCCAAAGTTACTTTTGCATCTACAGCGATAATTTTGTTATCAGAAGTTTTAAGAACCGGATTGATCTCAAAAAGAGAAGCATCGATTCCGATGTAAGCGTTGTATAGAGAGGTGATAAATTTTGTGAATTCTTTGAAAGCATTTCCTTCAAGACCAAGTCCGAAAGCAATTTTTCTAGCCTGGAAACCTTGCAATCCGTAAGCTGCATCGATCACTTCTTTGTGGATCAAGTGTGGCGTAACTTCTGCAACATGCTCGATGTCCATCCCACCTTCTGTAGAATAAACGATCGTGTTTTTCCCTAAAGCTCTGTCTAGAAGGATAGAAACATAAAATTCTTTAGTTTCTGTCTCTCCCGGATAATATACATCTTCAGCTACCAAAACAGAGTGTACTTTTTTACCTTCAGCAGAAGTCTGAGGGGTAATCAATTGCATTCCGATGATGTTGCCGGCGTTTTCTTTCAGTTTGTCCATATTCGGAGAAAACTTTACACCGCCGCCTTTTCCTCTACCACCAGCGTGGATCTGAGCTTTTACCACCCAAGCCTGCGCTCCGGTTTCAGCAGTAAGTTTTTCGGCAGCCGCAACTGCTTCGTCCACATTGTTTGCAACAAAACCACGCTGGATATTAACCCCGTATTTTGCTAAAATCTCTTTTGATTGATACTCGTGAAGATTCATAATATATTATTGATTAATTTTAAATTTTATAAGATTCACAAATTTAAGAAAAAGTGTCGAATTACATGATATAAATGTCTGATTGAAATCAGTTTTCATTATTATCCGGGTGTGTCCCTCGCCAGCGCATAGTTCCAGCCGCCCGGGCCGCTACGTCCGCTGCAATTCCTCATTCCCTGGCTTCTGCCAATGCGTATTCCGGGATTTCCACTACCATCGCTCACACAGCTTCGGTTTTCAGTACTTCCTTCCGACTTCTTTACAAAGTTCCAGATATTCTTTCGGCATATTTGAAGAGCCAAATCCGGTCTCATAATATTCATCCGAATGTGGAATGTAGATGCTGTATTTCTTACTGAATGGAAATATCGGAATGAAAAACAATTCGAAATAATTCTTATAAACCGACACAATAGCATTTGCCATAAAGCCATTTTTCAGGACTTTATGGTCTTCTTTTCCTACGAGTTTGGTTTTGATTCCGAAAATGAAGAACATTTAGATTAATTAAAATTATTAAACCACATAGACACATAGAAAAAGCAAGATGCTTGATTTGAAAAGGATAAAATAGAAGCAAGTTTCCAACTAGTTTACCTAAAAAATTGCAAAAACTCTTTGTCTATGTGGTGTATGTCTTTTTCATTTAAAACTTAACCTTAGCAAAATACCAGATCAACATTCCCCAGCTGATGATCATAAACAATCCGCCGAGTGGTGTAATTGGTCCGAGGAATTTCAAATTAACGCCCCAGACATCCTGAAAAGCCAGACAGTAAATGCTCACAGAAAATATAAATGTTCCTGCAATCATGAAAATAGAAATCCATTTTTGAGAAGTTGTTTCAAATTTCAAGATATAACCCACAATCAAAAGGAAAAACGCTGCGTACATTTGGTAACGAACACCAGTTTCGAAGCTTTCCAGTCTTTCGATTGATAATATTTTTTTGAAGGCGTGAGCGCCAAATGCGCCAAGAACTACAGATAATAAGCCATAGATTCCGCCGATGATTAAAGTAAAGTTTTTCATAATTTTATTATTGGAAATTTAATGTTAAGGGAATTCCGAAAGTAGCAATGACATTTTCTCCTTTATATTTCACAGGGTTTATTTTATTTTTAATAGAGTAGAGTGAAAGTATTCCTAAAAGATTAAATTCGATATTTTCTCCACTGCTTCTAACTCTTTTTAAAGAGCCGTCCGTATCCACAAAAAAACTTAATTTTGTTCTCAAAGTTTCTCCATCTTTATTTTCCAACAAATATGTTGGAAAATTATTGAAGATTTCTTTTCGAATAATGGGCGCAGAAACACTTGTAAATTCTGTTTCATTTTTATTGAACTCTTCTTCAGAAATCAATGTTACTTCTAAATTTTTATACAAAGGTGATGATTGTATATCTTCCATTGTTTTACCTTCCTTAAGGTAACCTACCATTTTTTTTCCTAAAAAAGGGTGAGTTTTTTCTACTTCCGAAACTAAATTTTCTAAATCTCTGATTTTATTTTCGTTAAACTGTATAGTTTCCTGTTGATATCTTAAGGACGCATTTTTGTAATCTTCATCTTTTGCTAAAATTTGATCTAAGCTCAATTGGCTTTTCTTATATTTTGCTGTGAATTTTTTAAGATAAATATCTTCTTTAATTTTGCAACTATCATCGTATTTCTGATAAATTTTATCCAATAATTGCTGAATAGATGGTTCGGAGGTTTGAGCTTTTATTAAAAAGGTCAGCATTAAAATTAACAGTAAAAATATTTTTTTCATTGTCCTAATACAATTTTTAATTAAAGATTATTTATTTCTCAATTTCTCCAATTCCAAAATAACTTCGTGATGACTTACAGTTTTGTCTTTGAAGTAAGTCACAAAATGCTGTTTCTCCTCTTCCGTCGCACCAAATTGATTCAGAATATTGAAAAGGTGCATTTTCATATGACCTTTCTGGATTCCAGTAGTCACCAAAGAACGAAGCGCTCCAAAATTCTGCGCTAATCCGGAAACTGCCAAAATACTCATCAGTTCGTGAGCAGAAGGTTTTCCAAGTAATGCCAAAGAGAATTTGACTAACGGATGAAGATTCGTCAATCCGCCAACCACACCAACCGAAATTGGCAAGTCAATCCAAAATCTGAAAATTCCGTTATCTGTGGTGCAATGCGTCAACGAGGAATATTTTCCGTTTCTTGCAGCATAAGCGTGCGCACAAGCTTCCGTCGCCCGGAAATCATTTCCTGTTGCGATCACCACAGCATCAACACCATTCATAATCCCTTTGTTGTGCGTAGTTGCTCTATAAGGTTCAATCTCTGCAATCGTCACAGCACGTTTGAATTTCCACGCAAATTCCTCATTAGAAATCCCGCTGTCGTCTTTCAAATCTTCAATTTTGCAGGAAACTTCGGCTCTTACGATGCAATCCGGCGTGTAATTGGAAAGGATATTCATCACGATTTGTAATGAATCTTTTTCTTCCTGAGAGAAACTCTCTTCGTTGGCAACTTCTTCCTTCAAAGTTTTGCCGAATTGCTCCAGACAGGAATTAATGAAATTCGCACCCATAGAATCTACCGTGTCAAAACTCGCTTTCAGCTGGAAATAATCTTCCAGTTCAGCAGTTTTATCGATGAGTTTGATGTTCAAAATTCCGCCGCCACGGTTGCGCATATTTTTGGTAATATCTTCTGTGGCTTCCAGTAATTTTTTCTTCAGTTTAAAATTGAAAAAATGCAAAAGTTTATGAGCCTCGGTTTTGAAGATAAAATGCGTGTGACCCAGTTTTTCTGTATTGATAATCGTTGTTTTGAAACCACCTTTGTCGATCCAGAATTTTGCCGCTTTACTCGCTGCTGCAACCACAGAACTTTCTTCGACCGCCATTGGAAGTGCCAAAAGTTTTCCGTCGATCAGGAAGTTCGGGGCAATTCCGTAAGGCATATAAAAATTGGAAATCGTATTTTCAGAAAACTCGTCGTGCATCTTTTGCAAAGGTGCATCGTGGTTCCAATATTGCTGCAGAATCTGCTCGTAACTTCTGTCGTTACTCAGATATTCGCTGATTAGCCAATCGATTTTTCTTTGTTTGGAAAGTTTTGAAAATCCTTCAACAGGTTGATGGTTCATAATTAATGATTGATAATTAATAAATGATAAATGATTTTGAATAATTTAAAACTGAAATCGTGTCTTGAATTAATAAAAACATTATGAAATTTTATGTTCGTAAAGATAAGGATTTTGGGAGATTGTGATAGGATTGGTTTGTATATTTGTGAAGTACTTTGAATTTTAAAACTCCAATTTATATGAATAAGTTTTTTATAATAATATTATTTTCTTTTTTGTCGAATTCGCTTCTCTCTCAAAATCTCAATTTTGATTCTATTAAAAAGAATGTACAAGATGAAAGTTCTAATTTCTTTTATGAAAAGCTGATGTACAAATTTAAGTTTGATCCAACTTCTTTATCTGATGAAGAATTGCAAAATTTGTATTATGGTAAATACTATTCCAAATATAATGCAATGGAATTAGACTTTGATTATTTGGATTGTACTGGATATTTCTCAAAAGGAAATTTTAAAAAAGCGATAGTTTCGGGAGAGAAATTTCTACAAAAAGATCCTACAAATGTTGAGGTTATTGCAATAATGCAGATTTCGTACAGTAAAAAAGATAAGTCTTCAGATAAAAATATTTTATACACAAACCAGCTTAAAGTTTTAACAGATTGTATTTTGAAAAGCGGAGATGGAAAAACAAAGGAAACATCGTATTTGGTTACTTCTGTTGGAGAAGAATTTTTGATCAGTGATTTATTAGGCAAAAATATCAGGAGATTTCAAAGAAGGTCTATAATGCAAAAAGATGGTGTTGTTGACGAGTTTTCCAGAGGAGATGAGAAAATTTATTTTAAGGTGTTATATAATACTGAAAAATATAAATTATGAAAAACATAGACAAAAATAGTTTGGAAAATGCTTACCATTTATTTGAAAGCGGCACAATTGAAAAATTAGAAATCGGATCAACCAAAGTTTTGCAGGAGATTCATCAATATTTATTTGATGGATTATATGACTTTGCTGGTAATATAAGAACTCAAAATATTTCCAAAGGTGGTTTCCGTTTTGCAACAGCTTTGTATCTGATTGAAATTCTTGCAAAAATCGAAATAATGCCCGAAACTACATTTGAAGAAATCATTGCAAAATATGTCGAAATGAATATCGCACATCCGTTTATGGACGACACTGGCAGAACGATGCGGATTTGGTTGGATATGATTTTAAAATCTAATTTAAAGAAAGTTGTCAACTGGCAATTTGTAGATAAAACACTTTATTTGCAGGCAATGGAGCGCAGTCCGATTAATGATTTGGAATTGAGAACTTTGCTTAAGGAAAACTTGACGGATGATGTAGAGAACCGAGAAATTATTTTCAAAGGAATTGAACAGTCTTACTATTATGAAGGTTATGAAAAAGATGATGATTTATAATTTTCTAATAAATTCCGCTTAAAAATTTTCTGATTATCTTAAATAATCAATAAGCTTTAACCTGATGAACCAAGACAAAATAATACTACTTTTCATATTAATCTTAACACCGATTTTTATTTTGGCAAATGCCGGCTCGCCAATGATGTGGTTTGGAATGTTACATTTAGTTTGGATTAATGCCATAATCGGAACTTATGAGAATCGAATTCTAAACATCAAATTTGGAATTGCTAATAGAAAATGGCTGATAATTTTAGCCAATTATGTTTCGATGTTTATCGGTCTTTATTTTATAGCACCTCACTTTTCTGCGATTAATGGGAATGTTGACTTTTGGGGTGGAAATACTAGATTGGGAGATTATAAATTGAAAGGATTTCTTGCGGGAATGTTTTTTTCGTTTATTGCCACATTAATTATAGAGTTCCCATTTTATTTAATATCATTAAAAACAAAGTTAATAGGGTGGAATCTGTTTAAACCTTTTTTAGTCATTAATTCAATTAGTAATTTAATAATGTTAATGATATATTTAGCAATTGTCATCTATGAATCTAAGTGGAATTAAAATATTAAAAACAACTCCTGTTAGTAACTTAATTGACAAAAACTATCAAAATTGTAATTAACTGGACTTATTTTTGACGTAAATTTAAAGCGTAATTCTTCTAAATAAAATCCTCCAAAATATGAACTTTGACCGCACAAAAGAAAAACTGGAAATACTTGCCGATGCTGCCAAGTATGACGTTTCCTGCTCATCAAGTGGCGGAAAAAGAAAAAATAATGGCGGATTGGGAGATAGTTCTGCGAGCGGAATCTGTCATACTTACACAGAAGATGGGCGATGTGTTTCGCTTCT
>Ga0308158_10005815_pt1 | contig 10039 bp, 8 predicted proteins | sample PhyBR2_FD_201038 | JGI IMG/M metagenome (GOLD analysis project Ga0308158, IMG submission 201038) | Phyllosphere microbial communities from UC Gill Tract Community Farm, Albany, California, United States - DLSLB.R2 | ecosystem: Host-associated > Plants > Phyllosphere > Unclassified | place: USA... | reverse complement strand
AAACGAAGTGGCGGTCGATGCGCCGGCTGCGACCGATGCCGGCCTGGTCTTCATCGGTCGCATCCGCACACCCTGGACGTCCCGTATGGAAACCCCGCGCCAGGGGCGGCATGACGGGCCGATCTGCCGGATCGAGATATTGGAGCCCTGGACGCAGGCGCTGCAAGGCGTCGAGGCCTTCGAGCGGCTGGAAATCCTCTACTGGCTGGATCGCTCCCGCCGCGATCTCGTGCTCCAGAGCCCGGCCAATTCAGGCAAGGTGCACGGCACCTTCTCGCTCCGCTCCCCCGTCCGCCCCAACCCGATCGGCACCTCCATCGTCAAGCTGGAGGCGGTGGAGGGATCGACACTTCTGGTGCGTGGCATGGATTGCCTCGACGGCACGCCGCTGCTCGACCTGAAACCGGATCGCACCCTCTTCAAACCGATCGCCCCGCCGCAGCCCGGCGATTTTCAGACGGGCGATGAGGGTACGGCGCATTATTGCCAGAAGGCGTGATCGCTGACGTCGCGCCCGCGGCCCCCTCATCCGCCCTTCGGGCACCTTCTCCCCGCGGGGGAGAAGGGGATGACGGCAAGCCGCCCACCACGAGTCTCTTCTCCCCAGCGGGGAGAAGTGCCGGAGCGACAGCGAGGCGATGAGGGGGCCACACGGCACACCGCCAGCCATCGCCTGCGGAGAAGCCGAGTCCTACCACCACCCCTGCGACCTATCGCCATCGTGAACGCTTTGCCGCCCATCCGTCATTGTCCCGATGCCATCCGAACGGTAGCTATCGTCCTACGGCCCGCCCAGCCTTCCAGCATGGGTAGCCGTTGTTTTATCGATTAGGAGCAATCAATATGATCGAAGTTATTGCCGCCTTCCGTGCAAAGCCCGGCAGCGAGGATAAGCTGCGTGAAGCGACGCTCGCCATCGTCGAGCCGACCCGTCGCGAGGAAGGCTGCATCCAGTTTGTCGTCCATGAGGACACGGATGCGCCCGGCACATTCTTCATTCGCGAAAGCTGGCGCGACCAGGCAGCCCTGACCGCGCATTTCGAGCAGCCCTACCTGAAAGCCCTCGTGGAACTCCACAAGGACATCCTGGCCGAGCCGCTCAAGTTGCATAACCTCAAGGTCTACGCCTGAGGTATCGAGACAATGTCGCCGTTGACCTCAGTCGACGGCGACCATCACGTCGGAAGCCTTGACCACGGCATAGGCGTCGGAGCCGACGGTCAGCCCGAGTTCCTTGACCGCCTCGTTGGTGATCGACGACGTGACGATAGAGCCGCCGCCGATATCGATACGCACATGCGCCGTCGTGGCGCCAAGCGTGATTTCGACGACCTTGCCCTTGAGGCGGTTGCGTGCGCTGATTTTCATGAGAGTTCTCCTTGTTTCGGTGGCGGAACTTAGCGATTCGCCACCGAAACGGCAATCTTACTCGCCGCGCGGATAGCGCTGGTTTTCCTCCAGTACGTTCAAGTCCATGTGATTGCGCATGTAGCGCTCCGAGGCGCGCTGCAGCGGCTGGTAGTCCCAGGGATAGTAGGCGCCGTTGCGCAGCGCCTCGTAGACCACCCAGCGCCGTGCCTGGCTCTCGCGCACGGCGGCATCGAAGCTCGCAAGGTTCCAGCGCTTTTCCGCCTGCGCGGTCAGATGCGCCAGGGTGTCCGCATAGGCGGGATCGCTGGCGAGATTCTTCAATTCCTTGGGGTCGGCGTCGAGATCGAAGAGTATCGGCGCGTCAGCGTCACAAAGCGTCAGCTTGAACTTGCCGTCGCGAAGGCCGACCAGCGGCGCGATCGAGCCCTCGGCTGCATACTCCATCGGTACCGGCCCGCGTCCGCCGGTTCCTGTGGCGAGCGGCGTCAGATCCTCGCCGTCGGTCCATGGCTTAAGCTTGGTGATGTCGATGCCGGCGAGCGCCGCCAGCGTCGGCGTCACGTCGAGCGTCGAGACCGGCTGGCTGATGAGCTTCGGCTCCCAGCCGGGCGCTGCGATTGCCAGCGGTACGCGCGCGGAACCGTCGAAGAAGCACATCTTGAACCACAGCCCGCGCTCGCCCAGCATGTCGCCGTGGTCGGAGACGAAGAGGATGACGGTATCTTCGGCCATCCGCCCGCGCTCAAGAACGTCGAGCAATTCGCCGACCTTCTCGTCGATATAGGAGATGTTGGCGAAATAGCCGCGCCGTGCGTTGCGCACCTGCTCGCGGGTGATCTCGAAGGCGTCGTAATCGCAGGCCTTCAAGAGCCGCTGCGAATGCTGGTCCTGCTCCTCGAAGGGGATGGTGCCGACTTCAGGGTCGAGATGAGGGCAATCCTCGTAGAGATCCCAGAACTTGCGGCGCGCCACATAGGGGTCGTGCGGATGCGTGAAGCTGACCGTCAGGCACCAGGGGCGATCGTCCTGCCGGCGCGAGAGGTCGTAGAGCTTGCGGGTCGCGTTGTAGGCGACCTCGTCGTCATATTCCATCTGGTTGGTGATTTCGGCGACGCCCGCGCCGGTGACCGAGCCGAGATTGTGGTACCACCAGTCGATGCGCTCGCCGGGCTTGGTGTAGTCGGGCGTCCAGCCGAAATCGGCCGGATAGATATCGGTGGTCAGCCGCTCCTCGAAGCCGTGCAGCTGGTCGGGACCGACGAAATGCATCTTGCCCGAAAGTGCGGTGTGATAGCCGGCCGCGCGCAGATGATGCGCGAAGGTCGGAATATCGGAGGCGAATTCGGCGGCGTTGTCGTAGACGCGGGTGCGGCTCGGCAACTGCCCGGACATGAAGGAAGCCCGCGCCGGAGCGCAGAGCGGGCTTGCCGTATAGGTGTTGGCAAAGCGCACGGAGCGCTTCGCCAGCGCTTTCAGATGCGGCGCGTGAAGAAACTCGGCCGGCCCGTCGGGAAACAGCGTCCCGTTATACTGGTCGACCATCAGGATGAGAAAATTCGGGCGCGACATGCTGGGTATGGGTCCTTGGAAAGTATCAGAGGCCGAGGGAGGTCTTGACTGCGTCCGCAGCGGGCTTGCCGTCAAGCGTCGTGACGCCTGACAGCCATGGGTCGATAGCGGTCGGATTGGCCTTCAGCCATGCGGTCGCCGCAGCCTTCGGGTCCTCGCCGCCGAGAATCGAGCCCATCAGCACGTTTTCCATGCTGAGGTCGAACTTCAGGTTCTTCATGAACGTGGCCGCGTTCGGGCATTTCGCCGACCAGCCGGTGCGGGCCAGCGTATAAATCTCGGCGCCGCCGAAGTTCGCGCCGAAATAGGCGTCGCCGCCGGAGAGATAGGTGATCTGGAATTTCTCGTTCATTGGATGCGGCGCCCAGGCGAGGAACACGACAGCGCCCTTGTCCTTGGAGGCACGCTCGACCTGCGCCAGCATCGCCTGCTCGCCGGATTCGACCAGCTTCCAGTCCTTGAGGCCGAAGTCGTTGGCGTCGATCATCTTCTGGATATTGCCGTTGGCAGGCGCGCCCGGCTCGATGCCGTAGATCTGCTTGCCGAACTCGTCGCCATGCTTCTGCAGGTCGGCAAAATCCTTGATCCCCTTGTCGGCCACATAGGTCGGCACGGCGAGCGTGAACTTCGCGCCCTCGAGGTTCTTGTTCATCACCTCGACAGCCTTTGCGGCGTTAAGGTCGTCGATGAAGGATTTCTGCGCCGGCATCCAGTTGCCCAGGAAGACGTCGATCTCTCCGTTCTTCATCGACTGGTAGCCGATCGGAACCGAGAGCGTCTTGACGTCGGGCTCGTAGCCGAGTGCCGTCAGGATCACGGAAGTGACGCCATTGGTGGCGGTGATATCGGTCCAGCCGGGATCGGACATGCGGATCGTCTTGCACGACGCGTCGTCGGCGGCAGCGGCCGACCCGACGGCCAGAGCGGAAAGCACAACGCCGGCGGCAAGACGGCGGATCATGGAAACTGCTGTCATCTCATTTCCCCTTTTTTGTCATTTGATAGTTTTATTGAACAACACTAGCATCGTCCCTGTGAAGGCAGCTTTTTTCGATGGTTCCCAACAGGATTTTTTATGGCAGAGCGGCCGGTCGATCTGGGATGGATGCGCATTTTCGCGGAGATCGGCGGCGTCGGCAGCCTGTCGGCCGCAGCCGGCGCGCTCGGCCTCACCCAGCCAGCCGTCAGTTACCAGATCCGCCGGCTGGAAGAGCAGATCGGCGTCACGTTGCTCAAGCGCCAGCATCGCGGCGTCGAGCTGACGCCGGAGGGGCAGCGGCTTTTCGATCTGGTCGCAAGAAGCGTCGATGAGATCGATCAGCTGACGCGCAGGCTTCGCAGCGAAAAGGAGCGACCCTCGATCCGCCTGCATACGGACTACGCCTTTTCCGCGCTCTGGCTGATCCCGCGCATGCACGCGTTTCGGCTGGTCCATCCGGATACGGATATCCAGATCATCGCCACGCAGCGCATGGAGCGGCATCGGTCGGGAGAAGGCGACGTCTCCGTCGTCTTCGGCACCCGCGCCGAATTCGGCCGCGACGCGAAGCTTCTGCTGCCGGAAAAGGTGGCGCCCGTTTGCAGCCCCGGCTTCATCGAGCGCAACGGCCCCTTCGAAACACCCGCCGATCTCGCCCGCAACAGGCTGATTCACCTCGACACGGCGGCGCCATCGCCCTGGTTCGATTGGCGCAGCTATTTCGCCGAACTCGGCATCGGGCGCGAGGCCTTTGCTGGGCAGGGCGATCTCAGCTTCAACACCTATTCGCTGGTGGTGCAGGCAGCGCTGGGCGAACAGGGGCTGGCGCTCGGCTGGATGGGGCTGGTCGACACGCTGCTGTCGACCGGCATTCTCTCTCTGGCCGGCCCGACGCTGGAAGCGCCGGATCGCGGCTATTTTCTGCTGCAGCCGAAAGGCCGCACGCCCGGGAGCGACGAACTCGGCGCCTGGATGCTGGCCGAAGCCGGTCTCTGACATCCCTATTTTTAAGCGGCAGAAGGTCAGGCGGCCAAATCCTGCAGGAAGTCGTCGCACCAGCGCGAAACGTCATGGACCGTGAGATAATCCATCATCCGCTGCCAGCGTTCCTTGCGCTCCTCGAGCGACATGTTCAGCGCCCGCGCGATCGCGTTGGCGGTCCCCTCGATGTCATAGGGGTTGACCAGAAGAGCGCCCTTCAGTTCGCGGGCGGCACCCGCAAAGCGTGATAGAACCAGTACGCCAGGATCCTCGGGATCCTGCGCCGCGACATATTCCTTCGCCACGAGGTTCATCCCGTCGCGCAGTGGCGTCACGAGGCCCACTCTCGCAAGCCGATAGAGCCCGGCAAGGATGGGCCGGCTGAGCGAACGGTTGATATAGCGGATCGGCACCCAGTCCACGGTGCCGAGCGCGCCGTTCACCCGGCCTGCCTGTTCGGCCACGGTGCGCTGCATCTGCTCATATTCGGGAACCTCCGAGCGCGATTTCGGCGTCACCTGCAGATAGGTCACGTTGCGCTGGTGGGCGGGGTTGTTGAGCACGAAGCGCTCGAAGGCGTCGATGCGCTGCGTCAGGCCCTTGGAGTAATCGAGCCGGTCGACGCCGATGATCAGGTCGCGGCCGATGATGCTCTCCTTCGCCTTGTGCACCATGGCGTGGGTCACCGCCTTGCGGGCGAATTTCGCGAAGGCCTCGGTCTCGATCCCGATGCCATAGGCACCGCCCTTGAAGATCTTGTCGCCGGAGTTGAAGCGGCCATCGCCCAGCGCGTCGCCCATCTCCTCGCGACGCAGGCAGCCGGCGAAATTCTCAAGGTCGTGGTCGGTCTGGAAGCCGACGAGATCGTAGGCGGCAAGCCCGCGCATGATCTCCTCATGCACAGGCATGGTGAAGAGCACGTCGGCCGGCGGCCAGGGGATGTGGTGGAAGAAGCCGATGCGGTTCTTCACGCCCATCTGCCGGAGCTCGGCGGCAAGCGGGATCAGATGGTAGTCGTGGATCCAGATCGTGTCGTCTGGCTCAAGCATAGGCGCCAGCCGGTGGGCGAAGAAGCGGTTGACGCGGAAATAGCCGGTCATCTCCTTGCGGCCGTATTCCGCGAGATCCAGTCTATAATGGCAGATCGGCCAGAGCACGCGGTTGGCGAAGCCGAAGTAATATTCCTCGACATCCTTTTCGGTCAGATCCGTCAACGCATAGGTGATCCGGCCATCCTCGCTGATCTGCAACGGACCTGGCTCGGTCTCGCCGCTCGACTTGCCCGACCAGCCCATCCAGATGCCGCCGCGCTGCTGGAGCGCGGCCTGCAAGGCCACGGCAAGCCCGCCGGCAGCCGCTGCCGCTCCGCCCTTTTCGGGAACGGGCACACGGTTGGAAACGATGACAAGACGGCTCACGCAATATTCCTTTCAAAAACGGCAGTACGCAAAAATGGCAATCGATAGGTCGCGATCATCAAACGGCGAGATGCGCGATGAGTTCCCTCAGGGCAACCGCAGTCGGCAGCGTCAGCTGTGCGGCTGTGCCGGAGAGAGGCGCGCCGACGCGGATCGAATGCCCGTCCAACCGGTTGGCGACATGGAACATCGCTTCATCGGTGATGTCGTCGCCAATGGCGATCGGTCGGCGGCCCGCGAACGGCGCCTCGGAGAGAAAGGTCTCCACCGCATGCCCCTTGTCGGCGCTGGCGGGGCGAATTTCGAGCACCATCTTGCCGCGCTGCAGCGTCCAGTTCTCGCCGGCCTTGCCGAGAAACGTCTCCATCAGCGGCTCGAGCTCGGCCTGCCGCTGCGGCGCAAGCCGATAGTGGGCGGCGACCGCGGCCCCCTTGTCTTCGATCAGCACGCCATCGAAGCCTGAAGCTTCCTTGCGCAGATCAGCCTTGAGTTTCTCGAAATGCGCGGTCGGCTCGGCCTGCTCGATCCGTCCGTCCGCGCGGCGAAGCTCCGCTCCATGCAGGCCGGCGATCGGAAACTGGTAGGGGGTAAAGAGCTTGTCGGCATAGGGCAGCGCCCGTCCCGTCACCAGCGCCATGGCGCCACCGAGCTTGCGCGACAGCTGATCGAGTTGCTGCGGCAGGGCAGGGGGCACGACAATGCCATCGGGCGTGTCGGCGAGATCGATCAAGGTGCCGTCTATATCGAGAAACAGCGCCCAATCGGCGGCCGAGGAACGGAGCAGATTGAACAGAAACGAGGTTCCGGAAACCTGCTGCGGCTTCAGGGTTCGGGATGGCTGCGCTGGATAGGACATGTGGTCTAAATGTGGCAGCAAAGCCCGATGGCAACCCTAAAAAGTCATCGCGACCCCTTGGCGGCGTCTCGCGCGGACGTTCGCGATCCCTCAATCTCCCGGCGTCACAGGGGCATTGGCCGCATAAAACGCCTTCGCGTCGCGCGTAAACAAAGCGCCCTGATCGCTGCGTGTGTAGAACATGTGCCCGCCCTGATAGACCTTCAGCCCCACCCGGTTGGCGGCAAGCGAAGCTGGTAGATGGTCGACGACATAGCGGCTGACGCCATAGGGCGTCACGAGGTCGCTATAGCCATGCGCGATCAAAAGCCGGAAGCTTGGGACGGCTGCGAGAAACTGCCTGATATCGCCGGTCACACTTGCCTGAAGGCGCGACCCGCCACCCCGGCGTCCCCATTCCCACTGACGGTTTATGTCGCTGTCGAGCAGCGAGTAGGTCATCTCCGTCTTGAAGCCGAGCTCGTTGCGGGCGTAGTCGGAAAAAGCGCCGCCATAAGCGCGGGTGAAGCCGTCAAGGATGGCGTCGTCACCCCTTGCGTCAGCGGTCTCGGGAAACGCATCGGGCGTGGTAAAGGCCGCGTCATAGGGACTAGCAACCAGTCCGTCGCTCTTGCCGATCTCCTTGGCGAAGGCGTTGCCGAGGAAACCACGGCTCTTCTCGACCACATCCTCAGGGATACCCGTCATGGCAGAGAGCTTGGAATAAAACGCCTTTGCCGCATCGCCCGTGGGCGCTGCTCCCGCAAGCGTCGTCAGATAGTCACCGAGCGCGAACCGCTCCGCCTCGCGCTGTTTCGTCTCGTCGAAGGCCTTTTTCCGATCCATCTGAGCTGCCGCCAGCGACGGCAACTCCAGCGCCGCGCCGAGCGCGAATTCGTCGGCGCCGAACATCAGCTGTCCCTCAAGGAGCGGCGACAGCATCACCGCACCCGAGATGATGATGCCCTGCGTATCCTTGAGCGCGCTCGCCACCTTCGCCGCCCGGAAGCCGCCGTAGCTCTCGCCGAGCAGATATTTCGGCGAGGACACCCGGTTGTTGTGCGTGACATAAAGCGCGATCGCCTTGGCGACGCTCTCGGCGTCGGCATTCACATTGTAGTATTTCGAGGCATCATCGGGCTTCACCGTCCGGCTCCAACCGGTACCAACAGGGTCGATCAGCACGAGGTCGGTGAAGTCGAGCCAGCTGTTGGGGTTGTCGACCAGCCTGGCTCCCGCGCCGTCATCGCCCTTCGGTCCGAAGTCGACCATGCGTGGCCCGACGAGACCCAGATGCAGGAAGGCCGAGGCAGCGCCCGGGCCACCGTTGAAAGCGAAGGTCAGCGGCCGGTTGGGCCCGCCGTCCTTCTTGACGTAAGCGGTGTAGAAGATCGCCGCCGTCTGCGCGCCATCCTGGCCGAACATGTCGAGCGTTCCGGCCGTCGCGGTATAAGCGAACTTGCGGCCATCGAGAGTGATCTCATGCTCGGTGACGGAATCCGCCGGCAGCAGCGTCAGCACGCCCTCGCGCGATCCGGCTGATGGCCGCGCGGCGTCTTGCGCATAGGTCAGGGATGGGCCGAGTGCAGTGGTGAGCCCGGTGGCCAGGATGGTGGCCAGGACAATGGATCGAAAGCGCACGACTGTTCCTCCGCGAATGCCATCTTTGCACGGAGCCTAGCATCGGCGCCGCCGCAAATGGCATCAACAGATGGTGAAGGCCTCAATCGGCGGTTTTCTCGACCGTCCGCGCATTCACATGCAGCGCCCGCCCGGCGTTCCAGCCGTTGAAGGCGGCCCCCGCTCCGAGCGCCACGAACAGCACCGCGCACCAGGCAAAGCTCCCCGTCCAGCCGCGAATGAGGCCGACGACGAGCGGCCCGATGGCGGCGAGCAGATAGCCGACGCATTGCGCCATGCCGGAAAGATGCGCCGCCACATGCGGATCGCGCGAGCGCAGCACGATCGTCGTCATCGCCGCCGCGATCAGCCCGCCCTGGCCGATGCCCTGAAGTACCGCCCAGAGCCAGACCGTCGAAAGCGGCGCGAAGAGCAGCCCCAGCAAAGCGACCACGGCAATGCCGCAAAGCGCCGCGTTGATCACCCGCTGATCCTTGCCGCGCACCGCGATCTGCGGCGCGACCAGGCACGAGGCCGCCTGCACCATGACCGAGACGGAAACGATCGCGCCGGCCGTGACGCCATCCATGCCGCGCTCGCGCAGGATCGGCACCAGCCAGCCGAAGACGCAGTAGGCGAGCGCGGACTGCAGCCCCATGAACAGCGTGACCTGCCAAGCAAGCCTGTCCCGCCACAGCCCCTCGACGGAGAAGCCGCTGCGCTTCACCTGCGCTTTCGTCGACAGCACCTGCGGCAGCCAGATCAGGCCGACCACGAGGGCAGGCAGCGCCCAGATCGCCAGTGCCGCCGCCATCGAACCGCCGAAGGCACGCTCAAGCGGCAGCGTGAACCCCGCCGCGCCGGCCGCACCCGCGCAGAGCGCCATGGTGTAGAAACCCGTCATCAGCGCCGCGCGATCAGCGAAATCGCGCTTCACCAGACCGGGCAGCAGAACATTGCCGACGGCAATGCAGGCGCCGGCGAGCGCCGAACCGATAAACAGCAGCGGGATGGAGGAGAGGCCGCGCAGCGCCGTTCCGAGCGCCAGTAGCAACAGCACGCCAAGCAGCGTCCGCTCGGCGCCGATGCGTTGCGCGAGCTTCGGCGCCAGCGGCGAAAAGGCGCCGAGGCAGACGACCGGCAGTGTCGTGAGCAGGCTGGTGCCGAGCGCCGACAGTCCAAGCTCGCTGCGGATTTCGGGCAGCAGCGTCGAGGCGCTGGAAAACAGCGGCCGCAGGTTGAACGCGATCAGCACGAGGCTAGCAC
>Ga0308158_10005811_pt1 | contig 10042 bp, 8 predicted proteins | sample PhyBR2_FD_201038 | JGI IMG/M metagenome (GOLD analysis project Ga0308158, IMG submission 201038) | Phyllosphere microbial communities from UC Gill Tract Community Farm, Albany, California, United States - DLSLB.R2 | ecosystem: Host-associated > Plants > Phyllosphere > Unclassified | place: USA... | reverse complement strand
TCAGAACGGCAATTCTCCATCATATTGAAAGCGGAAAGCGTGCAGCGATGCTGCGCGATGGATTGCATGTCGTTATCGCTGGCGCACCCAATGCAGGAAAATCCAGTCTTCTGAATTTTCTGGCGGGTCGCGAGATCGCGATCATTTCGGAAGAGGCGGGTACGACACGCGATCTTTTGGAAGTGAAGCTCAATCTTGCGGGCATTCCGGTCTATGTAACCGATACGGCAGGTCTTCGAGAGACGACAAGCAAGGTGGAAAAGATCGGTATTGAACGCGCGCTTGAACGCGCGGCCGAAGCGGATCTGGTCCTGTTGCTGGAAGATATGCAGAACCCCATCGCTGTGTCGATTGATGAGAGCGAGGCTGATATCTGGACGGTCGGCACTAAGATCGACCTTGGTGGTTCTGAGACCGGGGACTGGAAATATCGTATTTCCACCAAGAGCAATGCAGGCCTCGACGAGTTGCTCGCAGCACTGCAAGCATTTGCCGAGGACCGCATTGGGCAGATCAATGACGCGGTTCCCACACGGCAGCGCCACATTAACCTCCTGCGATCTACAGTTTCTGAAATTGAAACCGCCGCCAACCGCGATGATCTTCCATTGGAATTGCGCGCTGAGAATATGCGTCGCGCGTCGCAATATCTCGGACGCATCACCGGTGATGTGGACGTTGAAGAGATACTGGACGTGATTTTCTCGCAATTCTGTATCGGGAAATGAGTGATTCACGTGAAACAGTGATGCTGATGCATGGGCATCCTGAAAATTGTTTCACGTGAAACATCTGTGGAATCTGCTAGTTCATATTGACTCCCAAACTCATCCGTGAGTCGAGTTTCGTATCAACTTTATCAAAGAGTTGATCGGGTGTTGCCCTACAGACCCCTTCCGTTGAACGCACAAACATGTCAAAGAGACTGCTTTCCAGAGTAGCTCTGATTTGAACTGAATCGCCGGAGCCGCTCTGTTCTTTGTTTTATGCATTATCCGACGTGGAGGGCTCACGCGCTTTGCCGGATATGCTCTGGAACGGATTTGGACGCATCAGGATGAACATTTCAGGTTCTGCAGAAGCCACAGCCTATGACGTGATCGTCATTGGCGGCGGACATGCTGGCTGCGAAGCGGCGGCAGCGTCGGCACGCGCAGGCGCTCGCACGGCGCTCGTCACGCATCGTTTTGATACGATTGGCGTCATGTCCTGTAATCCGGCCATTGGCGGTCTGGGGAAGGGACATCTTGTTCGTGAGATTGATGCGCTTGACGGTCTTATGGGTCGGGTTGCTGATAAGGCTGGCATCCAGTTCCGCCTGCTCAATCGTCGCAAGGGGCCGGCGGTCCGCGGTCCGCGTACACAGGCGGATCGTAAGCTCTATCGGTTGGCGATGCAGGCGCTTATTTCTGCGCAGGAAAACCTGACTGTCGTTGAAGGCGGCGCGTCCGACATTCGCATTACCGATGGCGGCATTTCAGGTGTTGTTCTGGGCGACGGGCGCGAGCTCGCCTGTGCCGCAGTTGTATTGACCACAGGTACATTCCTGAACGGCTTGATCCATATTGGCGAGAAGAAAATCCCGGCTGGGCGTATGGGCGAAAAACCTGCCCTGGGTCTTTCCGATACTTTGCGTGGCCTTGGCTTTGCCGTGGGCCGACTTAAGACGGGGACTCCACCGCGTCTCGATGGCCGCACTATTGACTGGCAGAGCCTTGACATGCAGTCGGCAGACGAGGACCCCGTCCCGTTTTCGCTGATGACGGATAGGATCACAACGCCGCAGATTGATTGCGGTATCACCCGCACGACGCCGGAAACCCATGCCATCATCCGCGCCAATCTTCATCGTTCGGCGATGTATTCGGGTTCGATCGAGGGAATAGGTCCGCGCTACTGCCCATCGGTGGAAGACAAGATCGTCAAGTTCGGCGACCGTGACGGGCATCAGATATTTCTGGAGCCGGAAGGACTGGATGATCACACCGTTTATCCAAACGGTATCTCCACTTCACTGCCGGAAGAGGTGCAGCTTGCCTATCTTGCGACCATTCCGGGTCTGGAGAAGGCGGTCATGCTCCAGCCGGGATATGCCATTGAATATGACTTCATCGATCCGCGCGAGTTGAAGCGCAGCCTGGAGACGCGACGCGTCAGCGGGCTTTTCCTTGCCGGGCAGATCAACGGCACCACCGGTTATGAAGAAGCCGCAGCGCAAGGACTTCTTGCGGGCCTCAATGCCGCCAAGCGGGCAGGGGGCAGCGATCCGATCATTATACAGCGTACCGAAGCCTATATTGGCGTTATGGTCGATGACCTGACCTCCCGCGGTGTCAGCGAACCTTATCGTATGTTTACATCGCGCGCGGAATTCCGCCTGTCCTTGCGTGCTGACAATGCCGATCAGCGCTTGACGCCTTTGGCGGAACAGCTCGGCATCCTTGGCAGTGATCGCCGCACGAAGTTTACGGCGCGTCAGGATGCGTTGTCGACGGCGCGTATGATGACCAAAGAGCTGACGATTACGCCAAATCAGGCCAGCCGATTCGACCTTCATCTCAATCAGGATGGCGTGCGTCGCTCGGCCTATGATCTGTTGTCCTATCCGGATATCGATCTGCAGAAGCTGCAAACGATCTGGCCGGAACTGAATTCTATCGATTCAGCCACCAGAGAAGCGCTGGAAATTGAAGCGCAATATTCCGTTTACATGGACCGTCAGCAGAGCGATATCGCTGTGATGGAGCGCGAGGAACGGCTTTTCATTCCAGCGACATTGGATTTTAATGCGATTTCGGGTCTCTCGAACGAGCTTAAAGCCAAGCTGAAGCAGCGTATGCCTGAGACGATTGCCGAGGCGCAACGCGTCGAAGGGATCACACCTGCAGCACTTGCGCTGCTCATTACGCATATCAAGAAGCATGGTGCGCGCGAACGTGCAGCCGCTGAACTGGGCGCCGAGAAGGGCGTGGCATGACTGTGGATAGACGTTATTCGAGCTTGAAAACTATCGTTCCTGATGTTTCACGTGAAACAACGGACCGCCTGATTGCGTTTGAAGACCTGTTCCGCAAGTGGTCATCGGCCATCAATCTGGCTTCTCCATCGACACTTGCCGATCTTTGGAACCGCCATATTCTCGACAGTGCGCAGATATTCCCGCTCGCGCCGGAAGCCACGCGCTGGCTCGATCTGGGTTCAGGTGGCGGTTTCCCCGGCATTGTGACAGCCTGTTTTCTGAAAGAATGTCCGGGTGCTTCGATTGATCTCGTTGAAAGTGCCGGAAAAAAGGCGGCTTTTCTGCGCACTGCCGCAGGCCATGTCGGCGTTCCGGCGCGCGTGCACGCGGCACGCATTGAGGCGATGTGGGATAAAATTGAGACCCCGCAGGTCATTACAGCCCGCGCACTTGCCTCGCTGAACGTCCTTTTTGATCTGGCCGAACCCTGGCTAAGCAATGGTTCAAAGGCGCTTTTTCAAAAAGGTCGGGATTACCAGAGAGAAATCGATGAAAGCCGTGTCGGCTGGAGTTTCGATCTGGTACAACATGAAAGTGCTATCGATAATAACTCGGTGATACTTGAGATCAGCAATCTGCGACGCATCTTGGGTTAATCCGGTCCAGTTATTCCGGAATCGATATGACAGAAAGCAGCAGGGCGACGGTAATGAGCAAAAGATCCAGGATCATAACCATTGCAAATCAGAAGGGTGGCGTTGGTAAGACAACGACAGCCATCAATCTTGCGACAGCGCTCGCGGCTATCGGCGAAACTGTGCTGATCGTAGACCTCGACCCGCAGGGCAATGCCAGCACCGGCCTCGGAATTGATCGCCTCAACCGTCCGCTGTCGTCTTACGATGTGCTGACGCAGGCAGCGTCTGCCAATGATGCCGCCATGCAGAGCGATGTTCCAAATCTTTATATCGTGCCGTCGACGCTCGATCTTCTGGGTATCGAGATGGAAATAGCGCAATCGCCTGATCGTACGCGTCGCTTGCGCGATGCGTTGCGGTTTGATTCGGCTGTTGCCGACAAATTCTCTTACATTCTGGTTGATTGCCCGCCGTCACTGAACTTGCTGACGTTGAACGCAATGGCAGCAGCCGATTCTGTCATGGTTCCTCTACAGTGCGAATTTTTTGCGCTGGAAGGCCTGAGCCAGTTGCTACAGACAGTTGACCAGGTGCGGTCGACCATCAATCCCGATCTGACGATACAGGGCATTGTCTTGACCATGTTCGACAGCCGTAACAATCTTGCTTCTCAGGTGGTGGACGATGTTCGCGCCTTTATGGGTGAGAAGGTTTATCGCACCGTCATCCCACGCAATGTGCGGGTGTCGGAAGCACCGTCCCATGGCAAGCCAGCTATTCTTTATGATTTGAAATGTGCTGGTAGTCAGGCTTATTTGCAGCTCGCATCGGAAGTTATCCAGCGGGAGCGGCAGCTTAAAGCCGCATAATGAGTGAGTGTCGCACATGCGATGCTTTGATCGATTCGACTACGTAACAATTGCAGGAACTGCCGACGATGAACGACGATCCTTCAAAAAAGCGCCTTGGCCGCGGCTTGGCCGCACTGATTGGTGAAATCGACCGCCCGGCGGAAGAGCGCAAGATGCCGATCAGCAGTGAGCGTAACGTTCCGATTGAGTTCGTCACGCGCAATCCACGCAACCCGCGCCGCATGTTCTCGGAAGTGGAACTTGAGGACCTGGCGCAGTCGATCAAAGAACACGGTGTTGTTCAGCCAATCGTCGTGCGCCCGGCACCGGGTGAACCTGATCGTTTCGAGCTGATCGCCGGTGAACGCCGTTGGCGCGCATCGCAGCGTGCAGGTGTGGATACGATCCCGGTTATCATTCGCGATGTGGATGATCGTGTTGCGCTTGAGATCGCAATTGTTGAAAACGTTCAGCGCGCCGACCTGAATGCGGTCGAAGAAGCGATGGGATATCAACAACTTATCGATAATCACGATTACACGCAGAACGATCTGGCACAGGTGATCGGCAAAAGCCGAAGCCATGTTGCCAATACGCTGCGACTTTTGAAGCTGCCGCAGCGCGTGCAGGATTTCATCTCGGACGGCGCTTTGTCTGCCGGTCATGCGCGTAGCCTGATTACCATGGATGATCCAACCGCACTTGCCGAGCGTGTGGTCAAGGAAGGTCTGTCTGTTCGTCAGGTCGAAGCGCTGTCACAAGCGCGCAATGGCGGTGAGCCAAAGCCGGGCAAGAGCGCGCCGATCGAGAAAGATGCCGATACGAAGGCGCTCGAAAAGCTGCTTTCGGACGTCACCGGCATGAAGGTCGAAATCAATCACCGCGAGCGTGGTGGTGAAGTCAGGGTTCGTTACAGCTCTCTCGAGCAACTTGACGAAATCTGCCGTCGTCTGCAGAGCTGACCACATCTGTTTGGAAATCCGAATTTGAAGCCGTGGAACATTTGTTTCACGGCTTTTTTGTTTTATCGACCGCGTGCTTTGATGAGTGAAAAGACGATCATTATCATCAGGACGATGCCGATGAAAACGCCGACCGTGCTTCCCCAGAAGGCACCGTAATTGCCGCCAATCAGCCAACCCAGCAAGGCGCCGAGCATGAGCAGAAGAATTGGGGGTATGCAGCCGATAATTCTTTTATTCCAATGACTTATAGTAAAATTGGTCCTGAAAAATTGGGGTTGTCATTTCAGTTATGAAATTGAACCATATGGAATATTGCTGAATGCGCAAATAAGCTCAAGGTTGAGCTGTTCTACTCACGCGCTATTGATCGATTGATAAATTATCACGGCTGTTTAACACCAAAAGCGGTTTCTGCCGGACTTTCGATAAGTCTTCTATTCTTGAGATATTGTTTCGGGATCGCGTGGCGGGGAGTCATTGTTTCATGGAAATGTTCACTCAGATCATAATTCACACGCCGCTCTATGTGTGGGGGCTACTCGCTTATCTCGTGATACAGGGGGTGAACGGCCGTAAAACAGACACGGTTTCTGTCTGGAGAATGCTATTCGTCCCTGTGATCTTCACTGTTGCCGGTTTCATGCATTTTGACAGCAATTCAACGCTGTTTGGTTCATTTCTGATGGCGTGGTTTGCAGGGCTGTTTGTGCTGGCACCTGTTGGGTTTCTGACAGGCCCGCCTATTCTCGCAATTGATCGTGCGAACAAGCGTATTGAACGCGCCGGGACGATTTTGCCACTGATCCGCAATCTGATTTTCTTCTGCGCCCAGTATGTTCTCGCCGTTCTGAACGCAATTTATCCGGAAGATCATTCAACGCTGACATTGATCACCGGATTTGTATCCGGCGCATCAGCGGGATATTTCGCAGGCTGGCTCGTATCGCTGTGGCGGAAATATCAAGAAAGTCCTGAGCTAAGTCTCAGCAAGTAGAACTTACCTGCGTGAGAGCTTGGCAGCTTCGACAGCGATAGCCAGCAAGCACTGGCGGATGATAGGCACGGAAAGTGCCGCATTTTGCCGGCTTTCCAGCACTGCGCGTTGCAGGCGCTCCATGACGCGCACGAGGTTCTCCGCCTTCCAGCGCTCAACTGCGTTCTCGATCAGTTTCTTGCGATTGAAAAAGATCGGCGGACGCGCAGAGGCGACAACCACGGAAGCACTTTTGCGCTCGGTGTCTGCAATGTGGCGCAGGGTCTGTATCTGCTGGAATTGCCTCATGGCTGTGTTGAGCAGGAGAAAGGGCGCCGTGCCGGATTTCACAACCCGGTCGAAAGATATTTCAAACCGGGGCAGGTCGGCCATCAATACAGCGTCAATGACTTCGTCCGTTGAAAGGCCCGCCACATCGCCGACGGCTTCACGCACATCATCAATATCGATGCGTTCTTTGCCGCGGGCATAAAGACAAAGCTTTTCCAGTTCGCCACGTGTGGCAAGGCGATCACCGCCAAGGCTCGCGCGCAGCAGCTGGCGCCCGTCCATGGTGATCTGCATCTTCCATTCGGCAAGCACGTCATCAATAACGCCGTCAATGCCGCGCGCGTCGTCTGAATAGCAGGGCAGCGCCATGCCCGCGGTCGCATTCTCGACAGCGCCGCGCAGGCCTGCACCTTTTTTGAGGTCGCCGGCTTCCACCAGAATATATGTTTCTCGCGGCGGCTCGTTTGCCAAAAGTTTCACGGCATCGGCAAGTTTCTTCTGCCCGGCTGCGTTCTTGATCCAGATCAGTCGTTCGCCACCGAACATGGAGATGGTGCGGGCTTCATCGGCAAGCTTTGCAGGATCGGCATCGATCTCATCGGCTTCCATGCGGATGACGGCAAAGGGATCGTCCAGAGGCAGTTTGGTCGCCTGGGCAAAACGACGTGCGCGTTCGCTCACCAGGCCCTTATCGGGGCCATAAAGAAGCACGACCGGAAACGAGCTGCTCGGCCTGCCAATGAACTGATCTACTTCGTGTGCTTTTTTCTGCGCCATGTTGGATTAAGTAGCGTAATTCGCTTTTAAACGAAACAGCCGCCGGTCTGGAAGAGCGGCGGCTGTGAAACAAAACAGTTCGTAAGTTTTATTCGATCAGCAAAGCGTCATCATCGAGGGTCTGCCCACGCACCTTGCGGAACATTTCGATGAGGTCTTCAACACCCAGCGTCTTGCGCTTGTCGCCGGTCACGTCGAGCAGGATCTTGCCGCCGTGGAGCATGATCGTACGGTCGCCATAATCAAGCGCCTGACGCATGGAATGGGTGACCATGAGTGCCGTGAGCTTGTTTTCCGAGATCAGCGTGCGGGTCAGTTCCATGACGAACTCAGCCATGCCCGGATCAAGGGCTGCGGTATGTTCATCAAGCAGCAGAACTTCGGAACCGGCGAGCGTGGCCATGATCAGCGAGAGCGCCTGACGCTGTCCACCGGACAAAAGTTCCATGCGGTCATGCATCCGGTTCTCAAGCCCAAGGTTGAGGCTTGCCACGCGTTCGCGGAACCATTCGCGGCGCCTGGAATTGAGCGCATGGGTGAGGCCGCGCGTCTTGCCGCGCGAAGCCGCCAGCGCAAGATTTTCCTCGATTGTCAGTGTGCCGCAGCTGCCTGCAAGCGGGTCCTGAAACACACGGGCAACCAGTCCCGCACGTTCAGCGGTGGACTTGCGGGTCACGTCCTGGCCAGCGATGACGACCTTTCCGCCGGTGGGGATCACATCGCCCGCCAGAACGCCCAGCATGGTCGATTTACCGGCACCGTTGGAGCCGATCACGGTCACAAACGAGCCTTGATGCATCGTGAGATCGATCTTGTTGAGCACCTGCTTTTCAAGCGGTGTTCCACGACCGAAAATAACCTCGAGATTGGAAACTTCGATCATGATGATGCTCCTCCACGGCGCAGGCGCGGCAAGATCAGGGCGAAGGTGACGAGAAGGGCGGTCGCGATGTTGAGATCGGAAGCCTGCAGCCCGACGATACTGCCATTGGAAAGCGCAAGCTGGATGGCGATACGATAGATGATCGAACCGAGCACACAACCGATGAGAATGACCAGAATGAGACGCGTGCGCAGCAATGTTTCACCGATGATCACAGCGGCCAGACCGACGACAATCGTGCCAACACCCGAGGTTACGTCTGCAAAGCCGTTTGTCTGGGCGAATAACGAGCCGCCAAGCGCCACCAAAGCGTTGGAAAGCGCCATGCCCAGATAGATCTGACGGTCGGTGCGTACGCCCTGCGCGCGCGCCATTTTCGGATTGGCACCGGTGGCGCGCATGGCAAGGCCCATATCGCTCTCCAGAAAACGCCAGACCAGAAAAACCGTGACCGCGACGAGCACGAAAAGGAACGCGGGACGCACATAATATTCAGGGATGCCGTGGCCGAAGAACGGCGTCAGCATCGTGTCCTGATTAATGAGGGCGATATTGGGACGGCCCATGACGCGCAGATTGACCGAGAACAGCGCGATCATGGTCAGAATGGAGGCGAGAAGATTGAGAATCTTGAAGCGCACATTCAGCGTTGCTGTCACAAGACCCGCAAGCGAACCTGCGATCATCGAGACAGCGGCTGAAAGCCAAGGGTTCCAGCCAGCAAGGATCAGCACGCCGGTTACGGCAGCGCCAAGCGGGAAGGAGCCATCCACGGTCAGATCGGGGAAATCGAGCACACGGAAAGCCAGATAGACGCCAATGGCGACGAAAGAAAAGACGAGGCCCAATTCGACCGCACCCCAGAAGGCGATCTGACTCACATTGAGATTCCTTGTTCTTGGTCGCAGTTGAAAATGAAGATGGGTCTTATCCCGACACACATCCGTCATTGGCTTTTGCGACATGCGGACAATCTGTCCTTTCATATCCCAAAGACCTTGCTTCAATCACGACCGGTTTTGTTCTGAGTTCGCTTCCGGTGATCCTGCCACCTGAAACATTTCCCCGGTTTATGCTTGCAGTGACCCTGCATCCAACCCGATGCAAGACACTCCAAATTTCGTTTGCCGCATTGATTGCGGTTGTTCCTGCTATATCGTTTTGGGGATACAACGCAAAAAGCGGTAGCACGCAAGCATTATCGCTGCAAATGCGCCAAAAAGCGCCATTCTGTGGGTCTCATACAACATATTGCCCGGTTGATTTCGGTCACACTTCGCCGCGTGCCCGCCACAACTCCCAGGAAGAGCGCGCACGGACGCCGATGGCGAGAAAAGGTTGCGGCGGCAATTGTGTCAGGCTGCGCGGTTTCGGCTTGTCATCAATCGATTCTGTTGCAAAAGTTCGTTTAGAGCGCTGTGAATTACCGGGAAAGCAGTGTCGTTGACACTGCTTTCACCACGACCTTGACGAATAGCTTGCAACAGACCCCACGGAATTGTTAGTTGATTTAATATATAATACCGATAGATGATTGTTATGATGAAAATAAAACTTGAATATATAAACTTTTCTATTACGGTCGGCTATAAGTTTCCATGTGAAATATAAATATATATCAGCAATATCAATAAACGCTTTGAATTATAAATGGATATTATAGCAAAGTTTGCAGGCTGGTTGGCAGGCTGGTTGATTGAATTTG
>Ga0308158_10005810_pt1 | contig 10045 bp, 6 predicted proteins | sample PhyBR2_FD_201038 | JGI IMG/M metagenome (GOLD analysis project Ga0308158, IMG submission 201038) | Phyllosphere microbial communities from UC Gill Tract Community Farm, Albany, California, United States - DLSLB.R2 | ecosystem: Host-associated > Plants > Phyllosphere > Unclassified | place: USA... | reverse complement strand
GGTAGTACGACATCGCCAGCACGTCCTGCTTGCCGCTCTTGATCGCCTGCGCATCCCAGATGAACTTGCGGCTCGACGCGAACGCGAAGTCGCGCACGTTCTTCGCCTTGAAGTGCCAGGTCTTCATGGCCGTGCTACGCACCTTCTCGGCCGCTTCGGCTTCGGCCTGGGTCACGATGATGACGGGCTTTTTCGCCGTCTTGGCCTGTTGCAGGCGATCGCGCTGGGCGGCCGTCAAGACCTCGCCCGGATTTTGCAGCTCGCCCGTGGAAGCGACGATGTGGTCGCCCGGCACCGTGATGCGCACGTCGTAGTCGCCAAACTCCAGCGTGAATTCGCCCGAGCCCAGGAACTGCTTGTGCTGCCAGCCGTACACGTCGTAGTAGGCGGCCATGCGCGGGAACCACTGCGCGATTTCGAACAGGTCGTTCTTGTCGTCGAATTTTTCGTAGCCGGCCCGTCCGCCGAGCACCTTCTGCTCATTGATGTTGTAGCGCCAGTCGATGCCGAAGGTCACCTTCGCGCCCGGTTTGAGTGGCTGCGGCAGGTCGATCCGCATCATCGTCTTGTTGATCGTGTACGGCAGCGGGCGTCCGCCCGCATCCTTGACCGCCAGGATGTCGAAGCCGCCCGGGAAGGTGCGCCCCTCGAGCACCGTGCGCAGGCCGTCGTATTTCAGGCCGGTGGTCTGGGTGCCGTTGGCCCACGCCTCGCGCGAAGGCAGGATGGCGCTCTGGCGTGCATCCGAATCGGTCTTGTAGATGTTCTGGTCAAGCTGCACCCACAGGTATTTGAGGGTATCCGGGGAATTGTTGTGGTAGGTGACCGTGCCGGCGCCGGAGAGCGCGCGTTTGGCTTCATCGAGCGTGGTGCGGATCGTGTAATCGGCGCGTTGCTGCCAGTAGGCGTGGCCCGGGGCGCCGGAGGCGGTGCGGATCGTGCCTGGGGTCGGCAGCAGCTCATCGAGCTGGCGGAACTTGTCGTCGAACGGTGCTGCGGCAAACGATGATGCTGCGAGGCATAGAGCTGCTACGCCGATTGGCAAACGAAACATGATTCCCCTGGATTTGTTGTTGGAATATGACAGGAATTCTATCGTTGATATTCTTCAATTGCTTAACGTATTTGTAAAAATCCGGATACATGTGGCGCGCGCCACACCAATGACGCACGCCTGCATGGTATTGCCCGATTAGTACGTGCTCATTGCATGTTGGCCACGCGTGCATACCCCCGTACCCACGTGCCCATGACGATCTGGCCATTGTCGGCATCCTGCTGGCGCAGTTCGATGTCGCGCGACAGGACAAACAGCACCTTGTCCGATTCGGCGTACAGCGGTTCCCACTGGCCACCCTGGTTGACCATCAGCTGGCCCTTGCGCTCGGCGATGTCGAAGTCCGGCGCGCCGTCGAGTTTGTAGCGGCCCACCAGCGTGCGCCGCGTTTCCGGCGCGAGCGCGACGGCCTTGCGCAGCCTGGTCTGGTTGGTGTCCCATTTGTATTCGTAGGCGATGGCGCGCATCAGACCTGCCGCCACATCGATGCCATTGTCGCCGTTGGTCAGGATGACCGCGCCGCTGCCGTCAGCGACGGCGGCGTAGAACACCGCCTTGAAGCCCTGGTTGCTGCCACCGTGGCTGAAGCCCTTGCCGCCGTCTTGGATGCTCAAGCCCAGCGCATAGTCGTTCTTGACCGGCTGGAGCATCGTGCGCGTCATGGCGGGCGTGAGTACGCCGTCCGTTGCCCCGGCCGCGCCTTGCTGGATCGCGATCGCGAAGCGCGCCAGGTCGTGCGGCGTGGTCCACAGGCCGGCGGCAGCCTGTTCGGGATAGGTGTAGGCGCCGCCGGGGAACGGCTTGCCGTTTTCGTCATGCGGCCGCGCGGCATTGGGTGCCAGATCTGGCGGGAGCGGCTGGGCATAGGTGCTGGCGGTCATGCCAAGCGGCGCCAGCACCAGCTCGTGCAGGATCGCGTCGAACGGCTTGCCGGCGCGGTCGATCATCGCCTGCTGCACCACGGTGTAGCCGCCGCCCGAATAGCGAAAGGCCGAACCCGGCGCCGCACTGACCCGGATGGCCTTCGTGTTGGCGGGGCCGGCGCCATCGAGCACCTGCTGGAGCGTTGGCACACTCTTGCCGGCGGCGTAGCCGGGAAAGCCCGAGACGCTCATGCCGCCGGTGTGCGACAGCAGCTGGCGCAGGCTCGGCGTGCCGTCACCCTTCGGCAGCGTCCAGCTGGTGAGCGCCTTATCGATGCCGGCGTCCAGAGCGAGCTTGCCCTGTTCGACCATGCGCAGCGCCGCCATCGCCGACACGGGTTTGCTGAGCGAGGCTGCCTGGAACAGCGTCTGCGGCGTGACGGCCGGCCCGCCGGTCCAGGCCACGCCGTAGCCGCGCGTCCAGGCCACCTTGCCGTCCTTGATCACGGCCACGCTCACGCCCGGCACGTTCAGCCGTTTCATTTCGTCGGTCAGGGCCAGAGGGGCTACCGGCACATCGGCCAGGGCGACTTCCGGGCGCAGGCCGGACTCGATGCGGGCGATGGCGGCGCTGTCGTCGGCGCTGTCATCGGCGTGTGCGCCGGCAGCGGCCAGCATTGCGATGCAGGCGGCGAGGTAAGCAACATGGGAATGGCGGCGGGGCAGGGCGGAACGCATCTTCTTCTCCAGACATGGTTGCACAAATGGCAAACAGTATGGGCAGGCGCGGCCAGGCCGGCAAGCATTGGGAGAAAGCTATGCCGCCGGCATGCTGAAGGTGAACGTGATGCGCCCGTCCGTTGAGGTGACGCCGATCGCGCCATCGTGGCCGCGCGCGATCTGGTCGACGATGTACAGGCCCAGTCCCAGGCCTTCGTCGCCGGCGCGCGAGGTGGCGCGCCAGTAGGGCTTGAACAGCTGGGCGATGATGGCCTGGCTCAGATCGGGGCCGGCGTTGCTCACGGCGAGCACGAAACTGGCGCCGTCGATGCGCGCTTCCACATGGATCGGCTCCCCGCTGTCGCCATGCAGCAGCGCATTCTTGAGCAGGTTCGACAGCAGTTGCGCGAGCCGCTGCGGATCGCTGCGCAGTGCGATGTCACGCGCGATGTCGGACCGGATCACGCGGTCAGGGTACACGCCACGCAGCTCGTCGACCACCTGGTCGAGCATCAGGTGCACGTCGGCGCTCTGGCACAGTTCGAGCGCCAGGCCGGAACCCATGCGCCCGCGCGTGAAATCGACCACGTTGTCGACCAGGCCGGCCATGCGCATGGCGCTGCTGCGCACGCGTTCGACGACCTTGTCGGTGGCCGGATCGGTGCTGCGGCGCTTGAGCAGTTCGGCCCCGGTCAGGATGGCGCTGAGCGGCGTGCGCAGGTCGTGGCCCAGCACCGCGATGAACTGTTCGCGCAGTTCGGCCGTTTCGCGTTCGGACAGCAGGTCCGAGCGGGTGGCGCGCAGCGAGCGCTCGGTTTCGAGCTGGCGCGAAATGAGTTCGGCGAACAGCGTCAGCGCCGACACCGTGGCGCCCGTGCTCAATGCTGCCGGTTCGGGATCGAGGCCGCACAGGGTGCCGAAGTAGTCGCCATCGGGACGGAAGATCGGGATCGAAAAGTAGCTCTGGAAGCCATACAGGCGCGGCGTGTGGTGGTCGCGATACGAATCGCTGTCACGCACGCTGTCGATGACGATCGGCTGGCGCGTCGCACGCACTTCTTCGCACAGCGTGGTGGTGACGTCGAGCGGATCGCCCGCCTGCAGGCCGAACCCGAGCTCGTCGTGCACGGCGCAGGTGGTCCAGGTCGTGTCAGTGACGTGCGCGATGCAAACGAACCCCAGCCCGGTCATGGTCGCTACTGTTTCCAGTACGCGCGGCACGGCGGCAATGGCCTGGATTTCCCTGACATGCTGGGGGACGGTGTCTGGCATCATGGGGCCCTGGTAGATGAGGTCGAAATCATACCACCGGCCGGCAGGCACGGTCCGGCTCAGGCCAGCCAGCGCCCGTCGGCATACACCTGCACGTCGCCCAGAAACACCGCATCGGTGACTGCGAACACGTCGATGTGAAAGCGCGCATCCTTGCGCTTGAAGCCCGGCTTCGTGTACACGCCATGCTTGGCCCCGAGCGACAGGTGGATGCCGCACATGCGCTCATACGTGCCGATATCGTCCACCCGCAGGTCGCGCGTGAAGGCGCGGTTCAGCCCGAACCCCAGCTCGCGCACCCACACTTCGCCTTCCTCGAGACGGATGTTCTCGAGCACCTGCAGGAAGGCGGGTGTCGCGTTCTCGGTACCGGTCACGCGACCGGCTTCGATGATCAAGGTGACCGGTACGTCGGGATGGTTCGAGCGGTAATTGGTGTCGCCGAACACGTGGATCTGCACCCGGCCATGCACGGCTTCAAGGTCCTGCGCCTCGGTGAACACTTCGCCGATCGGAAACTGGCCGCCGACGTTGTTCATCTCGCTGTAGTCGCCGATATTCAGTTTGGCCGCTTCAAAGGGCGAGGCAAACGTGAGCGTCTCACCGCCCCCGACCACGCGGCCATGCGGCGCGGCATCGATCAGCGCCTTGAGCGCGCGCCCGGTGCCGCGGAAGTAGGCGGGGTCGTAGGCCAGCGCATTGACATAGTGTTCTCCCTGGATGCCGGGCATGCGCGACAGGTGCACGTGCTCGATCACTTTCAGATCGAGCTTGAACAGCTCGACGCGGATGCGAAAGCCGTCGAGCCGGAAATTGGTCGACTGGACCAGCACCACCAGGTCGTGCGGGGCCATCGAGCGGAACGCTGCCAGCACCGCATCGGGCGTCACGCTGTCGAAGTCCACGAACGCGGCGTCGGGCAGATTGCGCCGGTAGCCCGCGAGCAGGGCGCGCGCCAGCGGCGTGCGCGTGTCGTACACGACCAGCGCCTTGTGCGCCGGGCCGTGTTCGAGGGCGATCGACAGCACGGCCGCCAGGTGCGCGGTCGCGGCGTCCACCACGGTGGCGGGCAGGTCGTCGTCGGAAAGGAGGGGGGCGGCAGCGGTCATCGGCGCACAGGAGGCAAGAGGGAAGCGGCCATTATACGTTCCGGTGCACCGCGAGGGATCAGGCGGCGCTACCGGGCAAACAGCGCGACGCCTGACCGTGCGGGGCGCTATCATGCGGCCTTCGATCACGATCAAGACAGCGGTTGGCAGGCCGTCTTTCGGCATGTACGGCAACAGCGAAATACGGGGCACCATGGCACACAACGATTCCTGCATCAATATCGGCTGCGGCCGCGCGTTTCCACAGCCGGTCGATTTTTGTCCGTGGTGCGGAACGGCGCAGGCGCCGCTCAGCGCCGTACCGGCGCCGCCGGTGGTGATGCAGCCCGTGCTTCCCGTGCTTCCCGTACCACCCGCGCTACCCGTGCCGCCGGCGCCAGTCGTTCAACCGCCGCCAGCGCCGAAGCCGATTCCAGCGCCGGCGCCACCAGCATCACCAGCACCGCCGGTGCCACCCGTGCGCGCCAATCCCGCACCACGCCCGGCTGTTCCAACGCGCAGACCGATCCGCCTGCGCTGGTGGCTCATCGGCCTGGCCCTTCTGTGGCTGGCCTGGATGCTGACCAAGCCGACCGCGGCCCGCATCGAGCGCCGCATGGCGTCAGCCATCGCCCTGGCCAAGGAGTGCAAGCCGAAGGAAGCGCAGGACGAGTTGATCGCGCTGCGCAAGACGCGTGCGACGCCCGAGCAGCTGCGCCAGGTCCAGAGCGGGCTCAATACGGCGGCAGCGGCCTGCACGCGCGCCGAGCAGCGCCGCGCTGCCTGGACCACCGCCAACAACGCCATCGAGCGTCTGCTGAATACGGGCAGCTTCGAACAGGCGCGCACCCGCCTGGCCACGTTTACCAAGCGCTGGGGCGAGGATGCGCGCACGCGCGAAGTCAAGGCGCGCATCGACGCCGGCCGGCGCGACCACCCGCTGGCCGATCCTTCGCGCTGAACCCGGACATCGCCCGCGCCGACTCAAGCGTTGGCGGCCCGCGGCATGTCCGGATCGCCGTACACGATGGCCATGTCGACCTGGCCCGAGCGCCAGGCGTGCTCCAGGTTCTGCTCGATCACATCCAGGTTCACACGCTCGCCATCGGCGAAACCGCGCACGCCGTAAGCACGGTTGCGGCCATGCGACTTGGCCATGTACAGGGCCATGTCCACCAGGTTGACCACGCGTTCCCAGGCCATGGCCTGCTTGCCGATGGCAAGCGGGAACGGCGCGAAACCGATCGACACGGTCACACCAATCTCCACGCCGGCATGGTCGATGACGGTGGCGTTGATGCCGCCCAGGATGCGCGCGGCCACTTCATCCATGCGATGGCGCGGCACCGATGGCAGGAAAGCCAGGAACTCTTCGCCGCCCCAGCGCACGATCATGTCGGTCTCGCGCAGGATCTCGGCCAGGCTGGCCGAGATCGTGGTCAGCACCGTGTCGCCCGCCGCGTGGCCGTGGGTGTCGTTGATATGCTTGAAGTGGTCGACGTCGAGCAGGAACAGCGCGCCGACGCCGTCCGTCCCGGCCGCTGACGGCGTCGATGGGGGCAGCGCGCGCATGTACTCGAGGAAGTGGCGGCGGTTGTACAGGCCCGTGAGCGGATCGCGCACGCTCTGCTGTTTCAGTTCCCAGTTCTTCGCGTGCAGCTGTGCGTTCGCATGGCGCACCTTGCGGTACAGGAGCCCCACCACGATCGCCGCCAGCGCGATCACGACGAGCACCAGCCACCAGACGCGCTGCTGCAGGCGGCGGTTGTCGATCTCGGCCGATTTGATCGTGTTTTCGCTGCGCAGCAGTTCGATCTGGCGCTGCTTGCGTTCGGCCTCGTACTTCTCTTGCAGCTCGAGCATGGCCTGCTGGCGGCGCTTTTCAAACAGTTCGTTCGACAGCGTGCGCTCGCGGTGATAGGCCTTCAGGGCCCCTGGCAGGTCGCCCACGCGCTCGAGCGCCAGGCCGTATTCCACCAGCGCGGTTTGCAGTTCGGGCTTGTCGCCCATTTCTTCATAGCCGGCGATACCGGCCTCGATATGGCGCTTGCCCTCGACGAGGCGGCCGGTGGCCAGGAAGGCCTGGCCCAGGTTCAGGTGCGCGATCGCGTCGAGCCGGCGATCGTTCAGGGTTTTCAGCGCGTCGAGCGCCTGCTGAGCGTAGACGACGGCGTTGGGGTAGTCCCCCATCTTGAGATACCAGTCCGACAGGTTGACCAGGGTACCGGCGATGCGATTGGTAGCGCCGATCTTGCGCTCGAGCGCGAGGCCTTCCTGCAGCGCGCGCAGGGCGCGCTCGTTTTGGCCGGTATCGATCGCCAGGCCATACTCGATCCGCTTGAGCAGCGCCGTACGTCCGGGCGAGTTGGCGCTGGCGGCGGCAGCATAGGCCTCGTCCAGCACGTCGAAGCCTTTTTCGGGTTCGCGCATCTGGGTGTACAGGCGCGCCAGGGAGTACAGCGCCATCACGATATGGACCGGATCGCCGTTTGAACGCGCCAGCGCGGCAGCGCCCTGCAGGCCCTGGAGGGCGCGCGGCAGATTGCCTTCCTCGGCATACGATTCACCCGACGAAATCGCGGCGCGCACGCGCAGGTCGATATCGTTCGTGGTGTTGGCCAGTTTCTCGGCCTCCCAGATCAGGCGGTGGGATTCACCCGGGCGGTGCTGCGCGAACGCAGCGTACCCCTGCATCAAAAGGCCCTTGGCCAGTGCGCCGGTGTGATCGTGCTGGCGGCCCAGGACAATGAGCTCGTTGGCCAGCGCGACTGCCTGCGCATGCTGGCCCATCCCGTGGCGGGCGGCGGCCAGCTGGTTCAGGAATTCGATCCGCTGCGGCAGCGGGGCCACGCGTGCCTGGTCCTCGATGGCTTCGAGCATCGGCAGGGCGCGTTCGGGGACGATGCGGTTGACTTCGCGGATCTCTGCCAGGCGCGCGTCGAGCGCCGGGCCGTCACCGGCGAGCGCGCAGGCCGACGCAACGCACAGTGACAAGGCCACGGCGTTGAATCGGGAGCGCGACAAGGCGCGATGCAGGATAGCGAACATGCCGTGGTTTCGTCGCACCGGGGAAGCCGGCGGAAGTTGGTTTGGAATATTATATTGCTGTTGCAAACAAGAAATTCAGTTTGTCGTGAAATGTCACAAAAATGACACAGCGGCATCGTTTCCAAGTGTCCCACGCGGCGCAGGCAAGCGTACGTGCGCCGTCAGACCACCGACCTATACTGGCCAGACAATTATCCGGACAGAGGTCAGCCATGTGGAAATCACCGTGGGTCAGGTGGGGTGTAGCACTGGGCTTTGCCCTGGGCGGTTTTTTCGACGGTATCCTGCTGCACCAGATCCTGCAATGGCACCATCTGTTCAGCCTCGTGCCCGGGATGGACGACCTGCGCCTGCAGGTGCTGTGGGACGGTTACTTCCACCTGCTGATGTACGTGGTGGCGCTCGTGGGGCTGGCGGGCCTGTGGCGCGCGCAGCGGCGTGGCGCGATGCACTGGGGCCGTCCGCTGGCGGGCGCCATGCTGGCCGGCTTCGGATCGTGGCATGCGATCGATGCGCTGCTGTCGCACTGGCTGCTGGGCATCCACCGCATCCGCGTCGACAGTCCCGATCCGCTGCTGTGGGACCTGGCCTGGCTGGTCGTGTTTGGCATCGCGCCGCTGGTGCTGGGCCTGCGCTGGCTGCACCGGCCGGGCGCTGGCGGCACGGGCGTGCGCGGTTCGGTGGCTGGCCTGGTGCTGCTGGCCGCCGGCAGTGCCGCCCTCGGTGGGTGGGCGCTCGTGCCGCCGCCCGGCCAGAACCTCACCACGGTCGTGTTTCATCCGGGCGCCGGACCGCGCGAAGTGTTTGCCGCGCTCGACGCCGTCGACGGACGCCTGGTCTGGAGCGACCGCGCGATGGGCGTGGTGGTGATGGCCATCCCGGTCCGGGATCACCTGACCCTGTACCGGCACGGCGCGCTGCTGGTAAGCGGGGCGGGCGCGCCGGGCGGCTGCGTCAACTGGAGCCGGCCTTGAACCTGGCCGGCTTTTCGGCCAGCGTCGCCAGCAGGCGCGCCAGCTCCAGCGTGTCGACCGGCTTGACGAAGTGGTACGAAAAGCCCGCGGTCATGCTCGAACCGCGGTCGGACTCCTGCCCGTAGCCGGTGATCGCGATGAAGGTAGCGCCTGCGCCACCGGCGCGCTGGCGCAGGCGCTGCGCCAGTTCGTAGCCGTCCATGTCGGGCAGCCCGATATCGAGCAGGAACACATCGACCGTGTCGACCCGCGCGCGTTCGAGCGCCGCATACGGACTGTGTTCGGTGACCACGTCGTGCCCGGCCGCCTCGAGAAACATCGACAGCATCTGCGCCGCATCGACGTTGTCGTCCACGACCATGATGCGCAGGCGCGGTCCGGTGGGTGCCGGCAACCGTTGCGCCGGCGCGGGCAGCGCATCGAGCTCGCTCGCCACGGCCGGCAGCACGACCGTGAATTCACTGCCCTGGCCTGGACCTGCGCTGTGCGCCGATACGGCGCCGCCATGCAGCTCGACCAGGCTGTGCACCAGGGCCAGGCCGATGCCCAGACCGCCCTGCGAGCGGTCGGACGTGCGCTCGCCCTGCATGAACAGCTCGAACACGCTAGCAATCAGTGACGGCGCCATGCCGATACCGTTGTCGCGCACCGTGAAGCGAACGAGCGCCCCGCGTACCTCCAGCGACACGGCAATCTCGCCGCCTTCCGGCGTGTACTTGGCCGCATTGCCCAGCAGGTTGGCCAGCACCTGCACGAGGCGCTTCTGGTCGCCCCGCACGAAGGCCGGTTCGTGCGGCGTGTGCACGTCCAGGCTGTGCCGGCGCGCGGCGATCAAAGGCCTGGTCTGCTCGACGGCATCGGCAATCAGCGCTTTCGCGTCGAGGATGTCGTGCTCCAGCGTGATCAGGCCGCGCGTGACGCGCGAGACGTCCATCAGGTCGTTGATCAGGCTTGTCATGTGCCTGACCTGCCGGGTGATGATGCCGCTCGTCTGGCGCAGACGCGCTTCATCGAGCTGCGCCA
>Ga0308158_10005805_pt1 | contig 10053 bp, 10 predicted proteins | sample PhyBR2_FD_201038 | JGI IMG/M metagenome (GOLD analysis project Ga0308158, IMG submission 201038) | Phyllosphere microbial communities from UC Gill Tract Community Farm, Albany, California, United States - DLSLB.R2 | ecosystem: Host-associated > Plants > Phyllosphere > Unclassified | place: USA... | reverse complement strand
TCGAATAATAGCGCACGCCGATCCCGGTGCCATATTGCAGGCCGGTGAATTTGGGCAGCGGCGAGGTATAGATATTGCCGGCGTCGAGGAACGGCACGACACCGAAATTGCCGAACGCCTTGACGCGTGCCTCGATCGAGAATTCGGTCAGGCTGCGGCCTCCGATCGGGTCGTTGTTGGGGTCGCGTGGGCCGATCGACTGATAGCCATAGCCGCGTACCGATGCGCCGCCGCCTGCATAGAAGCGCCGCGACGGCGCCACCTCGTCGCGCGGTGCCCCCACGATCGTCCCGAGGCGCGTGCGCCCGGCGATGACGATCCCGTCCCGCACCGTATGGTACACGCTGGCATCGACCTGCGTCCGGGCATAGCCGAACACCGAGCCCTGGAACGATGCCTCGGGACTGAGCCGGCCACCAAGCCGGAACCCGCGCGTCGGATTGAGCAGGTCGTTCGACCCGTCATAGTTCAGGCTGGTCGGGAGCGCGCCGATGAAGAAGGTCCGCCGCCTCGGGTCGCCGGTCGTGACGATCACGTCGCGCTCGTCAGAGGCCACCAGTTCGGCACCGAGCGACCAGGTCCAGGTTTTCTGAAAAAAGATGTTCGTCTGCCGCTCGACGCTGCCGGCGAGCGTGAAGGTGCGCGCGTCGAAGGCGTCGCGATTGATGTGCACCGCCGAAACCTGCGCGGTCAGCACGCGGTCGCGCGCATGAAAATTGTTGCGGCGATAGATGATCGATCCGAGTTGCTCCTGCGTGCCGATCACGCTGCGCAGCGTCAGCGCACCCTCGGGCGGAAACAGGTTGCGGTGCGTCCAGCTGACCTCCGCGCGCGCGCCCTCCCCTGTGCCGTAGCCCAGTTCACCCGCGATGGTATGCGGGGGCGCGGGGTCCAGCTTGACGCCGATATCGACGCTGTCCGCCGTCGCCCCGGCGATCGGCCTGACCTCGACCGAGGATACCAGACTCGTCTGCACCAGCGCACGACGCAGGTCGTCGAGGTCGTTCGCATCATAGGGCTGGCCGGGCGAGAAGCGCGCGATCTCCTGGACATGCCCGGCGTCGAACACGCGGTTCCCGGGCAACGCGACGATCCGGCCGAACCGCTTGGCACCGCCGGGAACGACCGACAGGTCGAGCGTTGCGGTCCTGGTGGCATGGTCGACGACGATCGCCGAGTCGCCGACCTTGGCGAACGGAAAACCCTCGCGCCCGATCTGCGTCGTCAGTTGCGCCTCGCCGGCAACGATCGCGTCCGAATTGACCGGGTCATCGGCCTTGACCCCGAACGCCTTGGCGAGTGCCGGTGCCTTGTCCCCGGCCGCCGCGAGCCCGTCGATCGTAACGCCCTTGAAGACATAGCGCGTACCGGGTTCCGCGGAGACGATCACCAGCGGCTTGGCGCCGGGTTCGACCCGCGTCGACACGCGCGCATCGTAATAGCCCTCCGCGCGAAGCAGGCTGTTGAGCAGATCGGCGTCCTCACGCGCACGCCGGTCGAGCTGTGCGGCATTCGCGACCTCGCCGTCATTGGCGTTGAGCGTCGACAATTGCCTGAAGCGCAGTTTCAACAGCGTGTTGTCGATGCCGTCGATACCGTCGAGTCGCCACACATAGCGCGCCTCGGCCACCGCATCGGTCGTCGTCGCGATCGTCACCGGATCCGCGGGCGACGCCGCGAGGTCGGGCCACGCCACGCCGATATCGGGCATCGCGTCGAGCGGCGCATTCGGATCGAGCGCAACCTGTCCCGCTGGATTCTGCACCTGTACGCTGCCGGCGGGCGTGCCCGTGGCCGTGGCCGGTACCGCGTCACGCGCCGACGCCGCTGTCTGCGCGACCGCAACGGACGTCGCGGTAAAACCGGGTACGACAAGGATGGCGGTGGCCGTGCCGAGCCGGACCCACCCGAAGCGGAACACCATGACCGCGTCCTAGCCGGGCTTCCGTCCGCGCGACAGTCATTCGTGACGCATTTTCGCCACGTTTCACCATGGAGATCGAGAATCCTGGCGGGCGATCAATTGATTAGGACAGCCGCGCCGTGTCGCGCGCCGCCAGCCCTGCGCCGAGTCCCCCGTCACGTCGATAGCAAGCTGGTATCGCGCACGATGTCGTGGCAGGCACAGCCTATGTCTGAAAAACGTCCCAGTGCCGCCGGCGGCGCCCTTATCGCGCTCGGTATCCTCGCAGGTGCCGCGATCGGATTCGCGATCGGGCAGGCGACACCCGGGCTGCTGATCGGCACCGCGATCGGTGTCGCCGCGGCGGTCGTGATCTGGATGCGGGACCGCCGCTAGTCGGGCTCGCGCATCTGCCAGACGACACGGCCGATCACGACGACGTCACCGGCGGGCACCGCGTCTGCCGCCGGATTGTCGCTCGTCACCGTCAGCGTGCCCCGCGATGTCGCGACACGTTTGACCATCACGAGATCGCCGATCCTGACGACATAGGGAGCCCCGCGTGACCGTGGTGCCCGGTCCGCCGTGTCGACGACGATATGGTCGCCGTCGCGAAACCCCGGCTCCATCGAGCTTCCCCTGACGCGGATGATCGCGGCCTTGCCGTCGCGCAGGCCGAGCCGGCGCGCGAGTGCGCGATCGATTACGTCGGTGCCCACGACGACCTCGTCGTCGACGAGGGTACCGGGTCCGGCCGATGCCCGCACCGCCAGCCGCGCGATGCGGAACCCCGCCGCCTCGACGGTATCGCCCCCCAGGATGGCCTCGGCCACGCCGAAATATTGCGCGAGCGTCCGGCGATCGCCCTCTGCCAGTCGCCGTGGCGAGCCGCGCTTCACGAACTGCTGCAGATAGGCCGCGTTACGCCCGAGCATCGACGACAAGGCTGCAAGGCTGTCGCCGCGCGCTTCGGCGAGGACCGCCAACGTCTCCCGGGGATCTGCGTTCGGCATGCCCGACCATAGCATAGGAAAAATCCTAGAGAAGCCGTGCGCAAAAGAACAAAGGAGGAACACCAGCGAATCCAGCGGGGATCGCGTCGAAAACCGGAGGGCAGGCGGATGGATGTGCTGATGAGGATAGACGAGTATCTCGGAGAGGCCGGAATGCCGCCCACCACGTTCGGACGGCTGCCTGCGCGCGATCCAGGGCTGGTTCGGGCTCTGCGTCGCGGTCGCAGGCCGCGCCTGCCGATGATGGCGCGCCTGCATGGTTTCCTGAACCGTCATCACGCCGGCCATCAGGCATGAGGATGGAGGAGATCCGCCGCCCCGATGCCGCGACGCTGTTCACGCGGGCGCTTCGCAGCGAGGCGACCACCGCGGGCCACGCGGTTGACGTCACGGATATCGCGAGCCGGTGCTGGTCGAGTGCGACGTTCACGGGTGACCAGATCCTGCTCAGGATCGTCATCGCGTCGGCGACGCAGGATGGCATACCCGGTATTCTATCCTGGCTGTCGATGCTTCCCGAAGCCGCTTTCTGCCTGCGCGGGCATATCGTCGCCGACCTGGCAATCGACTCATCCGTCGTGATCGGCGCGGAAGTGCACGCAACCATCGCCGTGCTCACACTGATCGACGTCTAAACGCCCGCGTGGGGCTGGACTTTCGACCGCCGAACCACGAAGTCGGCGGTCAACGAAGGAGATGACGATGGCCGGGATGGGCAAGTTCGACTGGGCAGATCCGTTCCTGCTCGACGATCAGTTGAGCGAGGACGAGCGCATGATCCGCGACACCGCGCGCGCCTATGCGGAGGACAAGCTGGCGCCGCGGATCATCGACGCGTTCCAGCACGAGCATACCGATCCCGCGATTTTCCGCGAGATGGGGGATCTCGGGCTGCTCGGGCCCACCATTCCGGAAGAATATGGCGGCGTCGGCGCGTCCTATGTCGCCTATGGCCTCGTCGCGCGCGAGGTGGAGCGGATCGACTCGGGCTATCGCTCGATGATGTCGGTGCAGTCGAGCCTCGTCATGTATCCGATCAACGCGTTCGGCTCCGAGGCGCAGAAGAAGAAATATCTGCCCAAGCTCGCGACGGGCGAATGGATCGGCTGTTTCGGGCTAACCGAGCCCGATGCCGGCTCCGATCCCGGCGGCATGACGACGCGCGCGAAGAAGACGCCCAATGGCTATGTCATCTCGGGCGCCAAGACGTGGATCTCGAACTCGCCGATCGCGGACGTGTTCGTGATCTGGGCAAAGTCCGACGAGCATGGTGGCGGCATCCGCGGCTTCATCCTCGAACGCGGCATGAAGGGGCTCGAGACGCCCAAGATCGAGGGCAAGCTGAGCTTGCGCGCGTCGATCACCGGCATGGTGATGATGGACGAGGTCGAGGTCGGCGAGGATGCGCTGCTCCCCGACGTGCAGGGGCTGAAGGGGCCGTTCGGCTGTCTCAACCGCGCGCGCTACGGGATCTCGTGGGGCGCACTCGGCGCCGCCGAATTCTGCTTCCATGCCGCGCGCCAATATGGCCTCGATCGCAACCAGTTCGGCACGCCGCTCGCCGGACGCCAGCTGTTCCAGAAGAAGCTCGCGGACATGGAGACCGAGATTGCGCTCGGGCTGCAGGCGTCCCTGCGCGTCGGGCGGCTGATGGACGAGGGCCGGTTCGCGCCCGAGATGGTCTCGATCGTGAAACGCAACAATGTCGGCAAGGCGCTCGATATCGCACGGATGAGCCGCGACATGCACGGCGGCAACGGCATTTCGGGCGAGTATCAGGTGATGCGCCACCTTATGAACCTCGAGACGGTCAACACCTACGAGGGCGCGCACGACGTCCACGCGCTGATCCTCGGCCGCGCGATCACGGGTATCGCGGCGTTTTGAGAGCAGCCCCCTCCCCCATGTGTCCCCGCGAAGGCGGGGACCCAGCCTGGGCTCCCGCCTTCGCGGGAGAACATAGTTGAAGGACACCCCCCTCGCCGGCCTGAAGGTCGTCGAACTCGCCCGCATCCTCGCCGGCCCCTGGGCGGGGCAGGTCCTTGCCGATCTCGGCGCCGACGTCGTCAAGATCGAGAGCCCCGCCGGCGACGACACGCGCAGCTGGGGCCCGCCCTTCATCGACAACCCCGACGGCACCCGCGACGCCGCCTATTTCCACGCCGCCAACCGCGGGAAGCGCTCGGTCGTCGCCGACTTCACCACCCCCGAAGGCCAGGCGATCGTCCGCGACCTGATCGCCGACGCCGACGTCGTCATCGAGAATTTCAAGGTCGGTGGGCTTGCTAAATACGGGCTCGACTATGCCGCGCTGTCGGCGCTCAACCCGCGCCTCGTCTATTGCTCGATCACCGGCTTCGGGCAGGACGGCCCCTATGCTCCCCGCGCCGGCTACGACTTCATCGTTCAGGGCATGAGCGGAATCATGGACCTGACCGGCGAGCCCGGGGCTGCGCCACAGAAGATCGGCGTTGCCTTCGCCGACATCATGACCGGGCTATATTCCGTGATCGCAATCCAGGCCGCGCTGGCGATGCGCAACCGCACCGGCAAGGGTCAGCAGATCGACATGGCGCTGCTCGACACGATGACCGGCGTGCTGGCGAACCAGGCGATGAACTGGTTCGCCAGCGGCGTCTCGCCGACGCGCGTCGGCAACGCGCACATGAACGTGTGCCCCTACGCCGTCTTCCCGACCAGCGACGGGTGGTTCATCCTCGCGGTCGGCAATGACGGCCAGTTCCGCCGCTTCTGCGATGCGATGAGCTTGCCGGACATGCGCGACGATCCGCGATTCGCGACAAACGCCGGGCGGCTCGCCTTCAAGGACCTGTTGTTCGCGGGGATCGAGGCGGCAACCTCGCTGGTGCCCAAGCTCGCGCTGCTCGCGCGGCTGGAGGCCGTCGGCGTCCCCGCCGGTCCGATCAACACCGTCGCGCAGGCGTTCGACGATCCGCAGGTGATCGCGCGGGGCATGCGTGTAGATGCCAAGCGACCAGATGGCTCAACCGTACCGGGGCTCCGCACACCGATACGCTTCTCCGACGCCGATCTCGCGACCGGCCGCGCCGCACCGACCCTCCCCCGTCCGTCCTCCTGACGAAAGTCAGGACCCAGAGCCACGAGCGTCATCCGCCGTGGCTCTAGCTCCTAGGTCAAGCCTAGGATGACGCGAGGAGGGGTCAGGCGACCGCGGCCACCGGTTTCCGGGCGTACAGCCCATACGCCAGGATCAGCGCATAGCAGATCGCCGGGAGCAGCAGCGCGAAGTGCAGGCTGCCCGACGTATCGGCCAGCATCCCCGTCAGATACGGGATGATCGCGCCACCGACGATCGCGGTGGCGATCACGCCCGACCCTTCGGCCGCACGCTTGCCGAGACCTTCCGACGCCAGCGCGAAGATCGTTGGGAACATCACCGCGTTCATCAGGCCGATCGCCAGCAACGCCCAGCCCGACGTCGCGCCCTCGGTGTTCGCCGAGATCAGGATCAGCGCCAGCGTCCCCGTCGCGACGCCCGCGAGCACCTTGCCCGGCGAGACCTTGTTCAGCACATACGCGCCGATGAACCGGCCGACGAGCGCGCCGCCCCAGTAGAACGGCACGTGCTTGCCCGCCGCGACGTCGCTCAGCCCCATGACGCTCGGCTGCATCAGATAGTTCACGATCAGCGACCCGACCGCGACCTCGGCACCGACATACAGGAAGATGCACGCCGTCCCCATCGCGAAGCGCGGGCGCTTGAGCAGCGTGAACGCGTGGAAGATGCTGCCGGTCTGCTCCTGCTCTTCGTTGAGCCGGTTGCGCCTCGTCCATACGACCGCGGCGACGACCAGCAGCGCGATCGCGAGGCCGATATAGGTGTGGACCACCGTCCGCGACGATTCCGTCCGGTACGCGTCGAGCGCGGCGCCGGTGAGCTTGGAGGAGTCGACCGTGGCCAGCCCGCCGAGGATCAGCGCCGAGCCGACATAGGGGAAGATGGTGGTGCCGAGCGAGTTGAACGCCTGCGCGAACGTCAGCCGGCTCGACGCCGACTTGGGATGACCGAGTGCGGAGATCAGCGGGTTCGCCACGACCTGCACCACGGTGATACCGGCGCCGAGCACGAACAGCGCGAACAGGAACATGCCGAAGCTCGCCTGCCCCGCCGCCGGGATGAACAACAGACAGCCTGCCGTCATCGTCACGAGACCGATCGACGCGGTGCGCATATAGCCCGCCTTGCGCACGATCGCCGCGGCGGGGATCGAGAACAGCGCATAGGCGAGGAAGAACGCCGACTGGACCAGCATCGCGGTCGCGTGGTCGAGCGTGAACAGCTCCTTCATCTTCGGAATGATGATGTCGTTCAGCGAGGTGATGCCGCCAAAGATGAAGAAAAGCGCGAACACGAACACGCGCAGATCGGGCGCGTCATAGCCGTGGCTGGCATCGCCGTCGGCGGCATGGCCATGCGCCGAGGCGGTGGAATGGGTATCGACGTGCATGATCTGGGGCGCCCTCTCGCGTACTTTGGCCGCGGCATAAGCCGTGGCGGCGGGGCGTGGCAATGCCGAACGGCAATTGCCGGGGTTTCATGGTTCGGGTATGCTGCACCGGACAAAAAGATTGGGAGAGCATCCGATGGCGACCGCAGTCCTGCGCAATTCGACGGTCTCGACTGCGGAATGGGAGGCGCGCCAACAACTTGCCGCCTGTTACCGCGTGTTCGACATGCTGGGCTGGTCGGAGATGATCTACAACCACATCACGCTCAAGATCCCGGGCGAGGATGGCGCGTTCCTGATCAACCCGTTCGGACTGCATTTCAGCGAGGTCACCGCATCGAGCCTCGTCAAGATCGACATCGACGGCAACAAGCTCGACGACAATCCCTATCCGGTCAATCTGGCAGGCTTCACGCAGCACGCCTTGTTCCACAAGCATTTGCCCGACGCACACTGCATCATGCACACGCATACCACCGCGGGCATGGCGGTCAGCGCGGTCGAGGGCGGGCTGCAGCCGACCAATTTCTACGCGTGCAACTTCATCGGCCAGATCGCCTATCATGATTTCGAGGGCGTCACCGTCCGCTCGGAAGAAGGCGAACGGCTGATCGAGCATCTTGGCGACAAGCGCGTCATGCTGCTGCGCAACCACGGCATCCTCGTCATGGGGCGGACGCTGCCCGAGGCGTTCATCAAGCACTGGTCGCTGCAGCGTGCCTGCGAGATCCAGGTCGCGACCGCGTCGATGGGGACGCCGATCCTGATCCCCGACGACGTCGTCAGGGTGCACCAGCGCGATCTCGGCAAGGTGTCGCTGCCCGGTGGAGCCGGCAAGGCCGATTTCGACGCGATGGTCCGCCTTGTCGACAAGCAGGATACGGGCTGGCGGCAATAGCCCCTTTCCGCCGGCCTCGGCGATGCGCTAGCGCACGCCGATGACCCGATTCACCGTCAACAACCAGGCGATCGAATACCGGCTCGATCCGGCCACGCCGCTGCTCTGGGCGCTGCGTGACGCGTCGAACCTGACGGGTACCAAATATGGCTGCGGCACGGGGCAATGCGGCGCCTGCACCGTGGATATCGATGGCCGTGCCCGGCGTAGTTGCCAGGTCCCGATCGGGTCGATCGAGGGCAGCTATGTAACGACGATCGAAGGACTGTCGCACGAGCGCAATCATCCAGTGCAGCTCGCCTTCATCGCCGAGGCCATCCCGCAGTGCGGCTTCTGCATTCCCGGCATGATCATGGCCGCCGCCGCGTTGCTGCACGCCAATGCGGATCCGAGCGAGGCGGACATTCGCGCGCACATCACCAATCTGTGCCGCTGCGGCGTGTATCCCCGCGTCATCGAGGCGATCCAGCGCGCCGGTCGGGCGACGCGCGGCGAGGAGGTGCTGCCTGCGGGCCCGCGCCCCGGAATCGACCCCGCGGATTCGGCCCGGCTCGTCCCCGCGCTGGTGCCGCCGCCGGCCCGATAGCATGCCGTGGCCGTCGATTCCTGTCGGATCGCTGACGAACCAATTCAGCTTGGCCTCACGGAGGCGCGGGTAGACCGGGTCCACCATAGGAGCCGGCTCGTGCGCCGGCAGTCGAGGACGACCGCGATGACGCGTAGGTTTCTGAAGATGTTGCTCGTTGCATCCGTGCTCGTACCGGTCGCCGCACAGGCGCAGCGTTTCGGTGCCGACGCTCAGGTCAGCGGCGAGACACGCGGCGATCGCGGCGAAAGGCCTGATCGCGGCCAGCGCTTCCAGCGGGCCGATCCTGCTGCCGGGGCTGATCCTGCGCAGTCGTTTCGCAGGGAGCGTCCCGCCTTCGACCGCGATCCCGGCGGTGACCGCCCACAACGTCCGGCGTTCGAGCGTGACGGCGCGCGTCCCGACTGGAATGGCCGGCCGCGGGCTGATCGCCAGCCGGTCGATCGTTCGCAGATCGACCGCCAGCAATCGGCGCGCCCCGAATCGGATCGTCAGGCTGATCAGGTTCGCGACGCCTGGATCCGGAATTCGGCGGATCGGCGCGGCGATGGTCGGGGTTCCGAGCGCGGTGGTTTCCGGAACGATCGCGGCCCCGGCTTCGACCGCGGCCCAGGCTCAGATCGCAATCCCGGGTTTGATCGCGGCCCCGGTTTTGGTCGCGATGGGCGCGGCGACCGCAACGATCGGTTCGATCGCGACGACCAGTTCGGACGCGACGGTCGCTTTGCGCGCGATGATCAGCGCGGACGGGGCTATCAGAATCGGCAGCAGTTCGGCGGCTTTGCGAATGCGCCCGGCTATGGACGTGGCGGCTACGACACCCGCCGGCTCGATCAGCGCGGAACGTGGAACCGGGGATGGCGCAGCGACAACCGCTATGGCTGGAGCAATTACCGCGCAGCCAACCGGGGCGCCTACCGCCTGCCGCGCTACTATGCGCCAAGCGGGTGGGGCTATGGCTATCGCCGCTTCAACATCGGCTTTTCGCTCAACAGCATCCTGTACAACCAGAATTACTGGATCCAGGATCCCTATACCTATCGTCTTCCCGAGGCATATGGCCCCTATCGCTGGGTCCGCTATTACAATGACGCGCTGCTCGTCGACCTCGACAGCGGACGCGTCGTGGACACGGTGTACGACATCTTCTGGTGACCAGGACG
>Ga0308158_10005802_pt1 | contig 10056 bp, 10 predicted proteins | sample PhyBR2_FD_201038 | JGI IMG/M metagenome (GOLD analysis project Ga0308158, IMG submission 201038) | Phyllosphere microbial communities from UC Gill Tract Community Farm, Albany, California, United States - DLSLB.R2 | ecosystem: Host-associated > Plants > Phyllosphere > Unclassified | place: USA... | reverse complement strand
CCGGACGGCGGCGTCGAAGGTCGCCGGGAAGAACGCCCGCACCGCGATCAGCGCGCCCGCATCGTCGACGATGCGGGCAAACCGTCCGGCCCCGCCGAGCTGGGCGATCCGCAGCCCGAGCTCATATTATCCCGCGCAACCAGTTATCTTGAGTCGCAATAATTCTGGGCCGGTGTCACCCCGTTTTTCGCGACATCGACGCATATAACTTTGAACCTGCACAGTCTGGCGTTGCCGTCGGAATAACATTCTGCGAATTGGCCTGAGCGATACGGTAAATCCCGTTCGTGGGGCGTCGTAACCCACTGTTTCGTCGATCTGGTCGAGTTTCTCGGCCGGGTGGCCGACGCACATGTCCAGGGTTCTGCCTAAAAGCGGCGGCGCCTTGTGCGACGTGCAGGGTTACGAACGCCCGGCTTTGGCCGGGCATCGCCTCCAAATTACAACGGAGGCGGCGATGCATTCTAGACAAGCTTTACAGGCAACCGAGCGGCGGGAGGAAGCCGTTGACCTGCTAGTGGCAGTTTTGACCGCCTTTGGACGCGAGGCGTTATCCTCCCAAACTTCGCCGATCACGCCAACTGGCCGCTCTGTTTTCGGCGTACTTGCGGAACGAAAAGGAGCATTTTTCCGTCCTGTACCGTTTGCGCGAGCTGATCTCGCTACGCTTACCTGCTCTTCTCCAGGCGCAGTGAGTGCGGCTATTCGACAGCTTACTGCGAGTGGATTTTTGGCCATCACCGGGACGAGGACAGCGCCAATGGCGCAGCTGCAATTCCCTCAATCGGCGATTGATGATTTCACGTCGCGAGAAAAACGGAAAGCCGATCAAGCTCGCAAACACGGCTTTGATGGTCCGCTTTGGCGTTTCGGGATCGAGGAGGCCAAGAGCGTTCTCGACGAAGGGTAAAGACATATCCAGCGCATCGTAGTTTGCGCTGCCGCTTCCCGTGCTCGCCGACGGCTAAGACGGTCTTTCGTTTAACTATTAGATCCGTTCAAGTGCCCAGCAACCGACGCTGTGGTGCAGGGTTAAACACTGAGCATTCCTGATGGCGGGCCCTTCACCCTTCCGCCAAAAGTCTCTCATCTTGTCTTGGTCATCCATGCCAGGCACGGCAACGACCGCACGAATCGCCTGAATGAACTGGCCATGACTGAAGAGAAAGACAATCGACTGCGACGGCAGATTAGCGAGGCGTTCGAGCGCTACCTCGGCCCGCCGTAGTAAAGTCGCAAAGCTTTCCGCCCCCGGACCGTCACAGTACGTGGGGTCAAGGTCACCCCAGTATTGTTCGAGGTATGGCATACGCTCGACGCTGAGGGTGCCATTCCAGCGAGACGGTTCAAGATACGTGAACTCTTCAATTGGCCAGATCTCGACCGGGACGGCCGGGAATCTTGCGATCGTCGCCGCCGCTGTCTGTTGCGTTCGGCGATATGGCGAGGTCACAATCAAAGATGGAGCGTCTGTCCAGGAAGCAGCGAGTACACGTGCTTGCTGGTACCCCAACTCAGTAAGCTCGATTTCTGCGAGATCGTGACATGGGAGTCCCGCATTACCCGTGCTTTGCCCGTGCCGTACGAATATCGCTGTTGTCATGTTACCCCGCCGTTGCCGTGTTCACTGATCGAATTTTCGACCGTGCCTTTAGACCGATAGGTAGCCGGCCCTTTAAGAGCGCAGTTTCAGTTGATTGCAGTGAAGCAGAACAATCACAATCGAACCAGGTACGAGCGCGGCTATGAAAAGATAATTCCTGATCGGATCACGCATTAACGCTCCCATTGCTCCGGATGCTATGAAAAGCGAGTCTGAACATACCAGCATTACAACGATCAAATGCCAATTTGGCCTCCGGAATTTGCCGGCTCTAGCCAGAGCAACCCCATCGCGAAGTCCTTGCTCAAATCGATCGGAAAGCTTGGTACGCAAGTCAGATCGCTTCAAAAGGGCCTCCTGTAGACAATGCGTGAAAGGCATCACGAACGCGCTCCTTCGCCGCATTTTCCGCGTCTTCCGGTTCTCGCACGATCAGATCGACAAAATTGCGTAAGACCTCCTCTGGGAGGCTCAGCCTGGCGCGCTTTGCAAGTCTCCTTACCTCGCCACAAAGGCGGTGTCGTCGATCAGGCGAGCTCAAGGCAACTTGGCGAAGAGGGATCACTCCTGGACCAGTGAGAACCCATTCAGGATCAATATCAAACACCTGTCGCACCGCCGCTAATGCCCAGACCGGCGGCAAGTTTGTCGCGTTTTCCCAGGACAGAACTTGGCGCCGGGAATAGCCGATCCGATCGGCAAACTGCTGCTGAGTAAGTCCAGCATACTCGCGGGCAAGCCTCAAACGCTTAGCTAGACCCTCCATATCGCGGCTCCCTTCGCCCTTTTCGGTTGCCGGATCAACATACGACATTTATCACCTGCCAGTTGCGACATATAGCACTTATAGGTTTAGTCTCAAAGTGTGGAGCTGAACGTGATCGATGAGAAGCGCCATAACCGCATCAAAGCGGCCCTTCAGCTCAAGGGAAGCAGCCTCAGCGCGGTAGCTCGTCATCTCAACGTAGCGCCAACGACTGTCTCGACCGTAAGCCGGGGCTTTCGACGATCCCGCAGGATCGAATCGCAAATCGCCTTTGAGTTGGGTTGCAAGGCTGAGGACCTTTGGCCCGAACGATACCAATTAGCAGCGACGGAGGCCTCCATGGAACCGACCTGATCCACTGAAGGCCTTTATAAGGCCGCCCGTCGATCGCGCGAAAAGGAAAAGGCCCAGCTTTGCAGAGCTGAGCCTCTTCGAGATTGGTCAGAAACCTCAGCCTTTCTCCTCGCCTGCTCAAGCCGTGTCAAGTTGGCTAACGCCCGCTGAAGGGAACGCATGCGTGTCGCTCGCGCCAACTCAAAAGATTTGGACGAGACCTATTATGGAAACGAACACTTCGAGAACCATATCAGAATCAGGAGCAGGCGACGGCTCGCAATGCGACGCGTTTTCTAGTGCTTTTTGCGATCTCGACAGGCCAATTCGAGGCGATGTCAGAAAGCTGATCAATCACTTTCAAATATACAAATCTCCAATCCCAATATCTTTGCATAAGAATCGCGATCTCTACATCGATTACTTTATAGACCTGATCGGACATCGTGGATCCATACTTACGTACCGAGCTTCGATAAGACACTTTTTTGCTTGGCTATACAAAGATAATCGATCGATTGCGACCGTCAAACTTCAGACAGTTGACGAGTATTCCGAGCACAAATGCGGAGTGGCTTGTGGCGCGAGATACAGCGCAAACTCTCATACCAAACCTATTGTGAGGTTTCTAGTTTTCTTACAGTGCCAAGGCGAGATTCAAGACTCCGGGTGGACCCGAGAATTTCCGGGTTGCTGCGAGGTATTCAAAGCTAAGCTCCTATCGGAAGGGGTTAGCCAAAGAATCTCAGACAACTGCGCGAAGACATCTCTTCATTTCGTCCTGTGGATGATTCTGAACGGGGTGCCACGATCCTCGGTAGCAAGCAGCGATGTGCAGGCATTTGTAAAACATCAATGCCGTTGTGGAATAGCGAGTAATAATGGGCCCCCAACTCGCGAGCTGCAAGCCGACCGTGCGCGGAACTCTGAGCGCTTTTTGCGGTTCTTATCAGGAAAGAGCATCCTCTTCGAGCATGGTCAGCTTATTACGCGGCGAGATCAGTTAGTTCTTAGCGATGTTATGATTCGCTATAGCAGATGGCTGCGCGAAAACCGGGGGCTGAGAAATACTACAATAAATAGCTATGTCTTTGACCTGGCAAAGTGGCTTCCCAGTCTTGGCCAAGACGCGACAAAATACTCAGCACAACAAGTTAGGTCTGTTGCATCCGCCGAGTTTGAAAAAAGGAGTCAGATATCACAGAGTAAATTTATATCGTCGATCAAGAGCTATCTAGGCTTTTGTGTCTTTGAGGGAAAATGTGACGCATCGTTAATTCATGCTGTGATATCGCGGAGAACTTACAAGCTTTCGAATGTACCAAAACGCCTTGAACCTGGAATTTCGCAAAAGATAATCGATAGTGTTTCCATCAGCACCGCAACCGGCTTGCGAGATCGAGCAATCCTGGTTCTGTTGGCCGAACTTGGTCTTCGCGCCGGCGAGGTTGGTAGGCTCACGCTGGGCGATCTGGACTGGAAGCAGGCCACAATCAAGATCGACGGAAAGGGCGGACGAGCCGCCATTGTCCCTCTAACTCAGCGTTCAGGTGACGCCATTCAGCTCTACCTTGCGAGAGGGCGTCCGGCGTCCCGGTCCGATCACCTATTTATTCGATGTCGTCGACCACACGTGCAATTTGGCGCTCCCTCAGAAGTAGCAAATATCGCTCGTAAAGCACTAGCCAAGTTTGGTCTGAAAGGCGGTGCACATATATTTCGACATACCTTAGCAACCGAGTTGCTACGAAGTGGTCGGACTATCGAGGACGTTGCGACCGTTTTACGGCATACGTCTATACAAACCACAATGATCTATGCAAAGGTTAACGCGACGATGCTGCAGCGCCTCGCGGTTCCGTGGATGGGGGGCGGTCAATGATGGATGCTGTCGTACGCTACCTCTATCAGCGGCAGTCTCTCGGCTATAAGGACACAGATCTTTCCCGCGACCTCATAAGCTTTGCTAAGTTTTCCGCCGATCATGGCTTAGATTATATCACGATTGACAATGCTATTGCGTGGGTGGACGGCAGAAATTGCCGCTCCGACGCAAGTCGGCGCTTTCTGCTTTCGTGTGTCCGTCGTTTGGGGCTCTATTTACTAACCGAAGACGACCGGCACGAAATTTTATCGGAGGAGTATACCCGTTCCCCCCGAAGGCACAGGCGACCGATACCTTTCATCTACTCTGACTTAGAAGTACGCCAATTAATAAAACTGCTTTCGGAATATCGATCGCCCCATCTGTATGACAGCACGACATATGAACACGTGATTGGACTCATAGCTGTCACTGGTCTGAGGATTAGTGAAGCTATCGGTCTATCTAGATTTGATCTTTGTGGTACGGAGTTGTTTGTCCGGAAAGGAAAGTTTGGAAAAGATCGGGTAGTCCACCTCGACTTAACTACGGTATCCGCCTTGGAGTACTACCTCTCGCGTCGGCCAAAACATCTAAAGAGCACCGGCCTTTTCGTTACGCATAAGGACCGAGCGCCAACAAAGCATGCTATACAATCAGCATTCCGAGCATGTGCGAATCAGATGGGTTTGTATAGCCGAAACGGCAGTGGTCTACCACGGGTGCATGACTTACGGCACACCTTTGCCGTTCGGTCATTGGCTTCGTGCCCTCCAGACAAAGAGGCAGTATCCAACCATATTATAGCGTTATCGACCTATTTAGGTCACGTTAGTCTAGCTAGTACGTATTGGTATTTGGAGATTGGCACAGAGACCAAGGAGTCAATGGCATTAGCTATGGAGGAGGTATTCAATGTTTGATCACCGTCGCCATTTAGGCCCAATCTTGTCAGGATTCTTTAATGAATATCTTATTCGAGATAGGGGTCTTAGCCCGCTTACCCGTTCAAGTTACGCGCATACTTTCGTTCTTTTAATAGAATTCATGGATCGCGTGACAAAAAGGCGCCCTGATCAAATATATCTCGAGGACATAACTGCTGACATTGTTCTTCAGTTTCTACTCGATCTCGAGAGGGCAAGGAATAACTCAGCTCGAACCCGAAACCTTCGACTGGCCGCGATCCGCTCCTTCTTCAGATATGTTCAGATGAAGGTTCCATCTGCGCTCGAACAGGCCGCTCAGGTTCGCTCGCTTGGTCCCAAAAGGGTTGCAGGCGCAGTTGTAGATTGGCTCACAATAGAAGAGATGAGAGCAATTTTACGATTGCCAAGTACTAGCTGTGCTGAGGGGGTAAGAGATCGGGCGATGCTTTCGATTGCGTATATATGCGGCTTACGGGTGTCGGAGGTTTTGAGTCTCTCCTTGCGAGATTTAAATCTTGGACCCAAGCCAACAATCCGCGTGATGGGGAAAGGACGGCGGGAAAGGATACTTCCGCTGGGTCCGGAATCCGTGCAGCTTTCGCGTGCTTGGCTAGCGATCCGGCCTAATGTGGTGTACGATCATGTCTTCGTTGGTCGGCTCGGCCTGCCACTTACACGCGATGGTTTTGCGGCTCGTCTAACGAAATACGCCAAGGCGGCTGCGGTGGGACTGCCCAGCCTTAGCGCGAAGAGGATTACTCCTCATGTGCTAAGGCATAGCTGTGCGATGCACATGCTCAAAGCGACGCGCGACATACGCAAGGTCGCACTTTGGCTCGGCCACGCGTCGATCCAATCGACAGAGATATATCTTCACGCTGACCCGGATGAAAAGCTGGAGATTCTCACGTCACATGGTGGGTTGGGTATCAAGGCTGGACGGTTTTCTAGCTATGACCCGGACGTGATGAAAATGCTGCAGGTTGCTCGGAAACCTGGTAACGGCCTCGGTGAGGTTCTGAGGTCACGCTGAGGTGGAGTGGCCTGGCCAAGCGGCATATGCATGCCAGCCAAACCCGCCGCTGGCCATTTCAACATAAGACTGCCTGACCTTGCTTCGGACTTGCAAGGGGCAATTTGCCGAACAATGTTGAGTTCAACGTCTGCCTGTCGTCCGGATTATAAATCCAGCCGCCGATACCGTCCAATTAGCGGGAATTCCGGCGTTCGCCTCCAGCTAAGCAATATTTGTCGGCTGGCGGAACTTAACGTATCCACATTTGGCCGAAGGGAGCCACTGTACTTACCCTGGAAGGCTCGTAATTGACCTGGACTCTGGGGATCACGACGTCTGAAAGCACGGGTCGGTAAGCAGCCCGAGGGAACGACTGTGGTCAGTCCGCTGCTTGAAACTCGAGTCCCATGACAATGGCCTGCAGCTTCGCGTTAAACGCACTTCGATCTGTCGCATAGTGCGCCCGTCTGTGACAATTTGGGCATATACCAGCCACGTACCGCGGATCATCCGGCCCTCCGTCGCTCAGCCGCCGAATGTGGTGAGCCTCCAAATAAGGGCGTCCTGAAGCAGTCGCGAACGGGGCTGGACTGCTGCAGCCTTCACAAACACCTCTCGCACGCGCGAGTACGTAATCACGCACATCTTGGCTCCGGATGTACAATGTTACTGAATTTGCGCCTTGCTTCGTCTGCGCTGGAGCCGACGCTGCAAACGCACGAGCACGCAGAATGTTGATGTCGACGACGGGCGCTGGTTCGACAACCAGGTCATCCGCCTCAAGATCAGTTTCTCTGATTGGAGCCAGCGTAAAGACGATGGCATCTCGCTCGGCACCAGTGACATCGGGCTGACGCTGTACGTCCCAACCAGCACATCCAAATAGGCCAAGGAACCGGATCCCACCGCCCTTCCCCAACTGCTCGAAAACAAGCAGATCTTTGCCAGAGATGGCATGATCACGAATGGCGGAATTGCCGGCAGCCATGACCATGTCGCCAATTTGTCCTTGCCCGGTGTAGCGGAGCGATCCGTCAGCCTGAAAGGCATCTTGGTAGCCGACTGTGCCACCGCCATGCCCCGTGAAGATGAATATGCCGGGCACGCCCTTTGGCGTGACGATCCCGCTCTGACGCTGCCCACCAAACGCATCATGCACATTAGCGCGACGGTTGTAGGTCTGATGAATTACATAGGGCCAGTGCATGGCGACAGACTGCTGCTAATTGCCCCAACCTGCAACAGGCCGGTCAAACCGTGACTTAGTCGCCTTCGATAGCCCTATACCTCGCTGCCCTATGATCGCGACCACCCTTGCACAGCATTTGATAAGCAACCCATCTGACCCAGTTCCGGACGCTCAGGTCGCCGATAACGCTGCTCATAAGCAGACGGTCGTTCATGACGCCCTCCAAGACCTTGCCCTCGTGCGAACAACTTAGGAACCAATCAACTAATAGAGGTTTTAGGACTTTGCACCACCAGATGGTGTTTGCTTGGAGCCAAACAATGGCGAAGAACGAGCATACGAGCGAGAAGGCCGGCAAGGCAGCCTCAAAGGTCCTGAATGACGGTCGAACCGGCAAGGACTCGAAGACAGCCGCTGGATCTGCATTGTCTCAGCGCCCCGACAAAAAGAAGAAGTAATCGATGGGGGCCGGTCGGAACCGGCCCCACCCATCTGGTACGGGTATCGGCCAGCTGAGACCCACAAGTGGACATTCAGCCTGCCCTTCCCGCTCCCCAACTTCGGACGCTCGTTCATCGTCGCGAACGACCAGCTTGCCACCCTGGACATCCACTAACGAACGTCGTGATCTGCTGGGAAGCGGCCGCTCCGCTTTTAGGAAAAGCAGATGGCGTTAGCGGACGTCGTCAGGCGCTGCGGCCTTTCTCAAAAAAGGATGGGATGTTGAGCTTATCGTCGGGTCTGTGGTCAACGGTGTTCGATGACCGGGTGGGAAGGCGAAGCGGCGTGCGGCCAGTGCGATGAGGAAGGCGGCCACGGCCAGCGCGGCGACAGCGGGCGGCAGCAGCGTGGTCCCTCCCGTCGTGAGGAGCACCCCGCCAAGCGACCCACCGGCCGCAATCGCCAGGTTCCAAGCCGTTGTCACCATCGCCTGCGCCAGATCAACGCCATCACCGGCTGCGTCCGCCGACGCCGTCTGCATCATCGCCCCGGCACCACCGAAGCCAAGACCCCAGACAACGGCTGCTGCATAGACGGCAAGGCCCTGCCCGCCGATGAGCGACAGGAAAACAGCGACGGCGGCAAACGATCCGATCGCGAGCAATACCAGCATGCGCAGCATCCGATCGACTAATCGCCCGACGATCCAGATGCCGACGAGCGAGCTGATGCCGAACGCTAGCAGGACGAGATCGACCCGCACGGACGCAGCGGTCGCGAACGGCGCGATGTAGGTGTAGAGGATGTTGTGGCCCGTCATCCAGGCAAGGATGACGAGCAGGATCGGTATGATACCCGGTGTCGCGACGACGCGGCGCAGAGAAGGACGATTGTCACCCGTCCGCCCGGGGGCATCGGGCACCTTGAAGATAATCCAGCCGATCAGCACGACACTCAGTGCCGAGAGGATCAGGAACGATCCGCGCCACCCAACCAAACCGCCCAGGAAGGTGCCTATGGGAACACCCAGTGACAGCGCCAGCGGCACGCCGACCATGGCGAGGGCCATTGCCGGGCCGGTCTGATCGGCACGCACGATGCTGCGCGCGTAACCCGCAAGGATTCCCCAGGCGAGACCCGCCGCGCACCCGGCGACGAACCGCGCGACCAGTACGACCGTGATAGATCCGGCCCAAGCGGTCAGCGTGTTGCCGACAACGAAGCAGATGATGGTGGTAAGTAGTACCGGTCTTCTTCGAAGCCCCTGGGTCAGGCTCGTGAGCGGGATCGCTGCCAGCAAGGACCCCAGCGCATAGACGGCAACGAGTTGTCCCGCGATCGCCTCGGAGATCTGCAGGCCGGATGCGATCTGCGGGAGTAGGCCAGCAGGAAGTGTTTCGGTCACGATGCACAGAAAGCCACTGGCGGCGAGACCAGCAAGGGCCGCGGTCGGGAGTTTGGAGCGTGGAGCTACGCTCGCTTCAACGCGGCGTTTTTTGGAGGATGGAGGCATAACTGTCCTTGTGCATCGTTGATACCACCTCTGCGCCGTGACGAACCTGAGGCATGGGCATTTCTATGAATGGGCGCTATATAAATATGACTGACACAGGCAAGCGGGTTGTGTAATGACCATTAACGAAAATAAGCGGCCACGGGGGCGGCCCCGGGGATTCGCGCTTGAAGCTGCGGTCGAAGCCGGGCAGCACCTGTTTCACGAGCATGGCTATGAAAACGTCAGCGTGGCGGCGCTGACCGAGGCGATCGGGATTACTCCGCCGAGCTTCTATGCAGCGTTCGGCAGCAAGGCCGCATTCTTCAAAGAGAGCCTAAGGCTCTACTCGGCCACCGTGGTGCCGCTGGACCGCTTCCTGATGCCGGGTGCAGCGCCGATGGCGGCGCTTGGCGACATGCTG
>Ga0308158_10005798_pt1 | contig 10061 bp, 14 predicted proteins | sample PhyBR2_FD_201038 | JGI IMG/M metagenome (GOLD analysis project Ga0308158, IMG submission 201038) | Phyllosphere microbial communities from UC Gill Tract Community Farm, Albany, California, United States - DLSLB.R2 | ecosystem: Host-associated > Plants > Phyllosphere > Unclassified | place: USA... | reverse complement strand
AAGTTCAAATTCTGAAAAGCAGAGCAACGACGGTCTACAAGGGAGTCGCTAGCAAGGTGCGCTCAGGTTCCCAACAAGTCTGGCGGGGAGCAAACAGGGCGAAAGACGCGACGTCGGCTGTTTACCGAGGAGTATCAAGTAGTGTGTCGGCGAGCGTGCGAGCAGCTGCCAGCAGTGCGAAGACTGGCACGACCAATTTCTTTAGAGAGAATTGGACAGACATGTGGAAGACAAGTGTGGCTAATTCCCAGGTGGAGGGTGTGGGCAATCTGGGGTGGGCATACGTCACTGACGACAGGAGCCAACCGGGTAGCGGATTCACGTTTAGAGAAGGATTGGGGGCTTATGCCGGTGGCGCAGTTTCAGGTGGGCTCGGTGGATTGGGGCCCCTTGCAAAGGTGGTACCTGAAGGATGGGGCGGAGCTTCAAAGCTCGCCCCTTACATGATAAGCATTGGTGGCGGTGAAGCTGGCCTATATACCGAAGCGGGTATTGCTGGTAAGGACGTTGCTTTCTGGGACCATGCGTGGACAGTGGGGGGAAGCGCCGTGATGACTCATTTCCCTGGCCCGAAAGTTGACGACCCTTCGCTTCCGGCCAATCAGCAACATATGTCACCATCAATGGTTGAATATGCAGGGTATGGCTACGCCGCGAAGATGGCGAGTGTCAATATTGATGGTGCTAGGTTCGTAATCGAACAAACTATCGGGCAGGATGATTAATTGATGAATGACGAGGACACGCCAACGACGAAGAAGAAGCTCCAACTGAATGGCCCGGAATCCGAAAGAAACGGGATTTTAGTCTCCAGAATGATGCTGGCAATCGCAGTTGCATCCTCGATGTTGGGAATTTTCGGAATGATAACAATTCCATTTGATACCACACTCGAGAATGTGGGGCGACAAAACGCCAGCATTGGGCCCTACGCGTTTGTTCTGTTGCCGATTGGTGCGTTTATTCTTTATAACCAAACGAGGAAAGGGGTCATTGAAAATAGGAGTAAACCCGACGATGCAAAGACTTCGCGTGCATCGTTGACCGCTGGAACGATTTTTGCTGGCCTTATCGGTTCACTGTTCATCCTCGGGCAACTCGCCTTTTTGTATAGCTTTGCTTCGGCTGCTGGAATTCGATAATTCACTAATTTCTAAAAACAATCCAAGTGGAATCGAAACCAAATACGACGGACTCGAGTTTGCATTAATTACATAATGGGTAACATTTTTTATCAAATGGCTTGATAACTCTTTAATTGAATGATTTGCTTAGGCGGTGGCCTATTATCCTGAGGGTCTCCTGGATTGAATCTCGCCGGAAGCAAGCTACTTAACATATGGAAGCTCTTCAGGCAGAGAAGTTCTTATCAAGGTTGTAGGTCCTTCGGGATCTAGAGCGTAAACGGGCTCTAAACCCGCCAGTCTCCCACAGCGACCTGGCAATGTCCTGCGCCAAATTCTTGGCCCCAAGACAGTGCCCTGCAATTACTCCGACGGGCCATTGGTCGCCTGCGGGCAATACCATTGTCGACGGACGCCTGTCTGTTGGTGGTTGGCGTAGCGCACATCCTTCGCATCCTGCAGCCCCTTGGTCGCAGGACATCGTGCCTGGCCAAGCGCCAGTTGCTGGAGCCGGAATGGGACCAACGGGCGCCGGTGTCACGGGTGTTCCTGGGTTGCCGGAACATGTCCAACTTACGGGTAATGGACAGCTGAACGTCCAGGGTTTGGATTGGCTCGGCGCACGTTTGTATGACCCATCAACCCGTGGATTCTTGAGCACTGACCCGTTAGAACCAATCACCGGTGCTGGGTGGGCATCAAACCCATACTCCTACGCCGGTAACGACCCGGTCCATCAGATCGACCCGTTAGGCTTGTCTCCAGTGAGCGCTGAAGAGCTCAAGGCCTATTCGGATTCGCAGCAGGGTTGGTTGAATAAGACTGGGCATTGGGTTGGCGAGCACTGGGAAGTTATTGTGGGTGCAGCTGTGGCTGTGGCCGGGGTTGCCTTGATGTTTACAGGGGTTGGCGGTCCAGCGGGTATCGCTCTCATGGCGGCGTCGGGGGCAATGATTAGCGGCGGGGTATCAATGGCTAGCCAAGAGCTTTCGACCGGCAAGACGGACTGGTCTGTTGTAGGAAAGGACACGCTTATTGGAGGCCTTTCTGGCGCCTTGGGCGGAGGATCTGGCGCTTTTATTGCGATGAAGACGGCCGGAAAATCCCTGAGCCTCAGCGCGCGGGCAGCTATTGGTGCTGGTAGCGGTGCTGCTGAGGGCGCTGCAACTAGTAGTGTGGAGCAGCTGATCAAGAATGACGGAAGGATTAACGTAAGTGAGCTCGGGGCGGCAACATTAGCGGGAGCTCTGCCCGGTGGGATCACTGCATATAAGCCTAAGTGGCTCAGCTGGGATACCATGAAAACGTTTAAGTACGGGGTCTATCGATCGGGCTACAACCATAAGCCGGAAATTCTCAATCGGGTTGGAAACGACGTTAACCCGTGGGGACAATTCTGGTCCCACGATATTCCACAGAATTTGGCGCAGGTCCGCAGGGACAAGGCCTTGCCGTTGCACTGGGAGTCAAAAAAGCATATCGAAGGCTACGACCCGAAATACGACCCCACCTCTTACACGATGCGTTACCAAGCGGAATTCAAATCGGGCACAGAAATGTATTCGGGGATCGTAGCTCCTCAACGCGATGGAAAATATAAAGACCAAATCTACCCAGGAGGCACAGAACAGATATATATTCACAGGGACCAATGGCGGATGCCAGAAGGAAATGAGCCTGACACTCTTCCGCAAAAAGGGATACAGCTAAATTCTTCGCCTCTACCTCAGTGAAAGAAGCAATGGAAACAAACCTAGAAAACGCATTTAAAACCCTGATAAGGCTATTAGATGAGATAAAGCAGAATAATTTTTCACTAAGATTAGACGAGATATACAGGGAACTTCGATCTAATCCAACTAAAGAGAGAACCTCTGCGCTGCGAGTTGAACTTAGGAGTCTTCTTGTCGATCGCCCCGGGGGGATTATGGAGTTATATATTCCTGACGATGGGAAGAAAACTCAAGAATTGATCGATGCGACGAATGTAGTCAAATCGTTTGCAAGACGTAGATTTATGGAATTCATCATTCCACCGCCGAAGATCTAGGCTGAGAAGAGATGCAGCTACTTGGGCATGAAATTTCTTGATTATTTTCGGGCTCGTCTTGCCTGAGTGGACGTCGGTCGAAGTAGCAAAACTCTCATGCGAAGACCAGAAGGTCGCCAATTCCACCAGGTACGACCACCGACTATGTCTCTGGTATGGCGAGCCAGCTACTCTCACGCACCACGACTACTGACGGAATGGCAGAAACCGTCGCGTACGCTGACGACGGTACTGACTGGCGTATCAGCGAGCGTGCTGACTCTACGGAGCGCGTCTTCGTGCGCGCCGCCATCGGGAGGTTGAATCGCGTCAATACTGTGGTCTTGGATCCTGCCACCAGTGACCGTTATCTTTTTGACAGTCCCTATGATCCTCTTTTAGGGACTGTCAAAAAGATAACGGGCCAGGCGGCCAGGACTTCGAGCACAGCGTCGTGTTCCAGCCAGGGACCGAGGATCCGTTCTAGTGGTGGGTGGATTTGGGTGAACAGTCCGCGGATCCTGTTGCTAGTTTGGGTGATCTGTCGGGCTAGGTCTAAGTCGAATCCGGTGAGCATGCCCAGGGTGGCTTCGTCTTCGTCTGAGACTTGGATGCTGCGTAGCGTGTGGGGCATGGTGCGGGCCGCGTCAGCGATGATGAAGGCGTCCTTTTCGTCTGTTTTCGCGGTGCCTGGATACATGTCTGCAATGCGTCGCATGGTCAGCCCAGGTAGGTAGGCCACCGGAATGCCGAGGTTCTGGGCGACCGCAACAGCGAGGGCTCCGATGGTGGCAGGCTGGTCCACGACGACCAGCACGGTGCCTTGAGCTGAGAGGTTCTCATAGACGGAGACGAGTTTGGCTTCGTCGTTGGGCAGAGTTTTGTTCCAGATTTTGATTCCGTCTTTGGTGACGGCGCAGGCCCAGTGGTCGGATTTCCCGACGTCAAGCCCGAGGAAAATGTCCACGTCTGAGGTGATCATGGCTAGTGCTCCTTTGAACTAGTTTTTGTTCAAGGTCGACCAACCGTCGGTAGCAAAGTCTTACATCCACGTTATGACAGACGTCCGTTTTTGGCGCCGCGCCCCTAATTAGCAATCACCCTGCTGCCATCCCAGCCTCGGTGGCAACACCCCCCCCGGATCATTGGTTAGACAGGGGCAAGACACCATGCCGAGGCTGGTCGGCCGACAGTCCCTATGATCCTCTTTTTAGGGACTGTCAAAAAGATAACGGGCGAAGCCGGTCTGTACACGGAGAACGGCATCACAGGCGAGGATGTTTCGATTGCGGATCATTTCTGGACAGTAGGCGGAAGTGCCGCAATGACCCACTTCCCGGGTCCCAAGGTGGATGACCCAACACTTTCGCCAAGCCAACAACATCTTTCTCCTTCATTGATTGAATATGGGGGCTATGGCTTCGGTGCTAAGATGGCGAGCGCAAATGTTGATGCTGCTAGATTCATACAAGAGCAATTGACGGAGCAAGAAGAGTGACAAATGAGCGGTGAAGAGCCAGTAGCTGGCAAGCTAGATCTCCAACTGAATGGAGTGGAATCTGAAAAGAACGCAATACTGTGTGCTCGAATCGTATTGGTGTCTGCCGTTACCTGCTTGGTTCTGGGGGTCTTAGGCGTACTTGTTATACCGTTCGATACAGTAATCGAAAATGTAGGAAGGCGAGGCATGAGTATGGGCACTTATGCCTTTGCACTATTCCCTTTAGCAGCCTTTTCGATGTATTGGCAATTCAAGCGGGGCATTGCAGAGGTTAAGAAGAAAGATGATAGCCTCAAGACCTCTGTCGCCACATTTCGCGTAAATGCCATAGTGGCTGGCTTGGCCGGTGCATTTTTTGTAGCTGGGCAGATAGTCGGCCTGTATATCTTTGCAGACGCTGCAGGGATGCTCTGAGTCGACGAAGAACCCCACATGGATTGCTGACCCCTTTTTGGAAGGGGCCCTTGAGAACGGTATCCGTGTACGCTCAGTCAGATTGTTATCTAGCGCTAAAGATCTGTCTGCAGCCACTGTCTGAAACTACTGGTTTATTGGGACTGGCATAGTCGTAATGCCAATACCTATGCGTTCGTCGGAGTCTCTTTTTTTGCATTCGTCGTTTCTGGCAATTGAGAAAAGGTAATTGGGATGTACGCCCTGCTCATGCCTCCGATCGTTGCGTTCTTATTTGCTAACTCTTACAAAAGGGGAAATGCAGAAAAGAAAATGAAAGGCGATGAAATAGTGACGAGGAGAAGCACCAGATCGATTTTTTCGATACTGAACGCTCTCGCTGCGCTACTAATCGTTGCCATTCAGATCATGTTTTTGCATGGCTTTGCAGAGGCTGCAGGAACGGTCTGAGGCAGCCCAACCGGAGTGCTTGCTTCAGATGCTCTGTTGTGGGGCACTTGACCGGTTGCTGAACGCCAGGACTACATGGGTCGCGCTCGTGCCCTCTCCATCGTCGTGGTGCGAGCCTTTGTAGGCGTTCAGGCGTGTCTTACTCTCGAGTTCATGACTACAGGTGAGAGTCAAAGAGCATATCGAAGGCTGCGACTCGACCCCATGCACAACGCGCCTCTAAACGGAATCCAAATCGGACGCAGATATGTATTCGGGAATCGTAGCTCCTCAACGCGATGAAAAATATAAAGACCATGTCTACCCAAGAGGTACAGAATAGATATCTGTCCTGAAGAGCCAGTTTACTCGATGGTATTCCTGTAAACGCTCGGCGGAAGTTGCAGGACCTTCATCAAGAAATTCCGCGTGTACCAACCGAGTTCGAGATCCACTAGCGTCCAGGCTCGAAGGAATCCGCAACTTGGTCTTTATTATCCGGATTTGCAGTCTTACCGCTAACGTTGATCTTTCCGCGATTCTTCGTATGAACGACAACAAGCGGCGCGGCAGCACCTCCACGAAGCCCCATCCCACCCGAAACAGTTGCAGCAGAAACGACCTCGCGCTTCCAGTCTTGGCAATGCCTCGTATTTAGCCGCGGACCGCTTACGATCAAACCAACTCATACAAACATCAAGGCAAAGATAGTAAAAGAGATAGTGAAACCTTTTGCTTTCTACGCGCTCAGCCACCAGACATACAGCAAGGCCGTCATGCGCAAGGCCCACGAAATCAGTTTCGCATCGACCGCGTCTTTTCATTCATACGTAGCGGCTAAATCTGGGGTCGCAGCGGTGGCGTCCCACTACAAATCAGTGCCATCAATCCCTGCGAGGTCGCCCAGCGAATCAACCCACATCTCCTGCATCACAGGTTCACGAACGGGTGCACCGGCGGCAGGATCCAAGGCCGTGGTGGTGATGCCGTTCAGCCGGCCGGTGACGGCCCACTCAAAGTCGCACCCCGTCGTATCAGAACGCTCACTTATACGCCGGCCAGCACCGTCATAAGCATAGGTAACGGTTTCCACTGTTCCATCAATGCTGCTGGTGGTGCGTGAAAATAACCGGTCCACCGTTTACTGGACGAACTCAGCGGCGACGTAGCCTACTGTTTCCTCATTCCTTTGCAGGTTGCGTGAGAGTGTCACTTCAGAGACTGGTCTCACTCTCAACGCCGGGGGACCTGAAAATGATCAAGAAGTTTCAAGTCTGATGACTGCATTTCTTTCCGTCTTAAATTTTGGATGGGGGAATGATAAATTCCATCAGCCTTCGACTTGCAAACGACCTGACTACATTCGTCGCATTAGTTAATTCTCGAGATTTCTTAGCATTTTCCGAAAAGTACATTTCCACGATTCCACCGGGGCGGCTAGCAAGCAAGCTCCTCAATTCGGTACGAAGCTTAGCAGTCTGCTCTTTGGGTGGATTAGACAGCAGTTTCCGATAGACGTCATCTATTGCGCGTGAAAAATTCCATTCATCAATCTCTTTCAAGAGTTCGATAAGAGTCCTGAATGCGTTGTCTAGCTCAGTTTCCATCTGAATTCTCATTGCGGTAGTGGGGATGAATTTATTATTGTTCCCTTTTGAGGCAAGGTTCTAGTCTCACCTTCTAGCGGGATTTCCCATTGATACTTAGGGATATACATCTGCTCCGTTCCACCAGGGTAAATTTTGTCTTGGTATTTTCCGTCGCGTTGCGGCGCTACGATACCTGAATACCTTTCTGTATATTCCTTAAACTCCGCCTGGTATCTCGTAGTGTACGAAGTCGGCCCGTAATTTGGATTGTAGCCTTCCTCATGATTTTTTGACTGCCAGTGCAACGGCAAAGCTTTATCGTTGCGCACCTGCGCGAGATTTTGCGGTACATCGTGTGACCAGAATTCGCCGAATGGCCGGTTGTCGTTTCCGACTCGGTTGAGAATTTCCGGCTTGTGATTATATCCCGATCGGTAGAACCCGTACTTGAACGTTTTCATGGTATCCCAGCTGAGCCATTTAGGTTTGTACGCTGTGACCCCACCGGGCAGAGCGCCAGCCAAGGTCGCCGCTCCAAGTTCGCTGGTCTCGATCTTTCCGTCGTTCTAGGTAAGTTGCTCCACGCTACTGGTCGCAGCCCCCTCGACAGCGCCACTACCAGCCCCGATTGCAGCTCTCGAACCAAGACTCAACGTCTTCCCAGCAGTTTTCATAGCGATAAATGCACCAGATCCACCACCTAGTGCACCAGAAAGAGCTCCGACGCCGGCGTCTTTTGCTACTGTAGACCAGTCGATTTTGCCCGTTGAAAGCCCCTGATTAGCCATTGACATGCCTCCACTGATCATCCCGCCTGAAGCAGCCATGAGCGCAAGACCAGCCGGCCCACCAACCCCAGTGAACATCAATGCGACCCCAGCGAGAGCGATAGCACCACCAGCGATAACACCTTTGTGCTCACCAATCCATTTACCAGCAGTTTTCAGCCCATGCCGGATGGAAGATAAGGTGCCCTTCGCTCCTTCCAGCGCAGAATGGCCAAATGACTTCGCTTGATTCCAGATGTTCTGGCTCTGCTTGGCATCGTTGTAGGACTTGAGCTCCTCAGCGCTCACGGGCTGCAACCCCAACGGGTCAATCTGATGCACCGGATCATTACCCGCATACGAATAAGGATTAGACGCCCAACCAGCACCCGTGATTGGTTCCAAAGCATCAGTACTCAAGAAGCCACGCGCTTGTGCGGTGCGATCTTGTTGCTGTCTTCGAGCAGTCTGCGATCAGCGTCAGTGATTCGAGTGTTTGGCATACCCGCAAATCAATGCTCTGCGAAGTTCACACGCGGATCGACGCAAGGGTCGGGTTTGGGTCATTGAATCCGATTTGATCTGCCCCAGCCATAGCCCCTTCCACACGGCCTTCGAATAATGCTCAGTGAGGCGACAAACGCTAGAGCATGCCCGCCGCAGATGCCAACCCATGCATTATCATGAGTTCGCCAACGACAAAAACCAGGGAGAAAACTGTTGAGAGGATCAACAAGAAGATATTAGAGCTCTTCGAAGCCAAAACATCGTCGCTTTTCGACCTATTTTCTACTAAACCTTTCTTTTGTTGTTTCCAAAGGACAAAGGCTAGAGCCGGCATACCCAGCTACGTATACGTTCCAAGGCCATTTCTGTGTCTTCCTGCTCCCTCAACCACTGTTCCAAGAGGAATGAATATAAATCCGACCACGGCCAAGATCGAGGCTACAATTCCGCCTACCAATACGATTTTTATGGATTTTTTCCTATTTGCGTAAACCTCATCGCTGTTCACACGAAGCTTATTAGTAACTGTCGGTTGGTCGTCACTGGTCATATTGTGCGTGATCTTCCTTCACCGTTTCATAGCCTTGTTCGCCCGCGAACTTAAGAGACTCCAAGCTGGTGCCGGCCATTAAGCCATCATCACCGCTTCCAAGATACGCCCCGAAACTAGGTCGTGCTTCGTCGTTGAACTTAGCCCCAGGGAAGTGGGACATCAATCCACCAGTGCCCACGGCCCAATGATGCTCAAACCCGATGAATTGTCATGATGTTGTGTTCACCAGCTTCGCACCCAGCACCGAGCAACGAACTAGCTTCATCGACATCTAAGGGAATCGTAGGATCAACTAAGTCCGCAACTCCAGACTAACTAAATAAGCCCTGCCGCTTCAGCAAAACCATACATGAAGGCTAATTGGCTCAAGATAAACATTGTTGCAATCAAGCAGGTGAATACCGTACCGGTGTTCAGCATTGCAATCGAAGTCTTGGCGTCATCACCTTTGGATCGATTTTCTATTGCGCCCTTCCGAACCTGACGGAAGAGAATAAAAGCACCAATCGGAAAAATAACAAATGCATATGTCCCTAGGTTTGCATTTCGCCTCCCCACATCTTCAAGCACAGTACCGAATGGAATAATTACCAGTCCAGCAACTGCTAGGACTGCAGACAATATTGCAGTCACCAACATGATTCTGGAAACGAGAATACCGTTTCTTTCGGATTCCGGGCCATTCAGTTGGAGCTTCTTCTTTACTGGTGGGTTATCTTCGTTCACTATTCAGCCTCCCTGCCCCGTCAATTCGCTTGTGACAAGCTCAGCACCATCAATATTGACACTCGCCATCTTCGCGCCGAAACCGTATCCCCCATATTCGATCATGGAAGGAGATAGGTGCTGCTGATTGGCCGGAAGCGAAGGGTCGTCAACTTTAGGGCCAGGGAAATGAGTCATCACGGTACTTCCCCCCACTGTCCACGCATGGTCAGCTATGGTTACGTCCTGACCAGTAATCCCCTTTTCAGTAAAGAGGCCCGCCTCGCCACCGCCTATGCTTAACGCGTACGGGGAAATTTTCGAGGCGACGCCCCATCCTTCAGGTACCACCTTTGCAAGGGGCCCCAATCCACCGAGCCCACCTGAAACTGCGCCACCGGCATAAGCCCCCAATCCTTCTCTAAACGTGAATCCGCTACCCG
>Ga0308158_10005796_pt1 | contig 10062 bp, 10 predicted proteins | sample PhyBR2_FD_201038 | JGI IMG/M metagenome (GOLD analysis project Ga0308158, IMG submission 201038) | Phyllosphere microbial communities from UC Gill Tract Community Farm, Albany, California, United States - DLSLB.R2 | ecosystem: Host-associated > Plants > Phyllosphere > Unclassified | place: USA... | reverse complement strand
ATCGCCCGCCGCTGAAAAGTGGCTACGACGTGCTGTTCATGCGCTCGCACTTCTATCGCTGCCGCGTTGACGGCGAATTGGGCGCGACCTCGCCCGAAGCGTACGAGGTGGCCAACGGCATGGTGCCGCGCTGGATCGATATCGACGCCGCCATCGAACACAACGAGCGGATACTCGGTACCAAGCCGGCGCACATGGGGCTGTCGATTGCGCGTGAAACGTGGATGCTCAGGTACGCGCTGGCCATGTTGGCGGCAGACGCTGCTGTGGGCGAACAATAAAATTCGACACAAGACCGGCTATGAGGCGAACGATGTCGACATGTTGGGCACGCAAAAAAGTTTGATACAAACGCAAGTCGAAGCTCCGCAAATCTCAGGTTTGCAACAACACAACCTGCTGGTTCCCTCACCCTAATCGACCGGCCGCTTTCGACCCATTGCGGACATTCACTATCGTAGTCTCAACCCGTTTGGATTGACTGCATCCTCATCGCGACGCGTCGGATAGTAGGCCTTCTTGTGGTCGCACTCGTAGAAGAGGATTCCGTGAATGACCATCGCTTGGCGCTTTGGCACGCGACGCTTCCAGTACGCGAACGTCGCAAAACTCAGCAGCGTTGTCGGCTTGTCATAAAAAGGCAATCGATACGATGGGGTCCGCTTCACGACGAACTTGGCAAATTACACGCGCTTCATGGTTACGTCAGCACTTCCACCATACTTTACCGGTAATGGCAAACTTTGATTCGGCGATGTGCTAGTGTTTCACGTCAGCGGGGTAGAAGGCAGGCCGTTGCCATGCTCGCCGTTCGCTATAGCCTGGTTTGAGAACTTATTTTACATCGCGCCACCAGGGTGGTCCGGCAGACGGCTGTTTGAGATTAACGGCTTCGCCGATCTGCGGTGTAGTCAGTGAGACACCCTTCTGCGTAGCAAGGGCTGTGATACGCTCGAATGGCGCTTGCCAACGGTGCAGGCCCAGATCGAAGGTACCATTGTGGACTGGCAACAGCCAAGCTCCTCTGACATCCGCGAAGGCTTGCATTGTTTCTTCGGGATGCATATGAACATCCGGCCAGCGCTTGTCGTAGGCGCCGTTCTCGAGGATGGCCACATCGAACGGCCCGTACTTCGCGCCTATCTCCTTGAAGCCGCCAAAATAGCCGCTGTCGCCGCTGTAAAATAGGCGCAAGTCGCCGTACATGAAAACCCACGAAGCCCACAAGGTGGCGTTGACATCAAGAGGACTGCGTCCCGAGAGGTGTTTAGCCGGCGTGGCCACGAAGTGCAGGCCATTAATCTCACCGCTTTCCCACCAGTCAAACTGTTGCACCTTGGCTGCTTCCACGCCCCAGTCTATCAAGCGATCTCCTACGCCAAGCGGCGTCAGAAAGTACTTGGTTTTCGACGTCAAGGCCATGATCGTGGCGTAGTCGAGATGGTCGTAATGGTCGTGCGAAATGAAGACCGCTTTGATCGGTGGCAGTTCCTCAATGCTGATCGGCACCTGATGGAAGCGCGCCGGACCCGCCCACTGTACGGGCGACGCGCGTTTCGAGAAAACCGGGTCAATCAAATAGAACTCGCCACCGAGCTTGAGCAGCATGCTTGAGTGCCCGAGACGGTACAGCGTATTGTCGGGCGTCGCCAGGAGCGTGCTCCTGGTCATGGCCCGAACCGGTATCGCCCCTGACGGCACGGTGCCCGCAGGGACATTGAACATGAAATCCCACATGATTCGCGCTATTTCAATAGCGCTTTGTTTAAGCGTCTCGTCAGCGTTATGGAACCTGCCCTCACGAAACTGCGGCGATATGTGCCTGACGCCGGACTCAGAGGTCGCAACCAGGATGTACACTCCCAACAGCAGACCGCCCAGTATGGCGACAATTAGCGGTCGCATGGTTCGGCGCTGTCGCATGACGCGTGCTGCAACTTCGTTTGCTCCAGGACAAGCGCGCGGATGTCGCTCGACTCGAGCACACGCACTGGTGCGCCGCGGCGCATTAAGCCTAGCATCGCTTCACCCAGCACCTGTGTACTCAGCACCGCGCCAGGCGCGATCCATCGAAATAGTGAGAGCATGGGGGCTAGGATGCGGTACAGCACGCGGCAAGAACGGTTCTTCGAGCGAGCGCCGTGCAGCGGTTGGACCAGCGCCGGGCGCAGGATGAAGCTGTTGGCGAACGGCAGGCGCAGGATCGCATTCTCCGTCTGTCCTCTCACCCGCGCCCACATGCGCCCATTGCGCTCCGTGCTATCGGCGCCGGCGCGGGACACATAAATAAATACCATGCGCTCATTGATGGCGAGCAGTTTGTTGGCCACCGCCAGCGTCAAGCCGTACGTGAACTTCTTGTAAGCTTCCGCAGGCATGCCCGCGGCTCTGGCACCGATACAGAAGAAGCAGCCGCTCACATGCTTTAGCTGGGAGCGGTGCAGGTTCAGGTCAAGCAGGTCGTCGACGACAATCTGGCGCAGTTTCGGATGGCTCAGCGCAAGCGTCTGGCGCACGACTACGATCACCTCAATGACGTCATGCGCTAGGAGGCTCGCGCGCACCGCCCCCTGACCCAGCATGCCGCTCGCCCCAAATATCAGAATTTTCAAACCGCTCTCCACATTGAACGAGTGAAGCGACAAAGCATGCCCGATATCTGCGGGCTGGCTGTCGCCCCGTCGTCGCTCATGCCGTTGTCGCCTGCCTCCACATCCGAACCTATGCCGCTCCGGGCAGCTTGACGCCGGCCTGGGCCGCCATACGCGCTAAAACAACCGGGTCAGAAATGCCTTGGATGTCGCGCCGGGGCGTATAGGGCTTTTCCAGACGCGCTGCCTCGTCCGCATCAAGCTCAATCTCCAAGGCAGCAATGGCGTCATCGATATGACCGACTTTGGTCACACCCACGATGGGCGCGGCTACGACGGGGTGGCGGCGGAGCCAGGCAAGGGCAACCTGAGCATGGTTAACGCCGCGCTGCTGGGCGATTTGGCCCAAGACCTCGACGATCTTCTGGTCGGGCTCCGCTGTCGCCTCGTAAAGCATGGCTACTGCTGGCTCCGCTTCCGAACGGGCGGTGATCTCTCCCCAAGGCCGCGCCAACCGGCCTCGCGCCAGGGGGCTATAAACCAGGGTCTGCACGCCCTCATCGGCGCACAGTGGCAGCATCTCGCGCTCCTCTTCCCGCGCGATCAGGCTATAGGTGTCCTGCATCGAGATAAAGCGCGACCAACCGTTCTGCTTCTGCATATGCAGGGCCTTGCTAAATTCCCATGCCATCATGGAGGACGCTCCGAGGTAGCGAACCTTGCCGGCCTTAACAAGATCATGAAGCGCCTCCAATGTCTCTTCCCAAGGTGTTTGCGGGTCGCGGCGATGGATCTGGTAGATGTCGATATAGTCAGTGCCCAGACGCCGCAAGCTTTGATCGATCTCGGTCATGATCGCCTTTCGAGAAAGGCCGCCGGCATTCGGACCGGGGCGCATCGGCTGTAGAACCTTGGTGGCGATCACCATGTCCGCCCGGTTTCCGAAGTCCCGGATTGCCCGCCCTAGGGTCTCCTCGCTAGTACCCTGAGAGTAGAGGTTAGCCGTGTCGAAGAAATTGATCCCGGCCTCGATGGCATGCCGGATAATCGGCCGCGCGGCCTCCTCGCCAAGAGCCCAAGCCGGGTGGCCGCGCGCCGGGTCTCCAAAACCCATGCAACCGACGCAGATGGGGGATACGTCCAAACCGCTGTTTCCAAGTTTTCGATATTGCATTTCGAGCCTCCAAGGTTTATAAGTGGACATCTCTCCGTAAACTACCGGAGAGCTCTCCGTTTAGCAAGGGCGATATGACTAATAACGATGAAAAGATGCGCGCGGACGCTCGGATGAACCGGGACCTGATCATAGATGTTGCGCGGACTGCATTTGCTGTGAACCCGGAGACCTCGCTGAATGCGATCGCGAGGAAGGCGGGCATTGGCGCGGGGACGCTGTATCGCCATTTTCCCAGTCGGGAGGCATTGGTCGTAGCCCTTTACCGCAAGGAGATCGACGCGCTCGCCGCCCTTGCTCCCAAGTTACTGGCGGAAGGTCCGCCAGTGGAGGCGATCCGCACTTGGTGTGCTCGTGTCGCGGACTTCAGCCGCATAAAGCACGGCGTGGCCGATTTGCTCCGCGCAGCCCTTTCGGACAATGACTCTCAAGAGACATACGTACTAATGATCGGGGCCATGACACAGCTTTTGGCGGCAGGCCAATCCTCCGGTGATATCAGGCTAGACGCTGACGCGGAAGATATCCTGATTGTCTTGGCTGGGCTGTGGCGGCTTCCACCGACTCCAGCTGGCGAGGCGCGGGCTGAACGGATTTTGGCGTTGGTTATGCGGGGCTTGACGTTACAAAGTCCGTAGGAAAGAAATATGCTGACCTACTCAAGTAAAGTAACTGAACAGAATCGCGTATAGAAGCGTAGCGTACGCAGCGATTTGAAGGACTGCTTTTGGCCGAAATCGGCCATTCAGGCCCAGCATAGCACGTGCCCAGTTAAAAATCAGCGCCCGGTGCGACAGGCAGCATCCGATCGATAGCTGCCATTGCAGCCGGTCTCAGAGTGCTGTTGCGGACTAACACCCCTGTGTCAGGATAGATGTTGCGTCAAGTCGTGCCGCTTTTTTAACATTTTTGCCTTTCGATACGGATTAAACCAGACTTCATCGCTTTTCGAGTGACCGTAATAATGCGGTCGTCATCCCACGCAATAGCGTTCGGAAAATAGAGACGCAGTTGCTGCTCCTCTCCATGCTCAGCACTGTTGGCCGTATAAGCGCTTAGGCGCCAAAAAACCGGACGCTCCGAAGAGCCGCCGGAACCGGCTTGGATGGACGGCGACAAGAGCTACAAAACGGCCTTTGCTGCCGAAGTTCAGGCTACGCGTGCCATGACGGACGAAGGCAAACTGCCCGATTAGGTCTCATCGACCCGAAGACGTGCATCATCAAATGTACGGCGCGCGTCGATGATGCGTGGCCAATGCTCCCTGATCCAGCCGGTAAACCCTTCCAGAGCTGGCAAGAGGTTTTTTCCCATTTCGGTTAGTTCATATTCAACTCGCGGCGGCACTTCGGCAAAGCAGTGCCGGATGAGAAAACCGTCCCTCTCAAGGTTCCGTAGTGTTACGGTCAACATCCGTTGCGTAATCCCTTCGATGCCGTTCTTGATTGCCGAAAATCGCAGCCGATGGTCAGGAACGATAGCGAGCAGCAACAGCGTGAGGATCGTCCATTTGTCGCCGAGCCGGGACAGTACGTCGTGCGGCGCGCATGGTTTAAGGCGCGGTCCCAGCGCTGTTTCCTCGTAATTCCTACCATGTAATGTGTTAGCCATTAGTATCCTCTGTGTGCCCTAGGCACAAAAATGTGCCATCTTGCGAACGCTTGGTCGACAGTATACATTGGTAACCATCAATTCGAGAGAGGAGCACATTATGCTGCTGTACCAGTTTCGCAAAGGCACCAATCCCCGCCGCGTCATCATTTACCTGGCCGAAAAAGGCATTGACATCCCGCGCTACGAACTAGATTACGAGAAGGGCGAACATCGCTCCGACAGGTACCTTGACATCAACACGGCGGGCCGGGCTCCGACCCTGATTACAGATTCAGGCCTTGCGATTACGGAGTCAGCGGCAATTGTCGAGTATCTGGAGGAACTTCATCCGGACCGCCCGATGATTGGCGCGGCCCCGCTAGTTCGGGCTCGCGTGCGGTCGCTTGAAAGACTCGGCAGCGATCTGATTGCACGCAGCCAATTGTGGCTATGGAACCGGACTGGCGCCTTCCCGGGAAAGGAGCGCGCACCGTCCCAAGAAACGGCCGAGCGTATGTACCGGTACGTTACAGAGTTGCTCGATGTGCTGGAGAAGGAAATTGGTGACCACGCTTTTCTCGCAGGTGCGGTGCCGACAATCGCGGATTTTACGACGTTTGCGATATTTCAGACCGCACGCGAAAGGTTCGACCTGCCGTTCGGCAGTGAACACGCGCGTCTCGACGCCTGGTACGCCCGTTTTCGGGCGCGTCCTAGCGCAGAGTACTAACCACGCTCGCTTCGGGCCTGCAACCAAGGAGTTTCCATGTCACGTCCGTATCAACCTGGCCGCCTGACTTTCGCGGTCTTGGTGTTCATTGTCATTTATCCGCTTGTGACAGCTTTAAGTTACTTCATGCAGGAGGCGGCTGCTCACTGGCCTATCTGGCAGCGTCATTTGGTTATCGTACCGATCATAGTGCTCGCTATGGTATTTGTGATCATTCCGGCCATTTACGCGCTGCTAGCTCGTTTGAAAACTAGATTTTCACCATAGGTTCATGTGACCGAAGTCAAACTAAATTTGAAGGACTGCTTTTGGTCGAAAGCGGAAGTTCTTCGCGCTCAGTGTAACTCAGCAAGAACCGGCGGACTTCGCTACTTCATGCCTTCGGTAGTCGCAGCAATTTCCAAAACGTCGCATCTATTTCGGAAAGTCACAACTTCCTTTTCGCCTTCATGCCCAGGGGCAGGCATGAAGGTTCATTTTTAGTGCAAATGACGGGCAGCTTGTGCTCGCGCTAACTGCAAATGAAATTACCCTACGCCGAGAGGCTGCTTCCGCCCCATAGCTGACAGTGGCAAAAGGCAGAAATCGGCCATTCAACAGCGGATTAGAGTAGAGAAAATAAATCTGTCCCCTTTTCAATCGGTGACAGGCAGGAAACCGCAGTTTATCGGTCGCGCTGGCATCAATCAAACTTGTCGGTTTCTTCAGGTCGCCTGAACGTTCGTGATGATTGCAGGTCCGTCGTCGTTGAAACCGACTAGATCGCCGCCATCAATATAGCTTTCCAAGAAGCTGAAGACCGACTCGATAGGGTCAGACCATCTCGACCTAATCGCATGCGCAAACCACTTGAACTCGTCATCGCCGGGGATGTCCTCAAACCCGGGCCCGTTCACGAAGAGCCATTTGAAGCACCTTATTGTCTGCCAGAAGTCTGTCACGATGAAATGGGATTTTTCGATCATCAAAAGGACTCGGTCAACACCATTGTGACGAGTCTGTTCAAACCAAATTTGCTTCTGGTCTCCCTGCACAGTACCGATACCAAAGACACAGAATTCCTGTTTAACACCCCAGTACTTCTCGCTTCGGAACTTGGTTCCATAGATCCCCTCCACCTCGCCGAAAATGGCTAGTGACCCGCCATTGAAGCTATTATCCAGGATCAGGCACAGGTCAGAGTAGGCGATGAGTTTTGACACGCTATCTTGAGACGCGTGAAAAGGAAAAATTTCGGTAAATCTTTTATTTAATCGCTGGCTAAGGGCGGAGTCAGTTCCTGAGACATAGAAAGTGAACGAGTCCAAATTCCTATTGAAGCAGATGCCATACAAGTCCTCTAGCCGCTCTAAAAGCTCAATAACGAGGTGTTCTCCTAGCTTTTGGTTGAAGAAGCTGGCCAAGAAGTATTGCGCTCCCCAATTCTGCACATATGACTCAACATCGTTGAAGAAATTGAGAGGGAGATTTCCCCTCATCAAGCTCAAGCTCCACTGCGGAAAATCTTTGAATTTCCGAGGTGAGTAAGCGAGGTTTTTGTGCGAGTCGATACACTTCAAAACGCTGTAAAAGTGGGTGGCCCAATAAGATTTGGCACTTTCAATAAGGATTGGAGCCACGGGGGTAAGAATGCTGCGCTTATTGCTTCTCATAGTGGAGCCGCTCGACGATTATTTTATGCATACAAAACCCGAAAATATAGAAAAAGTCGGTTGCGTAGGATGTAGTGGTCAATTAGCCCGGTTCTGGCCGAATCCGGCCGGTCGAGCCAGCATAGCAGGCTGGCAAGTAGAAAATCCAGTGGTAGCCGCCACAGGACGGTACCGACCGAACCCGGCCGTTCAATAAATCGGAACACCAAGGCCTGGATTTCACGTGTCTATTTATCAAGATACGGAACGTCAGGTCCGGGCATCGTCACGATGCTCTTAGCACCTGACAGCGGCTTTACGGAGAGTCGTAAGGAAAGACGCAGGCCGTCAACAGTCGAGTCGCACCCCAAGTGTCGCCTCGCTGCCCTTTTGCGCGACCTGTCTCAGAAAACATGTGGAGGTGCCTTCGCGCCCGAGATCCGATAACGTACAAGAGCTTCTTTGCACTGTCGTCTCCGCCGGCATCGTTGAAGTGCGGCACCATCCCCTCGAGCAAGGTGTGAGCGATGACGACATCGAACTCGGCGCCTTTGACCCCGTGAATGGTGGATACCAAGATCCCGGAGCGTGCCTGGAATGCTTTTTTGAAGAAGGAGACGTCGCTGGCAGCGGCGACTCCATCAGTTTGCAGTCGTTGCAATCGCGCCTCCGAGCTGGCAAAGAACGCCTTGTGGTGTTCCACTAGGCTTGCGAACCCAAGGTAGGGCACTTGAAGGCGAATGAACAGGGTATCGAAGAACGTGCGCAGATAAAGAAGGCCATCCGTCTCATCGATCACAACTGCGTTGCATTCCGCGAGCAGGTGCTTCCGGTTGAAGGCGGAAACGTCGACGCCTGCGCTGCCCAGGTCTTGGATCACCTCGCCTGCCCATCGCAAGCGACGCAGGTAGCCGCCGGGGGAAGGCTCGGTCAAGGCAAGCCGCGCCACTTTGTACCAAAAGTTCTCCGGGTCTCGGGCGAATGGAACGATGCCTGGGCCATCAAACCGATACGCTGGCAACCGCACCACAAGCGCGCGCGTCATGGCCGTCAGATAAGGCCATTGGGGAGCGACGATGCAGATCTCATTGGGCGGCACGCCCAGTACCTCGATGTAGTGCTGAATTAAACGCGCGATTTCGTCTGCGAGATCGTTCTTATGGATGGTCGCGTCGTAGGTGACCAAGCTGGCAAAGTCCCGGTTTCTACCCGAAGCCTCGATCACCGTCCCATACAGATTGTAATTCCCGAAGTAGTCAATGAGACGCTGAGAAGACCGATAGTTGCGCGACAACGCCCTCGGTTTGATTTCTAAACCCGTTATCGCGCGCAGGCCGGCAAGGTCGATAGGAAATCCGCCCAGTGAACCAAAAATCGCCTGATTTGGGTCTCCTACCATCAGCAACTTGGTACTACCACCGCCAGCCGACAGTATCCTTCCCAGAATTTCATATTGAATTTCTTTGGTATCTTGATACTCGTCAACCAAGACAAATGAGAAAAGTTTGGAAAGATTTCCGCTGATCGCAGGATGCGCCTCCACGAGGCTATGCGCGTAGAAAAGGATAAGCTCGAAGTCAATCTGCCGCCTAGACTTTAGTGTCGCGATGAACTTGGCTAGAACATTTTCGATGACCGCATGCTTGCGCGTGTCGCTACACCCCAATACACGCTTGCTAGGCGTGAAGTAGTACTCGCAATCCCAAAAGGTGACGCGCTGAGCTTGGTATGGAGCGCACAGCTGCTCCAGCACCTTTTCGCGCTCGTGCAAATCGATGATTCGAAATCCGTGAGATAGATCGGGATGATAGAGACCGTAGGGCTTCAAAATCCATTCAAGGCAAAAAGCATGAATGGTGCCGATCCAGAGTCGCTCGGTGTTGACTCCCAAATTCTCGATCCGCTCACGGATCTCATCGGCAGCACGGTTGGTGTAGGTGATTGCGATGACAAACTGGCGGTCGGAGGGCAGCCGCGACAGTTCATAGGCGATCTTGTACGTCAGCGTTCGTGTCTTGCCGCTGCCCGGACAGGCAATGAGGAACTGACTGCCCGCGAAAAGCACCGCAGCCTCTTGTTCCTGGTTTAGATCATGTGGGGACCAAGCGAACATGGACGCCCCCTCAAGCCACATTCGCCAGCAATCGATGGATCTGATCGTTCGGCAGCATCGCCAGCAGCGTAGCTTTGAGGTCGGCGAGAGGTAGGGCGCCGGAATGGTACTGCGCAATCAACGCATGCAAGGCGTCGGCACCTGCCGCGGCTAGGACACCGCTTTGCACAGCCTTGCTAACTCTGTAGCGATAGATATTCGAGAACAACTCCTTTGACAGGGTCGGCTTG
>Ga0308158_10005793_pt1 | contig 10065 bp, 7 predicted proteins | sample PhyBR2_FD_201038 | JGI IMG/M metagenome (GOLD analysis project Ga0308158, IMG submission 201038) | Phyllosphere microbial communities from UC Gill Tract Community Farm, Albany, California, United States - DLSLB.R2 | ecosystem: Host-associated > Plants > Phyllosphere > Unclassified | place: USA... | reverse complement strand
TAATGGATTCCGGAAATGCTGCTGCCAGCGCGTTTCTGTTGTTTCCACCGAACCGCTTGCCATGACGCCTTCCATGCCTTCTCCGTACCCACTGCGTGCCAGCCTCCCCAGCCCAGCGGCGCTGCCGCGCCGGCATGGGCGCGCCGCGACCAATGACGGAGTCCACGATGCATGAACCACCGACAGGGCTGGTGCACGACGTGGCGCCGCAATGCCAGCGCGTGCTCGAACGGATCGGCGACGATACTGCCGCATCGTTCATCCACCGCGCCCTGCGCGTGCTGCCCGGTACGCACAGCGATCTGTCCTACCTGCTCGCGCGCTTTCGCCCCGAGCATTTCCAGAGCACCCTGTTTGCCCACCACGGTATCGATTTTCCTGCACATATACGCAACAGCGTGACCAAGCGCCAGGCCGAATTCATCGCTGGTCGCCTGTGCGCGCAGGCAATCCTGGCGGCATATGGCCTGGAACAGCAGCCGGTGGGCATCGGCAGCCAGCGCGAACCGCTCTGGCCGCCTGGCTTCGTCGGCAGCATCACCCACAACGGCCACTATGCCGCCGCGATCGCCTGCCCCGCCGCGACCCTGCTGGGCCTGGGGATCGACATCGAATCGGTGATCCAGGACGAGGCGCGCCAGGCGATGGTCGATCTGGTAGTCAGCCGTGCCGAGGCCGACCTGTTGCGCGCGGCGGCGGGCGAGCTCAGCTTCGAGTGTCTGCTGACGCTGGTGTTTTCGGCGAAGGAAAGCTTTTTCAAGGCTGCCTTTGCCCAGGTCCGTGCCTTCGTCGACTTCGACGCCGTCAATGTCGAGGCCATCGACGTGGCGCGGCGTGTCATTGCACTGCGTTGCAGGACCGAGCTCAGCGAGTACCTGTATGCGGGGCGCAGGTTTTATGCCCATTTCGATTTCCTCGACATGGGCGCCATTTTTACCGTCGTCGTCCTGCAGAACGAAACGCTTGCGCAGCAGCAGGCGCCGCGTTGCGACAGCACGGACACAGCAGCGCCACTTTCATGAGGACCTCAGAGTGAACAACAAATATGCGTTTTCGGCCGACATCCGGCAGGCGCTGGGGCCGCTTTATGCGCTCAACAACTGGCGCGGACCACTGGCGGTGCTTGAGGATTACGTGATCATGGCCGCCGCGGTCGCGCTGGGACTCTGGCATGCCTGGCTGATACCGCTGAGCGTCCTGGTAATCGGGGCGCGTCAGCGGGCCCTGGCCTCGGTGCTGCACGAATCCTGCCACATGACGCTGGCGCGGCACCGCGGGCTGAACGATTTTCTTGGCAAATGGCTGGCCGGCATGGCGATTTTTCAGAGCCATGCCGCCTATCGCCTTTCGCACGTGCGTAACCACCATACCTTTCTGGGCGACCCCGATCGGGATCCGGACTACATCAACTGCATCGACACGGGTCTCTACGGGGTGCGTGACAGCCGCGTGTTCCTGCGCCAGTTCGTGCTGAAAACCGTGTTGCTCGGGAATGTGCCCAGCTATCTGCAATACCTCGTGGCACACCGCCTCGGCACCATGTTGAGCAACCCGCGCGAAGCGTTTGGCCTGGTGCTGGTCCAGGCGCTGCTCATCGGCGCCCTGACGCAGGTGGGCGGCTGGTCAGGCTACCTGGTGTATTGGCTGCTGCCGTATTTCACAGCGTTTCAGATCATTGGCTGGTTGTCCGAGATCTGCGAGCACTACCGGCTCTACGAACGGCGCCACGCGCGCCTGGAAATGACGCGCAACCGCTTTCCCGCCTGGTGGGAACGCCTGTTCATCGGTATGCATGGCGATAACTATCACCTGACTCACCATCTGTTTGCCGGGCTGCCGTTCTGGAACCTGGGCCGGGCGCACACCATCATGCAAGCCGATCCGGAGTATGCCCGGCTCAACAGCAAGCGCGGCGGCATCGTCTCGGCGCCAGGCGACCGGATCTCGGTCCTGCGGGAAATCGTCGCCGACATCGACCTCTGCAGCAGCGCCGCTTTCCGGCCGGTGCAAGTCGGGGCCGGGACTGACGCGGCCAACGATGCGCTGGCCTGCGAACGCGATGCCTGATACCGGCAGCAGCTGTAAGTAATGACAGTGTTGCCGGTAGTGCGATTCACGTTTAATGCAATGGCGATCCATAGCGCTCTATATTTTTGAGGAAGTCCCACCATGTCCGCACCCGCTCTTACCACCACTGAACACGGCGTCCAGCTACTGCGCGGCGCGGCGCACGCCGCAGCCCGGCCGAACCTTGGACTGGGCCGCACCGAAGCCCGGCTGCGTGCTTGCGACGCCGTGGCCGACGCGGTGCTGGTCGAACGCCGCGGCCTGCCGCTGGGACGCCACCTGGTCGCATACCTGGTCGCTGCCGAAGGCCGCTCGCTTCACACGGCGGCCCTGCGCGCCGAACTGGCGCCGCTGCTGGAACCGGAAATGATGCCGGCCACCTTCATCGTGCTCGACAGTTTCCCGCGGCGCGCCGATGGCAGGATCGACCGGGCCGCGCTGCCGGCGCCGGAACAGGCCGATCTGGGGACGCGCTGCTACCAGGCGCCGCAGGGGCCGGTGGAAGTGAAGCTGGCCGCGCTGTGGTGCGACCTGCTGGGCGTGCCGCAGGTCGGGCGCCAGGACCATTTTTTCGAGCTCGGCGGCCACTCGTCGCTGGCGGTGCGCCTGGTCTACCGGGTCCGCCAGGAGCTCGCCGAGGTGTCGATGCGCGACCTGTTCGAGGCGCCCACGCTGCGTGATTTCGCCGCGGTCATCAGTACCCGTATTCACGGCAACCGCGGCTCGCGCATCGCGCCGGTGCGCCCCAAAGGCACGGCGCGTCCCTTGTTCCTGGTCCATGCATGCGACGGCGATACCGGCTATGCGCATGAACTGGCGCCCTGGATCGATGCCGACGTGCCGCTGTTTGCACTGGCGGCGAACGGCGCTTACAGCGGCGAGACGGTTCTGGCCAGTGTCGAGGAGATGGCCGCCTCGTATGTCCATTCGATGCGCGCGGTGCAGCACCAGGGGCCTTACCGGGTGGCCGGCATGGGCGGCGGCGGCATGCTCGCCTACGAGATCGCCAATCAGCTGATCGGCGCCGATCAGGCCGTGGAGTTTCTTGGTCTGATCGATACGCCGAGCACCTACCCGTGGCCGGCCAGTGCCGATAACGCGTTGACACCGCCGCCGCCCTTGTTCGAAGACTGGCTGGCCGCACTGTCCTGGGTACCGGCCGAACTCGCCGGCACGCTGCGCGCGGAACTGGCGTCGCTGGCCGCGCACGGCGCCAGCGACGCACTGCTGGCGCGCGCACGCCAGGCGGGATTGTTCGCCCATGACATGGACCATGCCGCCATCCTGCGCGCCCTGGTACTGCGCCATGCGATCGCCCTGGCGCTGAGCCGCTATGCCCGCCCCGCCGTTGCGGTGCCGGTCACGCTGTTCAGCACCGCCGGTCTGCCCGATCCGACCCTCGGCTGGGACAAGGTGCTGGGCGCGCGTTTGCGCCGCGCACGCCTCGAGGCGCCGCCACGCAGCCTGCTCGAAGCGCCGCACGTCGAGTCGCTTGGCGCGATCCTCAGCACGGCCCTGCAGCAGACGGCCGACGCCGTCGCGCCCGACGAATTTTCGTACGACCCGCGCATCACGATCCAGAGCGGACCGCACAGTGCACGGCCCCTGTTCTGCGTGCCCGGCGCCGGCGCCAGCGTCACCGCGCTGGCGGGGCTGGCCGGTGCGCTCGACCCGGCGATCCCGGTGCATGGGCTGCAGCCGCGCGGCCTGTGCGGCACCCTGGTGCCGCATATCGATGTACCCAGCGCGGCGCGTGCCTACCTGGCCGCCCTGCGCGGCGTGCAGCCCCACGGGCCCTATCGGCTGCTCGGCCATTCTTTCGGCGGCTGGGTGGCCTATGAAATGGCGCGCCAGCTCGATGCCGCCGGCGAGCGCGTCGACACGCTGATCGTGCTCGACTCGGATGCCCCGGGCGAGGAGAGCCGGCATTGCTCGCGTCCCCAGACGCTGGCCAAACTGGTCGAGATATTCCAGATGAGCGTCAGCGCGCCGATCGGGCTGGGCGAAGCCGATTTCGCCGCGCTCGACCACGAGGCGCAACTCGTGTTGCTGCTGCAGCGCCTGATTGCGGTGCGGCTGCTGCCGCCACGCAGCGGCGTCGGACTGTTGCGCGGCATCGTGCGCGTGTTCGGCACCAACCTGAACACCCGTTACCAGCCCGCGGGCAGCTACGACGGCGTCCTGCACCTGGTGGCGGTGCCGGCGCCCGAACACGACCCGGCACAGCCGTATGAACCGGGCGAACTGATCGCGGGCTGGCGCAGGTATGCACCGCAGACGCGCTTCTGGGCCGGACCCGGCAACCACATGACCCTGTTGTCAGCGCCATACGTTGGCCAGCTGGCAGCCTATCTCAATCCGCTCCTGAAAGAATCGACATGATCAGTGCATCGTCAACTGCGCCGCTGCCCAAGGAAGGGCTCGGCAGCAACTTTTACCTGGTCTGGCTGGGACAGTTCGTCTCCTCCTTCGGCACCATGCTGTCCACCTTCGCCCTCGGCGTCTGGCTGTTTCAGCGCACCGGATCGGTGCTCGACTTCAGCACCATGATCGCCTTTTCGACGCTGCCCGCGGTCGTGCTGCTGCCCTTTAGCGGCGGCTTCGCCGACCGCCACAACAAACAGCGCATCCTGATCGCCTGTGACTGCGTCGCCGCGCTGTGCGCGGCCACCATCGGCCTGCTGGTGTGGCAGGACCTGTTCCTGCCGTGGCATCTGTATGCGGTGCAGTTCGTCCTGTCGGTAAGCATCGCCTTCCAGGGCCCGGCGGCCTACGTCACGATCACCCGGCTGGTGCCCAAGAGCCAGCTGGGACGGGCCAGCGGCATGTTCGCGCTCTCGGGAGCCATCTCGCAGCTGGCCGCGCCGCTGGTGGCCGCCGCGCTGCTTGCCAGCGTTGACCTCGAAGGAATCGTCGTCATCGACCTGCTGTCCTTCGCCGCTGCCCTGGCCGGACTGGTCCTGGCGCGCTTCCCGGCGACGCTGCTCGCCAGCGCGCCGACTGCCCCGCGGCGGGCGCTGTTTCACGATTTTGAAGTGGCGATCGGCTTTTTCGAGCGCCATCCAGTGCTGGCCATCGTGTTTGGCTACATGAGCATGGGCGGCTTCCTGATGGGCTGCGTGATCGTGCTGGTCACGCCCATGGTGCTGGCCGCCCACGACCAGGCGGCGCTGGCGCTGATCAGCAGCAGCGGGGCTCTCGGCGCCACCATCGGCGGCATGCTCATCGTCGGTACCGGCGGCCCGCGCCAGTGGCAGCCGGCCCTGCTGGCGCTGAACCTCAGCGCCGGGATTGCCCTGATGGTGGCCGGCTACACCCCTTCCGTGACGGTCCTGTGCGTTTGCGCCTTTGTCGTCATGTTCAGCACCACGACGCTCAGCGCCTGCGTCCAGGGCGTCTGGCGGCGCAAGGTGCCGCGCGACTGCCAGGGCAGCATCGTCGCCCTGCAGCAAGCGGTGGCCCTGGCGCTGATCCCGCTTTCCGCCATCGTTGGCGGCACGGTGTCGCACTTCCTGTTCGAGCCGGCCCTGATGCCGGACGGGATCTGGGCCGACACCATCGGCCCCTGGTTCGGCATCGGCAGCGGCCGCGGCACCGGATTCTTCTTCTTGGTGATTGGCATGCTGGCTTCGTGCGCCGCCCTGGTCTCGCTCGCCACGCGGCGTGTGTACCGGCTTGAAACCGAAGTACCCGATGCACCCTAAGCCCGCCCGCAGTTTGCATACCGCACCCCGAAAAAGAGGATTCCATGTCACCTGACACCATTACCCGGCTTGACAGCATGCCGCGGCCCGCCGCGGTCAGCCACCGTCGCGCCGGCGGCGGAACACGCGCCCGCATTGCCGCCATCGGCACGGCCAATCCGGCCACGTCGTATTCCCAGCAGGACGTGCTCGACCGGTACCGCATCGAGGACCGGCGGATTTGCCAGATGTTCCTCAACAGCGCCATCGAGCGTCGCTTCCTGACCTTGCCGCCGACCGGTGCGGACGGCTTGCCGGCCGTCGAAACCCAGGGCGAGCTGCTGAAAAAGCACAGCAGCAACGCCATCGCAGTGGGCGCCCAGGCACTCCAGCGCTGCGTCGAGCAGGGCGGGCTGCGGCTGGGCGACATCGCGTATCTGTGCTGCGTCACCACCACTGGCTTCCTGACGCCGGGGCTGAGCGCACTGCTGATCAAGGAACTTGGCCTGCGCACCAATTGCGCCCGGGCCGATATCGTCGGCATGGGCTGCAACGCCGGCCTCAATGGCTTGACCGCCGCAGCCGCGTGGGCCCAGGCGAATCCCGGCAAGCTGGCCATCATGCTGTGCGTCGAAATCTGCTCGGCAGCCTACGTCTTCGACGGCACCATGCGCACCGCCGTCGTCAACAGCCTGTTCGGCGACGGTGCTGCCGCCGTGGCGCTGACAGTGCAAGAGACGCCCTGCGCCAGGTTGCCCACCGTCCTCGGCTTCGCCAGCGGCGTGGTGCCGGAGGCGATCGACGCCATGCGCTTCGACTGGAACGATACGCACGGCAAATTCAGTTTCGTGCTGGCCCAGGACGTGCCGTATGTGGTCGGCGCCAACGCCGAGCGCGTCATCGACCAGCTGCTCGGCGAGCACGGTCTGCGCCGCAGCGAAATCGCCCACTGGCTGCTGCATTCGGGCGGCAAGAAGGTCATCGACTCCGTCAAGGTCAACCTCGGCCTGACGGCGCATGACCTGCGCCACACGACCAGCGTACTGCGCGACTTCGGCAACATGTCGAGCGGCTCTTTCCTGTTTTCTTATGAGCGCCTGCTCGCCGAGGGTGTGATCGGCGAGGGCGAATACGGCGTGATGATGACCATGGGGCCGGGCGCAACGATCGAGGCCTGCCTGCTGCACTGGTAAACCGCACCGGCGGTGCGCCGCCCGACTGACCGACTGCCCGACTGCCCATTCACTTGAAGGAAGAAAAAATGTCTACCCAACATGCACTCACCTACGCCAGCGGCATTGAACTGAACGCCGGCGCGCTGTCGGCGGCGCTGATCGCGGCCGTCAACACCCTCTGCGACAGCGCCGAGGACGGCAGCGCCGGCACCGCGCTGCTGATCCACCTGCAGGCCGGCCCGGCGCCAGAGGCGACCGAACCAGTCGACGTCAGCCTGGTCAACCAGTGGGAGCGCGCGCTGCGCCGTCTCGAGCGGGTCGGCATACCGACCGTCGCCACCGTCGACGGCGCCTGTGGCGCCTGTGGTCTTGCGCTGCTGCTGGCGACCGACTACCGGATTGTCACCCCGCGCCTGCGCCTTGGCCTGGCGCTCGGTGGCGAGGCGATCCTGCCGGGCATGGTGCTGCACCGCCTGGCCAGCCAGATCGGCGCCGCGCACGCACGGCGCGTGGCGCTGTTCGGTGCCGAGCTCAATGCCGCCACGGCCAGCATCCTGGGCCTGGCAGACCTGGTCAGCGAAGAACCGGCGCCCGCGGCCGCCGCCTTCATTGGCGGCCTGTCCGGCACCACCCTGAGCGGCCTGGCGGTACGCCGCCGGCTCGTGCTGGAGGCATCGTCCGGCAATTACGAGGACAGCCTGGGCACGCACCTGGCGGCCTGCGACCGTGCCCTGCGCGCTGCGGTCCGTGCCGACGCGCTGCTGGCCGAAACCACCGAGGCCGTGGCCGCCTGAGGCGGCGCGCCCGACCGGAGAGACGACATGACGATACAGACCGACCCAGGCGGTGGCGCCGCCCTGCACGCATGGCTGGCGCTGCCCTGGCGCAGCAGCGGTGCGTTCGAAGCCGACACCCAGGAACTGGTGCGCCACCTTGGCGTTGGCGCCGGGCTGCGCGCCGCGCTGGCGCCGAAGGCACAACGTCCGCTTGACCAGCAGGAAGCCGTGCTGGCGCTCGATACCGCCAGCCGCGCCTGGCGCCAGGGCTACCTGGATTGCCATGCCCGCGCCCTGTATGCCCAGTTGACCTCGGGCCTGCGCCGGCGTCTGCGCATCGACGAACTGGCTGCCGCCGGTGCGCTCGCCGTGCCGGGCCTGTTGCCCAACGCGGCGCAGCTGGCCGGCGAAAACGCCAGCATCCAGGCCGCCAAGGAAGGTTGCGAGATCGACCAGGGCATCTTTTTTGCGGCCCTGCTGGCCGACCCGGTCAGCGGTGCGCACCTGATCGAGAGCATGTTGCGTCCTGGCGAGCGCGCATTGGCACTGTTGCCGCGCTTGCGCGCTGAAGGCCGGGTCAGCCTCGACACGGTGGAACTGGTACGGCGCGGTGCGACGGCGCACCTGACGGTATGCAACGGCGCCCACCTCAATGCCGAGGATAACGGCCTGATCGCCGACATGGAAGTGGCGGTCGACCTGGCGCTGCTCGACGAGCAGGTGCGTGTGTGCGTGCTGCGCGGCGGTCCGGTTGCCCATCCAAAGTACGCGGGCAAGCGGGTCTTCAGCGCCGGCATCAATCTCAAGCAGCTGCATCAGGGCCGCATTTCGTATGTCGATTTTCTGCTGCAGCGCGAGCTGGGTTATATCCACAAAATGTTCCGCGGCCTGTTGCTGGACGATGTCCACGGCCGTGCCCGGGTACTGGAAAAACCATGGCTGGCAGCGGTCGACAGTTTTGCCATCGGCGGCGGCGCCCAGTTGCTGCTGGTATGCGACCGGGTGCTGGTGGCCTCCGACAGTTTCTTCAGCCTGCCGGCCGCGCGCGAAGGCATCGTGCCCGGCGTGGCCAACCTGCGCCTGGTCCGCGCCACCGGCGCCCGCCTGGCGCGCCAGATCATTCTCGGCGGACGTACGGTGCACGCCCGCGATCGCGAAGGGCCGTTGCTGTTCGACGTGGTGGCCGAACCGGACGCGATGGACGCTGCGGTCGAGGCCGAGGCCGCGCAGCTCGACAGCGCTGCAGTGGTCGCGAACCGGCGCATGCTGAACCTGGCCGACGAGCCCCCCGAGCTGTTCCGCGTGTATATGGCCGAATTCGCGCTGCAGCAGGCCACGCGCCTGTACGGCGCGGACGTGCTGCACAAGGTGGCCGCTTTCGGCGCCGAACGCATCCCTGCCAACGGAGATGCCCATGCAGCCGCCTGAACCCACGCGCATCGCACGCAGCGCCCTGCACGCCTCGCTGAGCGACCCGCTGATCGGCGCCATGAGTTTTCTCAACGAGATCATGGAACGCTATCCGCAGGCGATTTCGTTCGCGCCGGGCGCCCCGTTTGCCGGCTTCTACGATGCTGTCGATGTGCCGCGCGCGCTCGAACGCTACGCGCGCTACCTGGCCGACGAGTACGGCCTGGACCGCGAGGCGATCAACAAGCGCCTCTATCAGTACGGCCCCAGCCGGGGCCAGATCAACGGTCTGCTGGCAGGGGCGTTAAAGCGCGACGAAGGCATCGACATCGACCCCGCCGCGCTGGTCGTGACCGTCGGCTGCCAGGAAGCGCTGGTCCTGGTGCTGCGCGCGCTGTGCGCCGGTCCGGGCGACCTGCTGGCCGTGGTCAATCCCTGCTTCATCGGCATCGCCGGCGCCGCGCGCGTGCTCGACATTGCCACCGTGGCGGTCGACGAGAACAGCACCGGCATCGACTGGGATGCGCTGGCAGCCGCCTGCGCCGGTGCGCGCACCCGGGGCCAGCGCATCCGCGCCCTGTATGTCGCGCCCGACTTCTCGAACCCGTCCGGCATGGTCCTGGACCTGGCCAGCCGCCATCGCCTGCTGGCGCTGGCCGAGCGCGAAGACTTGCTGCTGCTGGAAGATAACACCTACGCCTTTACCGCCCGCCCGGCCAGCGCGCTGCCATCACTCAAGGCACTCGACCGCCGGGCGCGCGTGGTGTACCTGGGTACCTGCGCCAAAATTTGCCTGCCGGGCGTGCGCATTGGCTATGTCGTGGCCGACCAGGAAGTGCACGGCGCCGGCGCGGCGCCACGCCTGCTGGCCGACGAGTTGGCGGCCCTGAAAAGCATGATCACCGTGAACACCTCGCCGATCTGCCAGGCGATCTTCGCCGGCATGCTGCTCGA
>Ga0308158_10005792_pt1 | contig 10065 bp, 9 predicted proteins | sample PhyBR2_FD_201038 | JGI IMG/M metagenome (GOLD analysis project Ga0308158, IMG submission 201038) | Phyllosphere microbial communities from UC Gill Tract Community Farm, Albany, California, United States - DLSLB.R2 | ecosystem: Host-associated > Plants > Phyllosphere > Unclassified | place: USA... | reverse complement strand
CTTTGCACCACCAGGCTGATGGCATGCTGCGAGCCGTTGGTGATCAGCACCTGTTCCGCCTGCGTGGGGATGCCCTGTGCGCTGAGGATGCGGCTCAGCGTATCCCGCAGCGGGTAGTAGCCGCAGTATTCGCCGTAGCTAAAGGCCTCTTCCGCGTGGCGGCTGAGCACTGACAGCAGCACTTTGCGAAATGCCTCCAGCGGGAACACCTTAGGGCTGCCGACGCCGGCGGCGAAGTTGATCAGCCCCTCCGGCAGCGGGGCGTCGGCATAGCCGTCCAGCCGCGAGGTGAGGGTGGTGAAGCTCTCCAGCGGGAAGGGGGCGTCGCTGGTCGGCCGGGCCGGGCGCGTTTGCGCCTGCGGGTGCGCAACATAGGCGCCGCTGCCGCGTCGCTGGTGCAAAAAGCCCTTGGCCGCCAGTTCGGCATAGGCGTTATCCACCGTCAAACGGCTGACCGCCAATTCGGCCGCCAGTGTGCGCGTCGAGGGCAGCTTGTCGCCATCCACGAACACGCCGGTGAGGATGGCGCGCCGCAGCGCTTCTTCGATCTGTAAATAGAGCGGAACGTCCTGCTCGCGATCTAACGGAATGTGCATGCGAAATTGGCCCGGTCAGGGAGAGAGATTTTTACTATACCCCATATCAACAGGGCTTCAAGCGCAGAAAAGTGGCCTGCATGACAAGGCCGAAAAGTGGCTATAGTGGGAAAATATGGCCGCGTTACACTGTGCGCCTGAGCATTTATGTCGCCATTTTCCCGAGGATCTCATGTCATTACCGTCAGGCGTTTCCGCCCGGCCTTTGCTGCCCGGCGCGCGTCTCTTTCAGGGCAGCCGCCAGGGTTACGTCATCGCCATTATCAGCGCCATGCTGCTGGCCTTTACCGCCATCATCATCCGCGCGCTGACCGAATACTATCACCTGCCGACCTTCGTGCTGGCGTTCTGGCGCGCGGCGCTGGTGGCGTTGGTGCTGTTACCGCTGCTGTTGCTGGTGAAACCGCAGTGGGCGCGCCTGCGCCGTGAACAGGTATTGTTCTACGCGCTTTACGGGCTGCTGCTGGCGCTGTTCAACAGCCTGTGGACGCTGTCGGTGGCGCTGAACGGCGCATCGGTGGCGACTATTCTGACCTACTGTTCGGTGGGCTTTACCGTGTTCCTCGGCTGGGTGATGTACAGCGAACGCCTGACGCTGCGCCAACTGCTGGTGATCGCCATCAGCCTGGGCGGCTGCTTCCTGGTCAGCAACGGCGACAGCATGGGCAACCAGCACTTCGACTTGTTGGGGCTGCTGGTGGGGATGCTGTCGGGCATCGGCTATACCCTGTATACCCTCGGCGGGCGGGTGGCCAGCGAACGGGGTTATCCGGTGTGGAACACCATTTTGTACGTTTTCGGTTTTTCGGCGCTGTATCAGCTGGTGTTCAACGCGGCGCTGACGGTGTTCCCGCTGGCGGCGTTCCACGGCATGGCCGGCTCTCTGTGGTTCCTGTCGCACGGCGCGCAGGGCATTCAGTGGAGCGGCTGGCTGTTGCTGCTGGCGCTGGCCGCCGGGCCGACGCTGTTGGGCTTCGGGTTGTATAACATCAGCCTGAAAACGCTGCCGCTGGCGGTAGCCAACCTGATCCTGTCGTTGGAGCTGGTTTTCACCGCGGTGATCGCCTATTTCCTGCTGGGGGAAAACATGAATCAGTTGCAGCTGCTGGGCAGCGCGTTGGTCATGGGTGGGGTGTTGCTATTGAAAAGCAAGACCGCCGAGGCGTGATCGGTTACCATTTCGCCTCGCAAGAGAGGCGGTAATCATGAATAACCCGAGATTGAAACGAGCGCTTATCGCTTGAATGGCCGTGTTGAGTGAACGACAACACGGCCACAGACATTCCGTTCCGTGGCTTTTATTCCCGTAACAAGAGAATACGCCATGTCCGAAAAACACTGGTCCAAAACCGAACTGCTGCATCAGACGGTGACCAACCCGAATATTATCGTCAAAGGCACCCACAGCTACTACAGCGACTGCTGGGATAACGGTTTCGAACGCTCGGTGGTGCGCTATCTGCACGGCGACGCGGTCAGCCGGCAATGGCAGCCGCTCGGTGAAATAGATCGCCTGCTGATCGGTGACTATGTCTGCATCGCGGCCGAAGCGGTGATCCTGATGGGGGGCAACCACACCCATCGCCTCGACTGGTTGAGCTTGTACCCGTTTATGGCAACCATTAAACAGGCTTACCGCCCCAAAGGCGATACCCGGCTGGGTGACGGTTGCTGGATTGGCATGCGGGCGATGTTGATGCCAGGGGTATCGATAGGCGAAGGGGCGATCGTCGCTGCCGGCAGCGTGGTGACCGGCGACGTTGAACCTTATGCCATCGTCGGCGGCAATCCGGCGAGGTTTATCCGTTGGCGATTCGCGCCGGAAGTCATCGCGCGCTTGCTCGCCTTGCGCCTCTATGACTTGTCCGAGGCGGACTTTGCGGTGATTCAGCCCTTGCTCGCCGATGACGATATCGATGCGTTGGAAAGGGGAATTGCGGCCTTGTGCCGTTAAACACAACGGGCGGGAAATTCCCGCCCTTTTCGCGTTACTCGGCCTTGGCCTCGGCCGCCGGATGGCGGCGCTTGCGCATCAGGCGCAGCAGCGGCGGCAGCGCCAGCACCGCGACGGCCAGCACCAGCAGCGTTTGCGCGATGCTGCTGCTCCACAGGATGTCGAATTCGCCGTTGCTGATCGACAGCGCGCGGCGCAGGTTCTGCTCCAGCATCTCACCCAGCACGAAGCCCAGAATCAGCGGCGACATCGGGAAGTGCATTTTCCGCAGGATATAGCCGAACACCCCCAACCCGACCATCAACAGCAGGTCGAAGGTGGTGCTGTGCACCGCATAAACCCCCACCGCGGAAACCGCGGCGATCGCCGGCACCAGGAACCACAGCGGGATGGTCAGCATGCGGGTGAACAGGCCAACCAGCGGCAGGTTCATGATCAGCAAGATGACGTTAGCGATCAGCAGCGCGGCGATCAGCCCCCAGACGATATCCGGTTGTTCGGTAAACATCGCCGGGCCGGGGGTGATGTTGTACAGCGTCAGCGCCCCCATCATCACCGCCGTGGTGCCGGATCCCGGCACCCCCAGCGTCAACATCGGAATGAACGAACCGCAGGCCGAGGCGTTGTTGGCCGCTTCCGGCGCCGCTACGCCGCGGATGTCGCCTTTGCCGAAGGTGTCGCTGTTGCCGCTGATTTTCTTCTCGGTCATGTAGGTCAGCGCGCTGGCGATGGTGGCGCCGGCGCCCGGCAGAATGCCGACGAAGAAGCCGATCACCGACGAACGCAGGGTAGGGCCTGCGCACTGCGCCGCCTCTTTGCGGTTGAACAGCAGCCGGCCGGTTTTACGCACCAGCTTTTGTCCGGCGCTGGTGCTTTCCAGCATCAGCAGAATTTCACTGACCGAGAACAGGCCGATCACCACCACGATAAACTGCACGCCGTCGGAGAGGTGCACGCTGTCGAAGGTAAAGCGGTAAACGCCGGTGTTGGCGTCGACGCCCACCGTCGCCAACCCCAGGCCGATCAGCGCCGCCAGCAGCGATTTCAGCGGGTTCTGGCTCATCATGCTGCCGAGGCAGGCGATGGCGAACACCATCAGGGCGAAATACTCCGCCGGGCCGAAGGCCAGCGACCAGCGGGCCAGCAGCGGCGCGAACAGAATGATGCCGCCGATGGCGATCATCGAGCCGACGAACGAGCTGACCGCCGAGATGGACAGCGCCACGCCGGCGCGCCCTTGCTGCGCCATCGGGTAGCCGTCCAGCGCGGTCATGATCGCCGCCGCATCGCCCGGCACGTTGAGCAGAATCGACGAGATGCGCCCGCCGTATTCGCAGCCGATATACACCGTCGCCAGCAGGATCAGCGCCGATTCGGCCGGCAGTTTGAGAGCGAACGCCAGCGGCAGCAGGATCGCCACGCCGTTGATCGGCCCCAGCCCAGGCAACAGGCCGACGATGGTGCCGACGAAGCAGCCGATCAGGGCGATAATCAGGTTTTGCGGCACCAGCGCCACTTCAAACCCTTGGGTCAAATACATCCAGGTATCCATCATCGCTCCCGTTAGCTCAGCCAGGCGCCGAGCGGCAGTGTGACATCGAGAAGTTGGTCAAAGGCGTAGTACAACGCTGCGCCCATGATGACGCCGGAGATGGCCGCCGCCGGCAGGCTGGCCTGAAACAGCAGGCCGATGCTGAACGTCAGCAGCGCGGTTGCCAGCGGGAAGCCGAGCCATTCAAACCCCCAGGCATACAGCACTAGGGTGATCACCAGCACCAGCAGCCGCTGCATCACTTTGTGGTGCGGCCATTCCACCGCCTGCGGGCGGCGCAGCAACAGCAGCGCCGCGCACAGCGCCATCAGGCTGAGGATCGCCAGCGGGAACGGGCGCGGCCCCAGCGGTTCATAGCTGTATTCGCTCTGGATGCCCCAGCCGATGAACAGCCCGCCGATACACAGCAGCAGCCAAAAGCCGGCAAAAATACGATCGCTCATGGTTTTCCCCTGCGGTTATTTGGCCAGGCCGAACACTTTCGCCTGCTCACGGTATTGGGCAACCTGATTCTTCACGTAGGCGTCCAGCTCTTTGCCGGTCAGGTTGAATTCGAACAGGCCGCGCAGATCGCGCTGCTGCTTGAATTCCTCGGTCGCCATCATTTTCTGGAAGGTGTCGATCCACCACTGATACTCTTCATCGCTGACTTTCGGCCCGACGTAGAAGCCGCGAATGATCGGCCACACCAGGCTGTATCCCTGCTCTTTGGCGGTCGGAATGTCGGCCAACTGGCCTGGCAGACGTTGCTCGGCATACACCGCCAGCACGCGGATCTTGTCGCCCTGCAGGTAAGGCACCATTTCGCTCAGATCGCCGGATACCGCCTGAATGTGGTTGCCCAGCAGCGCGGTGACCGGCTCTCCGCCGCCCTCGAACGCCACGTAGCGCATCTTGCGCGGATCCACGCCGACTTCGCGCGCCAGCAGCGCGGTTTTCATCCAGTCCTGGCTGCCGATGGAGGCGCCGGCGCCAAACACCACGCTGTTGGGATCTTTTTGGAAAGCGTCCATCAGGTCTTTCAGGGTTTTGTAAGGCGAGTCGGCGCGTACCGCGATCATGCCGTAGTCGGTACCGACCGCCGCCAGCCATTTCACGTCGTCCACGTTGTAGCGGCCGAACTTGCCCTGGGCCAGATTGAGCAGCGAGCCGCCGGAGAAGGCCACCACGGTGCCAAACTCCGCCGGGCGCTGCGCGACAATGGCGTTGTAGGCCACCGCGCCGACGCCGCCGGGCATATAGGTGACGCGCATTGGTTTATCAATGGCCTTGGTGTCCTGCAGCGATACCTGAATCAGTTTGCAGGTCAGATCGAAGCCGCCGCCGGGTTTGGCCGGCGCAATGCATTCGGTGCGTTTGGGCGCTTCCACGGCAAAGGCCTGAGAGGCCGCCAGCAACAGGGCGGCGGCGGTAAAGGTACGGGTCATTATTTTTTTCATTGTGACTTACCCTCGGTATTGGCTGATGGTGAATCCCGCCGAATGCGGTTGCGGAATTGTTAAAACAACAACCTTTCATTTACCTTTCAGTGGCCGGAAAAGTTTCCAGTCTGTGATTAGGGTCTCTTGTCGCGAGCGAACGGCGGGTGCGCTAACATAGAATGGGCGCAGAGAACAGCGCGCAAAACCGGTCAAAACCCTGTGTAATATCAGGATTGCCGATAGTCATTCGCGATAAAATCATCTGTAATAAAATGAATAGAGATGCAGTGATATGTTTTCGTTAGGGAAATTGTTTGGCGGCAGGGACAGCGCCAAGGTATGTGCGATTAAACGGTTGCCAGAGGTCTACGCCGAGATGGCGGGAGAGGCCGGGCAGTGTCGTGTGAAGCGCCTGCGCCCTGAGATTGGCGTATTTGAGCTGCATTTCGTCAACGCCGACGGTGAAAAGTATGCTTGCCCGATGACCGCCTGCGTGACCGGCATCGATCTGGTGTTTGCCGCCAACAACCGCTCCGTGCTGGTTTCTTCGCCGTTTACCGCCGACAAGCTGCGTCCGGTGTTGGATCTTGCTCTCGCCGATAGCCCCATCACGCTGATCTGACGCCGTCACACGATCGCGCGCCAGTACGCATAATTGTGTGTCAGCTCCCAAAACTGGCGGCGCGGCGCTCTTTTATCCCCTTATTTTCCATGCCATTCTCTGTTATCGACCTGTTAACAGACGCCGCGTCGGTGTCTGGTTGTTCAGGTAAATCAATGGAATGGGAACATGCGACTGTTATTGGTTGAAGATCACCCCGAACTGTCTCACTGGTTGCAAAAGGCGTTGACCGGCGCCGGATTTGCCGTCGACGTCGCGCCGGACGGCGTGGCCGCCGACCACCTGTTGCTTAATGAACGCTATGCGCTGGCGGTGCTGGATGTGGCGTTGCCGCGTCTGAACGGTCTCGATTTGCTGGCGCGCCTGCGCAAGCGCGGGCAGGATCTGCCGGTGCTGTTGCTGACGGCGCGCACCGACGTGACCGACCGGGTGAAAGGCCTGAATCTGGGGGCGGACGACTACCTGACCAAACCGTTCGAACTGGACGAGCTGGAGGCGCGCATTCGGGCGTTGCTGCGCCGCAGCGTCGGCGCCGCGCAGCCGGCATTGCAATACGGCGCGTTGACCTATCATGACGAAGGTTATTTCCTGCTGGAGAGCAAACCGCTGGCGCTGACGCCGCGCGAGCTGGCGGTGCTGACCGCGCTGATGCACCGGCGCGGCCGCCCGGTGGCCAAGCAGCAGCTGTTTGAGCAGGTGTTTACGCTGTCTGACGAGGCCAATCCGGAGAGCATCGAGCTTTACGTACACCGTTTGCGAAAAAAGCTGCAGGGCAGCGACGTGGCGATCGTCACGCTGCGCGGTCTGGGCTACAGCCTGGAACTGTGCAATGCGGTGGTTTAACGCGCCGCGTTCGCTGTTTTATCAACTGCTGCTATTTTTTGGCCTGCCGCTGCTGGCGCTGGGCGGCATCTCTATCTACACCCACTACTTCAGCGCCATGAGCGCCGCCACCCTAGCCTATGACCGCACGCTGCTGGCGTCGGCGCGCACCGTGGCGGAGCGGCTGGTGGTGCGCGAAGGCAAGCTGGCGGTCGATGTGCCTTATGTGGTGCTCGACAGCTTCGAGCGCAACATGAACGATCGGCTTTATTACGAGGTGATCTCGCCGCAGGGGAAAAGCATCTCGGGCTATGACGATTTGCCGTCGTTGCCGCCCCACATTCCACGCTCCACCCTCTATCCGGCATTGGTGCATTTCTACGATGCGGAATACCTCGGCCGGCCGATCCGCGTGGCGGCGCTGTTTCAACCGGTCAACGAGTCGGGCGTGAGCGGCATGGCGACCATTCTGGTGGCGGAAACCCTGGAATCGCGTCGTTACCTGGCGCGGCAGATGATGATCGCGGCGCTGTTGAGCCAGGGCACTGTGGTGGTGTTGACCCTGACCCTGGCGTTCGCGTTGCTCAAGCGGGTGTTGAAGCCGATGCGTAAACTCTCCGGCATCATGCTGCGGCGCGATCCGGGCGAACTGACGCCTTTGCCGCGGGTTCTTCCCTGGTCGGAGATGCAGCCGCTGCTGGTGGCATTTAATCGTTACATCGAACGGCTGCGGCTGATGGTGGCGCGTCAGGAACGCTTCAGCGCCGACGCCTCTCACCAACTGCGCACGCCGCTGGCGGTGCTGAAGACCCAGGTCGGGGTGGCGCTGGCCAGCGATCGGCCTCAGCAGTGGCGCGAAAGTCTGCAGGCGATGAGCGCGACGCTGGATAATACCGTGGCGCTGACCGACCGTCTGCTGCACCTCTCGCGCCTGAAGGCCAGCGAGCACAGCGCCGATCGCAAGCTGCAGCCGGTCAACCTGGCGCAGGTGCTGCGCGACGCCTGTTTCTCTCGCTTGCCGCAGGCGCGCAGCAAACAGATCGATCTCGGTTTCGAGGGTGAAGCGGCGTGTCAGGTCGCGGGGGAGCCGCTGCTGTTGGCCGAGCTGTGCGCCAATCTGTTGGACAACGCGCTGAAATACACGCCGCGCCAGGGCGTGGTGACCGCTCGCCTTACGCGGGATAAGGCAACGGGGGAAGGGGTGCTGGAGATTGAAGACAGCGGCCCGGGCATCGCCTTGCAGGACAAGGCGTTGGCGCTGCAGCCGTTTCATCGTTTGGACAACGTGGGCGATCAGCCGGGCGCCGGTTTGGGATTGGCGTTGGTGAAGGACATCACCGCGTATCACGGCACCCGCCCGGAGCTGTTGAGCTCCGCCGCGCTGGGCGGCCTGTTGGTGCGGGTGCGTTTCAGGTTGCTGGCTTAGGCCTGTTCTTTGCAGGAATCTGCGCCTGCCGCCGGGGCTTTGGCTTTACGCGTCAGCGGCGTGCGCAGCCGCTGCGACAGGATCACGCCCAGCAGGGTGATGCCGCCGCCGATCAGGTGGTAACCGTGCAATTGCTCATGCAGGAACAGCACCGCGATAGCGGCGGTAAACACCGGCGCCAGGTTCATGAAAATCGAGGTGGTGTTGGCGCCCAGGCGCAGGACGCCCTGGATCCACAGGTACGGCGCGATGATCGAGGCCGGAATGCCGGCGAACAGCACCAGCGGCAGGTTATGGCCGTTCAAGCCGACATCCTGCGCCATCAGGAAATTCGGCAGCAGCAACAGCACGCCGAACAGGATCTGCACGTAGAGCGATTGCCAGTTCGGCAGCGCGATGGCCCAGCGTTTGGTCAACACGCCATACAGCGCGTAAGAGGCGGTGGCGAGCAGCATCATCAATTCCCCTTTGCCGATACCGTGCTGCAACAGCGCGCCGGGCTGACCGCCGCTGACCAGCCAGATCAAACCGCAGAAGGAGAGAATGCTGCCGAGCAGCACGCCGACGGTCGGCGCAATGCGCAGCAGCACGATGCTGATCAGGATGGTCAGCAGTGGGATCAGCGACACGATGATGCCCATAAACAGCGCGCTGACGCTGTGCGCCGCGTAATAGGCCAGGCTTTGATACAGCACCATGCCGAGCAAGCCGAGGATCATCAGCTTCCACCAGTTGGCGCGCACCTGCGCCCAGTTGCGAAGCACGCCCGGCAGCACAAACGGCGTCAGGGCGATCAGAGCCAGCAGCCAGCGGTAGAGCGAGATGGCCGCCGGATCGATGGCGGTGGCGGAGAGTTTGCTGACGACGGCGTTAATCGACCAAATCAGCACGGCCAGCAGGGGGAAAAGCATATTCATGACAATTATTCTCAATAGCGTCCAACATGCTGGCTAGTCTACGCGTGTCCGGTTTATCATATATAGCGATATTCAGACAAAAATCGGCGTAAATAAGACAAATCACGGGACGAAACCATGCCAGAAATCCGCCATTTCCCCGAGTCGCTGATCCCGGCGCCAAACCCGGTGCAGTTTCGTTGCGAGGAGTTCAACGTCCGCACCGAATTCCAGCCGCACAGCCATACCTGGGGCCAATTGATGTGGGTCAAAGCCGGGGTGATGGTGCTGCGCATCGGCGGGCAGCGCTTTCTGGCGCCGCCGGAGTTCGTGCTGTGGACGCCGGCGGGCATCGAACACTCCTGTTACAACCAGCGGCTGGCGCAGTGCCGCATGGTGGACATCGCGCCGGCGCTGTGCGCCGGCATGCCGGCCGATCCTTGCCTGGTCAATGTGACGCCGATCTTTCGCGCCATCGCCGAGGATTTCTATGCGCGCAAACAGTACATTCCGCAGGCGGAGGCGGATTTGCGCCTCTGCCAGGTGCTGATCGACCAGCTGCATCTGTCGCCGCGACAGCAAACCTATCTGCCGTCGTCGGACGACAAGTTTTTGGCGCCGGTGCTGGAAGCGCTGGAACATTGCCCGGCGGACAACACCTCGCTGGCGACGTGGGCGAAGCGGGTATACACCACCGAGCGCACGCTGTCTCGCCGCTGCCAGCAGGATTTGGGCATGCCGTTCAGCGAATGGCGCCAGCGCCTGCGGTTTCTGCA
>Ga0308158_10005791_pt1 | contig 10068 bp, 8 predicted proteins | sample PhyBR2_FD_201038 | JGI IMG/M metagenome (GOLD analysis project Ga0308158, IMG submission 201038) | Phyllosphere microbial communities from UC Gill Tract Community Farm, Albany, California, United States - DLSLB.R2 | ecosystem: Host-associated > Plants > Phyllosphere > Unclassified | place: USA... | reverse complement strand
GTCCCCCGTCTTTGTGGACGCTGACGAGCATTTTCTCGTTGACCATCAGGGACCTGCCGCCGAACATCGAGACCTCCCGCGCCGCGGGCTCGGCTGCAAGCATCGACCTCAGGCGCGCAACGACCTGAGATTGCTGGGGAGTCATGGCATTCACTTGTTCAGGCCTGCCCGGTCGGCCGGTAGGACATGCGGTCAAAAATCAGCACGCTGTGCACGATCAAACCGTCTTCGACGGTGAAATACTCCGCGGCCGGGGTCGTGGCAGTGACGGCGGTCTGCGGGTAGTAGAACAGCGCCACCCGATCGCCCTCGGCGAATTCCGCGATCTCACCGATGCCGGTCAGCATTGGCGCGAAGCCGCCGATGAAGTCCCGGTAGGCGTTGATCCCTTTCAGATCCATTCCGGGGGCACGGCAGATGATGTCCTTGGAAACGCAGCTCATGGCCGTATCGATGTCTCCGGTGGTCCATGCTTGGTGATATTTCTTCACGATCCCGTGCGCGGTGCCCCGATTCATCGGATTCTCCCGTTCTTCCTTCTGCGCAAGCTGCTTGTGTCCTTTCTATTTTGGCAAGGGGTGTCAAGGACTGCACCTAATTCGCCGCCTGTCCCTGCCATGGCTTTCCACTTTCCGGATTCGGTCAACGGCTTGAGGTCAGAGAACTGCTCCGGCCAAACACCGTCCAAATACGAACGAACGGCCGCAAACCCCTCGGTGTTCACTGCAAAAACCTGCTGAGGGCCTTCTGGGGTATTGATGAAGAGTCCTGTTTTCCCCAGCGCCTCTAACTGATGAGAAGTCGTTTGCCGTGAAAGTTCTCCGGGCTCGGCAGTGGAGAGCATGGGTTGCTCGGCTAGATAGATGATCTTCAGGGACTCCCTGCGATTCGCATCGGTTTGCGTGCGCAACGACAGTCCAAGGTCGATGGCTGATGCTGAACCTTCCATGGCGCCTCCTGCAGCAAGTGGGCCCAGCGTAACAAAAATGCGGGCTTGTGCTCGTGAAAGTCAGCGTATTTGGAGAAGGGGAAAACGATCACTTGCCGAAAGGAGAGCCGAGATTTGCCGCGGCAATGAAATACCGCGTTTATCGGGCCGTTGTACAATCAACGCCAGCTGCAACCCTGACGCCCTTGAAGCGGCGTTCTCTCTGGCGGATTGGAAGAGGTGAAAACGCAAGCGGCAAGTATCGCATATTTAGTTGATGCCTGGCCCGAGCGGCATGCAAAGCCTAGACAACATTTTTGTTCGTTTGCTGGCACTCGCCGATGCCGATTCGACGAACCTTGGATACAGAAAAACCGCTTCAAGCACTCCGGTCAGGAGTTTTGAAGCGGTTATCTTGTTGGTGGGCCCTACCGGGATCGAACCGATGACATTCACGGTGTAAACGTGACGCTCTACCAGCTGAGCTAAAGGCCCTCCTGCAGTTTCAAACAAGGAATTTTCGCTCCTTCATCCGTCTTCTGCAACAAAAAATAATTTAGTACACCCGGGACTGACTTGGCAAATTGAACAAGGTAATTCCACAAAAGAGTGCCGAGCGTCACTATCGCAGCATGTGAATATTCGCCGTGCTGCGATCAAGGCTGGGGGCTGAAAGACGCAACGCTTCAGCGATCGCTAAATTTTCCGACCCGTGAGCCAAGCTGGGCCCATGAAGAAATCACTCGCATTCATATCACTGGCGCTATGCATTGCGCTACCCGCTTGCGGTGCGCAGGCTCGGTCCCAGACTCCTCTGGAATCAGCGGCATTGCCCACTGCCGCACAGAGCCGCGCTACCGAAACTGCAGATTTGGCTGGAAATTGGAAGCAGACGAATTCACTGGACCCCAACGCGTACCAGGCCGCGACGATCGACGAAGATTCCATCACCATTAATTGGGTCACGAATAATGGGGATACCTCGTCGCTTTATTGGGTTGGAACTTTCAAAACATTGGGGACATCAACAGGTTCCTACTCGTGGACCTCGAAACGCGATCGCAAAGCCACAGACAGCGCGATCTTGGCCTCGGGTGACGACACCAAGAAATTCACGTTCAAAGATGGCGAGATTTCCTACGAAGCAGGAATCATGGGCACCACAACAACAGTACGGCTGCGCAAACAGTCGAATTGAGCGCTGGGCGTCCACTATCGAGCTTGCAGCGTGTCGGATAAGCCGGGCATGCACGAAAAAATCCTCGATCCGGATGGATCGAGGATTTTTTTGCTTGGTGGGCCCTACCGGGATCGAACCGATGACATTCACGGTGTAAACGTGACGCTCTACCAGCTGAGCTAAAGGCCCTAACCATGTTCGCTTTGGAAGCCAACGAGGAATAACTTTACCGAGATATTTCCCAACGCGCAAATCGAGGCGGAGGCTTTTCGCGTGAACTGGAGCACAGTGCCTGCTCCCCGGTACTACAAGCCTTCGATAGCATCCATATAGTCTTGAATCGCTCGAGCTTCTGCCATCGCGCTGCGGAAAATCTTCTGCACCTGGCCGTCAACGACGAGCAAGGAAACGCGCGTAGCGACACCTTGAAGCTCGTCAAACGCACCGGCTTGCCGTGCAACTTCCCCGTGGGGCCAGAAGTCGGCAAGAAGCTCGAATTCAAGATCTAGCGATTCCGCATAGCTGCGCAGGGTGAATTTATGGTCAACCGATACGCCCACGATGCGCACCCCGCGTTCAGCAAAGTACTCATGCTCTTTATTAAGCGCCGCCAACTCCGAACCGCAAACCCTGGAAAATGCCCAGGGGAAAAAGACAACCAGCACCCGGCCTTGGGAAAGCCCGGTGCTGGTTATCGACTCACCGTATTGATTTTGCAGCGAGAAATCGAACAGGCGCGAACCTGCTTGAATCATTAGTTCTTCTTACGTGGGGCCAGGCGGGCTGCAGACCAGTCCTCCGAAACACCTTCACTTGTAGTCACGTGCAGGCCGGCACTCGGTGCCTCCTGCTGGATTAGTGCTGGGGATACGTGACCTTCGCGGCCCTGCTTCGGGGTCAGCAGCCAAACAATGCCGCTTTCCTCCAGGCAGTTCAACGCGTCCATCAACGAATCAACAAGGTCTCCATCGCCATCGCGCCACCAGAAGATAACTGCGTCGACAACGTCATGATCCTCTTCGGTGAGCAGCTCTGAACCAATCAGATCCTCGATCGAGTCGCGCAGATCGTAATCCACGTCATCGTCGTAACCCAGTTCCTGAATAAGGTCTTCATTTTGGAACCCCATTTTTTTGGCGGGCTCCAGATTTGCCGATACGGCGTCGCTCACTTCATTCCTCCTGCTGGTGCAAAGCGTTACTACCAACGAAACACGGTTTTCCTGTTCCATTCAAGCGCTGCAGCAATAACACGCCGAACAAATATAACCCACGATACAGTGGTCCACATCATATCGACAGGAGCGTCAGGCCGATAGCACCTATACCGTGTTGCCCAAGTCACTTGAAAAGTCTTATTTAAGCGCTATTTGGCTCAGAATTGTGCTCCCAAGCCCGCAAAAAGGACATTAGAGTTGCATATGAACCGACAGTGCACATCACTCCAGTGTTACTGCACCCGTTGTCCCAAAACCGTCGCATCGCAGTGGAAAACTGCAACGCAGCGGAGCCGCAATTCAATCAAGGAGCTTCCGTGGCTGTAGAGGAACACATCTCCCAGATCCGTAGCGGGTTGACTTACCAGCTTTCAGATCGGGATCCTGAGGAAACTCAGGAATGGATGGACTCGTTTGATTCTCTCGTAGAATCCCAGGGCACCGAGCGTGCTCAGTTCATTATCCGCTCGCTATTGCAGCGTGCAGGTGCAAAGTCCGTGGGTGTCCCCCATGTGACCACCACCGACTACGTGAACACTATTCCTGTGGACCAGGAACCAGACTTCCCGGGCGATGAAGCCATCGAACGCCGCTACCGCGCCTTCATGCGCTGGAATGCAGCCATCATGGTGCACCGCGCCCAGAACCCGGCCATCGGCGTTGGCGGCCACATCTCCACCTACGCTGGTGCAGCCACCCTCTACGAAGTGGGCTTCAACCACTTCTTCCGTGGCAAGAACCACCCAGGCGGCGGCGACCAGGTCTTCTTCCAGGGCCACGCCTCGCCGGGCATGTACGCCCGCGCCTTCCTCGAAGGCCGCTTGTCCGAAGAGGACATGGACGGCTTCCGCCAGGAGCACTCCAAGGAAGGCCACGCGCTTCCTTCCTACCCGCACCCGCGTTCGCTTCCCGACTTCTGGGAATTCCCGACCGTGTCGATGGGCATCGGCCCAGCTAACGCCATCTACCAGGCACAGCTGAACCGCTACCTGCAAAACCGCGGCATCAAGGACACCTCCGACCAGCAGGTCTGGGCCTTCCTTGGCGACGGCGAAATGGACGAGCCGGAGTCGCGCGGGTTCCTGCAGCTGGCTGCCAACGAAAAGCTGGACAACCTGAACTTCGTCATCAACTGCAACCTGCAGCGCCTGGACGGCCCGGTTCGCGGTAACGGCAAGATCATGCAGGAACTGGAAGCCTTCTTCCGCGGTGCTGGCTGGAACGTCATCAAGGTCACCTGGGGCCGCGAGTGGGATGCCCTGCTCGAAGCCGACAAGACCAATGCCTTGGTCGACATCATGAACCAGACCCCGGATGGCGACTACCAGACCTACAAGGCGGAGTCCGGCGCCTTCGTGCGCGAGCACTTCTTCGGCCAGCGTCCGGAAACCAAGGAATTGGTTGCCGACATGACCGACGACGAGATCTGGAACCTCAAGCGCGGTGGCCACGACTACCACAAGGTCTACGCCGCCTACAAGGCTGCCGTCGAGTTCAAGGGCAAGCCAACCGTCATCCTGGCCAAGACCGTCAAGGGCTACGGCCTGGGTTCGCACTTCGAGGCTCGCAACGCGACCCACCAGATGAAGAAGCTGACCATGGAAGACCTCAAGGGCTTCCGCGATCACCTGCGCATCCCGATCACCGACGAGCAGCTCGAAGCCGATCTGTACTCGCCACCGTACTTCCGCCCATCCGAGGATTCGCCGGAGTTCAAGTACATGATGGAACGCCGCGCGGCCCTGGGCGGCTCGGTGCCAACCCGCCGCAAGGAAACCTCGGTCAAGCTCCCGCTGCCAGGCGACAAGGCATACGCCATCGCCAAGCGCGGCTCGGGCAAGCAGCAGGCAGCCACCACCATGGCCTTCGTCCGCCTGCTCAAGGACCTGATGCGCGACAAGGAATTCGGCCACCGCATCGTGCCGATCGTTCCTGATGAGTCCCGCACCTTCGGCATGGACTCGTTCTTCCCGACCGCGAAGATCTACAACCCAGGTGGCCAGAACTACCTGTCCGTGGACCGCGACCTGGTTCTGGCCTACAAGGAATCCCCTCAGGGCCAGCTGATCCACCCGGGCATCAACGAGGCCGGCGCCGTCGCAGCATTCACCGCTGCCGGCACCAGCTACTCGACCCACGACGAACCGCTGATCCCGATCTACGTGTTCTACTCGATGTTCGGCTTCCAGCGCACCGGCGACCAGTTCTGGGCCGCCGGCGACCAGATGACCCGTGGCTTCATCATCGGCGCTACCGCCGGCCGCACCACCCTGACCGGTGAAGGCCTGCAGCACGCCGACGGCCACTCGCCGATCCTGGCTTCGACCAACCCGGCCGTGATCACCTACGATCCTGCCTATGGTTACGAAATCGGCCACATCATGCGCTCCGGCCTGGACCGCATGTACGGCGGGACCCACCAGGATCCAAACGTCATGTACTACCTGACCGTGTACAACGAGCCGATCAGCCAGCCAGCTGAGCCGGAAAACGTCGACGTCGAGGGCATCATCAAGGGCATCCACCTGCTCAAGGAAGCCACCACCGACGGCCCGCGCGCACAGCTGCTGGCCTCCGGCGTGGCCGTGCCATGGGCGCTGGAAGCACAGGAAATCCTCGCCGAAGAGTGGGGCGTTTCCGCCGATGTCTGGTCGGTGACTTCGTGGAACGAACTGGCCCGCGACGGCCAGAACGCCGACGCCGAGGTGCTCATCGATCCTTCCAAGGCTCGCCGCACCCCGTACGTGACCAGCAAGCTGGAGTCCACCCCGGGCCCGGTCATCGCGACCACCGACTACATGCGCGCCGTGCCTGAGCAGATCCGCCCCTACGTGCCAGGTGAATTCCACACCCTGGGCGCGGACGGCTTCGGCTTCTCGGACACCCGTGCAGCGGCCCGCCGCTTCTTCAAGATCGATGCCCACTCGCTGGTGGTCCAGACCTTGCAGTCGCTGGTTGAGCGCGGCGAAATCCCTGCGGACACCGCAGTGAAGGCCCACGCCAAGTACGATCTGAACAACCCGAACGCCGGCAAGTCCGGCAACGCTGGCGGCGACGCCTAAGCACCCACGGGTCGGCACTTGTGCCAGATCGGCTCCTGCCCCGCAACGGATTTTCCGCTGCGGGGCAGGAGCTTTTTAATCACCCTTCTTGGCATGGGCATGGCGGAGGAAAAATCACTAAGCTTGAAAGCATGAGTCCCGAACTCGAAGCCGCCACGCCGAAAAACCGATCCAGCCAGCCACAGCCGCCGAGCCCGCAAACGCTCAAGCGGCTCCAAAGCCATATCGGGGTCCTGTCCACCACCGCCCTGAAGTATCTTGACCAGCAGCTGCCCTGGTACCGCTCGCTGGATCCGAACGAGCGCGCGGCCCTGGGCCTGATCGCCCAAAAGGGCATCTCCACTTTTGTCACCTGGTACGAGGATCCGTCCTCCACCCCATCATGGGTGGTCACCGACGTCTTTGGGGCAGCTCCCACCGAATTGACCCGTTCGATCTCGCTGCAAAAGGCCTTGGGGCTGCTGCGCACCATCGTGGAGGTCGTCGAATCCCAGGTTCCGGATATCGCCACGGAGTCCGAGCAGGCCGCCCTGCGCGAGGCGGTGCTGCGCTACTCCCGCGAGGTGGCCTTTGCCGCCGCCGACGTGTACGCGCGTGCTGCCGAAACCCGTGGCGCTTGGGACTCCCGGCTGGAAGCCCACGTGGTGGATGCGGTGCTCCACGGCGAGCCCCATGACTCGCTGGCTTCGCGGATTGCCGCCATCGGCTGGAAGTCGCAAAAGGACATCCGCATCTTGGTGGGCACCACCCCGGCAGCCAATTCGGCCACCTTCGTCACGACCTTGCGCCGGGTCGCCACCCGCTATTCGCGCGATTCGCTGGTGGGGGTGCTCGGCGACCGCTCGGTGCTGATGCTCTCGGATACCAAATTCGACGACGTCGACCTCACCCGCTTCACCCGGTTCTTCGGCCCGGGCCCGGTGGTGTACTCGCCGCTGGCCGCCACCGTCAAGGACATGCACCATGCCGCGGTGGCCGCGGTCGCCGGCTACAGCGCCGCACGCGCCTGGCCGCAGGCGCCCAATCCGGTCAGCACCGATGATTTGTGGCCCGAACGCGCGTGCAATGGCGATCAGCTGGCACGCACGGCGCTGATCGAACAGGTGTATCAGCCGCTGCAGCAAGCCTCCAACGGTCTGCTTGAAACCCTCTCCAGCTATCTGGCGCTGGGGCATTCGCTGGAAGGCACCGCGCGCGAGCTCTTTGTCCATGCCAATACCGTGCGTTATCGGCTCAAGCGGGTCAGCGAGGTCAGCGGCTGGGACCCGCTGGTGCCGCGTGACGCTTTTGTGCTCCAGTCCGCATTGCTCTACGGCCGGCTCCACGAGTTCAACTTGTAGGCTTCACCCAAAGAATGGGCATGGCGCACAACACCATTTTGCTCGCTCATAGCGCATTACGTGGGAATTCCGGTGGGGCATGGGATACTGTTTTGTAGAGTTCCTACAAATAGCCACCTTGAGCTTGGTACCGAAATGAAGCGCGAAAAGCTCCTAGAATTTGGAAAGCTGTAAGAGTGTTAGCAATCGTTTGCCCCGGACAGGGCTCCCAGACCCCAGGTTTCCTCGCCGAATGGCTCGAAGTTGAGGGTGTTGCCGATCATCTGGCAGCCCTGAGCGCCATTACCGAGCGCGACCTCACCGCCCACGGAACCGTCTCCGACGAAGAGACCATCAAGGACACCGCCGTCGCGCAGCCGCTGATTGTCGTCGCAGGCCTGGTGACCGCCCGTGCGCTGTTCGGCGATCACTTGCCAGCAGGCAGCATCGTTGCCGGCCACTCGGTCGGCGAAATCACCGCTTCGGCACTGGCTGGCGCCTTGGCTGAATCCGATGCAATGAACTTCGTCAAGGTCCGCGCCAATGCCATGGCCGAAGCGGCCGCAGCCACCCCGACCGGCATGGCCGCCGTGCTCGGTGGCGATCCTGAAGAGGTCCTCGCGGCCTTGGACGGTTTCGGGCTCACCCCGGCCAACGCCAATGGCGGCGGGCAGATCGTTGCCGCGGGAACCACCGAACAGCTGGCCGAACTGGTCGAGAATCCACCAGCCAAGGCCCGTGTGATCCCCTTGAAGGTTGCCGGCGCATTCCACACCTCGCACATGCAGCCAGCGGTGGGCACCTTGAAGGAATTGGCCGATACCCTCACGCCCGCTGACCCGAGCGTGCGCCTGCTCTCGAACTTCGATGGCCAGCCGGTCGCTGACGGCCAGGCCAACCTCGACTCCCTGGTAGCCCAGGTCTCCCGCCCGGTGCGCTGGGATCTGTGCATGGAGACCCTGGCCGAAGCCGGCGTCACCGGAGTCTTGGAACTGGCACCAGCTGGCACCCTGGTGGGCTTGGCCCGCCGCGGGCTGAAGGGCGTGAAGACCCTCGCGGTCAAGTCGCCTGCCGACCTTGAAGCTGCCCAGGCCTTCATCGCCGAGCACACTGCCAGCTAACCGGCAGAACTCAAAGATTTGCGCGCCGAACCAGTCATGATGCCACCGGCGGGCTCATCTCTGGCCTAAGCTTTAAACCGACGAAACTGCGGTGCGTGATTCATGCACCATCGTTTCAGCACATCGGCTCGCGACGGGAACCTGTCCGCAGGGATCTGTTTCAGCCACAAAGAACACCGGAGTCCTCCGGCAACTGAAGAAAAGGAGCCATCCATGGCTAGCAACGAAGAAATCCTGGCGGGCCTCGCCGAAATCGTCAACTCCGAGACCGGCCTGGACGAAGCAGACGTGCAGCTGGACAAGTCCTTCACCGAGGACCTGGACATCGACTCGATCTCGATGATGACCATCGTCGTAGAGGCAGAAGAGAAGTTCGACGTAAAGATTCCGGACGAGGAAGTCAAGAACCTGAAGACCGTAGGCGACGCTGTCAGCTTCATCGCTTCGGTTCAGGCCTAAGCTTTCGGCGTTAATCGCCACACCGTTGCGCGGGCAAGCCGTGCGCATCGGCCGGTACGTCAAGCCGGCCCCCTAAATTTCTTAATCGCACAGTAGAGAGTTTGATGATGGCGCGCAAAGTAGTGATCACCGGTCTCGGAGCCACCACCCCAATCGGCGGGGACGTCCCCACCCTCTGGGCCAACGCTTTGAAGGGCGTCTCCGGCGCCGCAACCCTGGATGATGCCTGGGTGAAGGAATACGACCTTCCGGTCACCTTCGCTGCGCGCGCTTCCGTTCAGCCAACCGAGGTTCTCACCCGCCCGGAAACCAAGCGCATGGATCCTTCCACGCAGTTCGCTGTCGTTGCCTCGCGCGAAGCATGGGCCGACTCAGGCCTGAGCAAGGAAGACATCGACCAGAACAAGCTTGCCGTGGCCTTCGCTACCGGCATCGGCGGTGTCTGGACCCTGCTGAACGCCTGGGACACCCTGCGCGAAAAGGGCCCCCGCCGCGTTTTGCCAATGACTGTCCCGATGCTGATGCCCAACGGCCCAGCAGCTGCGGTGTCCCTGGACCTGGGTGCCGCCGGTGGCGCCCACACCCCGGTCTCCGCTTGCGCTTCGGGCACCGAGGCCATGCACGTTGGCCTGGAACTGATCCGCTCGGGCAAGGCCGATGTCGTGATGGTTGGTGGCGCTGAAGCAGCCATCCACCCCATGCCAATGGCTGCTTTCTCCTCGATGCATGCGCTCTCGCGCCGCAATGACGATCCTGCCAAGGCCTCCCGCCCGTACGACATCG
>Ga0308158_10005790_pt1 | contig 10068 bp, 4 predicted proteins | sample PhyBR2_FD_201038 | JGI IMG/M metagenome (GOLD analysis project Ga0308158, IMG submission 201038) | Phyllosphere microbial communities from UC Gill Tract Community Farm, Albany, California, United States - DLSLB.R2 | ecosystem: Host-associated > Plants > Phyllosphere > Unclassified | place: USA... | reverse complement strand
CCACGATCCGCATCGGCATCGCACCTCCCGAGGCGACCAACCAGGCCCCGTACGCCGTGAAGGATGCCGTGGTCGTGCGTCCCGGCCGCTCGGTGGCGGTCCCGGTGCTGGCGAACGACTCCGATCCCGAGGGCGATGAGATCCGCCTGGTGAAGAACGGCATCGAAGTCCCCAAGGACTCCGGGATGACCGCGAAGGCATCCGGCGACCGCGTGATCGTGAAGGTGCCGGACAAGGAGATGGAGGCGTCGCTGGAGTACACGATCCGCGACGCGAAGGGCGCCGAAGCGACCGCCCCCATCCTCGTGACGGTCGACAAGGATGTTCCGCTGATCCCGCCCATCGCCCGTGATGACCGGCTCCGGGTGGAGGACCTGAAGGATTCCCTCACCGCCGACATCGACATCCTCGCCAACGACGAGGACCCCGACGGCACGGTCGACGGGCTCAAGGTCACGGTCGACTCCGGCGCCAAGCTCGTCGACGCCCGCAAGGCCCGGGTCACGGTCACCGACCAGCGTCAGCTGATCCGGTACACGATCACCGACCAGGACGAGCAGGAAGCGTCCGCGTTCATCTTCGTGCCCTCGCTCGACGAGCTCGGACCGGCACTGCGCTCGACCAAGCCGGTCGAGGTCAAGAGCGGCGAGACGAAGCAGCTCAAGCTCTCCGACTACGTCGCGGTCGCGGGTGGCGGCAGTGTGCGCCTGACGGAGGCATCCAAGGTCAGCGCCGCCCATGCCAACGGCGACAACCTGATCAAGGACGAGACCACGCTCGTGTACACGTCGAAGAAGGGCTTCTTCGGCGACGACGCGCTCAACTTCGAGGTGACCGACGGCAAGACGCTGGAGGACCCGAAGGGGCGTCGCAGCACGCTGTCGATTCCGATCACCGTGCTGCCCCCGGAGAACCAGCCGCCCGTGTTCGTCAACGGTCAGGTCGACGTCGCGCCGGGGGAGAAGGCGACGTCGCTGGACCTCGCCGCGCTCACCACGGACCCGGACAAGGCGGATGCCGGGAAGATCCAGTACCGGATCTCGAAGCAGCCCGGCGACGGCATAAATGCGCGACTGGAGGGCACCCGGCTCCTCGTGGACGCCTCCTCGAGCACACCCAAGGGCACGAACGCGATGGTGTCGCTGAGCATCACCGACGGCACGACCGAGCCCGTCGAGGGCAACGTCTCCGTGAACGTCACGGCATCCACGCGCAGCCTCGCCGTGGCGAGCCCCGACACCCTCGACGAGGCCGATCAGGGCAAGACCTACAAGATCCCGGTCCTGACCAACGACATCAACCCGTTCGCCGACGAGGGCACGCCCCTGAAGCTGCTCTCGGCCGAGCGCGAGAGCGGCGACGGCACCGCTCGCGTGGTCGGCGACCAGGTGGAGATCACCCCCGGTGCGAAGTTCGTGGGCGTGATGGTGGTGCGGTATCGCATTCAGGATGCGACGAAGGACCCCGACCGTGAGGTCGACGGCCGCATCACCGTGACGGTGCAGGGCGTCCCCGACGCACCCGGTGTGCCGCGGGTGACGACGGTCGAGGATCGCACGGTGGTGCTGAACTGGTCGGCCCCGTCGAACAACGGCGCCGAGATCGACCACTACACGGTCACCTCCACCGGCGGCCGGCCGTACACGAAGACCTGCCAGACCACCACCTGCACGCTGGACGGGCTCGTCAACAACGTCGAGTACACCTTCAAGGTCACGGCGCACAACCGCGTGGGCGACGGTCCGGCCTCCCCGTTGTCGGAGCCTGCGCGCCCGGATGTGCGTCCGGAGCGGCCTCAGCCGCCGAAGCTGGTGTTCGGCGACAAGTCGTTGAAGGTGTCGTGGACTCCTCCGCAGTCGAACGGTTCTCCGGTCGACTCCTACACGCTGCAGATCTCGCCCGCCCCGCTGAGCGGTTCCTCGGAGCGGAAGGTCGGCAATGTCACGTCGCTGACGTGGGATGGGCTGGAGAACGGCACGAACTATCAGGTGCAGGTGCAGGCGCACAACCAGGCACCCGATCCCTCCGACTACAGCCTCTGGTCGCTCGGAGAGACGCCCGCAGGCGTCCCGGGCACTGTTCCGGCCCCGACCGTCGTCAGCGCGCCGTCCGTCGGCACCGAAGCCCAGATGACCGTCCGGTGGACGGCGGCAGACCCGAACGGCGACGCGATCAAGAACTACGATCTGCTCGTCTACCGCGGCGGTGCGCTCTACCAGACCCTCCCTGCCGGGACCGCGACGTCGAAGACGGTGACCGTTCCGACGAACTCCTCCGACTACACCTACGCGGTGAAGGCGACGAACAAGGCGGGCACGAGCGATGCCGGTCCGCAGTCCGCGCCGCAGCGCGCGTTCGGCAAGCCTGGGGCGCCGACCAACGTGGTCGCCCGAGAGGGTGACCGGATCATCCTGGTCAACTTCGTCATGCCCGAGTCCGCACTCAACGGCGCGAACAGCAACGAGATCCGCTACCAGTACCTGATCACGGGCGGTGCCTGGACGAACTGGGACGGCACCAGCGCGATCCCGGCGAACAACGGCACGGGCTACACCGTTCAGGTGCGGGCGTACTCCGTGGTCGGCGGCCAGCAGTCCCAGCCCGGTAACGCGTCCGCTCCGTCGAACCAGGTGATTCCCTACGGCGCCCCCTTCGCTCCGACCGGATCGGCATCGAAGTCGGGTGACAAGGCCATCCTGCTCACCTGGAACGCCAACGGCTCGTACAACGGCCGACCCATCACGACGTACATCAACGTGGACGGCAACGGATGGGAGAAGGTGGCTTCCAGCGGCAGCCGCACCGTCGGCAACGGCTACGACCAGACGCACAAGATCCGGGTCAAGGCAGTCGCCTCACAGGGCGGCGAGGCACTGTCGCCGGTGTACGACGCGACCACGAGCCCACAGCCGATCAAGGCGAGCCTCGGACCGGGCGCGGCGGTGAGCGGATGCTCCGCCGTGGGCGGCGGCGACTGCCACAAGTTCAGGATCACGACGACCAGTGCTTTCAAGGCCGGCAGCTACAACGTCGAGTGCTACGCCGGCGGTACGAAGTTCGCGAGCAACGCGGGCTACCCCGTGAAGATCCCGTCCGGCAGCTGGGTGGACGTCGACTGCTACAACGGCTTCTCCCGCGACAAGATGCTCAAGATCATCGGCGGAGATCCAGGCAGCATTAGTGCGACGTTCGGTTAGCCGAGCAACGACCATCCCCCAGATTCAGACTTCCCACCACTCGAGAAGAAGAGACACCGACATGACAATGACCCCCGAACAGGCCGCCTGGTTCCAGAGCACCTTCACCCGCCTGGTGGAGAACATCGACAAGGCGCTGCAGGGCAAGCCCGAGGTCGTGAGCCTGGTGCTCTCCGCCATGCTCGCCGAGGGCCACGTGCTGCTCGAGGACGCGCCCGGCACTGGCAAGACGAGCCTCGCCAAGGCGCTGGCCGCCACGGTGCAGGGCACCAGCTCGCGCATCCAGTTCACCCCCGACCTGCTGCCGTCGGACGTGACGGGCGTGACGATCTACGACCAGCAGAACCACAAGTTCGAGTTCCACAAGGGCCCGATCTTCGCGTCGATCGTGCTCGCGGATGAGATCAACCGCGCCTCGCCGAAGACCCAGTCGGCACTGCTCGAGGTCATGGAGGAGTCGCGCGTCACCGTCGACGGCGTCACTCACGAGGCCGGCCGTCCGTTCCTGGTGATCGCGACCCAGAACCCCGTCGAGCAGGCCGGAACCTATAAGCTGCCCGAGGCGCAGCTGGACCGCTTCCTCATCAAGACCTCGATCGGCTACCCCAGCCTGGCGGTCACCGAGAGCATCCTCGCCGGTGCCGCACAGCGCAACCCCTCTGCGGGACTCGCCGCGGTCATCACCACCAGCGCCGTCGCCGACATGGCGGACCTGGCGGCCACCGTGCACGTCGAGCCCGCCGTGCTGCGGTACGCCGCCGAGCTCGCCGAGGCGACGCGCGGCGACAGCGCCATCAAGCTCGGCGTCTCGGTGCGCGGTGCGATCGCCATGATCCGCATCGCCAAGGTGTGGGCCGCCGCGCACGGCCGCCACTACGTTCTGCCTGACGACATCAAGGCCCTCGCCCGTCCGGTGTGGCAGCACCGTCTCATGCTCGACGCGGAGGCGGAGTTCGCCGGCACCACCGCTGACACCGTCATCGCACGGGTCCTCGACACGGTCGCGGCACCCCAGGCGCGGACGAACGCCTGATGGCGGCGGATGCGATCGCGGCACCCCGGGCGGCGGACCGCGAGGCCGGATGGCGCGACATCGTCGCGGTCATCGGCGCGCGCGTCCTCGACCGCCTGCGGCGCATCGCGGCCGTCATCCGCCCCCTCGGCTGGACGGTGATGGCGCTCGCGGTCGCAGCGTGGGTCACCGGTCAGCTGCTCGGCTGGCAGGAGGTCGTGGTCACCGGTCTCGTGCTGGCCGCGGTCGCCGTCATCTGCGCGCTGTTCCTGATCGGCCGCACCGAGTACGACGTCTCCCTCGACCTCGCGCGCACCCGCGTGGTGGTGGGGGAGCGCGCGGTCGGCGCGCTGACCCTGCTCAACCGCGGATCGCGCGCGATCCTGCCCTCGCGGGTGGTGCTGCCGGTCGGCGCCGGACGTGGCGAGTTCTCGATCGGCCGTCTGGCTCCCGGCCAGGAGGCCGAGGAGCTGTTCGCCATCCCCACGCAGCGCCGTGCCGTCGTCAAGGTCGGCCCGGTGAGCGTGGTGCGCGGCGACCCACTGGGGCTGTTCGAGCGCGCTCACCGTCGCGACGACCCGGTCGACCTGTACGTGCACCCGAAGACAACGCTGTTCGGCGGCCAGTCCCTCGGCTTCCTGCGCGACCTCGAGGGACTCCCCGCAGCGGACCTGTCGCGCGACGACGTCTCCTTCCACGCCCTGCTGGAGTACCAGCCCGGCGATGACCTGCGCCACGTGCACTGGCGGTCGACGGCCCGCACCGGCACGATGATGGTGCGCCAGTTCGAGGAGACCCGCCGCTCGCACTTCGTGATCGGCCTGACGCGCTCGCCCCGCGACTACCGCAGCGACGAGGACTTCGAGCTCGCGATCTCGGTCGCCGGATCCATCGGCCTGCGCGCCCTGCGCGACTCGCAGAAGGTCGACGTGCGCGTGCAGGGTCGTGAGCTGCCTGCCGGCACCGGCAAGCAGCTGCTGGACTCGCTGTCCATGGTGGAGCACTCGCGTCCCCGCGACGGCGGCGTGCCCGAGCTCGCCGGCGTGCTGGCGGCGACCACGGCATCCGCCAGCGTCGTCGCCCTGGTGTGCGGCTCCGCAGTCTCCAGCGAGGACCTGCGGCTCGCCTGCTCGCGGATGCCGTTCGGCGCACGCGTGATCGCCGTGGTCGTGCAGGGCGGCGTCGAGCAGCCCGCGCTGCGCCGCATCGCGGATGCCGATGTCGTCACGATCGGAGCGCTCGACCAGCTCCCTCTCGCTCTCCAGAAGGTGCTCGCATGACCTCCACCTCGATGACGTCATCGACCTCGAAGGGTGCCCCGCTGCCGCTGCGGCGCTGGATCCTCGACCTCTCCGCGACCGCGCTTCTGATGGTGGTGGCGCTGCTCGGCTTCTGGCCGAGCTTCGCCGGGCCGTCGTTCCTCGGTGCGGCTCTCGGCGGGATGCTGCTGGGGCTGGCCATCGCGGCGGTGTGCACCTGGCGCCGCTGGGGCATCCTGATCATCGCCGGGCTCACGATCGCCGCCTACTTCCTCTTCGGCGGTGCGCTCGCACTGCCGCAGACGGCCCTGGCCGGATTCGTGCCGACGATCGAGACGCTGAAGAGCCTCGCCCTCGGCGCGGTGACCTCGTGGAAGCAGCTGCTCACGACGGTGGCCCCGGTGTCCGCGGCGGACGGCCACCTCGTCGTCCCGTTCATCGTGGCCCTGGTGGCGACGGTGACGACCGCCTCGCTGGCCCTCCGGCTGCGTCAGGTGTGGTGGGCGCTCATCCCCGCGGCATCCGCTCTCATCCTGGTCATCGCGCTCGGCGTGCCCGACCCCGCATTCCCGCTGGTGCAGGGTGTGATCTTCGCCGCGGTGACGGCCGTGTGGATGTCGCTGCGCGTCTGGTGGGCGCCCCAGAACAGCGCCGTCGACGTCTCCGAGGTCGACCCGACCCGGGCTGCGCACATGCGCACCCGCCGGCTGCTCGGCGGGGTCGCCGTGCTGGCGGTCGCCGGCATCGCCGGCGCCGGACTGGGCGCGGTCGCGCAGCCCGCGGAGCCGCGGCACGTGTTCCGCGACGCGATCGTCCCGCCGTTCAACATCCGGGACTACCCGAGCCCGCTGCAGGCGTTCCGCAAGAACGTCCGCGACCAGGTGGACAAGACCCTCTTCACGGTCACCGGTCTGCCGGAGGGCGCACGCGTGCGCCTGGCGGCGATGGACGACTGGGACGGCGTGGTCTACAACGTCACGGACGGCGGCCCCGGCACCTCCAGTGCGTTCACCCCGCTGCGTTCCAACATGGCGGCGGGGGTCGAGGGCAAGCAGGCCTCGCTCCGCTTCGACATCGGCGACTACAGCGGCGTCTGGGTGCCGGGCACCGCGACCGAGGATCTGGTCGCCTTCGACGGCGCCCGTGCCGACGAGCTGCGCCGCAGCGGCTACCACAACAGCGCCACCGGGACCACGGTCGTCACCGCGGGGCTCCGCAAGGGCGACACCTACAAGATCGACGCGGTGTTCCCGAAGATCCCCACCGACGAGGAGCTCGGCGACACCCCCATCGTGAAGATGCGGCTGCCCGAGCTGCACAACGTGCCCGAGGAGCTCAGCACTCTGGCCGCCGAGACCGTCACCGACGCGAAGACGCCGATCGCTCAGGTGCGCGCGCTCGAGACCTACCTGTCGAAGAAGGGCTTCTTCAGCCACGGTCTGGGCGCGCAGGCGCACCTCTCCCGTGCCGGGCACGGCGCCGAGCGCATCACGACGCTCATCGGCGGCACCCAGATGGTCGGCGACGACGAGCAGTACGCGGTCACGATGGCGCTGATGGCGCGTGAGATCGGCATCCCCGCCCGCGTGGTGATGGGGTACTACCCGAAGAAGGACAGCAAGACCGGCAACGTCTTCAAGGTCACGGGCGACGACGTGCACGCCTGGGTCGAGGTCAACTTCGCCGGCTACGGCTGGCTGCCGTTCGACCCGACGCCGCCGGAGGACCAGGTCCCGCAGGACCAGAACACCAAGCCGCGCGTCGACCCGAAGCCGCAGGTGCTGCAGCCGCCGCCCCCGCCGCAGGAGCCGGTCGACCTGCCCCCGACGGTGCCGGACGACCGCCAGCCCGAGGACGACACCCCGAACATCCTCGCGATCATCGGTGCGATCCTCGCCATCGGCGGCGTCTCGCTGCTGGTGCTGCTGATCCTCAGCTCCCCGTTCATCGTGATCGGCGCGTGGAAGGCATCCCGCCGTCGTGCGCGCCGCAACGCCGAGCGCACGGCCGATCGCATCAGCGGTGGCTGGGACGAGCTCACCGACCGTGCGATCGACTACGGCGCACGTCTCGCACCGGGCGGAACCAGGGTGGAGGAGGCGGCGACCGTGTCGGCCGCGCTGGCGCTCCCCGCGGCGACCGCTCTGGCCGACCGCGCCGACGATCAGGTGTTCGGTCCGGACGACCCCAGCCAGGAGGAGGTCGACGCCTTCTGGGCGGAGGTCGACGCTCTGGTCGGCGGGCTCGGCCAGGAGGCCGGATTCTGGAAGCGCACCAAGGCGCGGCTCAGCCTGCGCTCGCTCACCGGCGGGGGCCGTGTCGCGGCCCGGCTGCAGGAGCTGAAGGATGCGGCGGCCGCGCGTGTGCGCCGTGAACCTGGCAACATCGACAGCAAGACCACGCGATCCGAGAGCGAGACCTCATGACGATGCTTCCCCTCGGCGAGGTCGCGCCGATCAAGCGGCGGGCCATCGCCTACATCATCGACGCCGCCATCGGCTTCGCGATCAGCGTGGTCGTCCCGACGATCATCCTGATCGTCGTCGTCATGAGCACGCGGGATCTGCTCACCTCACTGCTGATCGCCGCTCCGCTGTTCAGCATCCTCGGCCTCGCCTGGGTGCTGGTCTACACGTTCATGCAGGCAGGACGAGGGTCGATCGGCATGCGCGCCCAGGGACTCCGGCTGGCGAACGCCGCCGACGGCTCGCCGCTGGGCTTCGGCCGCGCGCTGCTGCGCAACGTGATCTGGGGTCTGGCCGCATCGATCGTCGTCGGGTACTTCACGGTGCTCTTCGACGGCTCGGGCCGGTTCCAGGGCTGGCATGACAAGGTCGGCGGCGCCGTCATGCTCATGGACAGCACGCGCGGGCAGGCCGCGCCGGTGCACCAGCAGGACGGTGCGGCGCTGCCGTTCCTGCCCGGACAGGCACCCGAGGGCGCAGCTCCGGCAGCGCCGGCCGGGATGCCGGGGTTCGCCGCGCCGCAGGCGCCCCAGACCGCGATGCCCGGATTCGCACAGCCCTCGCCCGCAGGCGCGTTCGCGCCTCCGGCGGTACCCGGCGCGGCCCCCGCCGAGCCGGCCGCCGTTCCGGCACAGGACCCGCAGCAGCCCGATGACGACGAGTTCGCCGAGCACACCGTGCTGTCGCCGCCGGCCCGGCATGCGGCTCCCAGCACGCCGCCGATCCACCGCGATCTGCCCGACGACCCGCTGATCTCCTTCGTGCCCGGCGTGACCCAGGAGCCCGTGCGTCCCGCCGCGGCGCCCGCTCCCGTTGAGCCGGTGACGCCGGTCGCCGAGCCGGCCGCGTTCCCGGCCCCCGCGGCTCCGGTCGCCCCCGCGGCTCCGGCGGCGCCTGCGGACGCGCCCGCGTTCCCGGCCCCGGCGGCTCCGGCTCCCGTGCCGGCCGAGACCGGCCCGACACCGATCGAGACGGTGGCCGCGCGCCTGGGCTCCGTGCCTCCCGTCGCGCCGGCGCCCGCCGAGCTGGCATCCGCGCCGCAGGATGCGACGCCCGCTGCCGTCCCCGTCACGGCGGAGAACCCGGTCGCGCCGATGGCAGCGCCGACCGCGTCCGCACCACTCGTCACGGACCCCGACGACGACGACATCGAGTCCACCCGCATCAGCGTCCCCGGTCACCGCCTGGTGTTCACCTGGGACGACGGGCAGCGTGCGACCGTCTCCGGGCGCACCGTGTTCGGCCGCAATCCCGAGGAGCGCGACGGTGCGGTCAACGTCGCCGTCCGCGACGAGACCCGTTCGCTGTCCAAGACGCACTTCGAAGCCGGAGCGGACGCCCGCGGCGGCTGGGTGATGGACCGGCAGTCGACCAACGGGACCGTGATCGTGCGCGAGGGCGTGCGCATCGCGTGCCCCCCAGGCACCCGTGTTCCCGTGCGTCTGGGCGACGCCCTCGAGATCGGCGACCGCATCGTCACCATCGGAGGTTACGTGTGACCGCGCCGATCCTGACCGCCAGCGGGCGCTCCACCGACGTGGGGGCCCGCCGCAAGCTCAACGAGGACTCCCACCTGGCGAACGCGCCGCTGTTCATCGTCGCCGACGGCATGGGCGGGCACGACGCCGGCGAGGTCGCCAGTGCCACGGTCATCGAGCACTTCTCGGCCCTGGTCGGCCAGGACGCGCTCTCGATCGCGCAGGTGCGCGACACCCTGGCATCCGCTCGGGAGGCGGTCGGCGCCATCGGCCAGCACGGCTCCGCGGGCGCGGGCACGACCCTCAGCGGCGTCGCGGTCGCCACGGTGGACGGACTCGGCTACTGGCTGGTGCTGAACATCGGCGACTCCCGCACGTACCAGTTCTCGAACGGTGAGCTCGAGCAGATCACCGTCGACCACTCCTACGTGCAGGAGCTGATCGAAGAGGGCGAGATCACCCCCGAGCAGGCCAACACCGACCCTCGGCGCAACATCATCACGCGTGCGATCGGCGCGGGCAGCGTCGGCGACGCCGACTACTGGCTCTTCCCCGCCGAGCGCGGCGACCGGATGCTGGTCTGCTCCGACGGGCTGACCACCGAGGTGTCCGACGAGCGCATCGCCGAGGTGCTGGGCAGCGAGCGCGACCCGCAGC
>Ga0308158_10005788_pt1 | contig 10070 bp, 8 predicted proteins | sample PhyBR2_FD_201038 | JGI IMG/M metagenome (GOLD analysis project Ga0308158, IMG submission 201038) | Phyllosphere microbial communities from UC Gill Tract Community Farm, Albany, California, United States - DLSLB.R2 | ecosystem: Host-associated > Plants > Phyllosphere > Unclassified | place: USA... | reverse complement strand
CGTGAAACCCATTGCCGCGAACATCGATCAAATTATTATCGTGTCAGCCATTCTGCCAGAGCTGTCATTGAACATTATCGATCGCTACCTGGTGGCCAGCGAAACGCTGGATATTGAGCCCCTGCTGCTGCTGAACAAAATCGATCTGCTGGATGACAACGCACGTGCATTGGTTGATGAGCAGATGGAGATTTACCGCAAGATTGGTTATCGCGTCTTGATGGTTTCCAGCCATGCGAAAGATGGCCTGAATGCGCTGCAGAATGCGTTGACTGACCGGATAAGCATCTTTGCGGGTCAGTCTGGCGTAGGCAAATCCAGTCTGCTGAATGCCCTGCTCGGCTTCGACCAACAGAAAGAGACGGCCATTCTGACTAACGACGTTTCTGACGTATCCGGGCTGGGTCAACACACAACCACCGCATCCCGGCTTTATCATTTTCCAGAAGGCGGGGACGTTATTGATTCTCCCGGCGTACGTGAGTTTGGTTTGTGGCATCTTGAGCCGGAACAAATCACGCGTGGATTTGTCGAATTCCGTGCATTCTTAGGTGATTGTAAGTTTCGTGACTGCAAACATGACACCGATCCGGGCTGTGCGATTCGTGAAGCCGTTGAAAACGGAAAAATCGATCAATCCCGCTTCTATAACTACCACCGTATTCTGGAAAGCATGGCACAAATGAAAAGCCGGAAAAACTTCGCTGAGAGTGAAGATTAAGGCCCGTAACGACGTATTCGCCATCTGACTGGGGCGCTGTTACAATCCGCTCCCTTTTTGTCAATGTTATGAAAGATAGCCAGGAGGCTAGGGTGTTTGATCGTTTTAAACTCGGCTTGAATCACATTCTCCCAAAAAAATGGCTGACTGAACTTGCAGGTTGGGGAGCAAGCCGTCGCGGCGGCTGGCTGACAAAACTGGTCATTGATGGTTTTGTCTGGTACTACAAAGTCGATATGGCGGAAGCGCGTAAACCTGATACAGCCAGTTACCGCACCTTTAACGATTTTTTTGTGCGCCCGTTGAAAGACGATGCACGCCCGATCGATACCGATGCCAGCCTGATCGTCCTGCCTGCTGATGGCGCAATAAGCCAGCTCGGACGTATTGAAGGCGACCAGATTTTCCAGGCGAAAGGCCACTATTACACGATTGATGCCCTGCTGGCCGGTAATGAGCAAATGGCCGCCCAGTTTCGTGATGGCGCATTCGCCACCACCTATCTGGCACCGCGCGATTATCACCGCGTACACATGCCATGTAACGGTATCCTGCGGGAAATGATCTACGTGCCCGGCGATCTTTACTCCGTTAATCCACTGACCGCACGCAATATCCCTAATCTCTTTGCCCGTAACGAGCGCGTAATTTGTTACTTTGAGACCGATATGGGACCTATGGTGCAAATTCTGGTGGGTGCCACCATCGTCGGCAGCATTGAAACGGTTTGGGCGGGCACAGTGACGCCGCCACGCGAAGGGATTATCAAACGCTGGCATTACCCGGCAGCCGATCATGACGGTGCCGTCGTATTACTTAAAGGTCAGGAAATGGGCCGCTTCAAACTGGGTTCAACCGTTATCAATCTGTTTGCGCCTGGCAGGATCAAACTGGCAGAAAGCATTGAGGCCGAAACTAAAGTTCGGTTGGGCCAGCCTATGGCGATCGCCCTTCCACTGACGACTACCGCGCCTGACGCTGTCGAGTAGAACCTATGTTCGTGCGTTCGATCTTTTGTCTGCTGCTGAGCCTCTGGCTCAGCACTGCCACGCTAGCCGCCACTCTGCCTGATGCCAGCCAACTCAAACAGCAGTTGGAAGAGGTCAAAGCAGGGAAAAATTCCGCCTCGCAAACCGAGCAAATCCAGTCGCTGGAGGCCGCCCTGGCCTCGCTTTCTGAACGCGATGATGCTATCGAACGCGCGCAACAGTACCAGCAGGTTATAGATGATTTCCCGCGCCTTGCCCGTGAGCTGAGGCAGCAGATCGCCACGCTTAACGACAACGCTAAGAGCGTGCGCAGCACTATGAGCAGCGCGGAGCTGGAACAAGAGATCCTGCAAATCAGCAGTCAGTTGATCGAAGAAGGACGCCAGGCGCAGCAGGAGCAGGACCGCGCCAGGGAGATCAGTGACTCCTTGTCGCAGCTGCCGCAGCAGCAAACAGAAGCGCGCCGTGCATTAACCGAGAGTGAGCGGCGCTTACAAAGCGCGGGCAGCGCTGCCACACCGGCCGGTCAGGCCCAGCTAGTGGCACGCCAGGCAGAAAATGCTGCGAACAAAGCCAAAGTGGATGAGTATGAGCTGGCGCAGCTGTCAGCAAATAATCGTCAGGAGCTGGCTCGCATGCGCGCCGAAGTGCATCAGCGCAAAGTGACCCAGCTCGATAATTATCTGCAGGCTTTGCGTAATCAGTTGAACGAGCAACGTCAGCGCGAGGCGGAAACCGCGCTGGCACGGACGGAACAGCTGGCGGAAAACAGCGGCGATTTACCGCCCGCGATTAGCGAGCAGTTTCGTGTTAACCGCGATTTATCTGGTGCGCTGAACCAGCAGGCGCAGCGCATGGATCTGGTCGCCTCGCAACAGCGCCTCGCGACGAATCAAATTATCCAGGTACGTCAGGCGCTGGCGACGTTACGGGAGCAGTCTCAATGGCTGGGCGCCTCTAACTTACTCGGTGATGCGCTTCGCGCGCAGGTTGCGCGTTTACCTGATATGCCGAAGTCGCAGCAGATCGACAATGAAATGGCACAGCTGCGCGTCCAGCGCCTGCATTATGAAGATCTGCTTGAACGTCAGAACGCACTGCGTAAAGCCCATCAGGCAGACGGGCAACCTTTTACCAGTGACCAAAAACGTATTCTGGATGCACAGTTAAAAACGCAGCGAGAACTGCTGAATTCCCTGATTTCTGGCTGCGATACGCTGATTCTGGAAATCACCAAACTTAAAGTTGCCAATACTCAGCTCCAGGATGCGTTAACCGAAGTTAAAGATGCCACGCATCGCTATCTGTTCTGGACGGCTGATGTTAGCCCTATTTCATTAAGCTATCCTCTGGACGTGGCGAAAGGCCTGTCCCATTTGCTGACCCTGGATACGCTGGGGCAGCTTGGCAAAGCCCTGGCGATGATGTTTACCAGCCGCAGTACCGTCTTACCCATTCTGGGTGCAGTGCTGCTGGTCGGTTTTAGCCTTAGCACACGTCGTCACTTCAATGCTTTTCTTGAGCGCTCAGCCAGCAAGGTCGGCAAGGTCACTCAGGATCGCTTCCGCCTGACCATCCGAACCGTGTTCTGGTCGATTCTGGTGGCGCTTCCGCTTCCCGTGCTTTGGGCAACTCTGGGATACGGCCTGCAAAATGCCTGGCCCTATCCTGTCGCTGTGGCCATTGGCGATGGCATCACAGCTACCCTGCCTCTGCTGTGGATATTCATGGTCAGCGCCCAGTTTGCCCGTTCTAACGGCCTGTTTATCGTGCACTTCCGCTGGCCGCAGGTGCGCGTGGCACGCGCGATGCGCTACTACTCATTGAGTATTGGCCTGATCGTGCCCTTGATCATGCTGCTGATAACTTTTGACAACCTTGACGATCGCCTGTTTTCAGCAACGCTTGGCCGGCTGTGTTTTATTTTAATCTGCGGTGCCCTGAGTATTGTCACGGTGAGCCTGAAGCGAGCGGGTATTCCGCTTTACCTTGATAAAGAAGGTAACGGCGAAAATATGATTAACCGCCTGCTGTGGAATATCATGATCGCCATTCCGTTGCTGGCGGCGCTGGCCTCAATGATTGGCTATCTTGAAACGGCTCAGGCGCTGCTGGCGCGTCTGGAAACCTCCGTGGCAATCTGGTTTTTCCTGCTGGTTATTTACCATATCATCCGTCGCTGGATGCTGATTCAACGACGCAGGTTGGGTTTCGATCGCGCACGTCAGCGTCGGGCCGACATGCTGGCCAACCGCGCACGTAATGAAGAAGAAAAAGATCAGGCGCAAAACACTGACGTCATTGAAATTGAAGAGCCTGTGATCGATTTAGATGCAATCAGCGCCCAGTCACTGCGTCTGGTGCGTTCGATTCTGACGCTGATTGCACTGGTCTCATTTATTGTCCTGTGGTCAGAAATCCATTCTGCGTTTGGTTTCCTTGAGAATATCCGCTTATGGGATGTGAACACCTCCGTACAGGGCGTGGAAAGCATTCAACCTATTACGTTGGGTGCCGTCCTGATCGCCATTCTGGTGTTCGTGATTACTACGCAGTTGGTGCGTAATATGCCCGCCCTGCTTGAACTGGCGCTGTTGCAGCATCTTGATTTGTCGCCAGGCACAGGTTATGCCATCACCACACTGACTAAATATCTGTTGTTGCTGATTGGTGGCTTGCTGGGCTTCTCATTGATTGGGATTGAATGGTCGAAGCTACAATGGCTGGTGACCGGCCTGGGTGTTGGCCTGGGATTTGGCCTGCAGGAGATTTTTGCGAATTTTATCTCCGGTCTGATTATCCTGTTTGAAAAACCCATTCGTATCGGCGATACCGTCACTATTCGCGATCTGACTGGCAGTATTACGCGCATTAACACCCGCGCCACCACAATTACCGACTGGGATCGCAAAGAGATTATTGTGCCCAATAAGGCCTTTATCACAGAACAGTTCGTTAACTGGTCGCTGTCAGACTCCGTCACCCGCGTGGTGCTGACCATCCCTGCACCTGCGCAGGTAAGCAGCGAGGAGGTGACTACCTTGCTGAAACTGGCGGCTGAACGTTGCAGCTATGTCCTGGATACACCACCGCCGGAAGTCTTCCTGGTGGATTTGCAACAGGGCATACAGTTGTTTGAACTGCGTGTGCATGCGGCCGAGATGGGCCATCGCATGCCGCTTCGCCATGAATTACATCAGCTTATCCTGCATGGCTTTGCCGAACATGGCATTGAAATGCCGTTCCCACCGTTCCAGATGCGTGTCGAAACCTTAAGCAGAAAAAGCGCTGCCGGGACGGGGGCGCCAACAACGCGGACCTTCAGATCAGGCGGGTTGTAAAATAAAAAACGCCCGGTATGACCGGGCGTTTTCCTGTTTGGGCGGTGATATTATTGCTTCACAAACGCTTCGCCCTGGGCGATATCTTTTTTCAGGGTTTCCAACATGCCTTCCAGCGCCTGCTGCTCAAACGGACTCAGCGCACCGACAGCTTTATGCTCCGCGATACCGTTCTTACCCAACAGCAGCGGTTGCGAGAAGAAACGGGCATGCTCACCCTCGCCTTCAACGTAGGCACACTCCACAACATTCGCTTCGCCGTTTAAAGCACGGACCAGTGACAGACCAAAACGTGCGGCGGCCTGCCCCATAGATAACGTTGCTGAACCCCCGCCGGCCTTCGCTTCCACCACTTCTGTACCGGCATTCTGGATACGTTTGGTGAGATCTGCGACTTCCTGCTCGCTGAAGGTGACGCCAGGAACCTGAGACAGTAACGGCAGAATAGTGACACCGGAGTGCCCACCGATCACCGGGACTTCTACTTCGCCAGGTTTTTTACCTTTGAGTTCAGCCACAAAGGTGTTGGCGCGAATAATGTCCAGCGTCGTTACGCCAAACAGACGATTCTTGTCATAAACACCGTGTTTCTTCAGCACCTCAGCCGCAATCGCCACTGTGGTGTTAACAGGGTTGGTGATCACCCCAATCAACGCTTTAGGTGCCGTAGTGGCAACCTGCTCAATGAGATTACGCACAATGCCAGCATTGACGTTAAACAGATCGGCGCGATCCATACCGGGTTTGCGTGCAACCCCGGCGGAGATAAGCACGACATCAGCACCTTTTAAAGCGGGGGTGGCATCTTCTCCACTGAAACCCTTGACCTTAACCGCGGTAGGAATGTGGCTAAGATCGACCGCAACGCCCGGTGTAACGGGAGCAATGTCGTAGAGAGAAAGTTCTGAACCTGCGGGAAGCTGGGTTTTGAGTAGAAGTGCTAGCGCCTGGCCTATGCCACCAGCGGCACCGAGTACGGCAACTTTCATTCATAACTCCTTATTAAGATGGGGCAGAGAAAAGCAGAAATTCCATCTGTGTCAGACCTAAATCAACTGCTCAGGCGATTACGCGCATCCGCGACTATTTTACGTGCTTACGCACGTAATCTCCGGATTAAAAACGCACGTAATCATCTCACTATCTTCCTCACGCCGGATTGCAGTCAGATGGCAGACCTGTTCGTCCCGTCAGCATTACCTTGGGTAAGTGACATTCACAAATGCAGCCTTTCCACCCGGTAACCCTCCAGAGTGTGATCGATATAACCTGAGACCGACAATCTTGACGTCGGCAGACAGAGAACGGCAGTGTACATTTTTATTTTCTTACCTCATCAATAATATAACACCTTTGCAACCTTTGCCTTTTCAGGCTGTGAGCTGGGTTTTGGTCTGAGTAAATTCTTTGCTATTATCGCCGCCCGCGATGGATACCGCTTCGTACAATTAACAACCGATTGCATAAAAATTCATTTATATGCATAATAATGACTTTACTGCGGCCCGAACCGCGGTTTTTCTTACGTTTACTGGTAACTTATGCGAAACCCATCGAAACAAGACGATCTGATCAAAGCCTTCAAGGCTTTATTAAAAGAAGAAAAATTCAGTTCTCAGGGCGAAATTGTTCAGGCGCTGCAGGAAGACGGCTTTGAGAACATCAACCAGTCAAAAGTTTCTCGGATGCTGACAAAGTTTGGCGCGGTGCGCACCCGCAATGCCAAAATGGAAATGGTGTACTGTTTACCCGCCGAACTCGGGGTGCCTACCACGACCAGCCCTCTGAAGAATCTGGTTCTGGACATTGACTACAATGACGCGCTGGTGGTGATCCATACCAGTCCTGGTGCCGCACAGTTGATTGCTCGCCTGCTGGATTCTCTGGGTAAGTCCGAAGGTATCCTTGGCACCATTGCTGGTGATGACACTATCTTTATTACCCCAGCCCGCGCCTTTACCGTCAAACAACTTCACGACGCGATCCTTGTGCTGTTTGAACAAGAGTTGTAGTCGTTACGCCTTACCGGCAGCACACTGCCGGTTTACCCTGCCCTTTCTCTTTCATCCCTTCTCCAGACCATCGCTCGCCAAATACATTATTTTTCAATGATTTAACATTAAGCTGTGATGCTTTCAGAACAAGAAATATTGGTCATACCTTTTATGCTACTTACCATTACGCGCTATTTTACACTGCTTTACATTCAAATAGTGGCGCTATCACCCAGGCAAAAATAGTTAAGCAGCCAGATCGACCATGATTTTTCGCACTAAAAGTTAAAGTCACGCATCTTACTGTTTTTATGCGTAATTACCTGCCTGAGATAGGTTTTTCACCAATTTTAATAACTTTTGGTTATAAAAAAATCCCATAAGGTTAAATTGAGTCAACAAAACATTATTAGGCAGGTATTAATTTCTGCCGTTATTAGTCCTATACTTACTTTCGTGATGTGAATCACACTAATAAAAAAGAAGAACAACCACGACGAGGACATCTTTTATGAAAATTAAAACTACCATCGCTGCCTTAAGCATTTTATCTGCCCTGTCATTCGGCGCTTCAGCAGCAGATTATATCTCTGCTTCGCAAGCACAGAATCTGCAATCTGTCGGCACAGTCAGTGTCAGTGGTGTGGCCGGTGCGCCATCCGATATCAGACAGCAACTGAGCGATAAAGCCGATCAGCAAGGTGCAAAAGCCTTCCGTGTTATTGAGGCCTACAACGATGGCAACTATCACGCGACCGCTGAGCTGTACAAATAAAATCGTTGGTACTGACAGGTAACCAGCTGCTATCCACGCGTTCGCTGGTTAAACATTATTACCGGAGAATGAATCATGAAAACCCAATTAACGATTGCCGCGCTGAGCCTGGCTTCACTGCTCTCTTTTGGTGCTAACGCCGCCAGCATGGTAACGAATCAACAGGCGCAGGATATGAACCTGCAGCCGCTGAATCAAACAATTAGCGTGAGTGGTATCAACGGCGACCAGACCAATATTCGCCAGGTCCTGTCGCAGAAAGCCGATGCACAAGGTGCAGGCCACTACCGCGTCATTGAGAACAACCGTGACGATACCTTCCACGTCACCGCTGAACTGTACAAATAAGCTATCCGCGGCCAGGCGGCCGCCCCTGACAAGATCGACGACCCGCTCTATGTTATTCATTCCGCAGGTTGTTGATATAAATGAGGAAAAATCATGAAAATCAAAGCAACCATCGCAACTCTTAGTCTGCTCTCCGTAATGACTTTTGGCGCTTCCGCAGCGCAACTCGTGACAGCAGACCAAACGCAGAACTTGCAACCTGTGGGAACCGTAAGCATCAGTGGCGTTGCAGGTGCCCCTGTCGACTACCGTTCACAGCTGTCTCAGAAGGCAGATGAACAAGGTGCCAGCGCTTATAAAATTATTGAAGCGAACACCGGTGACAGCTATCACATCACCGCGCAGCTGTATAAATAGTTCCTCGTCTTAAGTATGACGAACCCTTTAGCCCCGCTCGCCGGGGCTTTTTTTATGTCCGTCAAACAGAGAAAGTCCGGCATTTGTCACGATCATGCCGGGAACCCGAAGCCGTTCTGGCAGCATAAAAGGGGGTTATCGCGGTGTTCAGAGATGCCAGTAGGCAGATATCGCGAGGCGGTGGCGGAAAGACGTTCATGACCGCCGATACGATCAGCACGCCAGCGGCTAACAGAGAGAAACGTTAGTGAGAAAGCTGTGTCAGATCCTCGTCGGACAGCCCTGTCATTGTGATGACGGTGCTGCGATCGAGTCCACTTTTCAGCATGGTGTGAGCGATTTTAAGTGCGGCGGCACGTTCACCCTCACTGCGGCCTTTCTCAAGACCACGTTGTTCACCGAGCTGAATACCTTTCTCGAGGCCTTTCTGCTCAAGTTGCTGGGCAATGGTCATTAGTGCGTCCCCGTGTTGCGGCACTCGCTGTGCCAAATTACGTAAAAAAGCGTCGGCATCAGACGCTTCGCCCGCCTGCACGATATAGTGTACCAACGATATAACCTGTGATGAAGAAAGATATCCGGTGAGTAAAACAGGGGCCAGTTTATCAATCAGCTCCGCCAGATCGCGTTGATGGATATGCTTCTGCAGTAATGTCAGCGCGGCCATGCTGCGATGACCGACAATATCATCATCCGGTATGACGGTAACATCCACCAGCGGAAAGGCGCTACCGTACAGCTTAGCGGCGAGCGCAGGCGTTGTGAATTCGTCCAGCCATCGGGTACTGAAAGGGTAAGGGCTACGTTTACCACTGTAGAATAAAACCGGTATCACGAGTGGGATCGTTTTATATCCCGCATCAAGGTGGCGCTGCATGGCCGCTATCGCATAGCGCATCATCCTGAATGCCATATGCCTGTCCGGAGAAGACTGATGTTCAATCAGCACATGGATATATCCCTCGTCGCGGCGCGTGGTTTTTAAGCTGTAAAGCACATCACTAAAATACTGACGTAGATCCTTTTCAACAAAAGATCCTGACTCCAGCTTCAGCGTGCTCAGATCGCAAATAGCGAGAAACTCTGCTGGAAGATGCAGTTCCATAAAATCACGCGCGATGGCGGGCTGAGACAGAAACTGCCGGAATGTCGCATCGTGGGGCGTGAGTGGGCTTTTTTTTCTTTTCATTTAACCTGACCAGACCATAACGGGCGCAGGTTATCACGCTCTAAAAATTTGAAGAGAAACCAAACAAGAGGTTGCGAGGGCTGTCGAGAAATGTCGATTTTCTGCCACCGGTTAACCCACCGAACACTGAGGATGTCTTAACGTGGTGGCATGCTATCGAGCGGTAGGTTATACGACGTTAAACTGGAGCTGTCCTTCCAGCTCTTCTTCAGCCTCGTCGAACAACAGAATTAAGGCACCATAGCGGCGTTTTTGCCCCTGGCCAAGATTCACAAATTCAATTTTTAACGGCATGGGTAGCCCCTGGCTGACAATGACGTCCCAGAGCCCATCGAGATCGCAGATAAACCGCGCTT
>Ga0308158_10005784_pt1 | contig 10075 bp, 4 predicted proteins | sample PhyBR2_FD_201038 | JGI IMG/M metagenome (GOLD analysis project Ga0308158, IMG submission 201038) | Phyllosphere microbial communities from UC Gill Tract Community Farm, Albany, California, United States - DLSLB.R2 | ecosystem: Host-associated > Plants > Phyllosphere > Unclassified | place: USA... | reverse complement strand
TAATATTTTTACTGACAACACCACTTACATCTGTATTGCCTTAGCCTTATTTGCTTCATATTATGGCAATAAATATGTGGATGCTTCCGAAAAAAGACGCGGAATTGTAACTGCTATTGCCATTGAATCAATTTTAAAATTAGTTTTCTTTTTAATCATTGGTATCTACGTAACTTATTTTGTTTTTGATGGTTTTGAAGACATTTACACCAAAGCATCGGTCTTAGAGAATTTTGATAAAAAAAACACCATCGGCGGTTTACCTAACGGACTCAACTGGTTTTTTCTGTGTCTCATTTCTATGTGTGCCATCTTTATTTTACCAAGACAATTTCACACAGCCATTGTAGAAAACAATCAGGAAAAACACGTCCGGACTGCCATTTGGCTCCTCCCGCTCTATTTATTACTTTTTAATATTTTTGTATTTCCCATTGCCTGGGGAGGAAACATTATTTTTGAAAATCAAGGACTCAATTCCGATACTTATTCACTATTAATTCCGCAGCATTTCAACAATAATTTCCTGACTGCCATTGTATTTTTGGGAGGATTTTCGGCAGCCATTTCTATGATTATTGTTTCCTCAATTACATTAGCAACCATGCTCAGCAACAACCTTTTAATTCCTTATGGTTTTATTGGTTCACTGGAAAACACCTCACAAGAAAAAAACACCAAACGAATCGTTCTTAGCCGAAAAATAGGAATCTTTTCCCTCATTATTTTAGCCTATATTATCTATCGTGTTTTCATTTTAGATTATACTTTAGTTTCCATCGGATTGGTTTCTTTTGTAATCATTGCCCAGTTAGCGCCCTCTTTTTTTGGAGGTTTATTTTGGAGAAGAGGCTCTAAAAAAGGAGCTATAACAGGAATTATAGCCGGATTTTTAGTTTGTTTTTACACCTTATTAGTCCCTTATGCCCTTGGCACAACAAAATCCGCAAGTACTTTTGTACAGGAAGGTCCTTGGGGCATAGCACTGCTGAAACCTTTCCAGCTTTTTGGATTGAATTATTTAGAACCAATTCCACAGGCGGTTTTTTGGAGCCTGTTAGTCAATTTCCTAAGTTACATGGCGGTTTCGGTAAGTTTTAGTGGTAATTACAGGGAACGCAATTACGCTGAAATGTTTGTCGATATTGACAAATACATCACCAATCACGAGAATGCTTATGTATGGAAGGGGACGGCGAATATTTCGGACATTCAAAAAATATTAGAGCGTTTTCTGGGGGTTGAAAGAACCCAACGCGCCATGACCATTTTTAAGCTGAAATACAATATCGACAAAGACAACGAGATTGCCGATGCGCGTTTTATCAAATTTGCCGAAAATTTATTGACAGGACATATCGGTACAGCTTCCGCCAAAATAGTTATTGCCAGTGTAGCCAAAGAAGACAAAATAAGCTTGCCTGAAGTTTTGCGAATTCTGGAAGAGTCGAAAGAAAACATTGTCATCAATAAAAAATTGACTGAAAGTTCAAATGAACTAAAAGTATTATCCGAGCAACTTCAAATTGCAAATAAGGAACTCATTAACAAAGACATTCAAAAAGACGAATTTCTGGACACGGTAACACATGAATTAAGAACGCCTATAACAGCAATACGGGCAGCTACCGAAATCCTACATGACGACGAAAATATTCCTGCTGAAGTACGCCAAAAATTTCTGCAAAATATCATCTCCGAATCAGACCGACTCAACCGTTTGATTGACAAAATATTAGATTTAGAAAAATTTGAAACCGGGAAACAAAAAATTTATCTTTCTAAGAACAACATTTGCCAAACCATCAACAACACCCTTGAGTCGCTGCAACAATTAATAGCCAACAAAAATATATACGTTGATTTCAAAGATCAATCCCGTGAAATAAAAGCCTTCTACGACGAAGAACGCATTATTCAGGTATTACATAATTTATTTTCGAATGCGATAAAATTCTGCGAAAGCATAGCCGGAAAAATCACTATTAAACTCATAGAAAATCCTGATTTTGTATCGGTCAGCATTCACAACAACGGAAAGGAAATAAAACCCGAAGATTTCGAAGCCATCTTCGACAAATTTTACCAATCCCGAAATCAAAACGTAAAAAAACCGATTGGAAGTGGCTTAGGATTAGCTATTTGTAAAAAAATCATTGAACATCACAAAGGAAAAATATGGGTTGAAAGCGCCATTGGAAAAGGAACAACCATTATTTTTACATTACCCAATTACAATACGACTGAAAAATGAAGAAAATATTAATTGTAGATGACGAGCCTAATATTGTAATGTCACTGGAATACACTTTTAAAAAGAACAATTTTGAGGTATTCATTGCCCGCGACGGCCAGGAAGCCCTGGATATTTTAAAAAACCAGTTGCCGGACATTATTATTCTTGACGTAATGATGCCTATGGTAGACGGCTACAGCACATTGGAACAAATTAAACAAGAACCCCGATTAGATCATTGCAAAGTGATTTTTCTTTCGGCAAAAAATAAAGAAAAAGACATTGAAAAAGGACTTGCATTAGGAGCCAATTTATATATCACAAAGCCTTTTTCACTAAAAAAACTCGTTGAACAAGCCCAGGAATTAATAAACTAACAAAACTAAATATAAACAAAAATCATGAGTCGTTACAAGATAAGTAATTTCGAAGAATACTTTAAAGAGTATAAAAAATCTATCAAAGACCCGAAGAAATTTTGGGACAAAATTGCCTCTGAAAACTTTACCTGGTACCAGGAATGGGACAAAGTAGTTGATTTTAACATGGCGGAAGCCGAAATCAAATGGTTTACCGATGCTAAGGTAAACATCACGAAAAACTGTATTGACCGTCATCTGGCTAAAAAAGGAGACAAAACAGCTATCATTTTTGAACCTAACAATCCTGACGAAGCTTCCCAATCGATTACTTACAATGAATTGCACCAACGTGTAAGCAAAATGGCGAATGTTTTATTGAACCAGGGTATTCAAAAAGGAGATCGTGTTTGTATTTATTTGCCGATGATTCCGGAACTTGCCATAACTACATTGGCTTGTGCGCGTATTGGAGCGATTCACTCGGTAGTTTTTGCCGGATTTTCAGCATCAGCAGTTGCTGCCCGAATCAACGATAGCGAATGTAAAATGGTTATCACTTCTGACGGTGGATACCGCGGAAACAAAACCATTGACTTAAAAGGAATTGTTGACGAAGCATTAGTTAACTGCCCATCGGTAGAGAAAGTATTAGTTGCTAAAAGAACCAATACTGATGTTCAAATGAAAGAAGGACGCGACCTATGGCTAGCACCTCTTGTAGAAAAAGCATCAGATAATAACACTGCTGAAATTATGGATGCCGAAGATCCATTATTCATCCTTTACACTTCGGGTTCAACAGGAAAACCAAAAGGAATGGTGCATACTACAGCAGGTTATATGGTTTACACTGCTTATACTTTCCAGAACGTTTTTAACTACGAAGAAAATGATGTTTTCTGGTGTACTGCCGATATCGGCTGGATTACCGGACATTCTTATATTTTATACGGTCCGTTATTAAACGGAGCTACTACGGTTATTTTCGAAGGTGTTCCTTCTTATCCTGATTTCAGTCGTTTTTGGGAAGTAATAGAAAAACACAAAGTGAACCAATTCTATACTGCACCTACAGCCATCAGGGCTTTGGCTAAAGAAAGTTTGGATTATGTACAAAAATATCCTTTAAGCTCATTAAAGGTAATTGGTTCAGTTGGAGAACCTATTAACGAAGAAGCATGGCACTGGTACAATGACCACGTGGGGGGAAAACGCTGTCCGGTTGTGGATACCTGGTGGCAAACAGAAACCGGAGGAATTCTTATTTCGCCAATTCCTTTTATTACACCTACAAAACCAACTTATGCAACCTTACCTCTTCCGGGTATTCAGGCTGTTTTGATGGATGAAAAACGCAACGAGATCGAAGACAATCAGGTAGTAGGAAGTTTGTGTATCAAATTCCCTTGGCCAGGAATTGCCAGAACCATTTGGGGCGATCACAAACGCTATAAAGAAACTTATTTCTCAACTTTCCCCGGGAAATATTTCAGTGGTGACGGTGCTTTACGTGACGAAGTAGGTTATTACCGAATCACAGGTCGTGTGGATGATGTAATTATTGTTTCAGGACACAATTTAGGAACTGCACCAATTGAAGATGCCATCAACGAACATCCGGCAGTTGCCGAAAGTGCCATTGTAGGTTTCCCTCATGACATTAAAGGAAATGCCTTATATGGTTTTGTAATTCTAAAAGAAACGGGAGAAAAACGCGATAAAGCAAACCTGGCGAAGGAAATCAACCAACACATTTCAGACCACATTGGACCTATCGCTAAATTAGATAAGATTCAGTTTGTAGCCGGTTTACCAAAAACCCGCTCCGGAAAAATCATGCGAAGAATTCTTCGTAAGATTGCCGAAGGTGATTTTTCAAATTTTGGGGACACCACTACATTATTAAATCCTGAAATTGTGGAAGAAATCAAAAGCGGAAAACTATAATTCTTAATTCAATAAATTTCAAAAAAAAGACCAGTGAAATTAGTTTCACTGGTCTTTTACATTTACTTAAAAAGTAAATTAGTTTACATAACCCTCGTTTTGTTTTAAAGTTGGATTAGCCTGAATAGCTGTAGCAGGAATTGGCATTAAATTTCTGTAAGCAGGAGTCGCAACACCAGCCTGAACTCCTCCTTTAAATTGCCAAAGTTTATCTCCTCCGGTGAATTTACCAAAACGAATCAAATCGGTTCTTCTGTGGCATTCCCAGAATAACTCTCTTCCTCTTTCGGCAAGAATAAAATCAAGATTTAAACTTCCGATTACAATTGGAGTAGCATTTGCTCTGGCTCTGATTGTATTTATATAACCTAAAGCAGTAGTCAAATTTCCACCGGCACCACCTCTTAATGTTGCCTCAGCATACATCAAATAAACATCCGACAATCTGAACATTGGAAAATCAGTATCAGGAATGTCGTTCTTTTGTGCAGCAGTACCATCAGCATTTACGTTTTTGTATTTGGTAACAGCATATCCATCGGTAAACGAACCAATTGCATTGATATCCAATGATTGTCCATTAGTATAAAAAGTTCCTCTTTTATCGGCTGTTGCTGTAGCATCAGGAAAACTTTGAACAAATTCTTTTCGGGTTCTTAGTCCCCACCATCCGCCGTCCATTCCGCTCGCGCTGGCATCCATACTTCCACCAATTGAAGCGTGCAATATAAAACTCATTCCTGCTCCTGTAGCTCTGATTAAAAGTCCGTCAGAAACAATCGGAAAAATAGTTTCAGTTTGAGCGCCATTTCTGTTATTATCAGCAGCAAATAAATAACGGTAAGGAACATTTGCAAAAGTATAACCTGAAGTAGTAATGATGTCATTACATAAAGTTACCGTTTCATTGTTTTTTTCAACTCCAGTATATACTTTAGAATTTAAATAAATTTGTGCCAATAAAAATTTAGCGGCAGTCTGATCAATTCTTCCATATTCATTTGTTTTAGAAGCTTTAAGAGCTGTTTGTAAATCTTTCAACTCACTTTCTACATAAGCAAAAACCTCAGCTCTTGTTTTTTGTTGTGGATAGAAGAATCCTACCGGATCGTTCTCGGTTGTAATAGGCACATTACCAAACAAATCCATTAATTGCACATAAGAAAACGCTCTTAAAAAACGGGCTTCGGCTCTAAAATACTGAATTTCTGCCTTCAATTCGTTAGAAACTCCTCTTGATGCTAATTTATCATCAGTTGTTTGTCTCAAAAATTCGTTCGCAGTACTGATTTCATAGTATGATCTTGAAAAAATCCCGTATAAGAACTCATTGTTTGGAGACCAGGTTTGGGTGTTTAATGTTGGCAAAGTACCATCACCCCAACCTATAACCGCTTCATCGGTAGTTACTTCCTGCATTAAGAAAATCAGCCTTAAATAACTACTAAAATCCCCTCCAATACCAGCAATATCAGCTGTAGCATCACCATCATTCCCTCCTACATAAAGTCCTGCATACAATTTAGCCAATACCTCCTTATACGAATTCGGATCGCTAAAAAATGTTTCTGAAAGAAATTCATCATCGTCCTTTGGTGTAACATCCAAATCATTTGTACACGAAGTGAACAACATATTTAATCCTAAAATCAATAGGAATAAATAACTACTATTTTTAAATGATATTTTCATTTTGTATATTTTTTAATTTAATTGTCATTTTCATTTTTGCTTCTAAAAAACTAGAAATTAGCATTTAAGCCAAATACATAAGTTCTGGCACGAGGATAGATATTCCCGTCAATTCCTGAGAAAATTTCAGGATCAAGACCTTTGTATTTGCTAATAATTAAAGCATTTTGAATACCTGCGCTAAAGTGCAATGAAAATGTTTTTAATACTGATTTATCCAAAGTATAACCAAGCGTTACATTGTCTAATTTTATAAATGAAGCATCTTTTACAAAATAGTCAGAAAGATATCTTGATGTTCCATTGTCTTCAAAATTAAAACCGGTGTTGTAATAATCTGTAGTAATGTTAGCCAAATCTGTATCTCTTCTTAAAGCAGCCTGTAAATAACCTTTATCAGAACTGATGTTGTCAAAAACATAGTTTCCTAAACTGGCTCTCCAGTTCATTGAAAAATCAAATTTTTTGTAATTCAATGCTGTTGTAAATCCAAAAGTATAATCGGCTGCAGGACTATTATATCTGTAACGGTCTAAATTATCAACTACCCCGTCCTTATTGCGATCCACATAAGAACCTTGAATTGGTTTGTGGTTAGCATCATACACCTGCTCATAAACATAAAACGAACGCGGTGCGTAACCTACTGTATTGATCTGGATTTTATTGTTACTTCCTCCATTAATATCCCCGGTAGTATATCCCTGGAATCCCGGAACGGTAATACCTAAATCTTCTACTTTTTGTTTTAAATAAGTAGTATTGAAAGCTACATGCCAGTTCCAGTCTTTATTTTTAATAATATCGGATTCAATACTAAACTCAACTCCTTTAGTATTAAAACTACCAATATTTGCAAAACCTTCGTTTCTCAGGTTAGCTCCATCAGGATAAGCAATTGAAGCCAATAAATCATCTGATTTTTTATGAAAATAATTCAACGATCCGCTTACTTTATTATCAAACAAACCGTAATCTAAACCAATGTTCAACTCTTTAGTTTGCTCCCATTTAATATTCGGATTAAATCCTTCGATTCTTGCAACCGTATATGCGGTATTACCAAAAATATATTGTGAATTGGTAGTACCCAATGTTACTCTTCTTAAATAATCATAAGAAGCAGAAATATCCTGTTGTCCTGTTACCCCGTAACCCAATCTCAATTTTAAATTAGAAAAGGTTTTGTTGTCTTTCATAAAAGATTCGTTGGTAATATTCCAGGCAAAAGCAGCTCCTGAGAAATTCCCCCATCTGTTTTCCTCAGAAAATCTTGATGTCCCGTCTCTTCTGTGGTTAATTGTAAGCAAATATCTTCCGTCATAACCTATGTTCAAACGTCCAAAATAAGATTGCAAATTAATATCCGGATCAGTGATAACATCAGGTGCTTTAGCTGAAGGATCTTTAGTTTGAAAACTGTCAAATCCTACTCTTGAAAACAATTGGTAGTTGTAACCCGCAGTAACATCAACCTTAAATTTCCCTATATCTTTTACATAATTAAAATAAGTATTAAGGTTTTTATTTTCACGGGAATCAGTATAATGAGAATAGCCTCCTAGATTCACCCATTGCCCTGAACTATATGATTTTGGCTGGTATCCTGTAATACTTTGATCACTAACTGCGATGTAACCATTACTGTCAAATTTGTCAATACCGGCTTCTACAATTAATCTTAAATCTTCAAAGAAATGGAATTTATAATCCAGTCTGATATTCCCCCATTTTCTGGTTGAAGTCGCTCTGTTTTCAATTTGGTTCAACATAGCAACAGGGTTTTTAGCCGGAAGCAAAGCCACATTTCCATTGGCTTCTAACCATTCGAAATAACCTCCGTAACGAGAACCTTGCTGATAAACTGATTGAGTTGGATCAAAAGAAATAGCACTTCCTATTACTTTTTTCTCATCCTGGAATCTGTTTTTACCAAAAGATAAATTCCCGCTGATGTCAATTTTTAAATGATTATCAAAAAATGTTGGATTCAACGCTATTGACGTAGTAGTTCTTTCAAAACTGGTATTATTTAAAATACCCGGAGTTGTAGTATGTCCTACAGAAAGTCGAACCGGTAATTTATCAAACAAAGCACCACTAACCGAAATATTATTGTTTGTAGTAATTGCAGTGCTGAATATTTCGTCCTGCCAATCTGTATTAGCTGTACCCAAAATTGCTTTTTGCGCGCTGTTTCCTTTTTCATTTACCAAAGCTCTAAACTGGTCTGCACTTAAAACATCCACTTTGTCGGCCAGTGTATTAATACCTACCTGAGAATTGAATGCTACTTTAACCGCTCCTTTAGATCCTTTTTTGGTTGTAATTACAATCACACCATTAGCCGCACGCGAACCATAAATAGCTGCTGCAGAAGCATCTTTTAAAACTGTAAAACTTTCAATATCGTTAGGATCAATAGTAGATAATATACTGGTAGCTCCGCTTGGTACCGCATTACTCATAGGCAAACCATCTAAAATAATCAATGGTTCATTGGAAGCGTTAAGAGACGAACCTCCTCTAATTCTAATATCGGCTTTTGCTCCGGGAGCACCTCCTCCTGTCACATTTACCCCGGCTACGCGACCATTAATTAAGTTTTCGGCAGTTACATTCGGACCTTTATTAAAATCTTCGGCTTTAATAACTGAAACCGATCCTGTAGCATCTTTTTTCTTAACGCTACCATATCCTACCTGTACAACAACTTCCTGTAATTGATTTGAGTCTTCTTCTAAAGAAACGGTCAGATTGTTTTGAGTTCCAAAAACAACAACTGAATTCTTATATCCAACAAAAGAGAATATTACTTTATCGCCTTTCTTAACATTAGGCAACTTAAAACTTCCGTTGAAATCAGTTGAAACACCAGTTGCAGCACCTTCTATATTAACGTTTACTCCTGGCAATGGTTGTTTTGTAGTCTTATCTAATACAGTACCTCCTAAAGAATTCTGAGCAAGAACACTAAACGGCACTATCAGAAATAAAAACAACAAGTTTGTATAAATTGTTTTCATACTTTTTAATAATTTTTTTTGGTTATTAATAGTTTTAAACAACTTTTACTCTTACTTCGAGTGATAAAATTATAGATTTATTAACACGCTCAACAAAACTGCTTTTCAAAAAAGCAACTACAACGTGATAGTGTTGAAAACTTTTCATAATACCTAAGAATTTATCGATAAAATTTTGAATAATAAAAATAAAACATACCTTTATTATGAATAACAACATTTTCATCTATAAACATGAAAAAAAAGATAACTCTTAAACAAATTGCTAAAGAACTTGATGTTTCTATTTCTACAGTTTCAAAATCACTCCGAAACAGCTTAGATATTGGAGAAGAAACCCGATTAAAAGTGCAGGCATTTGCTAAATTCTACAATTACAAACCAAACAATATTGCCCTAAGTCTAAAAAACCGAAAATCAAAAACCATAGGCATTATTATTCCTGAAATTGTACACTATTTCTTTTCTACTGTTATTAATGGAATCGAACATGTGGCCAATGAAAACGGTTATAGCGTTATCATTTGCCTCTCGGACGATTCTTTCGACAAAGAAGTCCTTAATATGGAAATGCTGGCTAATGGAAGTATTGACGGATTTATTATGTCCTTATCAAAAGAAACACAATTTAAAGAAGACTTCCATCATATTACCGAGGTGATTAACCAAGGCATGCCCGTAGTCATGTTTGACAGGGTGGCCAATGAAATCCTTTGCGACAAAGTCATTATTAATGACAAACAGGCTGCTTATGATGCCGTACAGAGTTTGATTGATAAAGGAAGAAGAAAAATTGCACTGATTACAACGGC
>Ga0308158_10005781_pt1 | contig 10078 bp, 9 predicted proteins | sample PhyBR2_FD_201038 | JGI IMG/M metagenome (GOLD analysis project Ga0308158, IMG submission 201038) | Phyllosphere microbial communities from UC Gill Tract Community Farm, Albany, California, United States - DLSLB.R2 | ecosystem: Host-associated > Plants > Phyllosphere > Unclassified | place: USA... | reverse complement strand
GTGCCCTCGAGGATGTCCCAGCCGTAGTTGAGGCCGGCTTGCGAGCTGCTGGCGAGGTTGACCTCCTCGCGCGCAGCCTGGCCGACGTCGGCGATATACAGCTGCTCGCCGTCGAAGGCGTAGCGCCATGGATTGCGCAGGCCGGCGGCCCAGATCTCGGGCCGGCGTCCGGCCTGGTTCAGGTAGGGATTGGTCGATGGAATCGTGTAGGGCTGGCCGCTGGTGGCCGTGCGCACGTCCACGCGCAGCAGCTTGCCGAGCAGGACGTTCAGGTTTTGCGCATTTCCGAACGGGTCGCCGGCGCCGCCGCCGTCGCCCAGCCCCGCATACAGCATGCCGTCCGGCCCGAAGGCGACCAGGCCGCCGAAATGGTTGTTGAACTGCGGATGGGCCACGCGCAGGATGGTCAGTGCGGAGGTCGGATCGGCGACGTTGGGCGTCGGCGAGCTGCCGTAGCGTTCGACGACGATGTTCTGGGACAGGTCGGTGTAGTACACGTAGAAATAACCGTTGCTGGCGAAATTCGGGTCGAAGGCCATCGACAGCAGCCCGCCTTCGCCGCCGGTGAAGACGTTGGCGCTGATGTCGAGCCAGGGCTGGGCCAGCACGGCGCCGTTGCGCACGACGCGGATCACGCCGCGCCGCTCGACCACGAACAGGCGATCGTCCCCAGGCGGGGCGGTAACGAAGGTGGGACTGGTGAAGGTAGGCCCGATGTCGGACAGGGCCAGACTCAGGTTGGCGCCGGCATAGGCCACCGTCGCCGTGGCGGTAGCGCCGGCGGCCACGACCACGCTCTGGGTGGCGGGCGTGGGCGTATAGGTGGCGTTGCCGAGCGTAACAGTGGACGCGGCCACGCTGTAGCTGCCGGGCGCGAGGTTGGCCAGCAGCTGGGTGGAGGTCAGGTCTTGCGAGAAGTTATTCGGACCGGTGACGCGCACGGCCCCGTTGACGCCGGCCGGCAGGGCCGTAAGCGACACCTGCAGCGAACCGGTGGTCGCCGCCGGCGGAGCAGTAGGGGGCGTGCCGGGATCGCCGCCGCCACCGCCGCAGCCGGCGAGCAGCAGCAGGAACATGAGCGGCAGGGACAGGATGAACATCCGTACGCGATCGACCAGCATGATGGCCCCCACAGTGAACGGAACATCTGGAACAGCTGTGAGGCAGATTCTGCCAGTATCAGGCAAGCCGGCGCGCACGCCAGCGCGCAGGCTTTATGGTGCTGCGGGTGCCCGCTGGCGGGTGCGGACGACGATGCCTTGCGGATCGATCAGGACGACGAATTCGGCAAAACGCCCGCCACCCACCGGCGACTGATACAGCCAGCTTTCATAGCCGCTGTCGAAGACGACAGCCTTGGTCTTGCCAAAGGCGGCCAGCAGTTCGGCCTTGGTGGTGCGGCCCGGCACGATCGAAGAGCTCAATCGCTCGGCCGGCACCTGGGTGCCGATGGTGGCCTGGCCGGTGGCGCAGCCGGCCAGCACGAGGCTTATCAGGAGGGCGGCGGCCTTCATTGCCGCACCTCCGGCGCCGGCGCGGATTCGGCCGGCGTCATGTAATCGAATTCGACCAGGGTGTCGTCGGGCCAGCTGCGGTCCCAGAGCGGCGCGTAATAAGTGCGGTCCAATAAAACTTGGCAATCGCAGAAACGCAGCATTTCCGGCGTCTGGTCGCCGCCGGCGTAGAGCATCTTGAAGGGCAGGTCTTCGACCCGGTCGCCGGCGCGCAGGCGTACGCCGAACAGGGGGCGGTCGGCGAAGAACAGGTAATTGCCTTCGGGGCTGTTGCAGACGTGATCGGCGCTGAGCAGCGCATTCGACAGCCAGGCGAACAGCTGGGAATTATTCGATACCAGCCCGGCTTCGGTGCCGACGCGGCATTCCAGGCGCAGGTCGCCCAGGCGGCGCGTATCGGGCGGCAGGCCGGGCGTGCGGATCAGGGCGCGCCAGGTCATGCTGACCGTCTTGCGGTTGGCGAGCACGGCCGCGTCTTCGCGCAGGGCCTGCTCGTTGCGGGGAAGGATGAAACTGTTATCGGGCCCGACCGGCACCGGCACCGAAACCGTGTCGCCGGCCACGCGCAGCGTGATGCCGTCCATCCTGACGTCGGGGGTACGCGGCAGCAGCTGGAAATGCAGCGGCGCGTTGGGGGCGAAGGCATGCTCGCGCTCGAAGCGTTCCATGCCTTTGATCATCTTGCGGTAGGATTTGTCGACCGGGTCACGTGTCGTAGAAACATTGACCTTCGCAACAGGCTCCTGCGCCGCACTGCCTCCCGCCGCCGAAACGGCAAGAACGAGGAGGAAGGTGGGCAGGAGCGGGCGCATGCGCTAGCTTACCAGTAACGCACCCGGCCGGTATCCATGTGGACGAATTGCGAATCGGGGTAGTAACCGACGCCGCCGGCTTTCATCGACATGGCAGCCTTGTGCAGCTGGGCCAGGTTCTTGCCCGGCATGCGGATGTCGATCGCCTTGCCGTCCATGTGCATGCTGTGCTTGGCCACGCCATTGGAAGCGGCCGCCAGCTTGGCGTTCGATTCGGGCGAACGGTAGCCCGAGATGATGTGCAGGACCTGGTTGTCGCCAAATTTGTCGCTGACGTCGTTAAGCAGGACGATCAGCTTCGGGTCCATCTCGGCGATCTTGTCGTTGCGATGGTCGCGCAGCAGTTTGTTGATGTCTTTCAGTGCGTCGGGAATGAACTGGCCTTCGGCCCAGAAAACACTACGCAGGCTTTCACCAGTGTGGGTGTTGTACAGACGCAGGACGCGTTCGGCAGGAGCGGGCTGGGCAGCTTTGGCCAGGGCCGGCATGCCGATGGCGGATGCGAGCACAACAGAGCTTTTGAGGAAAGAGCGTCGCTGGTTCATTGAACATCCTTACGCAAGTTCAGAAACAAAGATGATACTCCGATTTCGCTCCCTGTGCAGCGGATTCGCGGTTTTTGCACCACGATGACGGTTAGATAACAACTTTTAACGGAGTTTTGCATGCAAATCAGTCAACTCAAGTGCCGAACGTTAACTCTTGCGTGCCTGGCCGGCCTCATGCCGGGCGCATGGGCCCAGGTCCAGGCCAGCGGCGAACCGCCGGCGATCAAGGGCTGGCGTGCCGAGACCGTCACAAGCGCGCTGCCGCAAGCCTGGGCCATGGCCTGGCTGCCCGACGGCCGCATGCTCGTGACCGGTAAAGAAGGAACGCTGCACCTGGTTGCCGGGGGCAAGGTGCAGGAGGTGGCGATGGAAGGTCTGCCGAAATTGATGTCCAGCGGCCAGGGCGGCCTGCTCGACATCGCCATTCACCCAGCGGACAAGGGGCCCAACATCCGCGTCTACATGACGATGGCCAACGGTAGCAGCAGCGAGAACCGGACCATCCTGGTGCAGGGCATGTTCGACGGTAAAAAGGTCGGCGGCATCAAGACCCTGTTCACGGCGTCGCCCTCGAAAAGCGGCGGCCAGCACTTCGGCTCGCGCCTGGCCTGGCTGGCGGACGGCACCTTGTTGATGAGCATCGGCGACGGCGGCAATCCGCCCCAGCGCGTCGGCAACATGCTGGCGCGCGACCAGGCCCAGAACCTGGGCAGCCACAACGGTTCCTTGCTGCGCCTGACGGCCGAGGGCAAGCCGGCGCCGGGCAATCCGCTGGCCGCGCGTGCAGGCGCGCTGCCGGAAATCTGGTCTTACGGCCACCGCAACATCCAGGGCTTGACGGTCGATGTTGCGAGCGGACGCGTGTATGCCAGCGAGCACGGCCCGCGCGGCGGCGACGAGATCAACCGCATCGAAGGCGGCAAGAACTACGGCTGGCCGCTGCAATCCTTCGGCGCCGACTACAGCTCGCGCGAGCCGATCGGCAAGACCAGCGTGCCCGGCATGGTCGACCCGCTGGTGGCCTGGGTGCCGTCGCCGGCGCCCTCGGGCCTGGCGTGGTACACGGGCGCGGCTTTCCCGCAGTGGCGCGGCAGCCTGTTCAGCGGCAGCCTGGCCGGGATGGACCTGCGCCGCATCGTCTTCGACAGTAACGGTAAAGTCGTGCGCCAGGAAAAGCTGGACATCGGCAAGCGCGTGCGCGACGTGCGGCAGGGGCCGGATGGGCAGCTGTACGTGCTGACCGACGAGGATCGTTCGCAGCTGCTGCGCATCGTGCCCGACAAGTCCTGACCTGCGTGCGCCGTGACCGGACCGTTTGGCCGATACTGGCGACAAGGAGGAAGCGATGGACGACTTATCGATCGATCTGGCCGGCACGGCCCTGGTGCTGATTGACCTGCAAAACGGAAACATGGCGCGCGAACTGGCGCCGTATTCGGCGCAAGCCGTGCTCGGCAACTGCGTGCTGCTGGCGCAAGAGATGCGCAATCGCGGTGGCATGGTAGTGTTCGTACGGGTGCTGATGAACGAGCTGCAATCGCCGCCCGCCGACGCGCCCCTGCGCGCGCCCGGTTCGCCGCCGCCCCCGCCCGACGCCTCGCACTTCGCGCCGGAGGCGGGCGTGGAGGCGACCGATATCGTGATCACCAAGCGGCAGTGGGGCGCCTTCTATGGCACCGAGCTCGACCAGTTGCTGCGGCGGAGGCACGTCAAGACGCTGATCCTGGCCGGGATCGTGACGAACATCGGCGTCGAGTCGACCGCACGGGCGGCCTACGACCGCGGCTACAGCCTCGTGTTTGCCGAGGATGCGATGAGCGGCATCACGGCGGAGGCGCACGAGTTTGCGTGCAAGAACATGTTCAGGATGATGGGGAAGGTGAGGACGACCGCCGAGTTGATCGACGCGTTGCAGGCGGGGACCGGGGAGGCATAGGCGCGTCAATGAATTGACGGCGCGTGTGTTCACACGGCGCAAACGCGCGGGCATGCCCGCCCTACGTTACGCCGGAGCCCGTGGCCGATGCATAACGTAGGGTGGGCATGCCCACGCGTACGTGCCGGTGCGCACCACGGGCGTACCGGCAAACGATATCGCTTACGCCCCTTCGTGCACCTGCGCCGTAATCTCGTACGAACGCAAGCGTGCCGCGTGATCGAAGATCTGCGAGGTAATCATCAACTCATCCGCCTTGGTATAGGCAATAAACGCTTTCAACTGCTGCGCCACCGTCTCCGGCGAACCGATCGCCGAGCACGACAGCACCGCGTCGAGCATCATGCGTTCCGACGGCCCCAGCGCTTCCAGGTAGCCGCGCACCGGCGGCTGCAGGCGCGTCGGGCGGCCGCTGCGCAGGTTCACGAAGGCCTGCTGCATCGAGGTGGCGCGGAACTGCGCCTCGTCGTCGGTGTCCGCCGCGAACACGTTAAAGCCGAGCATGACGTAAGGCTTGTCCAATTGTGCCGACGGCTTGAAGTTGGCGCGGTACAGTTCGATTGCCTGCATCATCATCTGCGGCGCGAAGTGCGAAGCGAACGCATAGGGCAGGCCCAGATGGGCGGCCAGCTGGGCGCCGAACAGGCTGGAGCCAAGGATCCACAGCGGCACGTTGAGGCCGGCGCCGGGCACGGCGCGCACCTGGCGGCGCGGCGAGTCGGCAAAATAATCCTGCAGTTCCAGTACGTCCTGCGGGAATTCGTCGGCATCCGAGGCCAGGTTGCGGCGCAGGGCGCGCGCGGTTGTGTGGTCGGAACCGGGCGCGCGGCCCAGGCCCAGGTCGATGCGGCCCGGGAACAGGGACTCCAAGGTGCCGAACTGTTCCGCAATGACGAGCGGCGAATGGTTCGGCAACATGATGCCGCCGGCGCCGACGCGGATCGTCGAGGTACCGGCTGCCACATAGCCCATCAGCACCGAGGTGGCGGCGCTGGCGATGCCCGGCATGCCGTGGTGTTCGGCCAGCCAGAAGCGGTTGTAGCCCCAGCGTTCGCCATGCTGGGCGAGGTCGAGGGAATGGTGGAAAGAAGTGCGTGCGTCGCTGCCTTCGGCAATCGGCGACAGGTCGAGTATCGAGAAAGGAATCATGCGGTCCATGATACGCCGAAGGATTTTTTCGCGCTGGACGAGCCCGGAAAATGCGGCGCGGCAAGATCTCGGCGTAAAGATTGACCGGCAGAACTTGCCTACCTATCATCGGCGTCCACGTCACGTCCGCCACCTCCTTCTGCCCGGGTTTTCCATGCACACGTTTTCCTTCCGCCGCCTGTTCCAGCACAGGCGCGCGCTGGCCGCCGCCTGCTTCGCCGTACTGACTGCCGGCTGCGCCCATACGCCGCCAGCGGACCGGCTCGACCGCACACAATTCGCCCGCATCGACGCTGCGATCGAACAGGCCATCGCCGAGCGCCGCATGCCGGGCGCGGTCTTCCACCTGGAGCGCGACGGCGCCGTCCACGAACGCGCCTACGGCCGCCTCAGCTACGAACCGGATGCGGCGCCGGTCACGCCCAACACCGTGTTCGATGCCGCCTCGCTCACCAAGGTGCTGGCGACGGCGCCCTCGATCCTGCTGCTCGCGGAGGACGGCAAGCTCGACCTGGACGCGAAGCTCGTCGATTATTTTCCGGAGTGCAGGAGCGGCGGCAAGGACGCGATCACGATCCGCCACCTGCTGACCCACACTTCGGGCCTGGCGGCGGGGCTGCCGGGCAAGCCGGCCTGGCAGGGCGACGCCACGGCCCACGCCATGGCCTGCGCGCAGACGGTCACGCATGTGCCGGGCACCTATTTCCGCTATTCCGACATCAACTACATCCTGCTGGGACAGTTGGTGAGAAAACTGTCCGGCATGGAACTCGATGCCTTCGCGCAGCAGCGCCTGTTCGGGCCGCTGCGCATGACGCATACCGGCTACCTGCCGCTGCGCCGCATGCGTGTCGCCGGCATCGCGCCGACCCACAAGGCAGGGGAGGCCACTGCGCTGCACGGCGCCGTCGGCGCGGGTACGCTGCTGCAGGGCGTGGTCCACGACCCGACGGTGCGCCGCATCGGCGGCGTGGCCGGCTCGGCCGGCGTATTCGGCACCGTGGGCGACATCGCCCGCTATGCGCGCATGCTCCTGAATGGAGGCGAGCTCGAGGGCGTGCGGGTGCTTTCTCCGGAAAGCGTGCGTCTCCTGAGCACCGTGCAGAGCCCGCCTGGCATCGCGGCCCTGCGCGGGCTCGGCATGGACATCGATTCGCCCTTTGCCCAGCGCCCGCGCGGCACGCTGTTTCCGATCGGCAGTTTCGGCCACACCGGCTTCACGGGCTGCGTGCTCTGGATCGATCCCGGTTCGCGCAGCTTCTATGTCTTCCTGTCGAATCGCGTCTATCCGGACGACAAGGCGAATGTGTTGCCGCTGTACACCGAGATCGCCACCCTGGCGGCACGTGCCGCGGGGCTAAAAAACGCGCACTGATGCGTGTCGCGTATCTTTCCAATCGGCTAACGTGCGCTGCTCTCCAAATGACCTCTCTAAACTCGGCCACCTGCTCAATCAATGTTGTATGCCATTGATATTGTTGAGCTTTCCTCAAGCCCGAATCATTAGGAGATAAACATGACAATGCATAAACTGTTGAAAGGCCTGCTGGCCGCCTCGATCACCGCCGCGATGGCGACCTCGTTCAATGCAAGCGCACAAACGAGCACCACCGAAGGCCAGAGCGGCAGCAGCGCATCGGGCTCGCAGACCACGAGCGCCCAGTCTGACGACCACAAGAAATCGTCGACCAAGAAGCACAAGAAGCAAAAGAGCAAGTCGAGCAGCAGCAGCGGCTCGAGCAGCAGCGGCACCACCGGCTCGAGCGGCGCATCGAGCAGCGGTTCGATGGGCACCAGCGGTAGCGGCAGCGCCAGCGGCACCAGCGGCAGCGGCACCACGGGCGGCTCCAGCGGCACCTCCGGCACGAGCGGCACCTCGGGTACCAGCGGCACGTCCGGCACCTCGGGCACCAGCGGTTCGATGGACAGCGGCACCAGCGGCACCAGCGGCACTACCGGCGCGACCGGCACCAGCGGCTCGATGGGCAGCGGCGCCAGCGGCACCAGCGGTTCGATGGGCACCGGTACCAGCGGCAGCAGCGGCATGAGCGGCTCGACCGGCACCGGCACCTCCGGCTCGATGGGCACCTCGGGCACCAGCGGCACGTCGGGTTCGATGGGCACGTCCGGCTCGATGGGCACCAGCGGTACCTCGGGCACCTCGGGCACGACCGGCACCTCGGGTACGAACAGCACCGGCACCGGCACCACCACGACCGGCACCGGACGCTAATTTCTCCGGCGCATAAAAAAACACCAGCCTGCGGGCTGGTGTTGTCGTATCAGGGGCAGCTGAACGCTACACCTTGCGCACGAATTCCGTTTTCAGGCTCATCGCACCGAAACCGTCGATCTTGCAGTCGATGTCGTGGTCGCTGTCGACCAGGCGGATGTTCTTGACCTTGGTGCCCTGCTTGATGACGCCGCCCGAACCCTTCGGTTTCAGGTCCTTGATGACGGTGACCGTGTCGCCGTCCTGCAAGATGTTGCCGGCTGCATCGCGGTAGACGCGGGCCGTCTCCGCCGACGTGGCGGCGCCGGGCTGCCATTCATGGCCGCATTCGGGACAGGCCAGGTTGGCGCCATCCTCATAGGTATAAGTGGACTGGCAGCTGGGGCAGGGAGGCAGGGCGCTCATAGGTCAAGGCAAAAGGAGAAAGGGGCGAGTATATCGCCCCGGCCATGATCAAGCGTGGCGCAGCGCCAGTGCCGGCGCGCGCTGTGCCGTGCGCGTCGGCGCCGCGGCGCGCGCGCCGCCATCGTCGAAGCGGAAGGTCGACACCAGTTCCGACAGCGTGCGCGACTGTCCGCGCAAGGCTTCCGAGGCGGCCGCCGCTTCCTCGACCAGGGCCGCGTTCTGCTGGGTCACCTGGTCCATCTGCGCAATGGCCGTGTTCACCTGCTCGATGCCGAGCGACTGCTCCTGGCTGGCCATGGCGATGCCCGACATGATCGCGGTGACGCGGCCGATGCTGTCGACGATCTCCTGCATCGTGGCGCCGGCGTCGGCCACCAGGCGGCTGCCTTCCTCGACCTTGCCGGCCGAGTCGCCGATCAGGGCCTTGATTTCCTTGGCGGCGCCGGCCGAACGCTGGGCCAGTACCCGCACTTCCGAGGCGACGACGGCAAAGCCACGTCCCTGCTCGCCGGCGCGCGCCGCTTCCACCGCGGCGTTCAGGGCCAGGATATTGGTTTGGAAGGCGATGCCGTCGATGACGCCGATGATGTCGACGATCTTTTTCGACGCTTCCGTGATCGCGTCCATGGTCTCGACCACGCGGCCGACCGTGACGCCGCCGCGCCCGGCCACGTCCGAGGCCGACTGCGCCAGCACGTTCGCTTCGCGCGCATTGTCCGCGTTCTGGCGCACGGTCGAGGTCAGTTCTTCCATCGAGGAGGCGGTCTCTTCCAGCGCGCTGGCCTGCTGCTCGGTGCGCGAGGACAGTTCCAGGTTGCCGGCCGTGATCTGGTCGGCGGCCTCGGCGATCGTCGCCGTGCCGCTGCGGACTTGACTCACGATGCCGACCAGGTTGGCGTTCATGTCCTTCAGCGCACCCATCAGAGCGCCGGTTTCGCCGTGTCCCTGCGGCACGATTCTGCTGCTCAGGTCGCCTTCAGCCACGGTGCGCGCCACATCGAGGGCGGCGCGCAGGGGGACCGCGATCGCACGGCTGATGAAGAAGGCGAAGCCGATGCCGGCAGCGAGGGCCACGGCGGCCAGCGCCAGCAGCATGCGGCGTCCCGATACGAAACCGTCGGCAATGCGCGCGCTGTCGGCGGCGACTGCCTGCTGTTCGTGCGCCAGCAGCTTGCGCAGGGCGCCGACATAGGCCTGCACCTTTGGCACCATGTCGCTCTCGAAAAACTTCGCGGCCGCCTCGAGTTCGCCGTCGGCCTTGTGCTTGAACGCGGTCTTGCGCGCGTCGACATACTGCTTGCGTGCCGTGCCGAGTTCGTCGAGCAGCGCCAGCGCGGCCGGATCGTCCGCCACGCCTTTCTTGACCGCCTTCTGCAATTCGTCGGCGCGCTTGGAGGAGGCAGCCATGGCGTCGAGGAAGAATTTTTCGGCGGCCGGGTCGGCCAGCTTGGCGACCGCCAGGGTGCGCGCCGCATTGGTTT
>Ga0308158_10005780_pt1 | contig 10078 bp, 6 predicted proteins | sample PhyBR2_FD_201038 | JGI IMG/M metagenome (GOLD analysis project Ga0308158, IMG submission 201038) | Phyllosphere microbial communities from UC Gill Tract Community Farm, Albany, California, United States - DLSLB.R2 | ecosystem: Host-associated > Plants > Phyllosphere > Unclassified | place: USA... | reverse complement strand
CACGCCCGGCCAGCTGGCCCTCGCCTGGCTGCTGGCGCAGGGTGAGCACATCGTCCCGATTCCCGGCACCAAGAAGCGCGAACGGCTGCGCGAGAACCTGGGCGCCGTAGACGTCGAGCTCAGCCGGGACGAGCTGCAGTTGCTGGACCAGCTGGCGCCGGCCGGCGCCACCGCCGGGGACCGCTACCCCAATATGTCCACCATCGACACGTAGCCAGGGGCTTTCCACATAGGGCCCGGGGTGCACGACGGCGGGGCGGGGCTGGCGTAGGGTGGTTCCTACGGCTGAAGCAAGCGGCCGCGGTTTTCTTCTGTGCGGAGTCCCGTTTCATGTCCGACGAACCTGTCCTCCGGGCCCTTGCTGCCTCGTCCTTCTCCCTGCCCCGCCTTCGGGACGGCCAATTGGCCGGTATGGCCGCCCTTGCCGATGGCCGCGACGTCCTGGCCGTGATGCCCACCGGTTACGGCAAGTCGGCCATCTATCAAGTCGCTGCCCTGCACCTGCACCAGGCAACTGGACGTCCCGCCGTCGTGGTTTCACCCCTGATCGCTTTGCAGGAGGACCAGCTGGACAGCCTGTCCCAGGACCTGGGGCCGGACACCGCGGTGGCCATCAATTCCTCCCACAGTGACGCCGAAGTGGAGGCCGCGTGGCAGGCCGCCGAGGACGGCAGGGCCGTGTTCGTGTTCCTCGCCCCGGAACAGCTGGCCAAGCAGTCCACCGTAGACCGGATCAAAGCACTGGACATCTCGCTCTTCGTGGTTGATGAGGCGCATTGTGTCTCCTCTTGGGGCCACGACTTCCGTCCGGACTACCTGGGCCTGGGCAATGTACGGGAGCAGCTGGGAAATCCGCCCGTGGCGGCCCTGACCGCCACCGCCTCCCCGCCAGTGCGGGACGAGATCGTGGAGCGGCTGGGCATGAAGAACCCGCTGGTGCTGGTCCACGGCTTCGACCGGCCCAACATCAGCCTGGACGTGGTCCGCCACCATGAGGACAAAGGCAAGCGCCAGGCCGTGCTGGAACAGGTGGCGGCCCTGGCGGGGAACGGGCACGGGCTCCTTTACGCTGCCACCCGGAAAGACACGGAGAAATACGCGGCCAAGCTGGCCAAGGAAGGGCTGCGGGCAGAGGCCTACCACGCGGGCCGGTCCGCCGCAGACCGCGAGCGCATCCACGAGTTGTTCCTGGACGACCAGCTGGACGTGGTGGTGGCCACCACCGCCTTCGGCATGGGCATCGACAAGCCGAACGTCCGGTTTGTGGTGCATGCCGACATTCCCGAATCCCTGGACTCCTATTACCAGGAAATTGGCCGGGCAGGCCGGGACGGCGAACCCGCGTCCGCGGTGCTGCACTACCGGTCGGAGGATCTGGGCCTCCGCAAGTTCTTCGGCACCCACTCCCCTGATCCCGATTCCCTTCTTGCCGTGTTGAAGGCCCTAAAGGCTGCCCATGCGGCCACTCCGAAGTCCTCGCTCGCGGAGCTGACAGGATTCAAGCCGCGCCGCGTCACGGGCCTCGTGAACCAGTTGGAGGAGATCGGCGCGGTGGCCGTTGGCAAGCGCGGCGTCCGGCTGACGTCCAAGGCGAAGCTGCCCACCCTGGTGAGTGACGCCGTCGAACTCGCCGAAGCCCGGCAGCGCGTGGACCAGTCACGCCTCACCATGATGCGCGCCTACGCGGAGACGGACGGCTGCCGGCGGCAGTTCCTGCTGGGCTACTTCGGTGAGGAACTGCCGGAGCCGTGCGGAAACTGCGACGGGTGCGCCGCTGCTGCCTCCGCTCCCGAAGATGGCGGGCCCACGGACAGGAAACGGCAGGGCAGGAAGGACCAGTCCAAGGACAAACGGGACAGGAAACAGCAGGGCAAGGCGTCCGACGGCGGCGCCCCCGGTACCCCCGAAGACGAGCCGTTCCCGCTGCAGTCAGCCGTGGTCCATAAGGAGTGGGGGCCGGGCCTGGTGATGCGGCACGAGGACGATGTCATCACGGTGCTCTTCGAGCAGGAAGGGTACAAGACGCTGTCCCGGTCAGCCGTCGTGGAACACAAACTCCTGAAGCCCGCGTAGGTAGGCTGGGGGAACCTCCAACGAAAGGCCCCGGCGTGGAAGTACCTGCGTATGTCTGGACCCTGACAATAGCGGGAATCGTAGGGTTGCTCGCCTTCGATTTCTTCTTCCACGTCCGGAAGGCCCACACGCCCAGGTTGACGGAATCCGCCGCCTGGTCGGCGATCTACGTGGGCATTGCCGTGTTGTTCGGACTGGGCGTACTGCTCTTCGGCGGCCCTGACATGGGCACCGAGTATTTCGCGGGCTATGTCACGGAGAAGGCGCTGTCCGTGGACAACCTCTTCGTCTTCCTCATCATCATGGCCAGCTTCAAGGTGCCTCGGGCGGACCAGCAGAAGGTGCTGCTGTTCGGCATCGTGTTTTCGCTGATCGCCCGGACGGTGTTCATCTTCCTGGGTGCGGCACTGATCAACAGTTTCGCCTGGGTGTTCTACATTTTCGGGCTCATCCTGCTGGTCACGGCCGGCAACCTGCTCAAGCCTGACGACCACGACGACGATTCCGAAGGCCTGGTGGTCAGGCTCGCCAGGAAGCTCCTGCCGGCCTCGCAGCACTACGACGGCGACAGGCTCTTCACGATGGAGAACGGCAAACGGGTCCTCACGCCGATGCTGCTGGTGATGGTGGCCATCGGTGGCACGGACATCCTGTTTGCACTGGACTCCATTCCGGCCATCTTCGGCCTCACCCAGAACGTGTTCATCGTATTCACCGCCACGGCGTTCTCCCTGATGGGCCTGCGCCAACTGTTCTTCCTCATTGACGGACTGCTGGACCGGCTGATCTTCCTCTCCTATGGCCTGGCAGTCATCCTGGGCTTCATCGGGGTCAAGCTCATCCTGCACGCCCTGCACGAAAACACCCTGCCATTCATTAACGAGGGCGGCCACGTGAACGTGGTGGAAGTCAGCACCGGGGTTTCCCTGGGCGTAATCCTGGGCGTCCTGGTAGTGACCATCCTTGCGTCGGTCTTCAGCCCCAAGGGCAAAGCCAAGAATGCGGTGTCCGGCGCCCGGCGGCACGCCACGGAGTACCTGGACCTGAACTATGAAACGGACATGGCCGAACGCGACAGGATCTTCGCCAAGATGTGCCGCGAGGAGGACCAGATCCACAAGCTTCCCGAGAAGTACAAACGGCTGGTCCGCCACGAAACCGAATTCATGGACCTGATCCACAGCGCCCACGCCGAGCATGACAAGGCCCAGGTGCGTGCCGCTGCCCCCGAGCGCTGAGGAGTTACCTGAATTGGGGACCGGCCTCGAGGCGCCAATTCTGCCTGGGCTCCCGGCCGGGAGCCTTTGTCAGTCCCTCTTGCTACGTTTGATTCCAATCCGGGGGAACCGTCCTCCGTTCCGCCAACAGTTGGGGAGGCCACGTGTTTCTGCTCGACGCAGCCGACACTGATTCCGGCTCCAGTACCCCGCCGGACCTGGTCTTTTCGGCGAGCGACCTGGTGGCTGCATCCGAATGCGAGTACCGCACGCTCCGGATACTGGACGAAAAGCTGGGACGCTCCCCCAAGGCCGAGTTTCCCGCCGACGAAATGCAGAAGCGTGCCGGCGAGCTGGGCGATCGCCACGAGCGCACGGTGCTTGCCAGTCTCGTAGAGAAATTCGGTGAGTGGGACGCCAGCCGCGGGTCTGGCGTCTACTCCCTGGAACGCGGCCAGACCCTGCGCAGCGACCTGCAGGCGAAACATGCCGAAACAGAGCTCGCCCTCCGGGCCGGGGCGGACGTCGTCTTCCAAGCCACCTTCTTCGACGGCGAATTCCTGGGCTACGCGGACTTCCTGGTCAACGAGGCCGCAGGCACAGAGGACCCGGGCCGGTACGAAATCTGGGACACGAAACTTGCCAGGCACGCCAAGGTGGGAGCCTTGCTACAGCTTGCCGCCTATGGCGACCAACTGCTCGGCATGGGGCTGGACCCCTCGCCTGTAGTCGCCCTCGTGCTGGGCACGCGCGTGGGTCAGGACTGGCTGCGGAGCAGCCACTCCCTGCCGGACCTGCTGCCCGTCTTCCGCGAGCGACGGCGGCGCTTCCGCCAACTCACGGCCAGCCACCGCGCCGCCGGTTCAGTTGTGCAGTGGCAGCAGCCGGGCGTCGTCCATTGCGGACGGTGCGACTACTGCGCGGAACAGGTGAAACTCCACCGGGACCTGCTGATGGTAGCCGGCATGTCCGTGGTCCAGCGGCGGAAGCTGCATGCAGCGAACATCACCACCATCGACCAACTCGCTGCCATGCCCGCTGCCCAGGCAATAAACTCCCTGGCAAGGCTGCGCGCCCAGGCACGCATGCAGCTGGGCCTGGATTCGGTGGCCGGTTCCCGTGTCTTTACCAAGGACGGCGCACCGCACACGGTTTCCTACACCGTTCTTCCGGACAACACCATCCGGGACCTTCCCGCCCCCAGCCGGGGAGACATCTTTTTCGACTTCGAGGGCGATCCGCTGTGGCAGGACCCCGCCGCCGGCGCCTGGGGCATCGAGTACCTCTTCGGCGTCATCGAGGCCCCGGCCGAAGGGGACCAGGCAGATCCGGTGTTCCGGCCGTTCTGGGCGCACTCCCGCTCGGAGGAGCGCCGCGCCTTCCTTGGCTTCCTGGACTATGTGGAAAAGAGGCGGGCCGTCTACCCGGACATGCATGTCTACCACTACGCCCCGTACGAGAAGACGGCGCTCCGCAACCTCTCCCTCGCCCACCAGGCCGGTGAGGACATCGTGGACGACTGGCTGAGGCAGGGGCTGCTTGTGGACCTGTACGCCACGGTGCGGCATTCCCTCCGCATCTCGGAAGCGTCCTATTCCATCAAGAAGCTCGAACCGCTGTACATGGGAAACAACCTGCGCTCGGGGGACGTCAAGGATGCGGGCGCCTCCGTTGTGGCCTATGCCGCCTACTGCGCGGCCCGGGATGAAGGGCACCGGGATGAAGCCGCTGCCATCCTGGCTTCCATCTCCGACTACAACCAGTACGACTGCCTCTCCACACTGCGGCTCCGGGACTGGCTGCTGCAGATCGCTTCCCAGGCCCCCGCAGGCGCCCAATCCGCCACCGAAGATCCTGATTCCGGCCCCTCGGCAGGTGCACCCCTGGCGGGGCCGGCAGCCGACGGGTCGCCGGTTGAACGGGATGATACCCAGGAAGAACGGGGCCTTCGCGAGTACTTGGCGGAACTGCCGGACAACCGGCCCTGGACAAACGACGAGCGCGCCCTTGCCATGGTCGCTGCCGCAACCGGATATCACCGGCGCGAGCAAAAGCAGTTCTGGTGGCAGCACTTCGACCGGGTCGAGGCACCGCTGGACAGTTGGTCGGACCAGAGGAACGTCTTCGTGGTGTCATCAGCCGAAGTCGTCTCGGACTGGGCATTGGCCAAGCCCCGGGAACGGATGCGCACCCGGGTACTGAAGCTCCGAGGCACCATGACGGAAGGCTCCGACTTCCGCTCAAATTCCAAGTGGTGCCGGCTGTACGACCCTCCGGGACCGGACGGCATGCTCGCTCCCGACGCTCTTCCCGGGACCAGGGCCTACACCTTCGGAACCAGGATTCATGAGCTGGAGGCAGCGCCGGACAATCCTGAGCACACCCTCATCACCATCGCCGAGAAGGAGACCGCAAAGGTTGGCGCCCATGTGCATCTTCCAGTGGCGTTGACGGAGGACAAACCAATACCCACGGACAACATCGAGGCCGCCATAGCGGACATAGCCCGGGTAGTGGGAGCCTCGGCGCCCACCCTTCCCGCGCAACCGGCATTGGACATCCTGCGCAAGCTGCCACCGCGTTTCCAATCCCGGCAGGGGCCGGTGGAAGTGGCGCGCGGAGAGGACGCCGAGGCCGATTATGCCGGCGCCATCACCGAGTCCCTGCGGGACCTTGACCGCTCCTACCTGGCCGTCCAGGGCCCTCCGGGTACGGGAAAGACGTTCGTTGGCGCCCATGTGATCGGCAGGCTCGTGGCCGATGGCTGGAAGATCGGCGTGGTGGCCCAGTCCCACAATGTGGTGGAAAACCTCCTGTGCCGGGCCATCCAGACAGGTGGGGTGGACCCGGCTGTCGTGGGCAAAAAACTAAGTTCTCCCCATGATGTTCCGTGGCAGCTGACGGCGGATGGAGATGTGGGCCGCCTGCTGTCGGCCCCGGGCGGCTGCCTGGTGGGCGGCACGGCGTGGACCATGACCGGCAAGGAGGTGCCTGCCGGGTCCCTTGACCTCCTGGTCATTGATGAGGCCGGCCAATTCTCGCTGGCCAACACGCTCGCCGTGTCCCGCGCTGCCAAGCGGCTGCTCCTGCTCGGTGACCCGCAGCAGCTTCCGCAGGTTTCACAAGGCACGCATCCGGAACCAGTTGATGAGTCCGCCCTGGGATGGCTCGCGGCCGGACACGCCACCCTTCCGCCGAACCTGGGTTACTTCCTTGCGGACACCTGGCGCATGCATCCGGATCTGTGCCGGGCCGTATCGAACCTCAGCTACGAGGGGAAGCTGAAGTCCGCTCCTGCCGCGTCCCTCCGCGAACTGGAAGCCTTCGCACCCGGCGTGGAGACGGTCTTCGTACACCACAGCGGCAACACGACAGCCTCAAAAGAAGAGGCGGATGAAGTTGTCCGCCAGGCCCGCAGGCATCTTGGGGTGAAGTGGATCGCCGGCCCCGGCAGCGCGGCGCATCCGCTGGAACAGCAGGACCTGCTGGTGGTGGCCGCCTACAACGCCCAGGTCCACCTCATCCGCAAACACCTGGCAGAAGCGGGGCTGCCCCTGGTCCGTGTGGGGACGGTGGACAAGTTCCAGGGCCAGGAAGCACCGGTGGTGCTGGTGTCCATGGCGTGCTCTGCGGTGGCGGAGGCACCGCGCGGAGCGGAGTTCCTGCTCAACAGGAACCGCATCAACGTTGCTGTCTCCCGCGGCCAGTGGCGCGCGGTGGTCATCAGGTCCCCGGAACTCACTAATTACATGCCGCACAAGCCGGCGGCGCTGGAGGAACTTGGAGCCTTCCTCGGCCTGAGCCCCAACGAGCAGGCCGCCCAGCAGTAGTCGTCGGGAGCAACGCGGCCCGGAGAACGTCAGTGCGCGCGGAACCCCCGGAGGTTTCCCTCCGCTTTCGAAAGGGAACTGTCCACCCGTTCCACCCTGCCCGGAGTCCGGTCGGAATTGAGCCACTTCAGGAGCTGCTGGACTTTGCTTTCGGGCCCCTCGGCAATCACGGACACGGAGCCGTCGTCGAGGTTCCGCACCTCTCCGGAGAGCCCGAGCTCCTCAGCGGTGCCCATGGTCCAGTAGCGGAAGCCGACCCCCTGGACCATTCCAAAAACCCGGGCGGCCAGCCGGACGTCCTGCCCTGAACCTTCAGGCGCCGGGCTGTCCTGCGCTGAACTTGCATGCCGACCCATGGTGGCCTCCTCACAGGACAGCGTCCCTGGCCCGCTGGGTTGCACGAACTGATGTCCCGGGAACCCGAAACGGCAGCCCGTGCAACCCGGCTGGGTGGAATGGCTGGTTAGTTGATGGTGATGTCGCGGGTGGCGTGGTTATAGCGGATGGTCACGGTGCCGCCGGCGTGGTGCAGCTCGTGGTTGGGGCCGTCGAACGTTCCGAAGGCGCCGTAGTTCTCATCCCACGAACGGTTCAGTGCGATCTTGAAGGTGTAGTAACCGGCGGGAAGCTCCGCGCTCTTCTTCCACAGCTGGTCCAGGAAGTCGAACTCCATCTGTGCTTCGTCGTACTGCGGGGCCCAGTTCTCAGGGGCGCCGAGGATGGTGTTGAAGTCACCGGCAACGGCCACAGCTTCAGGCTGCGGGAGGGTTTCCACATCCGGGCCCTCGAACGGCTCGGCGGCAACTGCCCCGGCAGGAGCAGCCGCTTCAGCCTTGTCCTTCGGGGAGGACTTCTTGCGGACGGCCTTCACCACCGGCTCCACGGCGTCCTCGAGTGCCTTTGCAGCCTTGCCCACTGCGGAGGCGGCTTTCTTTGCCGGAGCCTTCCGGGTGGTCTTCTTCGGTGCTTCTTCCTTGGCCGGAACTTCCAGCGTCGCGGCTGCGGCGGAAACGGGACGCACGAATCCTTCGGGAGCCGTGGGAACGGGGGTGTCGGCAGGGACCGGGGTGCCGGCGTCGAGCGCTGCCGCGAAGGAATCCACGTCCGGGAAGGCGACAGTGGCGCGCATGCCGTCTTCAGTGATAGTCCAGCCGGAACGGCCCTTGATCAGCCAGCCGGCCTTGACCAGCTTCGCGGTGGCAGAGGTGAGGGTCTTGTGGCCGCGCGGGATTCCGCCGCTGAGGAGTTCTGCCTCGTGCTCGTTGAATGGCACGCGGGCAGGGGCTTCCGCCAGGACCTGGCCAGCATTGAGTGCATCGCCGGACCACACGCCTTCGGTCAGGACATCCAGGACGGTCTTGAGTCGAAGGTAGGTGTTTTCTGCGGTGGACTTGGCCATGATTCCCCTTATATAAGCGATCGGTCTTAGGCATCTTGCCAACTGCCCGTTAAATCGCGCGACTTTAATTGGTTAACTCTGCGTGTCGTGACCGACTGTGAAGCGGATGGTGCCGCAAGTGAGGCGGAGGTCTCGGGTAAGGGCTGTCTGCATAACCCTCAAGCGCTGACATGGGTGCTGCCCTGCACTCCCCAGACACGCCTGCGGCACTTAGTTTACCGGGCGCGGACGCCTGCTGTTGCGCGTGACACAGAAGCGGTCAGTCGGCCGCTTCCCGCCCGTTCAGTTCCGCCAGCAATTCCGCCTTGCGCTCCTCGGATGCGAACGAGGAGTGGATGGAGTTCGCTGCCAGCCGTGCCTTGTCGAAGTCGGAGAGATCGAACACAGCGGTCAGCTGTGCGAAGTTGTCATCCACGTAACCGCCAAAGTAGGCAGGATCGTCCGAGTTGACGGAAACATTCAGCCCTGCGGCGAGCATGGCCGGCAGCGGATGGTCCGCGAGGGTGTCCACTGCGCGCAGCCGGACGTTGGACAGGGGGCAGACCGTCAGTGGAATCCGCGCATCCACGAGGCGTTCCACCAAGTCCGGATCGTCCATGCAGCGGATGCCATGGTCGATCCGCTCCACGCCCAGAATATCCAGGGCTTCGGTGATATACGACGCCGGGCCCTCCTCCCCGGCGTGGGCCGTCAGCCGCAGGCCTGCTTCGCGTGCCTTGGCGTACAACCGCTCGAACTTGGACGGCGGGTTTCCCACTTCGGCTGAGTCCAGTCCGATGGCGCCGATGGGCGCGTTCATGGCCAGCAGCCTGCCAAGGACTTCAAGGGCCGAGTCCTCGGGCAGGTCACGCAGGAAGGCCGCTATCAGGAGGGTGGAGATGCCGTACTCCTCCTCCGAGGTCGCCAGCACGGAGGCCACGCCCGTGACGCATGCTTCGAGGGGGATGCCACGCGAGAGGTGGGCCTGCGGGTCCATCATGATTTCGGCGTGCCGGACGCCGGCGGCCGCAGCACGCTCCAGGTATGCCCGGGTCATGTCCGCGAAGTCCTGCTCGGTGCGCAGCACCGCCATGTTCGCGTAGTAGAGGTCAAGGAACGACTGCAGGTCCGTGAACTCGTACTTTTCGCGGAGTTCCTCCAAGCCGGAGTATGGCAGCTCGATGCCGTTCCGCTCGGCGAGGGCAAAGATGAGCTCGGGCTGCAGCGTGCCCTCGATGTGCAGGTGGAGTTCAGCCACCGGGAGGGGCTTGGCGGGAACGGCGGTTTCCGCAGCGTCCACGTTGGTTTCGGGCATGGTGCTGCCAGCGGCTAAATTGTCCATCCGGACAGGATAATGCCCCTTCCGGCTTCGCGCCCGCCCGCGTGTTCATGGGCTTAGGAGGGAGACGTCGGGGGTGTCCTGGCCCACACCCAACACGCCCGCCGGAATCTCGATTTGATAACGCAGAAACGATGTCCTAGCGTGAAATGCATGCCCGTTCGGCGGGCTTTTTGATTGCCCGGTGCTGCCTCCACCAGAACTGCCCAGCGGCAGCCACCGACAGTGACCTCTATTCGTC
>Ga0308158_10005774_pt1 | contig 10081 bp, 12 predicted proteins | sample PhyBR2_FD_201038 | JGI IMG/M metagenome (GOLD analysis project Ga0308158, IMG submission 201038) | Phyllosphere microbial communities from UC Gill Tract Community Farm, Albany, California, United States - DLSLB.R2 | ecosystem: Host-associated > Plants > Phyllosphere > Unclassified | place: USA... | reverse complement strand
GCGCTCCAGGGCGTAACCCGCTGCCTGCCTTGTCAGGAACTCAGCGAGTTAAGAACGCGCCTTCATTTCGGGCATGTACGATGATGTCGTTCGCTTACCCATGGAACGCCCCGCGGCTGGCAATCGCCAGCCCGTATCCTACCCATGACCAGCAGCAGCACCGCAATCGCCAGATAGCGGCGTGGCTGCAGGGTCAGAAAAGCCTCGCTGCCCAGGCCCGGATTGTGCAACTGGACGTCAAACGCCGTCTCGCCAGTCTGGAACAGCAGCAGGGCACAGCCCGGGCCAATGCTTACTTAGCAAAAACCTTTGTTGAGCGCACATTGCCACGCGTTGAGTCTGTGAACCGACGTTATCAACTGCATGATATGCGGCCAGGCGTTGTCGCCCAGTTAGCCCGCAGCCTGTCCTGCCAGCAAGGCGCCGCCAGAGCCGCGGGCACGCTGTGGGAGCTGATGAAACGGTTTAATCGCCTGCCGGATATGTCCCGTGCCGACACCGATTTGCTGGCGGGCGATATCGCCCGTTTTATTCATGCCGAGCTGGTGCAACTGCATTCCCAGGCCAGCGCTGAAACCGATTACCGCTATACCCACCGTCTGTATATGACGGCGGCGGTGATTACCCGTGAACTGGGCCAGATGCCGCCGTTGTGGGAAACCGTCAGCGCCCGCGTATTCTGCCCTGAAGACGTGACCCCGGCCATTCTGCGTATGCAGGCGGAAAAATGGTGGAAAGGGCAACTGCGTCGAATCAGTGCCTTCTGGCGAGAACACCTGCATATCGCGCTGGCGAACGTCAATAAAAAGCACTCGCCTTACGCCAGCCCGATGGCGGTGGCGGAATGGCGCGATCAGCGTCGGCGTACGCGTGATTTCCTTCAGGGGATGGATCTTGAAGATGAAGAGGGCAATCGCATCAGCCTGATCGAAAAATATGACGGCAGCGTCGCCAATCCGGCCATTCGCCGTGCTGAACTGATGACGCGCATCCGGGGCTTCGAAACGATTTGTCAGGAGATGGGCTTCCGGGCTGGCTTCTATACCTTAACCGCGCCGTCTTGCTATCACGCCACCTTACAGAGCGGCCACCGTAATCATAAATGGCAGGGGGCCAGCCCGGCAGAAACACAGCGCTATCTCTGCACGCTCTGGCAGAAAGTGCGCGCCAAACTGCACCGGGAAAATATCGGTATTTTTGGGTTGCGCGTTGCGGAGCCGCATCACGATGGCACGCCTCACTGGCACATGCTGATGTTTATGCGCCCTGAGCACGTCGCTCGCGTAGACGAGATCGTGCGCCATTACGCCTGCCAGCAGGACAGCGATGAACTGACCAGCACAAAGGCACGCAAAGCCCGGTTTCATGTGGAGGCGATCGATCCGGCGAAAGGGAGCGCGACCGGTTACGTTGCCAAATACGTCTCCAAGAATATTGATGGCTATGCGCTGGACGGCGAGCTGGATAACGAGAGCGGTAAACCCCTGAAGGAGACGGCGATGGCGGTGTCAGCATGGGCGGCGCGCTGGCACATCCGTCAGTTTCAGTTTATCGGTGGCGCGCCCGTAACGGTTTATCGTGAGCTGCGTCGTCTGGCAGACAGTGACACCGCGCATGGCCTGAGCGTGGAATTTGCGGCGGTGCATGATGCGGCTGACGCCGGTCAATGGGCGGAATATATTCATGCACAGGGCGGTCCCTTTGTGAAACGCGATGCGCTTGCGGTGCGCACCTGGTATCAGCCCGCCGAAATCTGCAATGCCTTTGGTGAAGAAACCCAGTCAATTAAGGGCGTGTATGCCACGGCTGTCGGCGTCGAAACGCCCATTTTGACCCGGCTGAAAACCTGGAAGCTGGTGCCCAAACGTGCTGAAGAAGAGGACGGCGAAAAATCGCATTCCGCGTTGTTGTCTTGGAGTTCTGTTAATAACTGTACGGACCCCGCAGACCGCCTCTTCTTCCGTCGCCCGTTATCTGAGGCGCCGCGCACAGACGACCGGCGTGGAGAGAAAAAAGGAGGAGGGCACCCCTGGCTAAGCTGTCGGTCCACGTCTGCACCTGTCAGCGGCACGCGTTTACTCAGTAACGGAAGCGATGCTTTACCGGCGGTTCAGCCATTGTGCAGGATCTTGCCTCAGCCGGGACCTGACGAAAAAAGAGGGGTGAAAATTCCGTAGAATTACGGGGTAAATGAAGAAAATCTATTGATTTTTCTTACGCTTCTGGCAGGAGCAGGCACCAACCTGTCTGCCAGGTGGTCGGATAAAAGTTGATTCCTATCAACACGATATAATTTTTTACGAACTATCTTAAAACGCTTCCACAGTTAATGAATGCTATGCTACTGTATGTATGTACAGTGTTTATTTTGGGGGAGGGAATTGTGGGAAATGAATTACATGAGCGAGTCATGCTTGAACGCGTTGAACTTATCGCCAGGCTCACCAGCGAAGGAGCCTGCCGGGAACGAGACAGGGAAATAGCGTTAAATTTGATCGCCGAAATCGCTGCTAACTACACCCTTTCCGATAACCACTTTTCTGTTGTCTTCTCGGCTACGCCTTTAAAAAAATAATGACGGCGACGTTTTCACTGTGACATCAGCAGGGTTGCCCGTCGCCTGAGCCATCTCAACGGAAGAGAGGGTTCAGGCGCGGGCAACCGCTACACCGACCTGGAATGCGCCACCGTGCATCGCCCTTTTCATACCCGGTACTGTCGCCCACAGAAAAGCCATCTGGCCCGGCCGTTTGCCTTTATGCGCTGCCTCATCCATTGACTGCTGCCGCTCCTTCTTCGCGTTCGCCGGCTCCCTGTCGCTCTGCTTTTTTGTTCCCGATTTGCCCTGCCTTTTATCACGGCGACTTTCCTCTGCCTGTTGACCGCATTCGATCGTTGCGGGTCATCGCTCATGTGTTCACCGCATCCCGGCCTTTTTCCGCCTTTCAGCTGGGTTATCCAGCCATTCCCTCCACGTCCTGCCCACCCAGCCTTGAGCGGACGGCCTTGCGTTGAGCAAGCGTCTGCTGAAGCACACACTACTCCTGACAAGTGCCGGCGACGGCAGGCGTGAAAAACCGTACAGGCCGCGCTGAGCAAATCCCCCACGTTTATGGCACCGCTCGGGTTATCCGGTAGTGGCATTTATCGGGCGTTTTGTGGCCTGACGATTCAATGCTGAAGACAGGTTTTCGCATACCCGATCGGGCCTTTGAAGCCCGGCACCGCCTACAGCGGATGCGCTTGATTTATCACCCATTCGACCACGGCTTTTACGCTCATAAGGGGCCAATCAATGCTGATTTACGCACGACAGGAAGACACCGTCGATGAGATCTGCTGGCGTTACTACGGACGCACGCAGCAGGCGGTTGAACAGGTTTATGCCGCCAATCCCGGCCTGGCAGAAAACGGCCCAACGTTACCGCACGGATGCAAGGTGGTGTTACCGGAGCTGCCTCAGGCGGCAACCGGTGAGACCCTCAATCTGTGGGATTAGTGCCAATGGAAAAAATCAGTTCTCTGATTAATTACCTCATCGGGATTGTCCTGATGTGGTTTGGTCGTCACACACCGCAGGATATCGCCTTTATGGTTGGCTCTGGCGTCGCCGTTTTGACCATGTGCACCAATGTCGCGACGTTTTTTATCAACTGGTACTACCGTCGCAAAACCTTCGAGCTACAACAGCGCAACCTAAAGGGGTTAAGTTTTGAGCCAGACCGCTAAGCGTTGTGCGGTCGCGGCCGTGCTGGCCATGGCCGCGTTGGTACCGCAAATCAAGATGCTGAAAACCTCTGACGCTGGCCTGAGGCTGATTGCCGATGCCGAAGGCTGCCGCACCTCGCCTTATCAATGCAGCGCTGGCGTCTGGACCAACGGGATTGGTCATACGCAGGGCGTTACCCCGACCAGCGTGGTGAACGAGCGCCAGGCCGCCGTGAATCTGGTGTATGACGTCATGCGCGTTGAGCGCGGCATCGACCAGTGCATGACGCGTGAAATGCCGCCCCAGGTCTACGACGCGGTGGTGTCATTTGGTTTTAACGTGGGCGTCCGCGCGGCCTGTAACTCAACGCTGGCGGGATTGATCAACAGCGGGCGCTGGCACGACGCCTGTCTGCAGCTTAAGCGGTGGGTATATGTCAAAGGGACTTACAACCCGGGCCTGGATAACCGCCGCCAGCGTGAAATGGCCTGGTGTTTACAAGGAGCAGCATGATGCGACTGGTTGCAGCGGCGATCGCTCTGTTGCTTAGCGCCCTGGTGTTAACGGGCTGGCGGCTCAGTGTCATGACTCATCAACGGGATGAGGCACAGCACAGAGTCAGTACGTTAGCCGCCGACATTAGCCGTCGGGACACCGCACTGGCTCAGCTCAATGCAGATATGCAAGCCACCCGAAAACGTGAGGCGGCGTTGCGTCTGCAACAAAACCAGGCCAGCGCGCAGGCGCTCCATCGAGAAACAACCATCAGAAGAGAAACCGATGCCAATCCCGCTTTACGTGCCTGGAGCGCTGCTGCTTTGCCTGCTGACGTTATCCGGCTGCACAGCCGTCCCGCCTTCAGCAATGCCCGAGATTATCTGGACTGGTTGTCCACGCGTGACAAGTTGCCCCATTCCGGAGAACAACCTGCAAACGCAGGGTGATTTGGCGGCGGATAACCGCCAGTTAGAGGCTGCGCTCGCATCGTGCGGGTTGCAGGTAGAGATGATTAAAGCGTGCCAGGAGCAGCATGATGTTGAAAGTGACCCAACTACGCCAGGTGCTGATAAACAGCGTTCCGCTGCTACAGCAAAATCCTGACAACCTGAATATAGCGATTCAGTCCGGAAACCTGGTTTCCACCTTAGCCAGCTCGCTGTCGTTTGAATACCACTTCCAGCTGGCTGTCACCATTACGCACTACGCCGATGATATCGATCTGATCATGGTTCCGCTGCTGACATGGCTTCGGGAAAATCAGCCCGACATCATGGTTTCTGATGAGAAACGTCGCACCGGCTTTACCTTCACTCTCGATGCGATGGAAGAAGGGCGTAACAGGGTGAATATCACTCTGCAACTGACCGAACGCGTCTGGGTTGAGCAGCAGAATGGCGCGTTACACATCACTCATTTGCCGGAACCTGCGCTGCCAGAAAATGTAGAGCGGCCCTGGCAGCTCTATATCAAAGGCAAGCTGGTCAGTGAATGGACGTCATAGCGCCAACCGTGATCAGCTGACGCGCTGTTTAGTCATCTTTGAGCAAACGGCATTCGATTGCTGCTTTTCTCTCGCAACGTGAAACTAACGCCATGAATGAGCAAATATTAGAAATCAAGCGCTTGCTGCGCAATATGGTCCGCATTGGCACCGTCGCCGCCATCAATCTGGAGGAGGGAACCTGCCGGGTAAAAACCGGAGATAACACCACCAACTGGCTGCACTGGCTGAGTGCCCGGGCGGGAAGAACCCGTTCGTGGAATGCACCCTCGGTGGGCGAGCAGGTGTTGATCATGAGTCTGGGTGGCGAGCTGAACAGCGGCTTTGTGTTACCCGGCGTGTTCTCTGACGCCAGCCCGGCACCCTCGGCCTCGGCAGATGCGCTGCACTATTCCTTCCCTGATGGCGCGGTCATTGAGTATGAGCCTGCAACCGGCGCCCTGAAAGCCGAAGGGATTCAGACGGCGACCATTAAAGCGGCCGTCAAAATCCTGCTGGATACGCCAGAGGTGGAGTGCACCACATTACTTAAAACCGCCACGCTGGAAGTCACACAGGGCGGCACCATGAAGGGCGATGTGTCGCACAGCGGCGGCAGTTTCGCCTCCAACGGCAAAGTGCTGCATACGCATCAACATCCGGGCGACAGCGGTGGCACCACAGGAGCGCCATTATGACGACAGCACGCTACACCGGCATGAGCCGCGAAACGGGCATGACGCTGGTTGAACTTGAACATGTCCGCCAGTCTGTGCGTGACATTCTGACGACGCCGCTGGGATCGCGGGTGATGCGCCGTAACTACGGTTCACTGCTGTCGGCGCTGATCGACCAGCCGCAGAACGACCGGTTGCGCCTGCAAATCATGTCGGCCTGTTATATGGCGATTCTGCAGTGGGAGCCGCGCATCAGCCTGACTGCCATTAATTTTGAATCTGCGTTTGACGGCGGGATGGTGGTGGAAATCACCGGCAACCGTGCGGACACCGCGCAGGATTTTTCGTTAACCGTCCCTGTGAGTTGAATCATGCCTACTATCGATCTGAGCCAGCTGCCTGCGCCAACCGTGGTGGAAACGCTGGACTATGAAACGCTGCTTGCCGAACGCAAAGCCACCTTGATTTCGCTCTACCCTGCAGATGAGCAGGCGTCGGTTGCCCGGGTGCTGGCGCTGGAGTCCGACCCGCTGGTGAAACTCCTGCAGGAGAATGCTTACCGGGAGATCATCCTGCGCCAGCGCGTTAACGAAGCGGCCAAGGCGGTGATGGTTGCCTGGGCCAGCGGCAGCGATCTGGACCAGTTGGGTGCCAACAACGGCGTACTACGCCTGGTACTGACGCCGGCAGATAACACGGTTACGCCGCCTGTGGAGGCGGTAATGGAACGGGATGAAGATTTTCGCGCCCGCATTGCCGCCGCGTTTGAAGGGCTGAGCGTCGCGGGCCCATCGGGTGCCTATGAATTTCATGCACGCAGCGCTGACGGGCGCGTGGCGGATGCCTCTGCTATCAGTCCCTCTCCGGCCAGCGTCACCGTTACGGTGCTGTCCCGCGAAGGTAATGGCACGGCGGGCACGGACCTGCTGGCGATCGTGGATGCCGCGCTGAATGAGGAAGATGTTCGTCCGGTTGCCGATCGGGTCACCGTGCAGTCGGCACAGATTGTGGATTACCGCGTCGAGGCCACGCTGTACCTCTATCCGGGGCCGGAAGCCGAACCCATTCGTGCCGCTTCAGAGGCAAAACTGCAGGCGTTCGTGAACACCCAGGCACGTTTAGGGCGCGATATTCGCAAGTCTGCGCTGTATGCCGCGCTGCATGTTGAAGGCGTGCAGCGCGTCGAACTGGCGCAGCCGGTGGCCGATGTGGTGCTGGATAAAACCCAGGCCGCGTTCTGCACCGGCTACCAGATCACGGTAGGAGGATCCGATGAGTAAACGCCTGCTGCCAACGGGTTCATCAGCTCTGGAAGTTGCCGCGGCTGAAGCCTGCGCAGCGCTGGAGTCCATCCCGGTTCCGCTGCGCAGATTATGGAATGCACAGACCTGCCCGGTAGAGCTACTGCCTTATCTGGCATGGGCCTGGTCGGTGGATCGTTGGGATTCGGGCTGGAGCGAAAGTACCAAACGCAGCGTGGTGGCTGCATCGGAATACATCCATAAACATAAAGGGACCATTGGCTCTTTGCGCCGTGTGGTGGAGCCGCTTGGCTATCTGATTCGCATTAAAGAATGGTGGCAAACCAATGAAGCGCCCGGCACCTTTCGCATTGATGTCGGCGTGCTGGACAACGGCATTACCGAAGCGATGTACAACGAGCTGGAACGGCTGATTGCTGATGCCAAACCGGTCAGCCGTCATTTGATTGGCCTGTCCATCAATCTGGATTCTACGGGGACTGTACCCGTAGCGGTTGCCAGCTACAGCGGCGACGAGCTAACCGTTTATCCCTATACACCTGAAGTTATCACCGCAGGCGGTTCCGGTTACACCGGCGCAGCGGTCCATCTTATTGACCTGACGGAAGTGAGAGCATGACAACGAAATATTTTGCCCTACTGACCAATCAGGGCGCGGCAAAGCTGGCCAATGCCGCAGCCCTGGGTACCCAACTGCAGATTACCCAAATGGCGGTGGGTGATGGCGGCGGCACTTTGCCAACGCCGGACCCCGCGCAGACCAAACTGGTTGGCGAAAAACGCCGTGCTGCGCTGAATTCACTGAAGGTGGATGCCGTGAACAGCAGCCAGATTATCGCTGAACAGATTATCCCTGAAGGCGAAGGCGGCTTCTGGATTCGCGAGATTGGTCTCTATGACGCCGATGGCGTAATGGTTGCCGTCGCGAACTGCGCGGAAACCTACAAGCCACAGCTGCAGGAAGGCAGTGGCCGTACTCAGACCGTACGCATGATTCTGATTGTGAACAGCACCAGTGCCGTCACGTTGAAGATTGATCCTTCGGTTGTGCTCGCCACGCGCCAGTATGTGGATGACAACGTCATCGAGGTGAAAGCCTACACTGACGACGTGATGAAGAAGCACGTCGATGCGGCCAATCCTCATAGCCAGTATCTGCAAACGGCTAAAGCGCTGGCAGAAATTAAAGATGCGGGGCTGGTGGCGGAGGTTCTCAAAAACCTCGGTTTGGGAGAAGGCTCCGCTTTGCCGGTTGGAGTGCCTGTTCCCTGGCCATCTGAAGTACCGCCATCAGGCTGGTTAACCTGTAATGGTGCCGCTTTTAGCGCAGCTGATTACCCGCTCCTGGCAAAGGCATATCCATCGCTTAGATTACCGGATTTGCGTGGGGAGTTTATTCGTGGTTGGGATGCTGGGCGTGGTGTCGATATCAGCAGAGGAATTTTAACACCGCAGCAGTCAACGACCCTAAGAACCGCGATGCTTGATTACTATAATCAAGACGCAACGGGGGCGAATGGTGTAATCGGTTTAGGATTCAAAAATGAAGATTCATTATTTGATATGCAGCAATATGATTTCAAAATGCCAGATGGAACTAATCCAAATAATTATGAAGGCGCGATCTCAGACAATGGTATGAATGCAACCATTATTACCAGTATAAAATCTGGAATATCGAAAGGTATAAGTGTCAGACCACGTAACTTAGCATTCAATTATATAGTGAGGGCTAAGTAATGACTTATGTAGCCCTGTTCAGCGTTCTGTGTGAGATAGCGCAAGCTGTATGAGGAACCGGTAAAAAATATGAAACCTTTATGTAAGATTTCTGGAAGCATTGAAAAAATGTGTTGGAAAGTATTAATGAAACCATTTCGGACTGAAAGGTTGAACTTTTGTTTTGTGACATTAGCGATAATGGTAAAGCGAAATTATTAGCCTGGGTGGCATATGCAAATTCAGTAGCCGTCGATGTATCGACGGCTACTGGCATATACCATCTTGTGATGCTTAGATTGATATCGCCAGAATTATAGGGGTAAAGAAATTTCATGCCTCTAGCATTTTTTTGAGGGACTGATTTTAATCACCCCCGTTTTATGGCATTACGCGGTCAACCTTTTTTATAGGGGAAATCCCAACCAGTTTCCCTCTTAAAAAATATATCATTTATTGATATAATGTGGCGAGGTTTTCGATTCGGGTAAAATCCACTTAGAAATATAAATTCCTAGTGGAGAGCGATTCTAACCAAAGTGAGTTAACAGATAGCGACCTTCGCCATCTGTCATTCCAAAGAAAAACTGAAATTATTCCGGTTTTTGAGGCCAGATCACTTCAGGTGCTGTCGATACATCGACGGCTTTAACTGCAGCCTTATACATCATCCATGCTGAAAGTCTTTCCTTGTCACTATCGCTTATATCTCCAAGCAAAAGTTCAATCTTCCAGTCCGATATTGTGTTATCAATGCTATTTAAAATATCTTCCCGATATTTTTCTGCACTTATTTTATCGGCTTCATCTTTAAGTAACACATCCTCAACCCAGCTCTCACCATCCCATTTACAGAACTTTGAAGCTGGAACTTTTGAAGTGGTATTGGTTGGATAATCCCCCAATTTAGTTATAAAAAACGGTTTTGCTGTTTCAGTATTATAGACAGTTTCACCGCGATGATCGTTAATGTACTCCCATGCAGAAAGGTCTTTAGTTCTACAAACGATCATGCGGTCTTTTTTTTCTAAAGGGGCATCGACACATGAATTAGCAGGAAGGCCTACTCCTTTAGCAAGAGTTTCAGTGGTAGTTGAAAGATATTCACGTGAAACACCATCGTAATTACAAACGCTAATTCCTCCAGCGTTAATAGCTATGAAATCTTTATCTAACTGAGCTTTTAACATTATGCAGCCCTCATAATATAATTGAATGCAATGTTACGGGGTCT